>Ga0213881_10000442_pt1 | contig 27838 bp, 25 predicted proteins | sample BarmaccoBMER_R08_FD_160104 | JGI IMG/M metagenome (GOLD analysis project Ga0213881, IMG submission 160104) | Barbacenia macrantha exposed rock microbial communities from rupestrian grasslands, the National Park of Serra do Cipo, Brazil - ER_R08 ... | reverse complement strand
GCCACCTCACCAACGACCTGCGCCGGCCCTGGGAAAAACCAGTCACCGAACCCCACCGGCTCACCCCAGCCCGCATCCGTCGCGGGTTTCGGAACCTCCGGGCGAAGACCACCCTTCCGGCCAGCGCACCAAAACCCTCACGACCCGGACCAGGCCGCCCACCCGGATCAACAAACAAGCAGCGCGCTAGCCGCCACGACGTCGGCAAGATCAACCTAACCCAAAACGAACTGGCACATACAGGTTAAACGACAAGCTAAGGCGTCGTCGTGAAGCCTGTTGCGCAGCTCGGAGGCCAGGCTGTAGGCGTCAGCGAGCAGCGCGGCCAGTATCTCGTGCTGCTCTCCGATAGCCGCATCGCAACTGGTATGCGCAGCAGCGATCACCTCTGGGAGCATCCGCGCGAGGTCGGAATAGCGGCAGCCCTGGAAAAGGGAGCGTGCGGCAGCCAACGAGGACTGCACCGCCTGCGCGGAGACCGGCCGCGCGGTCGTGCCCGCTGACGCCACCAGCGACCGATTCAGGGAGCCGGCCGGCGCGGTGGATGCCTGGTCAGGTGCCCTGAGCACCTCAGCACCCGTAACGCCGACCAGGTTAGCCAGCAGTTGGCGTCGCCGCACCGGGTCGTCACCTCCCATGGACTGAAACTGTCACATATGTCACAAGCCTGTCGTACCTGGCCCTGACAGGATGGTACAGATGAAAGGCATTTTCCATGTCGATACGCCAAAGGCGTGATTATGGGAGCCGGTGATTGTTCATGATGCCTGCCGTCTACGGCTTACGACGCCATTTGATGACAAAGTTGAACAAGACTACATCGCTCTCTCGGGGCGCATGACGCCGTAGTTTCACGTCCGGCAAATTATTGCTCATTTAGCGGAACTAGACTTACCTGGTGGCATCACGATCCGGACCTTAAGGTCGGTGTGCTTCTCAATCAAGGCAAGTAGATTGCTGCCATCAATTAGCTGGAGCGGCTTGCCGTCAGCAAACTTGTAGCAGGCTGGAGCAAATCTTGAGGTCGTGACCAGGATACCCTTGTTTGCGCGTTCATGATCCATTGCCCCAAAGAGGTCCCTGACTGCATCGACTTGTACAGGCCGAGTCCAACATTTCGCTTGAATAACATATTTTCCGCCAGCGACAGGCTCTTTTTTGTAGTAGGCAATACAGTCAATTCCGCCATCCTTCCATCTTTGTGTAGGATATGCTTCGAAACCCATTCTATTGAACAGATTGGTAATCAGGTGTTCAAAGGCGACCGGAGTTAGGTCTACAAGGTTAGTGGCTTCACTAAGGCTAGAAACGATGTCCTGCTCTTCGATGAAGCGAGGGTCATTTACATCGAATTCCACAACCGCAGGTATGGGCTGTAGTTCGGTCGGCGCAGAAGAGAAGTTTGCTCGAAGGCTCTGTAGGGCTTTGATTGAATTTAACCGAGGGCTAGAGAAGTCTCGATCAAGGAACTCTTCTCGATCAGCTCGAAGAGAAGTAAGTAAATATTCAGTGGCGCGTCCCGTCGATGGATCAACGTCATTAACGACGCCCTTGAAGCTAACTACTTCAATATGATCAAAGACGTCGATAGTGAATATTTCATAGATCGTCCGCAACGTCACCTGTGCGAGTGCAGATTTATAAATTTTATCCGTATCGGCGGCGCTCCTCGGTTTTGACTCGATAGCATCGCGAGTCTTGATATAACGCCAACTAGCCTCGGGGGGGATAATATCTCGTGCGAGCGGGAACTTGCACTCAATGAGCAGATTTTTTCGGCTAGGAAGATACCTGAGTCCAAACTTGACTACAAAGCCTCGTGGATGCGTTCCTGTTTCTAACGCATAGCGAACGTAGTCCTCTACTGCGTACTGCTTGCCCGTTGCCGCGTCTGCCGCAAGCTCATCCATGCGCAGGTGTTGCCTTTGTGTCTCACTGACCGCTTGTTGATACTTTTTATCACGGTCAGTAAGCTGCTTTATCTGCTTTTTACGTTCTCTTTCAAGGCGCTTCCACTCTGCATGGGTTGCATTAAACTCTTGCTCCCTCTCCCACGCCGTTGGCACCGTAACATCTCCCAAGGTTGCAGACAGCTCTGACAAGATAGTACGCGAACCACAATGGCTTCGCCAAGTCGATTCTATACTCATTGCAAGCAGTGCTGGCTCATCATCTACAGCGGTGATGATCGAGTGGGCTCATCAAGAACCACCCCCCACCAGACGCCGAGTACCGACTGGGCGGATCATGATCTCCAGTCCTTCAACCGGCACAGTGTGGCTCGTATGCTGAAGCGTTAGGTCCACCGCCTTGAAGCATCTGAACCCCCTGTATGGAGGCTGAGCTGCGGTTTTGCTGTTTAGTGAGGGTTGTCGGCGTGGGGCGTGAGGAAGTTGGCTTCGTGCGTGGCTCTCTGACTGTGGGCCAGGCACGGCAAGTAGCCGGATGCGTCGTACTTGAGCCCCGTCGCGTGCCCGTTCAACGAGTCGTTCCGGGCATCCTCATCTACCGATGAGCGGATGACGCGAAACCAGCACGTCTCCCGAACTCGCTTATCCCTGGACGCGTATCCTCCCGTGGCGTTACATCACGCCTGACCGACTGCTCGCGCGAGGGCCTCGGTGCTCTCGTCGTGAGCTGACACGCTGGCCGGACGTGCTGAAGGATGTCCTTAGACCTAGCGGGCTGACCCCTCGGAGTGCCCTCGTGCAACCCACAGTTGTCGCCGCCTCATCGCCTCGGTGAGGTCCAAACTCGTCGCCGTGACCAGTGCGGTCCTCGCGTATTGCGCTCAGCACGGGCTGCAGAAGGTGAAGCTCGGTCAGGTTCGTAGGCGTTCTATGGTGTTAGGTGAGTCACTGTGGCGGAAAGGCGTCGGTCATGATTGTTGCTTTCTCTGTTACCCCGCTTGGCGTTGGTGAAGATGTCGGAGAACTGGTAGCCGATGCGGTGCGAGTTGTTCGGGCAAGCGGCCTGCCCAACCACACCGACGCGATGTTCACCAGTATTGAAGGTGAATGGGACGAAGTAATGGCCGTTGTAAAAGAGGCGGTGCAAGTCGTGGCGCAGAAGACTAATCGAGTCAGCGTCGTACTAAAGGCCGATATCAGGGCAGGTGTCACCAATGGTCTCACTGTGAAGGTGGAGAATCTTGAGGGGTATCTAGCGGAACGCTAGACACTTCACATCGCGCCAATGATTTGGCAGGACTCAGCTATTGCCGCCCGATACTGGCTGACCGATCGACGGTTAGAATGTTTCTCGGGCACGGCAGTGAGGATCTTTTTGCCGTGCCCGAGAAATATCGAAGCGCAGTGTTCTGGTGGCAGGCTTGACAAGGTGTCGGCGGCCAACTCGCATCCCGCGTCGATCTCATTCCTTCGTACCAGACAAAGAGCGCGATCCAGTCGGATTATGGTGGGATCACCCACCACATCGGTCGGGTACAGTTCTAATGCGCAGTCTTGTGCTTGCCAGGCTTCGTCAAACTTGCCAAGCTCGGCAAAAGTCCGTGCCCGATAGAAGCGCCAGCGGCGTTCTGAGAAACCAAAAACGGAATCAATCTTGCCTGCATGGTCGAGTCGGACGAATGATTCTCCGGACTCATCCAAAGCCGCTCTGCGCTCGTCGATGGAACCGAGCTGAGCCAGAATAAGCGCTTTCAAGGTGGCGGCCAGCGCGTAAGCCGGCGAACTTTTCTTAACAACGGAACCGCTCAGGTTGCATGCTTCAACGGCCATACTCAACGCCTCGCGAGAATCGCCAGAATACAGGGGTATCAAGATTCCCAACGAACGAACCTGTAGGCCGAGTTCGGGCAGTCTGGTCTCGTCAGCGGCAACGATCGCGGATTGGTGCCATGACCAAGCACGGTGCGTCTGGCCAAGTACCATCAGTTCATCCGCAACAAGGGCGCCGACCCGCGCGCTACACGCATAGAGGCGAACGAGAGTCGTCGGAGCTTGCACTTGTGAGACCAGCCGTTGGAGTTCGTCGAAATCTGCGACCAACCGACGAAGCATGACCAATGGCGGCATTGTCACGCAAGCTTGCGCGTGCAGCCTGACCATCTGATCAATTTTGTCGACCTGCGATGGAGTGACCGAGCGTTCTGCAATGGCCCGATCCATCATGTGACGCGTTCGGTCGACTTGGATCAGCAGGTCAGACTCCCGTGTGGACAACTCGCTAGTCTGTACTGACGACTCGGCCTGCTTGTGTGGAGTATTTTCCGGTGACGCTAACAACTCGTCAATCGGCGATTCAAAAAAACCTTTCCAAAAGGCGCGCGGTAGCGGGACGCAACTGCTCCGATGTCGACCTGCCGGCGGCAAGTCTTTGCACGTGTCGAGTGCTGAGTGTACCGACTTCGTTATTCTCTCGGGCGAATACTTCCAACTGCTCGCAGAATTCTTCAAAGTTAAGTCGGCGTTCTCGGATACGCTGCACCAGCACCGTACGCACTGGGTATACCCTCGGCATTGCACTACCTCCCATGCGTGTCCCCGGTTTACGACTGGTTACCTAGTGTAGCTCTCGCTGGTCGCAGTCCCGAAGCACCACCATCGCTCTCTGCCCTGACCCAGGATTACAGGAGTCATTACCGGCCGCGCTGTTTCAGTTCGGGTCATGGTTGACCCTGCGGCCCGCGTGGCTGGTGATGTGGCCGCGCGGCCGGTGGCACCGGTCTGCCAGCGTCCAGGTCGATCAACTCGTTGCGGCGGCTTTGGGCCGTCCGCCGTAACGGCTCAGCTGCTCCAGGTCGGCTCCTCGACGACTGGCGGTGGAGAGACTGCCGCAGAGTCTATGGTGCCGTTCGGTCGAGGGAGTTGGCCGAGGTGTAGACCGGATGGTGTCGAAGGCTCGTCGTAGATTCGCGGGCGCCACTCGGGCAAGCTCGTCCCAGCTCTTGGCGCTTTCGGAGCTATCGAAGTGGATGTCGTATTCGCCGTCGACGCGTGGCGGAGCGGCGCGATCGCCACGTTTTGGACTCACTCGCCGTCCTGGGGATCAGGGGGCAGCACCGGGTCGTGGTCCTCTCCGCGGGGTGCCGACAGCAGGGCGTGCAGCTCGGGGTCGGCATGCACCTCGGCGGTATGGCGCCATTCGACGAGCAGTTGAGCGATCGGTGACACGTTGTCGACCGATGTGGCGGCTTCGGTTACGTCGATGAACTCCTGGACCAACAGGTGGCGGTCGGCAGCGGGGAGGAACCGTACCCAGGGCAACACTTCAGGAAGCAGTTCCTGGAGCAGTGCGTGACCGTCGGCGTGCCGGACCAGGGAACTCAGGATGCGGGTGGTGAGTTCGATGACCTCCCGTTCACGCTCCGCCCTGGCCGCTGACATCACGACGAGATCGTCAGTGTCGCGCCGCCGCAGCCACAGTGCGCGCACCGTGGCGAGCCGCCCGGTAGCAGCGGTGGTACTTCAAGGGTTCCAGGCAGTGAGTACGGCGTCGAGCACGGTGATCGCGCCGGCCTTGTCCAGGGGGTCATTGCCGTTGCCGCATTTGGGCGACTGCACGCAGGAGGGGCAGCCCGCCGGGCACTCGCAGGCGGCGATGGCCTCTCGGGTTGCCCGCAGCCAGGGGGCCAGCGCGGCGTGGGCCCGGTCGGCGAACCCGGCGCCACCGGGATGGCCGTCGTGCACGAAGACCGTCGGCTCTCCGGTATCCGGGTGCCGCGCGGTGGAGACGCCGCCGATGTCCCACCGATCGCAGGTGGCGACCAGCGGCAGCAGACCGATCGCGGCGTGCTCAGCGGCATGCAACGCCCCGGGCCACGCGGGGGCAGGCAACCCGGCGGCCTCGAGCGTCTCCTCGCCGACCGTGAACCAGACCGCTCTGGTGCGCAGCGTGGACGGCGGCAGCTGCAGCGGTACCGCGTCGAGCACCTGGCCTGAGGGCAGCCGCCGCAGGTAGTCCACCACTCGCGAGGTCACCTCCACCTCGCCCAGCGCCACCGACACCCCGCCGCAGCGCTGCTGGTGGAGCACCGAGACCACGCGGATGTCGGTGATGGCCCGAGCCGAGGTGTGCCACTGCGGCTCCTCGGGATGCACCAGCGCGACACCGGAGTCCAGATCTAGCTCGTCGACCACGAAGGAATCACCCCGGTGCAGATACACCGCCCCCGGGTGCACCGCGGTGCACGCCGATCCGGGGTCGACCGTGCCCAGCAGACGGCCCGTGCCGGCCTCCACCACCGCCACCTGGGGCCCGCCGCAGCCGCGGATATCCACCTCACGGTGCGGGCGCTGCCGCGGCCCGGCCCAGAACCACCCGCCAGTCCGGCGGCGCAACATCCCGTCGGCGACCAGCTCAGCGACCACCGAACGGGCCGCCTCGCCACCCAGCTCCTCGAGGCAGGCGTCGGTCAACGGCAACTCGGCGGCCGCACAGGCCAGCTGCGGTCGCAGCAGGTAGGGGTTCGTCGGATCGAGCACGGTGGCTTCCAGGGCCGTGCCGAGCAGAGCAGCACTGTGGTGCACCAGGTAGGTGTCCAACGGGTCATCCCGGGCGATGAACACCACGAGCGCGCCCGACCCGGCCCGCCCGGCTCGCCCGGCCTGCTGCCAGAACGACGCCCGGGTACCGGGGTACCCGGCCAGCACCACCGCGTCGAGCCCGGCGATATCCACCCCCAGTTCCAGCGCGTTGGTGGAGGCGAGGCCGAGCAGCTCCCCGGAATCCAGCGCGGTCTCCAGCGCCCGGCGCTCCTCCGGGAGATAGCCCGCACGGTAGGCAGCGATCCGGGGGGCGAGCTCACCGGCGGCAAGGGCGGTCAGCTCCCGCTGTGCCCCCAGCGCGGTCAGCTCGGCGCCCCGCCGGGAGCGGACGAACACCAGGGTGCGGGCACCTTCGATCACGAGGTCGGCGAGCAGCCGAGCGGCCTCGGCACCCGCAGTGCGGCGCACCGGCGCACCGTTCTCCCCGGTCAGCTCCTCCAGCAGCGGCGGCTCCCACAGCGCCACGGTGCGCTCACCCCGCGGGGAGGCGTCCTCGGTGACGGCCACCACGTCCAGGCCGGTGAGCCGGGACGCCAAGACACCGGGGTCTGCGACCGTCGCCGAGGCGAGCACGAACACCGGCGCTGCGCCGTAGCGCGCGGCGAGACGGCGCAACCGGCGCAGCAGCAGAGCGACGTGCGAGCCGAACACCCCGCGGTAGGCGTGACACTCGTCGATCACCACGAAACGCAGTCGCCGCAGCAGACGCGCCCAGCGGTCGTGCCGGGCGAGCAGGCCGTGGTGCACCATGTCCGGGTTGGTGAACACCCACCGGGCGTGCGAGCGCGCCCAGTCCCGCTGCGCCATCGGGGTGTCGCCGTCGTAGCTAGCCAGCCGCACCCCGTCCAGGCCCAGCGCGGTCACCGCCCGGATCTGGTCGGCTCCCAATGCCTTGGTGGGCGCGAGATACAGCGCGGTGGCCTGCTGGTCGGCCAAGAGATGGGCGAGCACTGGCAGTTGGTAAGCCAGCGACTTGCCGGACGCGGTCCCGGTGGCGATCACGACGTGGCGGCCCGCCCGAGCCAGTTCCGCAACGGCGACTTGGTGCGCCCACGGTGCCGCCACACCCGCCGCGGCAAGCGATTCGCGCAGCCGCTCCGGCACCCAGCAGGGCCAGCGCACCGTCGTCGCCACCCGGCCGGGAATCGTCGTGACGTGCCGCAACGGTGACTCGTTCCCGCCGGTGGTGCGGGGATAGCCGGCGAGCAGCCGCTGCAGCAGGGCTTGCCCCTGCCCGTCGCCGTGCACTACCGCCTCCCGATCGCCGGCATGTCCCTGACTCGCACGCTAACGCCCGCATCTTGCGCAGGTGAGCGAGACCGGCGGAGGTGAGCAGCGCCGTGAGGCCTACACTGACCGGCCGTGACGCTGTCTTCACGGGCGGCTCGGTCAGTGCAGTGCACGGCAGTGCACGAAAACCAGCAGGAGGACGGATGTCCGGGTTCATTCTTGCCCAGGGCGGAGGGCTCGAGCTGAGCGGGGGTGATTACACCGTCGTCGGTGTGGTCGCCGCCGTCGCTCTCGGCGCTCTGGCCGTCGGTGCCGTCCTGATGCGGGAGGTCCTGGCCGCACGCCAGGGCACCCCACGGATGCAAGATATCGGGCGAGCGGTTCAAGAAGGCGCCTCGGCGTACCTGAACCGCCAGTTCAAGACGCTCTCCGGGTTCGCCGTCATCGTCTTTCTGCTGCTGTTCGCGCTGCCTGCCGAGGACCTCGGCGAGCGGATCGGCCGCTCGGTCTTCTTCCTCGCGGGAGCGGTGTTCTCGGCGTCGATCGGCTATCTGGGCATGTGGCTGTCCACCCGAGCGAACATCCGGGTCGCGGCAGCGTCCAACGAGCAAGGTGGCCGGGAGAAGGCGATGCGGATCGCGTTTCGCACCGGCGGGGTGGTCGGCATGGCCACCGTGGGCCTGGGACTGTTTGGCGCCTCCCTGGTGGTGTTGGTCTACGCCGGTCACGCCCCGAAGGTGCTGGAAGGCTTCGGTTTCGGGGCTGCGCTGCTCGCCATGTTCATGCGGGTCGGCGGCGGTATCTTCACCAAAGCCGCCGACGTGGGCGGTGACCTGGTTGGCAAGGTCGAGGCGGGCATCCCCGAGGACGACCCGCGCAACGCCGCCACCATCGCCGACAACGTCGGCGACAACGTCGGCGACTGCGCCGGCATGGCCGCTGACCTGTTCGAGTCGTACGCGGTCACGCTGGTGGCGGCGCTGATCCTGGGCACTGCGGCGTTCGGGCTCAAGGGCCTGCTGTTCCCGTTGATCGTGCCGGCGATCGGGGTGGTGACCGCGGTGATCGGGGTGTATGTCACCCGGGCCAGAGCGGGCGAGCCGGGGCTGCGCGCGATCAACCGGTCCTTCTACATCGCGGCGACGATCTCCGCGGTGGCCTGCACCGCCGCCGCCTTCCTCTACCTGCCCAGCAGCTTTAGCGCGCTGGCCGGTGTTACCCAGATCGACGGCCGGCCGACCGATCAGCTCTCCGGCAGCCCGGCGATCACCGCGGCGGTCGCCGTGATTATCGGCATCGTGCTGGCCGGGATCATCCTGTGGCTCACCGGCTACTTCACCGGCACCGAACACCGGCCGGTTCGCAACGTCGGCACCAGCTCGCTGACCGGCGCGGCTACCGTGATCCTGTCCGGGATCTCGATCGGTTTCGAGTCGGCGGTGTACACCGCCTTGGTGATCGGCGGTGCGGTGTACGCGGCGTTCCTGCTGTCCGGATCGGTCACCGTCGCGCTGTTCGCGATCGCGCTGGCCGGCACCGGACTGCTCACCACTGTCGGCGTCATCGTCGCGATGGACACCTTCGGCCCGGTCAGCGACAACGCCCAGGGAATCGCCGAGATGTCCGGCGACGTCCAGGGTGCGGGGGTAGGTATCCTCACCGAGCTTGACGCCGTGGGCAACACCACCAAGGCGATCACCAAGGGCATCGCGATCGCCACCGCGGTGCTCGCCGCCACGGCGCTGTTCGGTTCCTACCGCGACGCCATCCGGGCCGCGGCCGTGAACCTGGACCTGAACGCGGCGTTCAACGTCTCGGTGCCCAACGTCCTGGTCGGCCTGGCGATCGGCGCCGCTGTGGTGTTCATGTTCTCCGGCCTGGCTATCAACGCCGTGTCCCGGGCTGCCGGGGCCGTGGTCTACGAGGTGCGCCGGCAGTTCCGGGACAACCCCGGGATCATGGACTACTCGGTGCGGCCCGAGTACGGCCGGGTGGTCGATATCTGCACCAGGGACTCGCTGCGGGAGCTGGCCACCCCGGGTCTGCTCGCGGTGCTGGCCCCGATCGCGGTGGGCTTCGGTCTCGGCGTAGGGCCGCTGGCCGGTTACCTGGCCGGAGCGATCATCACCGGCACTCTGATGGCGATCTTCCTGGCCAACTCCGGTGGGGCCTGGGACAACGGCAAGAAGCTGGTCGAAGACGGCAACCACGGCGGCAAGGGCTCGGACGCGCACGCCGCGACCGTGATCGGTGACACCGTCGGCGATCCGTTCAAGGACACCGCGGGCCCGGCGATCAACCCACTGATCAAGGTGATGAACCTGGTCTCCGTGTTGATTGCGCCGGCGATCGTGACGGTCTCGGCCCTGCCGAACGCCTTTACGCTGCGGGCGGGTATCGCCGTGGCCGCCGCGGCGGTGATCGTGATTGCGGTGGTGGTGTCCAAGCGGCGGTCCACCTCGTTGGTGGACACCTCGCCGCCTGCCCGGCTCGCCGCCTAAGTTTGGTGCTCTTCAAGGCCGGCCAACCCCGGGGTTGGCCGGCCTTGAAGAGCACCGTCACGGGCAGCATCAGTTCGTCGTTACTCCGGTCGTGCCCCCACCTGCTCGTTCCTCCGGCGTCATCCTCGTGGCTCTCGGCCTCGCCCTGGCTGGATGCGGCTCCGCCGATGTCCCGTCGAAGCCGCCCGCGCCCCAGGGCGCCGACCCGGTCGCCTGGGTGAGCGTGGTGTGTGGCGGTCTCGGTGAGGTGGTCACCGGAGTGTCTGCGATCGCGAAGGCACAGCCGACCCCGCAGGGCCAGAAGGACGGGCTGCTGGCGTTCTCTGACACCATCCAGCGAGCATTTGCCAACACCGCCTTCAAGCTCGAACGGCTCGGCCAACCGCGGATCACCGAGGGCAAGCGGATGCAGGACGCTGCAGTGGGTTTCTTCACCAGCGCGGCGGGGACCGTCGGCATCCAGCGTGCCAGGCTCGCCGCGTTGGACGCCAAGGACCCGGACTTCGCGCAGAAGGCCAGCCATCTTCCTGGCCCCGATCTCGGTGCGGCCAGCGGCCAGATCCGGGAGTTGATCAGCAATAAGGAGCTCGCACCCGCGTTTCAGGTGGCGCCGGCCTGCCAGCGGCTGAATACTGCCGGAGGTCACCGATAGCGGGACCGCAGTGCCGATGACCCGGGGCCGATCGACCTGAGGCCGATCGACCGGGGTGGCATCGCGCAAGATCCCTGGTTGTTCGCGACGGGTTGTGCGACGCTGACTGCCCCCGGGGTTGCCAGGTTGTGCACACTGGGGCGCGGGGATCGGGGAATGATGCAGTCGCATACTGAGGTGAGCTAAGCGTGGCACGATCGAAAACGACAGCAGGCCCGGGCGGCACGTCCGGCGGTGGCAGGCGCCGCACTACCACGGGTGCGTCGGTTTCTGCGTCGGTTTCTGGGCCACCGTCCGAGTCCTCTGCTGGGGCCGCTCGCTCCCGCCGGTCCAACGGTTCTGGGCATCGTTTGGTGATCGTGGAATCTCCCGCGAAGGCTCGCAAGATCGCTTCCTACCTCGGGTCGGGCTACGTCGTGGAGTCCTCGCGGGGGCACATCCGGGATCTGCCCCGAGGTGCCGCCGATGTGCCCGCCAAGTACAAAGGCGAGTCCTGGGCACGGCTGGGAGTAGACGTCGACCGCGCCTTCGAGCCGCTGTACATCATCACCCCGGACAAGCGCTCCACCGTCACTGAGCTGCGCAACGCACTCAAAAGCGCCGACGAACTCTATCTGGCCACCGACGGCGACCGCGAGGGCGAGGCCATCGCGTGGCACCTGATGCAGACCCTCAAACCCACGGTTCCGGTGCGCCGGATGGTCTTTCACGAGATCACCGCGCCGGCCATCCGCACTGCGGCGGAGAACCCCCGCGACATCGACCAGGACTTGGTGGACGCGCAGGAGACCCGGCGCATCCTGGACCGGCTCTACGGGTATGAGGTCTCCCCGGTGCTGTGGCGCAAGGTGATGCCGAAGCTGTCCGCCGGGCGGGTGCAGTCCGTGGCGACCCGTATCATTGTGCGGCGCGAGCGCGAGCGGATAGCCTTCGTGTCCGCGTCCTACTGGGATCTGGCCGCCACGCTAGCGACCTCGGACGATACCGCCACGCCGCCCACGTTCGGGGCTCGGCTGGTTGAGGTCGATGGCCATCGGGTGGCCACCGGGCGGGACTTCGGTCCGGACGGTGCGCTCAAGCGTGCCGGGCGGGATCTGCTGATCATCGACGAGGACTACGCCGGGCGCCTTGCGCAGGCGCTGGCGGATGTCCCGCTGACGGTGTCGAGTGTCGAGGAGAAGCCCTACACGCGGCGCCCCTACCCGCCCTTCATGACCTCCACGCTGCAGCAGGAGGCCGGCCGGAAACTGCGTTTCTCCGCGGAGCGGGCTATGAGCACCGCGCAGCGGCTCTACGAGAACGGCTACATCACCTATATGCGGACCGACTCCACGACGCTGTCGGAGACGGCGATCGCGGCGGCCCGAACCCAAGCCCGTGAGCTCTACGGTGAGAGTTACCTGCACGACGGGCCGCGGCAGTACCTCCGCAAGGTTAAGAACGCCCAAGAGGCGCACGAGGCGATCCGGCCCGCCGGAGAGACCTTCGCGACACCAGGGCAGCTGGCTGGCGTACTGGACGCCGACGAGTTCCGGCTCTACGAGCTGATCTGGCAGCGCACCATCGCCTCCCAGATGGCCGACGCCCGTGGCAGCACCATCAGCGTACGGATCACCGGCGCCTCCGCGACGGATGAGGAGTGCACGTTTGCCGCCTCCGGTCGCACCATCACCTTCGCGGGATTCCTCAAGGCCTATGTCGAGACCGTGGACGACGAGGCGGGGGGGGAGGCCGACGACGCCGAGCGCAGGCTCCCCGCACTGACCCGCGGCCAGCCCCTCACCGCCACCGAGTTGGTACCCGAGGGGCACACCACCACCCCACCGCCGCGCTACACCGAGGCGAGCCTGGTCAAAGCCCTCGAAGACCTGGGTATCGGCCGCCCGTCCACCTACGCCACGATCATCAACACCATTCAGGAGCGCGGGTATGTGTGGAAGCGCGGCTCAGCGCTGGTGCCCTCCTGGGTGGCCTTCGCCGTGGTCGGACTCCTGGAGCAGCACTTCGGCTGCCTGGTCGACTACGACTTCACCGCCGCCATGGAAGACGAGCTGGACTCCATCGCCTCCGGTGCGCAGCACCGCACCGACTGGCTGACCGGCTTCTACTTCGGCTCCGAACACGGAGGCGCCCTGTCGGTGGCCCGCTTCGGTGGGCTCAAGAAGCTGGTCGGCGTGAACTTGGAAGAGATCGACGCGCGGGAGGTCAACTCCATCCCGTTGTTCACCGATGACGCCGGGCGAGACGTGGTGGTCAGGGTGGGCCGCTACGGTCCGTATTTGGAAAGGACCGTTGGGCAGGAGCAGCAACGGGCCAACCTGCCTGAGGACCTGCCACCCGACGAGCTGACCGCCGAAGTCGCCGAGAAGCTCTTCGCCACCCCGATGGAGGGCCGCTCGCTGGGCACCGACCCGGTGAGCGGGCACGAAATCCTCGCCAAGGAGGGCCGCTACGGGCCTTACGTCACCGAGGTACTGCCCGAGGAGGCCCCCGCCCCCGGCCCAGAAAAGAGCACAGCAAAGGGTGCTGCCAAGAAACCCAAGCCGCGGACCAGCTCGCTGTTCAAGTCCATGAGCCTGGAGACGGTAACCCTCGAGGACGCGCTGCGGCTGCTCTCGCTGCCCCGGGTGGTCGGAACCGATTCGGACACCGGCCAGGAGATCACCGCACAGAATGGGCGCTACGGCCCCTACCTCAAGAGGGGAACGGACTCGCGTTCGTTGGCCAACGAGGAGCAGATCTTCACGATCACCCTCGACGAGGCGCTCAAGGTCTACGCCGAGCCCAAGCGCCGGGGCCGCCAAGCCGCCGCCAAACCCCCGTTGCGCGAACTGGCCCCGGATCCGGTGACGGGCAAGCCGATGGTCCTCAAGGAGGGCCGTTTCGGGCCTTATGTCACCGACGGAGCGGGCGTCAACGCATCGCTGCGCAAGGGGGACAGCGTGGAGACGCTCACCGATGAGCGCGCCGCTGAGCTGCTGGCCGCCAAGCGCGCCAAAGGCGTCGCCGCCCAGCCCTCGTAAGTGGGAAAGAGCACGCTCACGGGGTGGCCCGAGCGTGGCACCATAGCTTCATGAGCGAGCCCCTGATGAGCGAGCTGTCGGATGCCTTGTTTGGGGTTGACGGCACCGAGTTGCCCGAGCCGCTGTCTGACTCGTCAGGGCGTGGCGCGTCGGGCTTGCTGCCGTTGACGCTGCCCGCCCTCCCTGACTCGCGCATGACCCGGGAGGAGATTGCCGCTGCGCTTGGTGAAGATCCCACCCGGCCGGTGAACCAGGACCCTGATGCGGCGCCTGCCCAGCGAGGCACGGCTCCACCAAGTGCCACCCAGACCGACACCCCTCCGGTCAGTGCCTCCTCCATCGGCGCCCCCCCGGTTCCCGTCCCGCCGATCACTGCCCCCCCGGTCGCTCCCACAGCCTCGCTGCCTACCCACTCTGCTCCGCAGGCACCAACGGCCGGCGCGCCGGGTCACCCCTCGCGACCGGTCGCTCCCATGATGGCCCCACCCGTCCAGCCCACGCCGGGCCTGCGTTACCGCCCGCCGCTCGCATTCGGGTCCCGCATGCCCCGGCAGCTTGACCTTCGTCGCCGAGCCGGCCGCCGAGCTGGCCGCCGAGGCCCCGGTGTGCCAGCGCGTCCCCGGACCAATGGGGGCGCGACCCTCTTCTTCCTCGTCGCGGTCATCCTCTCCGGGGCACTGACGTACGGCATCATCGCTGGGATCGTGGAATCACTGTCCAGGCTGGTGCCGTAACCTCCAGCCACTGGCCTACCCCGCTGAACCGGCAGGGTGCGGGTGCATGGCAAACTCCTCGCCCTGGTACTTGGGGGTTGCCTGCGCTTGGGAGCTGTGATGCGTGCCGTCTTGGCTGTGCTGGCATCGGTCGCTGTGTTGGCCGGTTGCTCGGCGAGCGGTGAGCAGCCCAACGATGCCGACGCGGTGCCGGGACCGTCGGCCCCCACGCCGGATGGTCCGATCCCGCCGGTACGAAATCCCAAGGACCTGACCGCTATTGCGCCATGCTTGTTGCTTACCCCAGCGCAACTGGAGGCCAACCAGATCGACCAGCCCGGCGAACCCAAGAATGCCCTTGGCAACACCGGATGTGAGTGGAGCGACAAGGCACACACCCGCGAGTTCGCCGTGTTCGTGGACATCGGCAACGACGTGCTGCGCAATGTCTATCGCCAGCGAAACGCGATCCCGGTCCTCGAAATCACCCAGGTGGGGGGGCAGCCAGCGATCCGCACCAAGGACGACGTGGACGGCGCCAGCTGCTACTACCGGGTCGCCGCGGCCAACGCGCAGACACTGATCGTCCGGTTCACGTCGCTGCGCCCGGGTCACGAGGACCCCTGTGGCGCGGCGAGGGAGTTCGCCGAGGCCGTCATCGACAACCTGCCGCCCCTGAAGGGCTGAGGAGGACACAGACTTGCTTAACTCGATTCGGATATAACGGTAATGCGCCATCACCGCTAACCACGTGGAGCAGCATGGGCCAGCGAGCCGAGCACGACCGGGCGGGGTCCACCGCGCAGCGGGTGCGCGGGGTACTGGCCATTCCCGCCTTCCGCCGGCTCTGGGGCGTCACCGCCATCACCGCGACCGCGGAGTGGCAGTCGCTGCTGGCGCTGTCCGCGCTGGCCACCCAGCTGACGAGCGGCTACCAGGCGCAGAGCTTCGCGCTCGGCGGGGTGGTCGCCACCAAGCTGCTGCCGGCGATGGTGCTCGGTCCGTTGGCCGGGGCACTGGCCGACAAGCTGGACCGCCGGCACGTGATGGTGGTCTGTGACGTGCTGCGGGCTGCCCTGTTCCTGTCTATCCCACTGGTCGCAACGCTGGCCTGGCTGTTCACGGCGACCTTCCTCATCGAGCTCTGCGCCTTGTTCTGGATCCCGGCCAAGGACGCCTCGATCCCCAATCTGCTGCGCCGCCCCGACCAGGTCGAGACCGCCAACCAACTCTCCCTGATCATGACTTACGGTCTGGCCGTCCTGGTCGCTTCGGGAATATTCACCGCGCTGTCGAAACTGAGCCCGGTACTGGTCCATAGTGCCGAAGAATCGGCCTACCTGGCGCTGAGCCTCAACGGCATCGCCTACGCCTGCTGTGCGCTCACAGTCGGAACCCGGATCCCGGAGATCTCGGGCCGGGCTGTGACCCGGCGTGATGTCCAACCCGGACTGCTCGCCATGTTGCGCGACGGGGTGGCCTTTGTCCGCGGCACACCTCTGGTCCGCGGCCTGGTCATCGGGATCCTCGGCGCCTTCGCCGCGGGCGGGGCCGTCATCGCGTGCGCGAAGCTCTACTCCACCAGCCTGGGCGGTGGCAACGCCGCCTACGGGCTGCTGTTCGCGTCGCTGTTCGTCGGTCTTGGTCTGGGTATGGCGCTCACGCCACTGGCGGCCCGCCGGGTCCGGCACCGCGGGTTGTTCGGGCTGGCGATCGTGGCGGCTGGGCTGGCGCTGGTCATCGTGGCGCTGGCACCGCAGCTGATCGTCGCCCTGCTCGCCGTCATCCTGGTGGGCTGTGCCGGGGGTGTGGCGTTCCTGACCGGTCTGACCATCATCGGGGCTCAGGTCACCGATGAGATGCGGGGCCGCACCATCGCGTTCGTCCAGTCGCTGGTTCGGCTAGACCTGCTGGCTTCGATGGCCCTGGTCCCGTTCGTGGTCGGGTTGGTCCAGCAGCGCACCATCACCCTGTTCAACGAGCGGATGACCATTGATGGCACCCGCCCCGTGCTGCTGTGCGCCGGGCTGTTGGCGGCCGTCGTCGGCCTACTCGCGCACCGCCAGATGGACGACCGGCTAGACGGGTCGCTGCTGGCCGACCTGCGCACCGCACTGCGCGGGCCTTCCCGGTCTGACTCCCCGGCGCTGTCTGACTCCCCGGCAGGCCGGCGATGAGCGTGTGGGCCGAGCTGGTGGGGCAGGATCCGGCGGTTGCCGTCCTGATCGAGGCGGCCCGGTCGGCAGCCGCCACCGGATCGGTGGGGGCGATGACCCATGCCTGGCTGTTCACCGGCCCCCCCGGCAGCGGTCGGTCGGTCGCGGCACGGGCCTTCGCTGCCGCGCTGCAGTGCACCGACACGCAGACCGGGCCGGGGTGCGGTGCCTGCCAGGGCTGCCGGAGCACGTTGGCCGGCACCCACCCCGACGTCCGTCACGTCGTCCCCGAAGGCCTGTCCATCTCGGTGGCGGACATGCGCACGCTGGTCCTTGACGCCTCCCGCCGGCCCTCGATAGGCCGGTGGCAGGTGCTGCTCATCGAGGACGCCGACCGGCTCACCGAGGGCGCGGCCAACGCCCTGCTCAAGGCCGTCGAGGAGCCCCCACCGCGGACCGTGTTCCTGCTCTGCGCGCCCTCGGATCACCCCGATGACATCGCGGTGACACTGCGCTCACGCTGCCGGCCGGTGCGGCTGCGGACGCCGCCCACCACGGCGGTCGCCGACGTGCTGGTGAGGCGGGACGGGGTGGACGCCGACACCGCGCGCTGGGCTGCCTCGGTGTGTGGCGGCCACGTCGGCCGCGCCCGACGGCTCGCCACTGATCCGCAGGCCCGGGCTCGCCGGGAGGCGGTGCTGCGGGTACCGAGCACGCTGCGCTCCCTCGCAGATGTGTTCGCGCTGGCTGATGAGCTGCTCGAGGCCGCCGAATCGGAGGCAGGCGGCCTGACTGCGGCTCGCAATGCGGCCGAGACCGAGGAACTGGAGACGGCCCTGGGGGCCGGCGGAACCGGGAAGGGCGCCGCGGCAGCAACCCGAGGCGCCAAGGGCGCTCTCCGGGAGTTGGAACGCCGGCAGCGCTCCCGGGCCACCCGCACCCAGCGCGATGCGCTGGACCGCGCCCTGGTCGACCTGGCCGGCTTCTACCGCGACACCCTGGTCACCCGGTGGAGCGCCACGGTAGCCCTGACCCACCCCGATCATGCCGCCGACATCACCACCCTCGCCGCCCGCTGTAGTCCCGAATCGCTGCTCCGGATGCTGGAGGCAGTCCTGCGCTGCCGCGAGGCACTGGGGCTCAACGTCAAGCCCCGGATCGCCATCGAGGCGCTGACCAGCGCATTGCACAGCCACCAGGCCGGCCAGGGGTAAAGCCCGTACGCTCGCTACACTAGTGGCTGCCGCCGAGCGGCATCGCCGCCTTAGCTCAGTCGGTCAGAGCGGCTCACTCGTAATGAGCAGGTCCGGGGTTCGACTCCCCGAGGCGGCTCCACCCCTGACCAGCGTTTTCCCGTCCTGTGGGAGGCTGGTACAGGCCGGCTGTTCACCACGATGTTCACCAGTACCGTCCGGCACGTGGCTCAGAGACGTGCGCGGGGAAGCGTGCAGCGACGTGGCAACGCCTGGCTGGTTCGGGTCTCGGCCGGTACCGACCCGGTCACCGGCAAACGGCTATGGCTGTGCGGCACCCGCGAGAGCCAGAAGGAGGCCGAGAAGCTGCGCACCAAGCTCCTCGGCCAGGTCGATGAGAAGAAGGCCAGCCGGACCCGGGCCAGCCTGGGCGCGCTGCTCGAGGAGTGGCTGCCCGGCGCGGAGCTCTCCGCCACCACCCGGGACAACTACGCCGGGCTTATCGACCGGTTCATCCGCCCCGCGCTCGGCGCGCTGCCGCTGACCAGGCTCACCCCGCCCGGGATCGAGCGCTTCTATGGCGAGCTGCGCCGCTGCCGGGCCCGCTGCGACGGGCGGCCCTTCCTCGAGCACCGCCGGCCCGGCGAGCATGACTGCGCCCAGGCCCAGTGCCGCCCGCACGAGTGCCGGCCCCTGGCGGCCTCCTCGGTGCTCGTGCTGCACGCCATCCTCAGCGGCGCACTCGAGGCGGCCCTGCGGTGGGAGTGGGTCAGCGTCAACCCCGCCCGCGCCGCCCGCCGCCCCAAGCCGCCACCGCCGCACCCCGACCCGCCGACCCCCGAGCAGGCGGGGCGCCTTATCACCGCGGCCTGGGCACAGGACGAGACGTGGGGCACCCTGGTCTGGCTGGTCATGACCACCGGGATGCGCCGCGGCGAGGCACTCGCGCTGCGCTGGCGGCACGTGCACCTCGACCGCCAGGTCCTCGAGATCCGCCGCAGCTACATCCAACGCCGAGGCCGCAAGATCGAAAAAGACACCAAGACGCACCAGATGCGCCGCATCGCGCTTGACCCGGACACCACCACGGTGCTCGCCGAGCACCGCGACCGGGCGCGGCAGCGGGCCACCCTGCTCGGCGTGGCCACCATCGACGAGTGGTACCTGTTCTCCAACGACCCCGCCCACAGCCAGCCGCTGCACCCCGACTGGGTCACCCACCGATACACCGCCATGGCCGCCGAGGTGGGTATCACCACCCACCTGCACGCCCTGCGGCACTACAGCGCCACCGAGCTGCTTGCCGCCGGCGTCGACCTCGCCACCGTCTCTGGCCGGCTCGGCCACGGCGGAGGAGGCGCAACCACCCTGCGCGTCTACGCCGCCTGGGTCGCCGCCTCCGACCAACGGGCCGCCGAAGTGCTGGGCGCCAAGATGCCCAAACGCCCACGCACGGTGAGATCAACCTGAAGGCCTTGACGCTTCGGCTCGAAGGACCTGGGACTGGTCGGCCATGGTGGGTGGTCAGTCCATGGGTACGCGGTAGGTGAACAGGTGGCGGGGTCCGTCGAAGATGAACCCGCTGTCTTGCGTGGAGGTGGCCAATACGGAGAGTCATGAGGTGCGCTGGACGGTAGTGAATTTTGGTGGCATCGTATGCACATGGCGACGTACCGGGAGACGCTCCGTGTTATCCAGCCCATCATTACGCCGACCTTCAGGGCTCTGCGGGTGGGCCTAGAGGGTACGGCTAGTCTTCACGAGCGCGAAGGGTTGGGTCGTACCCGTGATCCTTGGTTCTATGCCCACGCGGCCCGGCGAAAGGCGGCAGATGAACTCAAAGAGTGTGGGTTACTTGTTGAGTCGCCGAGGGGAGGCCGGCCATTACACGCCATGTCCGGCCTGCTCGTTCGGTTTAAGACCGTGGCGATCAGGATCTATAGGACGAGCCTGACGCCGAGTGGTCAGGTGATCGTTCCCATTCCTGGGCGCTCTCGCCGCAAGCAGCGCTTCTGGAGGCAGGAGCAGGATCCGACCCTCGACGGGATGGAACAGGACAACCTTCTCCTGCTTTGGAGGGACGATGCTGGAACACTGGTCGATCCTCTGACGCTGGTTCGTCCTATCGGGGGAAGTCATCGCAGGGATAGTTTGCAGCTGGACTGGAGGGGGCCGCTGAGCGAGCACATGGCATCGCTCCGTGCCGCCGACCTCGACGGGCTTCGTCCGACTATTGAGTACCCAAGGTTGGGAGATGAGGGAGCGGGATGATCGTTGGTGAGCGTATAAGGCAGGCGCGTGAAATGTTCCAGTTTACACACACTGCGCTCATCGACGAGGTTGGGTTGCCTGGCTTTAACCAGTCTCGACTCTCTCGTATAGAAAACGGTTTAGCTGATGCTGATCCTGAGATCATTGAACTGCTAGCAGTGGCCCTACGAGTCAGGTCTGACTTCTTCGCTCGTCCTGCCCTGCCGGCGCTAGCCCCTCAATCTCCGCAGTTACGCGCGAGAAGTCGGCTCACGACCGCGTCGAAAACAGCCGTGATGCGGTGGGCTCAGACAATCCTTGAGGAGTATTATCGCCTTGAGCAGTCCGCAAGTCCACTCATGTCAGGTTTGGAGGATATGCAGGACGCGAGGCCCGCTGAGGCGGCTGGGCGTATGCGTCAGCTACTTGGTTTTGATGATTTTTCGCCTCTCCCGTACTTGGTGTTGGCTGTTGAACGACTTGGGGTGTCAGTTCTTGGGATACCCCGCTCTGAAGATCATATGGATGCATTTTGTGCGTGGAGCGGTGATCGTCCCATCATCGGTATTCTGGCAGGGACGCCGGCTGACCGTCTTAGATTCAGTGTAGCGCATGAACTCGGGCATCTAGTACTTCACCGTCACGTGAACAGGAGACCGACTGTCGAGGCCGAGGCGGACAGCTTCGCGTCTGAGCTGCTTACTCCACGTGCAGCGATGGGCGTGGTTCTGTTGCGAAATCCGACTCTCAGTCAGCTGGCAATAATCAAGTCCGAATGGGGTGTCTCAGTGAAGAATCTTATTCGACGATCTCGCGAGCTGGGATTTATTGACCAGGATCGAGCGGTCAGCCTGTACAAGCAGATGAGCGCTAGGGGTTGGAATAAGAAAGAGCCGGGATTTGTTTCTTACGAGAAGCCGCGCGCATTTCGCAAGTTGGCTGAGATCAGTCACGGTCCGGGGCCCAACGTGGAGGCTATGGCGCGATCCGCAGCGTGGTCGGAGACTCTAGTTATGGACGTACTTAATCGTCACGCGCGAATTGACGAACTGCCTCATGAGTCCGCGCCTATACGGCACGTGAGAGGGATCAATGTGGTAGATCTCGCCTCGGTTCGCCGTAAGCAGCAGGCCACAGGTTCACCTGTTAACCGAATCCTCCTTTAAAAGCGCCCGACAATGGCACGGTGCTCCTCAGCTCGTCCCCAGGGCGCTGTAGCGGGGTCAGGTGCGGGGCAGCGCTGTAGGGGTTCTACCCGGTAGTGGCCCGCCACTACCTACCGCCGGACGGCCGGGGCCTGGTCGGTGGGGTCGGGTGTGCGGTATACCGGGTGCACCTGAGCGGGTTGGGGGGTGATGAGTATGGGCAGGCACGATGAGCCAACGCCGCAACCAAACCCGATTCACGATGGTCATAAGCCGGAGCAACCGTTCCCGCATCGTCAGCCCGGTAAGCATGAGAAGCCAGACGAGCCCGAGGAACGGCCAGGTGAGCGCGAGAAGAAGTGATGCGCGGTGAGCAGCCTGGGCAGCTGCGGCGGCAGATGGTGGACGCGGTATTGGCCGATGAGTTCGTGGCGGGGTGGCGGGCCGCGGTCGCACCGTGGCAGCCGTCGCTGCTGGCGGTGCCACGGCATGAGTTTCTTCCCGACACGGTGTGGGTGACCAACCATGAGGATGGTGGTTCGCCGGCTTATGTGCCGCTGGATCGCGAGCAGGGCCCGGATCGGTGGTTGCGGTTGGCCTACGCAGCAGACGATGGTGTGGTGACGCAGGTCGATGATGGGTGCCCGGCTGGTCCTGGTGGTCGGGGTTCGCTGCCCTCCAGCTCGGCGTCGGGCCCGGTTATTGTCGCGGTGATGCTGGCGGCACTTGATGTGCGCGAGGGGCATCGGGTGCTTGAGGTAGGTACCGGGGCGGGGTATAACGCAGCGTTGCTGGCTCATCGCCTCGGTGCTGGGCAGGTCATCAGTATCGAGATTGATCCGGAGATCGCTACCCACGCCAGGAAAGCGCTGTCGGAGGCCGGGTTCGGGGCGGTGACCGTGGCCACTGGTGAGGGTGCGCTCGGCTACCCGCCCGGCGCCCCGTATGACCGGGTGATCGTCACTGCGGCCTGCAACCGGGTCTCGTACGCCTGGGTGCAGCAGACCCGGCCGGGTGGGCGGATCGTGGTGCCGTGGGCAGACACCTAAGCGGGCGGGTTGTTAGTGCTCACGGTGGCCGAGGATGGCACCGCCAGCGGCAGGATCGTGGCGGAAAGCAGCTTCATGTGGTTGCGGGAGCAGCGGGCAACCCGGGGCGCTGTCAAACCCGCGATGGATGCTGTGAGCAACCCCCGGCGCATCGCCACTCGGGTCATTGCCGCTCGAGTCACCACGCTGCATCCCCACCACGTCACTGGGCCGCACGGTGCACGGATTGCCATCGGCCAGCGTGTACCGGGGTGCCAGTGGCGGTACTACCCCTGGGAGCCCAGTGAGCCGGTGGGTGTGCTGTGGTTGGTAGATCCCTGGGGGTCCTGGGCCAAGCTGACCCATACCAGCCCCACTGCTGACCAGGACGAGTTCCCGGTGCTCCAGGCCGGGCCGCGGCGGCTGTGGGATGAGGTCGAGGCGGCCTGCCGCTGGTGGCTGGACGCCGGAAGCCCCGGAGTCGAGCGTTGGTTATTCACCATCACCCCCACCGGGCAGCGGGTACAGCTGGAAACCAACACCACTGTTGGCGTTGCTCTGCATTGAATGCTCCGGTTCTACAGCAGGTGTCTACGCCTGTGGCGTTGCCCCGGACTGCGCGGCTTTGACCCGTTGCCGTGGAGCCTTAAGCGCTAAGACGTAGAGTTGATCTGTGCCTGTCCCCGACCCAAGTTCGTCCTACCAGGAGATCGCGTCCACGCTGCGCGATCGAATCAACACGGGCGTATATCGGCCAGGAACGAAGCTGCCTACCGTTGCCGAGCTGATGCGCGAGTTCCGAGCGTCGAACACGGCTATCCAGCGGGCCACCGGTCTGCTCAAGCACGAGGGGCTCATCGCCGGTCGGCAGGGGAAAGGGATGTTCGTCCGCGAGAGGACTCTGCGTCGTCCCCGACCAGCGGAGTACCTGCGCGTGCCGGTGCCGGGAGAGCCGGATCACTGGACGACATGGGCTACGGGAGAGGGTCGGGTCCCTAGCCAGCGGTTGCTGTTCGTCGGGGAAGTCGTACCGCCGCCCGATGAAGCCGAAGCGCTTGGTCTACCCGCTGGAGAGCCAGCGGCGCTCCGATCGCGATTGCTGCTGCTGGACGACGAGCCCGATCAGCTAGCGCACTCGTACTACCCGCTGGCCATCGCGCGAGGGACAGCCCTGCTCGAATCCCGCAAGATCAAGGGTGGCGCGATTAGGCTTCTCGCGGAGAAGGGCTTCGTTGCCCGTGATCCGCTCGCGGAGGAAGTCCGGGGCCGGATGCCGACCCCGGAGGAGGCACGGCTGCTCCGGCTCGACGAAGGTGTGCCGTTGCTAGAGGTCTTCCGACCTGTCGTGACGGCGGATGACGTGGTGTACGAGGTAGCCGTGATGCTGTTTGCCGCCGACCGTCATGCGCTGAGGTACTGGCTCTCAGCGCGCTGAATCGTCGCTGACCTGGCGTTTCACCCCGCTCGGTCGTGCGCGTTGACACTTTAAGCGTAAACGCTTAAAGTCGATGTCGCGGACCCAACGACAGGGTTCGGTGAACGGGCCGGCCTAGCGAGAGGAGCGATGGCGTGGGCGAGTTGGGCGGCGGTAGCGATTATCGCCCGTTCTTGCTCGGGCGCTCGGGTCTAGCGGCTGAGGGTAGGGCGCGCGAGGCGGCGGTCGCGGATGTAGGTAGATCCGCCCTTGACGGCGGCGTCCAGACCTTCGGCTCGAAGGACTTGGGACTGGTCAGCCACGGTGGGTCAGTCCATGGGTACGCGATAGGTGAACAGGTGGCGGGACCCGTCGAAGATGAACCGGGTGACCTCGACCGGGTTGTGGTCCTGGGCGTAGATGGTGCGGGTGAGGTCCACGATGGGGGTTCCGGGGGGAAGTCGCAGAGTGCGTGCCTCGGTTGGGGTGGGCATGCGGGCGATGAGGTCCTCGGTTGCATGGGAGAGGGTGACACCGAGGATGCGGGCCAGCTCGGCGTGGACCCCGCCCGGGATTTTCTCGGACTGCGCGATGGGGGTGCCCCGCACGATCTCGGCGGGAAAGTAGCTGTCGGCGGTTTGGGCTGGTTCGCCGTCGAGGGTGAGCAGGTGGCGGCGGATGACGACCGACGACTCGGGCGGGAGTCGCAGGCGGTGGGCGATGTCGGCGGGTGCCGGCCCGGTGGTGACCTCAAGGAGGTCTTGCCCGCGTTGAAAGTTCTGGTCCTGTGCCTCAGCTTCGAGGGGTGCTGTGCCGGGCTGGCGCTGCGACCTGAGATGGCGGCTGGTTCCCTCGCGGCGCAGCCGGCGTGGTTTCCGTACGTAGGTTCCCTGGCCTTGGCGGGTCATGATGATTCCTTCGCTTCGGAGCTGGTCGAGCGCCTGGCGCACGGTCCCGGCGGAGGCCCCGTACTCCTCTTCCATCTGACGCAGCGAGGGCAGCGGTGCGCCGTCCCGCAGCTCGTCGCGCTCGATTGCCCGGCGAAGGTCGTCGGCGATCTGGATGTAGGCGGGTGTCGGATCGCTGGGGTTAACCCGCATGGCTGGTCTCCTCCTTCCCTTACCCGCCCCGTCTCGTGGCAGCTCGACCTACTCTCCGGTCAGTTCGTGGTACTCCAGCTCATACAGGTGTGCTCCGTTGATCAGCACGGATGCCTCTACTGGCACGTCACGATCGGAGTAGATGACCCTGAGGCGGCGGATGACGGAGACACCGTCGGGCAGCTCCAGTCCCAGGAGTTCCTCGGTAGTCGGCGGCCGGGCGGATACTCGGTCCACAAACCGCCTTTGTGGGTAGCCAAGATCTTCCAAGACGCGCGGCGCGCCTCCGGAGATCTTGGCGCGGCTGGCAAGGGGGCTGCCGACCGCGATGGCCGCCGGGTAGTAGGACCACGACAGCGCGACCGGTTCGCCGTCGTGGAGGTTCAGCCGGTGCCGCAGTACGGCGGTGTTTCCTGTGGCTATCCCGAGACCGTTCGCTACGTCCGCGGGAACCGGGGCGCCTTCGTCGACCCCCAAGATCTTGAACGAGAACCCGCCGGGTGTAGGCGCGGTGTAGGCGCCGACGCGCACGACGAACGGCTGTTTGTCGCGCACGAACACGCCCCTGCCGACTTGGCTGATGACAAAGCCCTCGGCCTTCAGCTGGGTGAGCGCGCGCTGGACTGTCGTGTTGGCAACGTGGTGTTCCTCGACGAGCTGCAGTGTCGAGGGGAGCTGCGTGCCGGGCGCCAGGTCCCCGGACATGATCAACGCTCGGAGACTGGCCGCTATCTGGTCGGAGCGGGCCCGCGGGTCGTTACGCCTGCGCATCGCGGCCGGACCCGGGGTTCTCCCTCACATGGTCACTTTATCGCCACCGCGGGGGAGACAGCAGGGTACGAGACGGTCATTCGCACCTTACCGCATGTACCACCATTTGCAGTATACCGCTTAAGGCATTAAGGTTGGATCGGTCCTGCCGGATAGGTGGGCCAGGTGAGCGAGAGGAACCAGGTAAGCGGCGGTCGTCGCGTGTCGGTCACGCGCTGATCATCACCGCCTATCAACTCCATAGAGCTGGCGGCCTCGGGTGCTCTCGTGGTGCTTCCCCGACCCCACGAAGGGCTGAGTAGCCGCCATGTGGCCGGTGATTCGGCGATCGTCCGTGCGCCCGACCGGGATGTCGAAGGGTCACCGGCCACACCCACATGGGGAGCAGTAGAGCCCAAAAAAGTATGACGGCCCAGGCGGGGTGGCACCCCCGGCCCGGGCCAGCGCACCGAGATTGGAGTCCTCCGATGCACCACCAGGTTACTGCAACCGTGGGCGCCCATGCGGCGTCGGTATCCGCTGCCCCCGAGTGCGGCGAGGCGACGGCCGGGGCGGATACATCGAACTTGTTTGTGAAGGCGCGTGAGGTTATTCCCGCTGGCCAGGATCTTGATTTGTGTTGGGGGCGGGATGAGTTCACTCATCAGGTGTTGCGGGTGGTGCAGGACGGGGTTGTGCTGCGGTGTCCGCGTCGCGGGGAGCCGGGCGGGTGGCTGGTCATGGTGTGTGGGGATGCGTACCGGGCGACGGAGCTGACGCGGATGGCTTTGTCGCTGTTGGCGTCCGCTGGGTTGCTGGAGTGGGAGGCCTACAGTGCCGCATGGGCGCTCAGGGGTACGGAGCGGGCGCTTCTCACGGCGCGGGGTGGGCGGTTGTTGTGGCGGTTTGATGGGGAGTTGGGGCTGATTCCCCGTCCTCGTGGTGGTGACCGGGCTGTCGATGGTGATTCTGCTTGCCCCGCGGGTGTTGTGGGGTGATCACTGGTGAGTTATGGTCACGCGGAAGCGCTCCAGCCAATTCTGGATAAATGGAATGCGTTTTTGGATCGACAGAATGCTGAGATCACGTGTGGGCGGTGTGGTCGCGTGTGGCCACCCTGCGAGTGTGTTACCCAGGGCTCGCAAACAGTCATCAGTCAAGGCGATTGATACGGAGAGCCGGTGATCCGGCGAACACCCGTCTGCTGAATGACTAGCGACTGACGAGGAATGGAGGATGAGACATGTCGGCACAGAGTGAGGAGGCTCCCCCACAGGGTTGCCCTTCCTGCGGCGGGACCGACGCTCCTGACGGATGGTGTCACGTTGAGAACTACGGATGGTCACCTGAGTCAATGATGGACAACGGGGTAGCAAATCGCCAAGCGTGAGGGGCCCCGGCGGTGCGGCAACACCGGCCGGAGCGGATACATCGAACCGCGTTGAAAGGAAGGTGGGTATCGATGCAGGTTGAGCATAGCCGCGAGCTGGGTCAGCCCGGTGGTGGTGTGTCGCCGTTGGTGGTGCGCAAGCAGCAGCGGCCGCAGTTTTTGACCGCGGGTGAGGCGGCGGAGTTGATGCGGGTCAGTGATGACCTGATCTATGACTTGATTCGGTCTGGTGAGTTCCCGGCGATCAAGTTGCGGAACCGGTATGTGGTGCCGTTGCTGGCGTTGCAGCGGTTGGAGGCCGACGCGCTGGCGGCGGGGTCGATGGTGGACGTCGCGGAGTGGACCGGGGCGTGGCTGGAGCAGCAGCGGCAGCAGGTGAGCTCGGCGTGGGCCGGCTGAGCTCGGCGATGCCGGTGGTCGTCGAGCCGGGCGCGACGGTGCGGGCGATGACGGACCGGCAGCTGATTGAGGTGCTGACCCGCTCTCCGGCCGATCTGAAACCGTGTACCCGGGTGGGTGCGGACCGCGAGGAGTGGCAGCGGCAGGCGTCCTCGGAGCTGGCTGACCGTCGGGCGGCGGCGGGTGAGGAGATGCGGGCCCGGCGGTTGTGCGCGGGGTGCCCGGTGCGCCAGGAGTGCCTAGAGCTGGCCCTGCGTGGTGAGCCTGTGGAGGGTGTGCAGGGCGGAACGACCGAACGCAGCCGCCGGACCCTTCGTCATCGCCGCGCCCGCGACCCTCGACGAGCCGAGATGGTCGGTTTGGCTGGTCTTTCTCGCCTGCACCA
>Ga0213881_10000440_pt1 | contig 27870 bp, 21 predicted proteins | sample BarmaccoBMER_R08_FD_160104 | JGI IMG/M metagenome (GOLD analysis project Ga0213881, IMG submission 160104) | Barbacenia macrantha exposed rock microbial communities from rupestrian grasslands, the National Park of Serra do Cipo, Brazil - ER_R08 ... | reverse complement strand
CGTGTCACTATGGCTCGCGATGGGCGCGTTAACGTTGGATGCTTGCATCTGATGTCTCCGATGGTTCGAGTTGTTGCAAACCCAAACCTATCGGATGCGCGCCCATCGCCCCATGGTATCTACAACTCATCTGCGGAGGGGAAGAAATGCCGATCATCGACGCGCAGGTGCACCTGTGGCGCAAGGGGACGCCGTCGCCGCAACATCGCCAAACGCCCTACCTGGTCGAGGATGCCATCCGAGACATGGACGCGGCCGGCGTCGACGGCGCCATATTGCATCCGCCCACGAGCTGGGATCCGGATTCCAACGAGCAGGCCGTCGAGGCGGTCGAAGCCTATCCGCATCGCCTCGCGATCCTCGGCTATCCGCCGGTCGACCGGCCGGAGAGCCGCACGCTCATCGCGACGTGGAAACAGCGGCCCGGCATGCTCGGCGCGCGGCTTTATTTCAACCAGCCGCACAACCGCTCGTGGCCGACCGATGGCACGCTCGACTGGCTGTGGCCGGCCGCCGAAGCGGCGGATTTGCCGCTCGCACTGCTGGCCTGGGACTGGCTGCCCAAGCTCGGCGAGATCGCGGCGAGTCATCCGCGTCTCAAGCTCGCGGTCGATCACATGGGCACGCTTCGCGGCGCCAAAGGCGATGCGGCCTTTCCCAACATGAAGGAGCTTGTCGCGCTGGCGCGCTATCCCAACGTCGCGGTGAAGCTCACCGGCGGGCCGTTCTACGCGGACGACGCCTATCCGTTCAAATCGCTGCACAAGAACTATCGCGCCATGTACGACGCGTTCGGTCCGCGCCGCCTGTTCTGGGGCACCGACATCACCAAGATGCCGTGCTCCTGGCGCGAATGCGTCACGCATTTTCAGGAGATCGATTGGATTCCGGAAGCCGACAAGAAACTGATCATGGGCGAGGCGATTTGCGACTGGCTCGGCTGGAAGCCGTGATTGCGCGAATGGTGAGTGGTGAGTGGTGAGTGGTAAATAGTCAGCTCTTGTCCACTCACCATTCACCATTCACCACGCGCTATTCACTACTCGGCAATCCAGCGCCGCGCTCAGGAGTGCCTGACGTAAGCCTCGGTCGTATAGCGCCGCATCATTCTCTGGCTGTTGAATACCGACCCGATCTTGCCGATCGCCTGTTTCATCATCCAGGTCCAGCGCGCGCGGTCGGTGAAATAAAGCGGCAGGATGATGCTTTCGAGCTTGCTGTAGAGTTCCGCCGCGACAGCCGCGGCATCGGCCGGGCCGCCGTCCTTGCCAATTGCCCAGCCGGTCACCCCTTCATCCCAGCCTTCGACCCACCATCCGTCGAGCACGCTGAAGTTCAACACGCCGTTGAAGGCCGCTTTCATGCCGCTCGTTCCCGATGCTTCCAACGGCGGCAGCGGCGTGTTCAGCCATACATCGGCTCCGGCGACGAGCTTGGCGGCGACGCGCATGTCGTAATTGGGAAGGAACGCGGCGACGACCGGCTTGACCTCGTGCATGTCGGTGTGAATCGCCTGGATGAGGGCCTTGCCTTCCCGGTCGTGCGGGTGCGCCTTTCCCGCCATCACGATTTGCAAAGGATAGCGGGCGTTTATCTCACGCAGCTGCGCGAGATCATGGAACAGCAGATCCGGGCGCTTGTAGCCGGTCATCCGTCGCGCGAAGCCGAGCAGGGGGACATCGAGCCTCATCTCGACTCCCGTTGTTTGTTTGATCTCGGCAATCAGCTCGGCTTTGGCTTGTTGATGCGCGGACCAGAGCGCTTCGGCGGAAACGTCGTCCACCTTGAACAGGCTCACCGGCTCGCGCGCCCAATGCGGGAGATGATCCTGCACCACCGCGGCGATGGCGGCATGCATCCAGGTGGGCACGTGAGCCCCGTTGGTGATCGCGCGCACGCGATAGCCGGGAAACATGTTTTGCGCCGTCTCGGCGTGCCGCTGCGCCACGCCGTTTACGTAACTGCTCAAATTGAGCGCGAGGTGGGTCATGTTGAGACAGTCGGCGCCCGCAAGCTCTTTGAGCTCGGTCAACGCGATGACTTCGCCGAGGATGCGGCGAACATCGTCATACTCGAAGCGATCGTGCCCCGCCTCGATCGGCGTGTGCGTCGTGAAAACACATTGTTCGCGGACCCACTCGATCTCGTGCGCCTGCTTCGCATGCCGGCCCTCCCGGCGGCGTCGCAGCAGCAGCGAGAGGGCGAGGAACGCGGCGTGACCTTCGTTCAGGTGATACGTTTCGATGGTATAGCCGAGGGCCCGCAAGAGTCGCTCTCCGCCGATGCCGAGAACGATTTCCTGCCGGATGCGCTCGCACTTGTCGCCGCCGTACAGCCGGTCCGTGATGGTGCGGTCCTGCGGATCGTTTTCCTTCAGATTGGTATCCAGGAGAACGATCGGCACGTGCCGTTCGAGCGGCGATTTCAGCTCGTAGAGCCAGGGCCTGATCCACACGGTGCGGCCCTCGATTTCGACCGCGACCATGACGCCGAGACCCTGCGTGTAATCCTCCGGATTCCAGGGGTCCGGGTGATCGATCTGCGTCCCCTGGGCGTCGATTTCCTGGCGCAGGTACCCGCTGCGGCTGGCGAGCGTGACGAACACCATCGGCAGCCCGAGATCAGCCGCCGTGCGCGCGGCATCGCCGGCAAGAATGCCGAGGCCGCCCGAATAGGTGTGCATTTCCGGGCGGATGCCGATCTCCATCGAGAAATAAGCGATCCGGGTCGTGCGCAGGTATGGCGTGATGTCGATCATGGCGGAGGCGCTGCGGGGAAATCGGGCGTCGCTCCGAATATGCGCGCGTGAGCGCTTTGGCAATGCGCCGTTACGGCGCGCTACGCGGCGTCCACAGCTGCGTCACGTGGCCCGCCAGTGCCTTGCTGCTGGACACTCGCCGGCTAAGATTGCCGTGACCGAGGGGAAGCAGCATGCACGACGACAATGTCTACGATTTCATCGTCACCGGCGCCGGTTCGGCCGGTTGCGCGGTCGCCGCGCGGCTGAGCGAGGACGGCCGCTATCGCGTGCTGCTGCTCGAAGCCGGCGGCAAGGACCGCAATCCGTGGATTCACATTCCGCTCGGCTATGCGAAAATCTTCACCGACCCGAGCGTGAACTGGATGTTCGACAGCGAGCCCGAGGCGCAGCTCAACGGCCGCGTTCTCTATCAGCCGCGCGGCAAGGTGCTCGGCGGCACCAGTTCGATCAACGGCATGGTCTACATGCGCGGCACCCCGCGCGATTACGACGGCTGGCGCCAGCGCGGCTGCGAGGGCTGGGGCTGGGACGACGTTCTGCCCTATTTTCGCAAGGCCGAGAATCAGCAGCGCGGCGAGGACGAATTTCACGGCGTCGGCGGACCGCTCAATGTCTCCAACGGCGTGCGCTCGCCGCTCGCTGACGCCATGGTCAAGGCGGCGATCGAGGCCGGCATCTCTCCCAACCCTGACTTCAACGGCGCCCGCCAGGAAGGCGTCGGTTATTATCAGACGACGACGAACAACCGCCGGCGCTGGAGCGCGGCGCGCGCCTATCTCGGCCCGGCCAAACGCCGGCGCAATCTCACCGTCGAGACGCAGGCGCACGCCACCCGTATCGTCTTCGACGGCGCGCGCGCCGTCGGGGTCGAATATTCGACGCCAGGCGGACGTAACGTCGCGCGCGCCCGCGGCGAGGTCGTCGTCTCGGGCGGCGTCTACGGCTCGCCGCAACTGCTGCAGGTATCAGGCGTCGGCCCCGGCGATCTGCTGGCCGACTTCGGCATCCCGGTGGTGCGCGACATGCCGGGCGTCGGCAAACATTTGCACGATCACTTCAACACGTATCTGGTCTGGCGTTCCGCTCGCAAGACCGTGAACGATCTCGCCGCGAGCGCAGTGCGGCAATGGCTCTCCGGCGTGCAATACGTCTTCACCCGCTCCGGCCATCTGTCGAACGCCGGCATCTACGCCGGCGCCTTCGTGAAAAGCGATCCGCGCCTCGACGAAGCCGATCTGCAGATCAACATGTTCGGCTGGAGCACCTTTGAGCGGCTGCGCACCGGCATGAAACCGCATCCGTTCTCCGCCTTCACGCTCTCGCCGGTGCATCTGCGGCCCGAAGGCCGCGGCACGGTGCGTATCAAGAGCCCAGATCCGCTCGTGGCGCCGCAGATCCGCTTCAACTTCCTGGCGTCGGAAAATGATTTCCAGGCGCTCATCTACGGCACGCGGCTGTGCCGGAAAATCGCTAGCCAACCGGCATTGAAGCCGTTTGTGGTCGAGGAGGTGGTGCCCGGCGCTGCTTGCGAGAGCGACGAGCAGATCCGCGCGGAAATCCGCGTGCGCGGCGTGTCTAACCTGCATCCGGTCGGCACCTGTCGCATGGGCCGCGAGGTCGATGCCGTCGTCGATCCGCGCCTGCGCGTGCATGGGCTTGCGGGCCTGCGCGTCGCCGACGCGTCGATCATGCCGCAGGTTCCGGGCGGCAATACCAATGCCCCGTCGATTATGATCGGAGAAAAATGCGCCGCCATGATTTTGCAGGATTCACGCGGGCGGTAAGGCGGGGCCTAAGGCCTCACCGAGGCCGACGGAACGGACAATCGCCCTCGGGAGCGAGGGCGGCCATTTGCCTTAGGCCACGCGAAGAACGACTTCTATGCGATCGACTTCAGCACATCGGCGATAAGAACTTCAGCTATGTTCGTCGAACCCTGCGCGCCGTGACTAAGAGCTTCTTGCCGATGCTGCTCGTCGTTCGACCCTGCATAGATAAAGTAAGGAGTGAGATTCCCACTGGCCCGCAGAGCTTGAAGAAGCGTATATCCCGCGCGAGGGTCGGGAGGTCGACCCATATCGCTGATTATCGCGTCAAATTTAGTTCTTCCAATTTTTGCCAATGCTTCACCGGTAGACAGAGCCAACTCGAAATCGATGTTGTAGGCTTCCATCGCGCCCCGCTCGAAAATGTTATTGTTAGGGCGATCATCTACCCATAGAATTCGCTTACGCAACGTTTTGCGGGGCTGTTGAAGCTCCTCGATGTTGGCCATTTCGGCTACTTGTTTTATTGCCAGTTCGGGCGCAAATGTGTCCTTGGTGAGAATGGACGGCGCGGCGGGGCTATGTGTGCGGAAAAGAGCCTCGGCGATCTTCTGTGACAGTTCCAATACTGCGCCTCGCACCTGCGGGTCATTTATCGGCAGGTTTGCGCGGCTGCGCCAGTCATATCGCTGCCTTTTGTTTATCTCGGAGGCCAGACGATCATTGTCCAGGCCGTCTCTCTTTTCGAGGATAGGGGCAGTCACGAAGTATATTGGAAGGATCAGATCGTCACGCTTGAGACTCTGCTCGTGCGTAATGAATTTTTCCAATTCGCTGCGGCATGCATTGCTACGAAAAAAGCACGGCGTCAAAACCGGTATCAGGAAAGTCGTAGCACTGATTAGTTCGTCAACACGCTTCTGCCAATTTTCCCCAAGTTCGATTCCGTCCACATCCTGAAAAATCTTGAAACTCGTCTCGCCGGCCGCGACTTGCACGCCTAGTTCGAGCGTTTTTCGCAACGACGTTATCGCCCCGCCAAAAAACTCGTCGTCGACGCGTGTGTAACTCAGAAATGCTTCCGGGTCACGAGCCATAGCGAATATCCGCTTTTACCCAAGGGATTATTAAGGCGATTACAAGTCAAAAGTGTTCCGCATCAAAATGCAAGAGCAGTAGCGTGCGCCTCCGGCCCCCTGCCATGGCCCGCACGGAACAGAGGTAGAACGACGGTTCGGCCGCCGATTGCGCGTGAGTTTCTTGCTAGCTCGAAGAACCAGCTCGCCGCGGCAGTGCGTGCACACGCACTTCGATTATGCCCAAGTTCCGGACACGTAACGCACCCTAGATATTGATCGGGACAATGCGCCGTGATGGTACTTGAGGACGCGCACGGGTGGTGAGGGGCGAGAAGCATAAACTGGAGCGGCTGAAGTGAGGGGCGAATAACCAGAGGGCAAAAACTAGGAGGAGTGAAGATGCATCCATTCAACAGGCGATCGGTTCTGAAAGCGTCGGCGGGTCTGGCGGCGGCCGGTGCGCTCGGAGCGCCGTTCGTCGCCAAGGCGACCGCCAAGACCGCGAGCGTGTGGTGGGTGCAGGGATTCATAAAAGAAGAGGACGAGGCCCTGCGCCGCGCGGTCGCCGAGTATGAGAAGGCGAGCGGCAACACCATCGACTTGAGCCTCGTGCCGTTCGGGCCGCTGATGCAGAAGATGGTGTCTTCGCTCACCAGCGGCGACGTTCCCGACGTGATGAACCACAATACCGCCTTCGCGACCTTCGTGCCGCAGAACGCCTGGAACGACAAGCTCGAGGATGTGACCGAGGTGGTGGAGTCGCAGAAGGACCATTATCATCCGACCGCGCTGCTATCCGCCCAGTATTACAACAACGTCAAAAAGAAGCGCAGCTACTACTACGTCCCCGACCGGGCGACCGTGCCGCCGTTCCATATCTGGAACTCGCTGGTCGAGAAGGCCGGCTACAAGATAACCGACGCGCCGAAAACCTGGGACGCCTTCTGGGATTTCTTCAAGCCGATGCAGAAGGCGCTGCGCGACAAAGGCGTGCGCGGCTTCTACGCGCTCGGGCTCCAGGCCACCACCACCGGCCCGGCCGACGGCAACGCCATGTTCCATCACTTTCTCGGCGCCTATGGCGGCTACGATATCATCACCAAGGACGGCAAGCCGCATCTCGACGACCCGCAGGTCAAGGAAGCCGTGATCAAGGCGCTCACCTACATCACCACCGCTTTCAAGGACGGCTATGTCCCGCCCGGGGCGTTGAGCTGGAACGACGCCGACGACAACAACGCGTTCCACGCCAAGCAGATCCTCATGACGCTCGACGGATCGATCTCGACCGAAGTGTCGCTCTATCACAACAAAGACGTTTACAACGAGATCGCGACCTTGGGTCTGCCGCAGGACAACGCCGGTAAGCCGATTGCCTCGCAGCTCGGGGTCATCGGCTCCGTCGTGCCCAAGGGGGCAAAGAACGTCGATGTTGCCAAGGACTTTCTCAAGTTCGTGATCCAGCCCAAGGTAACGAACGAAATTTTGAAATCATCGCTGGGCCGGTTCCTGCCGACCATGCCGGAAATCGTCAAGAACGATCCGTTCTGGCTCGATCCCAACGACCCGCACCGGGCGAACTACGCGCGGCAAGGCCTGCTCGAGCCGACCGTGCCGGTGCATCCGGTGTTCAACCCCGGTTACGCCGAAGCGAACGCCCAACAAATCTGGGGCGCGGCCGAGGCGGATGTGATCCGCGAAGGCGTGACGCCGCAGGCGGCGGCCGACCAAGCGCTCAACCGGATCGGCTCGATTCTGGCGAAATACCCGATCGAAAGCTGACCCGCGCGCGAGCGTGGCCGCGCCTTCAATAAAAGCCATCGCGCTTTACGCGCTCGCTGTTGCAGTCCTCGCGGGGGCGCGCGCCCCCGCGTTGACCAATTAACGCTGCGGGACCCCACCCTCGACCGCGACGCACCAAGTCAGCGCAAGTCCGCCAAACTGCGGGTTGTTTCCGGTTGATACGGGAGCAAAGGTCTGGCCGACAGGAACGTCCTGACCCGACCCGACGGGCACCCTCCCATTCAAATTCGGCAGGGCAAAGGTACTAACGCCGTTGCCGCCGAACGACGTACCGTAGAGCGAAAACAGAGCTTGGTACTGTTCTATGGGTAAAATCTGCCCATTGGCGGAGGTCCAACCGGCGGGGCAGAAGTTAAAGCCGAACAGGCGGATTTCCCCGGTATAGGGATTCTGAGCCAGGGCCGACTCCGCGTAAATCGCCGAGAATAAGGCGAGCGCGGCAATGAACAGCAGTCGTCTCATGAGAAGGTCTCCGGGTTCAACGAGGGAAAAGGGCAGGCGGGATATTCCAATACCTTTGCTACTACCGCTTCGAGTTGCTTAGCAACCGACATCTTCCGCTTGCCGAGATGACGGCCATCAATGACAGAGCGTTAACTGCGGAACTCGGCGACGTCGGGCTTGGCGCCCCATTCGCAAAAGCCCTTCGGATCGAACGACAGCTGCCGCTCGCGGTAAAGCAGTTCGTCGGCGATCATTTTGACGCCCGAGGAATATTCGAACACCATGCCGTCCGGGCCCTCGAAATAAAGAAACTTGGCGGAAGAGCTCGGGTGGCGCCCGGGCCCGAACACGATCCGGACTTGCCGCTCGCTGAGAAAGCGGAACGAGCGCATCACGTCGTCGGCGCTTTCCACCTGATGATTGATGTGTTGAATGCCGGGGTGATCGGTGGGAAACAACGCGATCGAGTGATGCACTTCGTTGATCCGCAGCAGCGGCGCGTCGCCAACGCGGTCGCTCACGCGCGCGTTGCACACCTGCGTCCAGAACGCCTCGTCGCGCGCGGCGTCGGTCGTGCACAGGCCGACGTGGGAAAAGCCAGTGATGCCGGCGTCGCGCTCGCCGTGGTAGCGCACGCCGCTGTGGGCCGGCCGCCACACCAGCTCGATGCGGTTGCCGCTCGGGTCGTCGAACGCGATGAAATCGCGCACCTTGCGGGCTTCCGCCTCGCCCGGCGTGCCGGCGTGAACCGCGTGTCCGAGCCGTTCGAGTTCGCTCGCCGCGGCCGAGAGCGCCGCGCGTGAACCGACCTCGAAAGCCACCGCCTGGTCGCGCGGATCGCCTTCCAGATAACACAGCGTATGCTCGCGTTCGTCGGACTTGAAATAGATCGCGTCCTTGCCGACTTCGCCGATCTCGAGGCCGAGCACGTCGGTCGCAAAGCGGGTCGCGCCCTCGAGGTCGCGGGTGCCGAGCCGGACGTAGCAAACGCGTTGCAAGTCGATCATGGGTGGATCCGTCAATTCATCCTTCGCTGACGGTGAACTCAGGCACCGTGCTCTCGCTCCCCCAGGCGCAGAACGAGCGGCGCTTGCGGGGAAACTGGCGCGGACGATAGGCGTCTTTGTCGGTCAGCATCGCGCCCTCGGCCACGTAGCTGAACAACATATCGTCCGGCCCGGCAAATGTCAGGAAAATCTGGCCGGAGGTCGGGCGGCGGCCCGGCCCGTGCATGATCTTCACCTGGGCGGACTGGAGGAAATACATCGCCTGCATCACTTGGTTCAGGCTTTCGACCGCATATTCGACGGCGAGAACGCCGGCGCGGTCGGATGGATGCAGCGCCAGCCGGTGATGGACCTCATCGAAACCGATGAAGGCGGCGTCGCCGACCCAATCGCTCACCCGCCCGTTGAACAAGGTCGTCCACAGCGCCTCATCGGCCCCGTTCGCGGTGGTGCGCAACGCCACCGCCGCGAGCCCGGTGACGCCGGCATCGCGCGACGGGAAGTAGCGCCAGCCCGAGGTTTCCGGCCTGACCACCAGCTCGAATGTGTTGCCGCTGCGATCGCGAAAGCCCGCCATCGCGCGCGCCTTGCGCCGCCGCAACGCGGCCTCGTCCGCGCGTGTCGTGGTGATGCCGTGGGCGGCGAGCGCCGCGACCGCGCTTTCCAGCGCCGCCTCGGTGCGCAACGCCAAACCGACCGACTGTTGCGCGGGATCGCCGGCCTCATACACCAGCGTGTGGTCGCGAAAATCGGAGCGGAACGTCGCCTGCTCGTCGTTCTTCTCGATCAATTGCAGGCCGAGGATCCGCTGCGCAAAGTCGGTCGCCGCCGGCAAGTCGCGCGTGCCCAGGCGCACGTAACGCAATTGCTCGACTTCGATCACCATCGCGACCTATCGCGTGTTTGCGAACGGGGCACCACTGTAGGTCGGACATAAGCGGTGTCAACGCGATGGGCCGCAGGTATACGCGGCGCGTTGACCGCGCGCACCGGCACCCTTAGCCTTCCTTCTCGGGAAGCCATCGCGTGCAACACTTAAATCCATGAACGACACCGGAACTTACGTCGGGCGCTCGCTGTTGCGGCGCGAGGACCAGCGGCTGTTGACCGGGCAGGGGCAGTTCGTCGCCGATCTCGTGCTGCCGCGCATGCTGCACGCGGTGTTCGTGCGCAGCCAGGTCGCGCACGCGCGCATTCGCGCGGTCGATGTGAGCAAGGCCGCCGCGATGCCGGGCGTCGTGCTGGCGCTCGGCGGGGCCGAGCTTCTCAAATTGGCGCCGCCGGTGCCGGGCGCGCAGCTGTCGCTGCCCGCCAAATGGCGCAGCCAGGTGCAGCACAAGGTGCATCTGCCGCAGCAGCCGCTGCTTGCGTTGGACAAGGTGCGCCACGTCGGCGAAGCGATTGCGGTGGTTTTAGCGGAAAGCCGCTACGAAGCGCAGGACGCCGCCGAGGCGGTGACAGTCGATCTCGAACCGCTGCCGGCGGTCGTCGATGCCAACCGCGCGCTGGAGTCGGGCAGCGCCATCGTCCACGAGCAGTATCAAACAAACAACATCGGCGAATTCGTCCTTGAGAAAGGTGACGCCGCCGCGGCTTTGGCGAGCGCGCCGCACCGCCTGCGCCGCAGCTTCTACACCCACCGCTACGCCGGCATGCCGATGGAATGCCGCGGCGTGGTGAGCGAATACGATCGCCGCACCGATTCCGTCACCATCTGGTCATCGACCCAGATGGTGCACTGGGTGCGGCGCGAGGCGGCGGCCGTCCTGCGGCTGCCCGAGGCACGCGTGCGCGCCGTCGCGCTCGATGTGGGCGGGGGGTTCGGCACCAAAGGGCACGTCTATCCGGAGGATCTGTCGATCCCGTTGCTCGCGCGCCTGACCGGACGGCCGGTGCGCTGGATCGAGGAGCGGACGGAGCATTTCATCTGCTCGACCCACGCCCGCGATCAGTTGCACGAGGTCGAGGTCGGCTTCGACGGCGAAGGCCGCATCCTCGCCTTGCGCGATGATTTCCTCGTCGATGCGGGCGCGTGGAATCCGATCGGCGCCGGCATCGCCTACAACACCGCCGTCCATTTGCTCGGGCCGTACAAAATCGAAAACTTCGCCGCGACGGCCCGCGTGGTCGCGACCAACAAGGTGCCGAACGCGCCCTATCGCGGCGCCGGACGCCCGGAGGCGGCGTTCGCCATGGAGCGCGCGGTCGATCTGATCGCGGCGACGCTCGGCCTCGAGGCGACCGAAGTGCGGAAGCGCAATATGATTCGCCCCGACGAGATGCCGTGCGCGATGGGGCTGCCTTATCGCGATGGCGAGCCGATCGTTTACGACGGCGGCGATTTTCCGGGCGCGGTCGAGAAGGTGCTCGCCGCCGTCGGCGGGCTTGCCGCGTTTCGCGCGCGCCAACAGGAAGCGCGTTCCCGCGGCCGCTATCTCGGCCTCGGGCTGGCGACTTACGTCGAAGGCACCGGCGTCGGGCCGTTCGAGAGCGCGCTCGTGCGCATCGAACCGACCGGCGCGGTGTTCGTGACCTCGGGCGCCTGTCCGCAAGGGCAGGGGATGGAGACGATTTTCGCGCAGGTGGTCGCCGACGCCTGGAAGGTGAAGCCCGAAGATGTGGTCGTCGCGCTCGCCGACACCTCGCTGATCGCAATCGGCTTCGGCACGATCGCGAGCCGCAGCACGGTGACGCTCTCCGCGGCGATCCACTACGCGAGCGAGCGGCTGCGCACCAAAGTGTTCTCGATCGCCGCCAACATGCTCGAATGCGCACCGGTCGATCTCGAGCTGCGCGACGGCAAGGTCGGCGTGCTCGGCGTGCCCGGCATGGAAGTGACGCTCGCCGCGGTGGCACAGGCGGCGCGCCCGGGATGGGACCACGGCCGTCCCGCCGGCGTCGACGCCGGCCTCGAGGAAAGCTTCTATTTCGAGCCGGCCACCGTCACCTGGTCGAACGCCACGCACCTCGCCCTGGTCGAAGTGGACATCGCCTCGGGCGGCATCGCGATCGAGCGCTACGTGGTGGCGCACGACTGCGGCGTCGTCATCAACCCGATGCTGGTCGAGGGGCAGATCGTTGGCGGCTCGGTGCAGGGCCTCGGCGGCGCGCTGTTCGAGGAGTTCACTTACGACAAGGAGGGGCAGCTCCTCACCGGCTCGTTCATGGACTACGCCATGCCGCGCGCGAGCGACAGCCCGAGCATGGAATTGTTTCATCAGGAATCCCGCTCGCCGCTCAATCCGCTCGGCGTCAAGGGCGTCGGCGAGGGTGGCGCGGTGGCTCCGCCGGCGGCGATCGCCAATGCGGTCTGCGACGCGCTCACCCCCTTCGGCGTCGAGCTCAACGCCACGCCGGTCAAGCCCGAGCACATCGTGCAGGCGGTGAAACAAACACAACCGTCATCCTGAGGAGCTCGGCGCGAAGCGCCGAGCGTCTCGAAGGATGGAAACAGGCTCGGAGCTTGCTGCCACCCTTCGAGACGGCCGTTCGCCAACGCGAACGGCCTCCTCAGGGTGACGATGAGTTTGTTTTGCGTTCCCGTTGGCGAGTAAACTAAGCAGCGAACGGATGCCCGTTCACCGACTGCCAGGCGGCGGTCGGGTTGGGCAGGTTGACCTGTGCCGCAAGGCTGGCGCCGTTCATCTCCCACAGCATCATCGCGCCGTTGGTGTTCTGGAACAGCAAATCTGCCTGTCCATTCGGCGTGAAGTGATCGACCGAGACGAGTTGCCATCCCGCACCCGGATTTCCGAGTCCCGCCTGCGCGACCGGCGACGCCCCGTTCATCAGCCAGACGCCGACCGTGCCATTGTTGTTCTGCCAGGCGATTTCGGCCTGCCCATTGAATTCGCCGGTGCTCACCGCGTGCCATGACGGATCGCCGAGTGTGATCGACGCAGTGGACGCGATGCTTGCGCCGTTCATCACGTCGATCTGCAGGTTTCCGGTGTTGGTGTCCTGCAACAGGATATCGTCTTTTCCGTCGCCGTTGAAATCGGCGCTGCCGACCACCTTCCAGTTCGCTCCGGGATTCCCGATGCCGGCCTGGGCTATGGGCGTGGTGCCGTTCATCAGCCAGACGCCGAGCGTGCCGTCGCTGTTCTGCCAGATGAGGTCGGCCTTGCCGTCGCCGTTCACGTCGCCGCTCGCGACGATGTGCCAGGACGCCCCGGGATTGGCGAAACCGGCCTCGGCGATCGGCGTCGTTCCGTTCATCAGCCAGACGCCCGGCGTGCCGTCGCTGTTCTGCCAGATGAGGTCGGCGTTTCCGTCGCCGTTGAGGTCGCGGCTGGTGATGATGTGCCAGGACGCACCGGGATTGGCCAGGGCGGCCTCGGCGATCGGCGTCGCTCCGTTCATCAGCCAGATGCCCGGCTGGCCGTTGCTCTGGAACACCAGGTCGGAATTGCCGTCGCCGTTGAGATCGAACGGAACCGCCTCGGGCACTCGCTGCGCCTCGAACGCGCCGATGTCGACCGCCGGGCCGAACACGCGCGGCTCGCCGCGCGCATCGACCGGCAGGGGTTCCGTGGTGTTGCCGTTGTTGTTGAGGTCGAAAAGGTCACGCGGCAGGGCGGCGGTCGAGCCGGTGTCCTGCGCGCTGCCGCCGAGTTTGATGGCGACGGTCTCGACCGGGCCGCCGTTGTTGACGAGCGTGCCGGCCTGAAATTCGTCGCCGCTGTTCGGTATCCCGTCCGGATCGATCGTTGTCAGGCTGGCAAAGATCTTGGTGAGATCGGATTGGGTGATGTCGATGCCGAGCCGGCCGACGCCCGCCTGCGAGAACAGGTTGACGCCGGTATAGGTGGTGGTGGCCGATGAGCCGTTCGCAAGGTCCGAGCCCTGATAGCCCGCGCGATTGCCGGCAACGAGATTGTTGGTCAGGATCACAGTGCCATTGGTATTATAAATGCCGCCGCCGAGCTGCTGCGCGTTGTTGCCGGTGAACGTCGAGTCGTAGAGCTTGGCATAGCCACAGCCGCACCGGGCGTTGTAGAGGCCGCCGCCGTTGGTGGCGCTGTTGTTGGCGATCGTCGCGTTGACGAGGAAGAGGCCCAAGCTGTTGTAGATGCCGCCGCCGGCATAGGCCCCGGTGTTGGCGGAGACCGTGGTATTGACGAGGTTTGTTTCGCCGGAGTTGTAGAGGCCGGCGCCGGCGCTGTCGTAGAGCGGGCCGCCGAGGGAAGTGATCCGGTTGTTCGAGATCGTCGAGTTGATGGTGGTGAGCCCACCCTCGCCGTTGGCGATACCGCCGCCGATATATCCCGAGCTGTTGCCCGAGACGGTAGTATTGCGCAAATAGAGCGAGCCTCTCTTGCCGGCGATGCCGCCGCCGACATATGCGGCGCTGTTGCCAGAAACGACCGAGTTGTTCAGGTCCAAAATGTCGTTGAACTCGACGGAAATCCCGCCGCCGTAGGCCGCTTGATTGTTGCTTATGATCGAATTTGAGATGGTGACATCAAGAGGCCCGTAGTTGCCCTGCTTGAGGGAGACCCCGCCGCCGTCGACATAGGCATTGCCGCCGGTGATCGTCAGTCCGTTGAGCGTTACCGGGTTGAACTGCGCCGAGCCGCCGACGATGTTGAAATCGCGCGAAGCGCCCTGTCCGTCGATCGTGATATCCGGGGTGCCGTCGCCGTTGATGTCGCCGTTAATTGTGACGTTGCTGTCAATCGTGAGCTCGCCGTTGGTCAAAAGCAGCACGCCATTGTTGACGCCGGGCGTGCTGCCGCCGATCAGGTCGGGAGCGAAGGTGATGACGTCCTGCGAGGTCCGATCCTGGTTGGCCAGTCCGATGGCTTGGCGCAGCGACAAGCCGTTTCCTTCGGCCAGTTCCCCGGCTAGCGTTTTGCCGTCGTAGGGATTATCGGCGAGCGTGGTGACGACGAAATTCGTTCCCTGTTGCTGCTCGAACGCCCCGATATCGACCGTGCCGCCGGCAACTCGCGGCTGGCCGCGCGCATCGACCGGCAGCGGCTCGGTAGTGTTGCCGCTGCTGTCGAGATTGAAGGTGTTGGGCGGCAGTGCGGCGTTGGAGCCGGTATTATACGCAGCGCCGGCGTAATGATTGATCGCGACGGTTCTGACCGGCCCGCCGTTGTCGGCCAGCACGCCGGAGAGCACACCGGTGTCGGGATTGTGGCCAACTCGCGCGAACACCGTCCCGAGCCCGGCGTAACTCGTGCCGTCGATCTGCGTGAAATTGCCGTTGCTGGTGTCGATCGAGCCGCCCGAGGCGGTGGGCGATGAGCCGAGGATGTTGTTTCCCTTGAAGTAAATAGTCGAGAAGGGACCGGCAACGTCGTCCTCCTCCTGGCCGTAGTTGCCGGCGACGATCGAATTGCTCAGCGTCAGGAATCCGCTCGACTCTGCAATGCCCCCGGTTTTGTGGCTGTAGTTGCCGGTCAGCGTCGAATCCAAAATCCTCGTCGTGCCGGAGCGCGCATAGATCCCGCCGCCATCTCCGGATGCCGAATTGCCGGACAGCGTGCCGTTGACGACGGTCAGGTTGCCGAAAGTAACGTACGCTCCGCCGCCGGTTTGTGCGCTGTTTCCGGACAGGGTCGAGTTGACGATGTTCGCGAACCCAAGAACGTTGATACCGCCGCCGATAAGGGCGCTGTTGTGGTCGATTGCGCTGTTGATGAGCGTGAGCGACGCTGAGGCGAAGATTGCGCCACCGATGCCGCCCGACGCGCTGTTATCGTCCAAACGGGAGTTGATCACCGTGAGCGATTGTCCCAAGAGGGCACCGCCGGCGCCGCCGACGTTTCCATTCATGATCACGAGCGCGTCGAGAGTGTCGCTGGTTGCGCTGCCAAAGTTGAATACGCGGGAAGCATTGTTCCCGCTGATGGTGATGGCCGGCGTACCGTCGGCGTTGGTGACGCCTTCGATCGTGATATTTTTGTTGGTGTCGAGTTCGCCGCTGGTCAGCACCAGCGTGCCGCCGGCAAGGCTTGGGTCGAAGGTGATGGTGTCGCCGTCGTTCGCGAGGCTGAGCGCGTCACGCAGCGAACCGGTGCCGCTGTCGTTGAGGCTGGTGACCGTGATCGTCGTCATGATCCCTCTTCACCTTTCAGTGTGACAGTCGCATTACGTTGCCGCCTCAGGCGCGATCGCCGGCTCCGGCTCCGGCATGGTCTCGCTCTGCTTTTCCGCGCTCGCTTGTTGCACGATTCGGAAGGCTTTCGAGTCCTTGAGATCGCGCCAGAACGCGAGCTGCGCGTAGCGTTTGAATAAATCCGGCGGCAGGATGGTCGGGCGCGCCTGCGGCTTCACCTGCGGGCGCACGCGATGCAACCCGTCCATCCCCAGTTGCGCGTCGAACTCCGGCGCGTCGTATTCGACCTTGGCAAAATCGTGCGGGTAAGGCGGTTCGCCGAGGAAATCGTAGACGAGCTTGAACACCTCGCCCGGGCGGGCGGTGAGCAGGTCGTATTCCAGCAGCAGCACGCGCTCCGCGTATTCCGAGTAGCAGGCCTCGCGCAGCGCGTGCCAGGCGAAGCCGACCAGCCGGTTGGCGTTGGCGAGCGCCTCGACCCGCGTGTAGACGGTCGCGCGCTCGGCTGCGTTGTTGAACAGCCGCGTGTGCTCGAAGGCGTTGTTGCGGTACTGCCGCTCGAGCGAGTCCATCACCCAGGCGACGTCGCGCACGCAGCAGATGATTTTCGCCTCGGGAAACAGCCGCATCAGCGCCGGTAGCTGCGCGGTCCAGGCACGGTTGGTGTCGAATATCACCGGCTGCGCGTAGTCCGCGTAGTAGCTGTCGAACAGGCCGCGCAGCAGGCGCGCGCGCTGCGCCTCGTTGACCATGGTGGAGAGTTCGCTTCCCGCCGACACCTGCGCGATCAGGTGATCGAACAGCGAGGCCACCGGGCTCGACATCCCGGCGTGGAAGCGCGGGTTTTGCCGCAGGATCGCCGCGGTCAGCGTCGAGCCCGCGCGCGGCAGCCCGGAGATGAAATGGAACACGCGCTCAGGCACGCGGGAGCCTCCGGTTTAACCGAACGCGGCATTTCAAGCTGACGCGACCGGCCGGTCCGTAAGTTTTACGGATTACTCTCCAAGCCGGAACGCAACACGGCCCGAGGCGGCGCATTTATTACCACGTCGCACGCCCTGCCAAGAGGTATTTGGGGAAAACGCGATGTCGGGCGAAAGCTTCGCTCACCTGAACCGCAGATTGTCGCACGAGAGCTGGCCGATCGCGGTGCAGCCCATCAATTTCATGTCGCGTAGCAATTCGGTCTGCATCAGGCCGAGCGCGCGCTCCACCCCGGCCTGTCCAGCCGCGGCGAGCGGATAGAGATAATAACGGCCGACGCCGACCGCCTTGGCGCCGAGCGAGAGCGCCTTGAGCACGTGCGTCCCGCGCTGCACGCCGCCGTCCATGAGCACGTCGAGCCGGTCGCCGGCCGCGTCGACGATTTCGGCGAGTTGATCGAACGAGGCGCGCGAGCCGTCGAGCTGGCGGCCGCCGTGGTTGGAGACGACGACACCGGTGCAACCGATGTCGGCGGCGCGCTTGGCATCGGCCGCCGACATGACGCCCTTGAGCGCGAATTGGCCGTTCCACTGCCGCACCATGTCGGCGGCGTGGTCCCAGTTCATCGACGGATCGAGCATGTCGGTGAAGTAGCGGCTGATCGAGAGCGCGCTGCCGCTCATGTCCACGTGCTTGTCAAGTTGCGGCAGTTTGAAGCGCTCGTGCGTGACGTAATTGATGCCCCACCTGGGCTTGAGCGCGAATTGCAGCATGCCGGCGGCAGTGAGCCGGAACGGAATGGTAAAGCCGGTGCGCAGATCGCGCTCGCGGTTGCCGCCGGTGATGCTGTCGACCGTGAGCATCATGATGTCGACGCCGGCATCCTTCGCGCGCGCCAGCATGGCCCGGTTGAGGCCGGGGTCCTTGTGCAAATAAAACTGATAGATCTGCGGCGTGGCGTAGGCCTTGCGCAGTTCCTCGAGGCTCACCGTGCCGAGCGAAGACACGCCGAACATGGTGCCGTATTTCGCCGCCGCGGCCGCGACCGCGCGTTCGCCGTCGTGGTGGAACAGGCGCTGCAAGGCGGTGGGCGAGCAATAGACCGGCAAGGCGAGCTTGTGCCCCATCACGGTGACGGAGAGATCGACGTTCTCCACCCCGCGCAGCACGCTCGGCACAAGGTCGCAGGTTTCGAAGGCTTCGGTGTTGCGCCGGTAGGTCGTCTCGTCCTCGGCCGCGCCGTCGATGTAATGGAAGATCGGACCGGGCAGCCGCCGCTGCGCCAGGCGCCGGAAGTCGTGAAAATTATGACACCGGTCCAAAGACATGTTTCACATTCATCCGTAGGGTGGGCTAAGGCTGCGAAGCGCGGAGCGCGAAGCAGCCGTGCCCACCAACGATGGACCTCGCAGATATTTGGTGGGCACGCCGTCGCTCCGCTCCGGCTTAGCCTACCCTACGGTGTCACCGCTCGGCCGCGAGGATTGCGACCGGATAGGCGTAGCGAATCTCCGCGCCGTCGTGCGTGGCCGGCGGAATGCCGAGGCTGCCGTCCTCGATGTGCCGTTCGAACATCGCGGTGATTTTCACGTCGTCGCCCGGATTGGGGAACGAGCGGGCGAGGAGATTGCGCACCGTATCGCGCAATTCATAGAAGGCTTCCCGCGGCGGCCCCAGCCCCGCCTGGGCAAACAGCCCCGTGAGCTCGGGCAGCGAGAGGCAGCGCACGTGCGAAGGATCGCGCAGAAGCTCGAGCTGGTTGAAGGCCGCGGCCTTGGCGGGATCGGTCGAGGCTTGCGAGTCGCAGACGACCACCCGGCCGCCCGGCCGGCAGACGCGCACCATCTCCTTGAGCGCCGCCAGCGGCTCGAGGAAATGATGGAACGAAAAGCGCGTGTGCACGATCGAGAAGGCCGCGTCGGGAAACGGCAGCTGCGTGGCGTCGCCCTGCCGCCACGTGACGTTGGTCAGCCCCAGCGCTTGGGCATGGCGTGCGGCACGTTCGAGCATCGCCGGCGTCATGTCCATGCCGGTCACATGCGCAACATGCGGGGCAAAGGCGCAGGCGACCACGCCGCCCCCGCACGCCACATCGAGCACGGTATCGCCGGCCGCGGCGCCGCTGGTCTCGACGATGAGGCGCAGCGCGGCGGCATCGGTGATCGTCGCCGCCGTGCTGAACGGCGTCGCCTGCCGCGTGAACTGATCGAGGATGCGCTCGTTGTGGGCGGTGTTGGTCATGTCGGTACGCCTCAGTTTGGTCCGTAGGGTGGGCTAAGTCCGCCGTAGCGCGCAGCGCGAAGGCGGACGTGCCCACCATCCTTCAACTCTCAGCTAGCGGCCGATCGCGGCTCTTGCATTACAGACGAAGCGGCAAGGCCGCGATCGGCAAAGAAAGACGTGGGCACGCGCGCCCATCGGCGCGCTTAGCCCACCTTACGGCGCCCCCTGCGTTATTGGGCCGGGGAGGCTTTCGCTGCGCCTCCGCGCGGCGCCGCCAGGAGGTTCGCGCTTGCCATCGCAGCCGGCGCGGCGCTGCAGATCGTGTTGTTCTTCACCGTCGGATTGTTCGTGGCAGTCGTGTCGATCGCGAACAGCCCGTTCGTGTCGGTTGCGGGATATCCCGGCCCGCAGATGTAATTGTTCTGGATCACATCGCCGCTCCCCTGATCGGAAACGCCGGCCTGATAGGGCCCGGCGCCGTTCCCGGTGGTGTTGTTCACCGCATTGTTGACGAGCGCGTTGCCGTGGGCAGCATCTTTCGTCGAGGTGGAGACGGGATTGCAGCTGGCGTCGAGGTTGGAGAACCAGACGCCGACGTCGTTACCCAAGCCGGTGTTGTTTTGCACGCGCGTATTGGTCGTCGCCGGCCCGCCGTAGCAATCTCCGCCGACCAGGAGAATGCCGCCGCTCGAGGCGAAGTTCGCTCCGGTATAGGAGTTGCCGGACACGGTATTCTGCTGAATCTGCGTGTCGGCGCCATATCCGGCCTGGATGCCGTTCTGCGCGATGAAATTCACCGGACCGAGGCCGATCACGGTGTTGTTTTGAATATTGCTGCTCGCATTCGGTCCATTAACGACGATGCCACCCTTCTGATAGTTCCAGATGAAGTTGTCGTGAATGTTGCCTTTGGCGGCGCTGCCGAAGGCCCAGTAAATCGCGACGCCGTGCTGGGTGCCGTTGAACGGCTTCTCCCCGATGTCGGAGATCGTGGAGTTCTCTACCTCGACTTTGGCGCCGTTATTGACGATGCCGAAATAATTGGCGCCGTGCACGTTGGCGTTCCGGACGTGCCCGTTCTGCGTAAAGTACACGCCGATATTGCAGCCGGTCGCGTCGACGTCGCCGCTGATATCGCCCGGGTTGATCAAAGCTGCAGTCAGATTGATGCTGTCGCGCACGAAACCGGTGGGTGTGCAGACGGGGCCAGCGATCGCATCGCCGAATGGGACGCACGCGAACAGCGCGAGCGCGCCAAGCGAGATTGCCCCCCGCTCGCGGCTGTGTTCCCACGGAAAATTGAATCCAATCACGATTCCCTCCCTGTTTGCTGCTCCGCATTGAACGCGGGCATCGCGCGATAAATTAAATCGAGTTGCCGCGCCCTGGGCAAGTGTGCCCCCGGCGGAGAGAACCGCAGCATATCGCTTGCTTGCCACGCGCGAATCTGCGCCGCTCTAGATGCTCCGTTACTCTGATCCCGCGAACGGCGGGAGCGTCTCAAGGCTCCCGGCGACGCGATGGATTCTGTGGGATGCCAAATGGCCGAAAGCGAAATCGCCAACGTTGTTGCGCTTAACCCGGCGCCCGCCAAGTCGAAGTCACGTGCGTCGTCGGCAAAGCGCACACGCGCAACTCGCTCGCGCCGGCGGCGACCATCTACACTTTCGGCGGCACCACCGGAACCGGCCGCCGCAACGGATGCTATCGCGCTTTCCGACCCTGTGATTCGCTCCGCTCCGCGTGATGCCACTCCCTCCCGCTTTCTTGCCGGCGCCGTTTTTGCAGTCGGCTTGGTGACTGCGGCGGTCGGCCTTTATTTGAATGCGTCTTTCCTGTGGAAGTTCGGCCGCACGTCGGAGTCCGGCGTGGTGTTTGCCGTGGTCGGACTGGTGACCGACACCATCACCCTGGTGCTGCCCGCAACCGTGATGGTGCTGTGGCAGCGAAGCCGCCGCGGCCTCGCCCTGACCGGCTGCGGCATGTACGCGATCGCGGTGGCGATGACGTTGCTGACCGCCGTCGGGTTCGCGGCGACCAATATCGATGACGCGGTCGCCGGGCGCGATGCCGCGTCGGCCCGGCGCGCAACTTTGCACGATGACATCGTTCGCCTCAAATCGGAGCGCACCGGCCTCGTGTTCGCTCCCATCGAGCCGGGCGCCGTGGCGGCGGCACAGATCGGCCGCGATCAGGAGTGCGGCCGCGTCGGCCCGAATTGCCGCCAGCGCGTCGCCGAGCTCAACGCCGTGCTGCGCGACAAGGCGGCGGCGGATCGCGCGGCCGAAATCGACGCCCGCATCGTCACCCAGGAAGCAAGCTTGAACGCGCTGCCGGCGCTGGCGTCCCCCGACCCGCAGACCGAGGCCGCCCGCGCCGCCGTCATGTGGCTCTCGGGCGGGCACGTGGCGGCAAGCAGCGAGGATATCCGCATGACGCGCGTCCTCGGCATCGCAGCCGTCTTGTTCATGGCCGGCCTGCTGCTCGCGTTCGGCACCGCGCTGCGTCAGCCCGTGCCCAAATAAAGTAATGCGTGAAGGCCATCACAGACCACCTCTGCTTTGTGAGCGACAAAGCCGGCGAGGGGCGGGACAACTGTGAAGGAGGCTTTCATGCTCAATCGCACCCCGGTTATCGGGCTGGCCATTGCCGTGGCGGCGGCGTTGCTCGTGATTGCGCTGGTAACGCCGACGCTCGGCCCACGCGCATCGCGCGCCGAACTGGGAAGTCCGTCGATCTCGATCGAAGGCTTTCATAGGCAAGTCGATCATCGCAACCTTCCGGTTCACGCAATTCCTTTGCCGTAACGTCCGAATCCTTACGCGTCATGCCCGGCCTTGTGCCGGGCGTCCGCATCGCCACCGAGATGCTGGGCGGGTTGATCTTCATCGCCTTGCCGGACGGCGAACTCTCCTGACAGATGCGCCACGGCGCGCTACCCTCCGGCGAGCAGCGTACGGAGGCCGCCATGCTCAGAGATGATCGGGCCGAGGGGGAAGGCCGGCGCAACACGGCGCGCAACGTGCTGGGCGAGCGGCTCGAAATCTGCTCGATCGACCCGATGACCGGGTTCTTTCGCGACGGCTGCTGCGACACCAGCCGGGAGGACGTCGGCAGCCACACGGTCTGCGCCGTGATGACGGCCGATTTTCTCGCGTTCTCCAAATCCGCCGGCAACGATCTTTCCACGCCGATGCCGCAGTTCGGCTTTCGCGGGTTGAAACCCGGCGACCGCTGGTGCCTGTGCGCCCCGCGCTGGCAGGAAGCATTCGAGGCGGGCCAGGCGCCGCGCGTCGTCCTGCGCGCCACCCACGAAGGCGCGCTCGCGTATTGCTCGCTTGCCGACCTCAAGCGCTTTGCGGTGGACCTCGCCTGAGGCGGGACGGATAATCGTCGAGGTCGTCATTCCGGGGCGCCGCGGAGCGGCGAAGCCCGGAACCCATGAACACCGGACCGCGCAGAATTAGCTCGGCCTGTGTTCATGGACCCCGGGCTCCCTCGCTTCGCTCGGGCCCCGGGGTGACGACGGTGTGGAGTCGATACGGTCATCAAACGATTCAAACATAAGGATCATCCCCATGGACGTCGGCATGATGCTGCTTTTCGCCAGCTACGGCTGGGACGATTGTCCGGACGACCGGGTGTGGGACGAAGAGATCAGGCTGGCGCGGCTCGCCGCCGACCTCGGCTTCGACGTGCTGTGGTCGGCGGAGCATCATTTCAACGACTATTCCTTCGTGCCCGACAACCTGCACCTGATGGCCTATCTCGCCGGCGTCTGTCCGGGCATGAGTCTTGGCACCGCCGCGGTCATTCTCCCCTGGCACGATCCCCTGCGCGTCGCCGAGAACGCCGCCGTCACCGACCTGCTGTGCCGGGGCAAGCTGCGCCTCGGCATGGGGCGTGGGCTTGCCCGGCGCGAGTTCGCGGCGTTTCGCCTGAGCATGGACGAATCGCGCGAGCGCTTCGATGAGGCCGCACCGATGATCGTCAACGCGCTCAAGACCGGCTTCATCGAAGGCAATGGCAAGTTCTACAAACAGCCGCGCATCGAGCTGCGGCCGCGCCCGCAATATTCCTTTGACGGGCGCATCTATGCCGTGGCATCGAGCGACGATTCGGTCGAGTCGGCGGCGAAGATCGGCGCCCACATCGTCATGTTCGCCGACCGGCCGTGGGAGATGCGCGCGCCCGGCATCGAACGCGGCCGCGAACTGCATCGCAAATACCACGGCACCGCGCCGCCGACGGTCCTGCTCACCGAGTTCTGCGTGTGCGGCACCAACCTGGCCGAGACCGAGGAGGAGGCGCGCAAATACCAGGGCAAGTTCGTCGAGAGCAATTTTTATCACTACGAGTTTCTCGGCGAGCATTTCAAATCGGTGAAGGGTTACGATTCCTACCAGCAAAAGGCCGAGATCGCGCGCAAGGGTGGGCTCGACGGCGCGGTCGCAGGTTTCATGCAGGCGGCGAGCTGGGGCACGCCGGAGAAAATCCTGCGCGGTCTCGAGGCGCGGCGAAAGGTGGTCGGAGACTTCGAGATGAACGTGGCCTTCCGCTTCGGCGGCACGCCCTACGCGGTAGCCGAGCGGGGGCTCAAACTCTTTGCCAAGGAAGTGCTGCCGGTCGTCAAGACGTGGACCTCGCTCGCCGCGACCGTGCGGGCCGCCGAATAATTATAACGGGATTACGATTGGGCCCGTGGGCGAGCGGCACGCTCCACCTCTCCCCGCCTGCGGGGAGAGGTCGCCCGCCGAAGGCGGGCGGGTGAGGGGGATCGTCAGCATGCGGGCCAATGTTCGTTTGTTTCAAGACAGTGGTGGGCACGCCGTCGTCGCTGCGCTCCTCCGGCTTTAGCCCACCCTACGGAACCGCTGGAGATGATTGCCTCAGCTCTGCCGGCCGAGAGTCCCCCTCACCCGGATCGCTGACGCGATCCGACCTCTCCCCGCAAGCGGGGAGAGGTGGAGCGTGCGGCACGCCCACGGCGTTACATCTCCTTCAGGGCCTGCTGATAGTACGAGAGGTCGAGATATTTTTCCGGCGCGGCGGGTGCGACGCCTTCGTATTCGGCGCGCAGCGCCAGCACGTTCTTGAAGCCCTCGACGTCGAAGCGGCCGTCCTTGGCGAAGCCTTCCTGCTTGTCGGTCACGACGTCGTAGACCGCCGCGGCGATATCGGGCGCCAGCTCGAGTCGTCGCGCCAGCATCTCGGTCGCCGCCGCCTTGTTCGCGGGGTCGAGCGCCCAGCGCACGCCCTCGATACAGCCCTGCAAATATTTGACGAGCGTGTCGCCGTTCGCCTTCGCCCACGGTCGCAGCGTATAGCCGGCCGGCCCCTGATACGGCCCTATCATTGAGACGACCGAGCCCATGTCCTTGAGTCCGGCCTTCACAGCTTCGATCGAGAACGGCGGATTGAGCACCGCCGCCTTGCTGCTCTTGTCGGCGAGCAGGGCCGCCAGCCGCTTCGGCGTCGCGCCCACGTTCTTGAGCGCGTAGTCGCCTTTGTTTAGCCCGTGCCGTTTGAGGATCGCGTAGAGCACGAAGGCATAGCCCGACGTCGCCGTGTCGAGCAGGATGGTCTCGCCGCGCAGGTCCTCGATCTTGCCGATATCCTGCTGGGCGATGATGTGGTTATGCGCATTGTCGCCGCCGATGACGAGCGCCACGTCGAGCTTGTCTACGTCGAGGATTTTGATCGCGTTGTCCGACGTGCTGTGAATGATCTGCACGCGCCCGTCGGCGAGCACGCGCGGCAGTTCGTCCGCGCTCGGCGCATACATGATCTTCACGTTAAGCCCGCGCTTGGCCCAGAAGTCTTTCTCCTGCGCGGCGAACAGCGGCAGGTTCTGCCCGCCGCGAAACACCATGACGGTGAGCTTCGTCTGCTGCGCGTGGCCGGGCGTGGCGAAACTGGGGATCAGGCCGGCGAGCAAGATCGCCATGCGGCGCGTCATCATTTCGTGAGCTCCAGGAATACGGGGCAAGCCCTAACGTTAAATCAGTACCGGCGCAGGGGCTAGGTCGCGCGAACTTGACAACGCGGCCGGCGCGTGCCGCTGCAAAATCGCAAGTGACGCATGGCCGCAACCGCAGCAAAAACCGCGTTCGTGTTCGCCGGCGGCGGCAGCCTGGGCGCGATCCAGGTCGGCATGTTGCGCACGCTGTTGTCGTGCGGCGTGCGGCCGGATTTCGTGGTCGGCTCGTCGGTCGGCGCCATCAACGCGAGCTACTTCGCCGCTGCTCCCGACGCCGAGGGAGTTGCGGCGCTCGAGCGGATCTGGGCGGGGCTGCGGCGCTCCGATGTGTTTCCGGTCACCCTGCGCAGCGCCCTCGGCTTGATCAGCCATCCGGGATATCTGGTCGATCCGAGCGGGCTGCGTCGCCTGATCGAGACCAATCTGCCGTTCCCGCGCCTCGAAGACGCGGCGATCCCGCTGCACATCATGGCGACCAATCAACAGGGTCAGCCGGTTCGTCTCTCCAGCGGTCCGGCGGTCGAGGCGATCCTGGCGAGCACGGCGATCCCGGGGGTGTTTCCGCCGGTGGAGATCGGCGGCGAGGCGCTGATGGACGGCGCCATCGCGGCCAACACCCCGTTGTTCCTGGCGGCCGAGCTGGGCGCCTCGCGCATCATCGTGCTGCCGACCGGCTACGCCTGCGCGCTGCAGGAGCCGCCGCGCCGTGCCGTCGCCAAGGCGCTGCACGCGATCACCTTGCTGATCGCCTGGCAGCTCATGCACGAGCTCGAACGAATTTCGCCCGCCATCGACGTGCATCTGGTGCCGACGCTGTGTCCGCTCGCGGTGTCGCCGTTCGATTTTTCGGCGTCGAGCGAGCTGATGGAGCGCGCCGCCGCGGAGGCGAAGAAATGGATCGACGGCGGCGGGCTCGAGCGCCGCGCGCAACCGAAGGAGCTCTCGCCCCATCGGCATGATTAGTCGCGGGCCCTCGGAATTAAATTATGCCGCGTGCAGCAGCTCAAGCAGGTCCTCGTAGAGCGACATGTCCTTGCCGAACGAGATCGCCGCCGCCTGGCAGCCGCACACCAGGTGCATCCAGCGCCACGGCTCGCGCGTGGCGTTGAACTCCTCGATCACCGCCTGATGATGCTTGAAGGCGTGCATTTCGGTGAAGTTGTCGTGGCAGACGAGCTGGGCGAGGCGGTCCATCAGCACCTGCGGATCGTAGCGGCAGTTCACGTACTGCTGCGCCAGGTTCACCGTGCCTCTCACCTCCGGCACCGCGCGCATGGCGCCGAGGTTCGTCACCTTCGACCAGTCGGTCGGCGGCTGGGTCAGGATGCTGTGCGTGATCGCTTCCAGCAATTCCTCCTGCGAGCGCGGCGGCAGCGCGGCGACTGCCTGCGGATCGGGCTGCGGCGCCGGCATCATGCGATTCTGCGTGCTGCGCACCTCCGGCCCGGTATGCCAAGTGAGCAGCGCCAGCACACGGTTGCGCATGCTCAGGCCCTTGAGCCCGATCAGATAGCGCCGCAGGTTGACGCTGGTGTGCAGATGCACGTCCATCGGATTGCCGGTGAGCGAGCGCAGGAACAGCCGGGCGGCGCCGATCGAGAGCGCCTCGCCGGCGCCTTCGAGCGAGAGCCCCGCGACGAGCGCTTTGGCCAGCAGCACGGGAATCTCCGCATAGGCGTCCACGCTCCCGATGGCGTCCCCGGTCTCGCCGATTTTCGCCGTCTCGTCGTCGCCGGTGCGCTCGCGCAGCACCCGGCCCAGCAGCCCATGTTCCTCGATCACCGCATCGATCTCGGGAATTTTTTTCTGCATGGGAAAACGCGCCACATAGCGCACGGCCGGGCGCATCAGCACCCGCATGTGCTCGGTGCCCAGCGTCTCGAGCGCGCGCCACGCGTAGCCCGGAAGGATGAAATAGTGGTCGTCGAGCGCGTTCTTCGGGAGCGCCACGCTCAGCAGCAGGTCGAACGCCTCGATCGCCGGGACATGGTCCCACAGCCACAGGAAGATGTGGTCCGCCTTGTTGCTCTCGCCGCGATCGCATGCCTTGAGGAACGCCGCCTTGGCTGCCGCGACGCCCTCGGCGGTGGTCGCCTCGCCGGCGCCGTCGGCGGCGAGGTCGGCCGTCCGACTCACCTCGGCTCCGCCGGGATCGAGCGGCGCGAATTGCAACAGGCTGAACGGCGAGGTCGCCGGGTCGTGGATATGTTTGTTCGACAGCGCGACGTGCTGAAGGATCGGCAGGAAGCGATCCTCGCCGTCGAGCCGTCCGGTGAGCTTGGCGATGGCGTGCAGGCCGGCGAGCGGATGCAACGATCCGCCATGGTGGCCGGGCGGCAGGTCGGACGAGCGCACCACCGCCAGCGCCGAGGCCGTCAGCATGGTCTGGGGATCAACCCCGCCCCGCAGCTTCTCCAAGGTGCGGTCGAGGATTTCGGCGGGATCGGTCTCCTCGATGAACTGGACCAACGGCTCGATTTCTTGCGGATATTGGACGCGCGCGTGCATCGCGGTCTCCTCGTGCTCGTGCCTGGGCGGGCGCATGCTCTGACGGAAGGGGAAAGGTGTCAATTCGCGTTTTACGCGACCGTAGCGTGGGCTAACCTAAGACCGCCGGCGCGCGTAAGCGCGAAGGCGGGCGTGCCCACCGCCGAGCCCCAACAAACGATCATCGTTGGTGGGCACGGCGTCGGTTCGCTCCGGCTTAGCACTACTGCGTCACAATCTCTTCGGCCTGTGTCGTTGACCTGCGGCGCCGCAAGTAGGGCAGCGGGGCAGGCTATGTACAACTGCTCTGATTAAGCGCAGGCGCAT
>Ga0213881_10000439_pt1 | contig 27879 bp, 14 predicted proteins | sample BarmaccoBMER_R08_FD_160104 | JGI IMG/M metagenome (GOLD analysis project Ga0213881, IMG submission 160104) | Barbacenia macrantha exposed rock microbial communities from rupestrian grasslands, the National Park of Serra do Cipo, Brazil - ER_R08 ... | reverse complement strand
AAAGCAGAATCGGCGACAAGTTGGGTAAGTAATAGCGTGCTTCGCGAGAAACGAAAGTGGCGCTGTTTCATGTGCAGCGCCGCGAAGTGAAACGTCCGTGCCCGACTTAGAGGTTCGCGGCAGGATTGCCCGACTCTGCCCGGAATGACAATGGAAAGCTCGGCCGCACTTTCGCGACGACAATAAATGCGACGCCAAGCGCGATCAGGAAAAACGAGAGAAACTGCCCGCGCGTAAATATCCCGACGAGCGGCGCGTCAGGCTCGCGAAACATTTCGCAAACGATGCGAAAGATAGCGTAGCAGACGAAGAACAACCCGCTGAGTACGCCGTTAGGCTCTCGCGTGCGCGTTCGCACAAGCCACAAAATGCCGAACAAAATCGCGCCTTCGAGCAATCCTTCGTAAATTTGCGAGGGGTGGCGCGGGGTCAGAATGCCGCGGAGAGCATCAGTCAGGTGTGAATTGTGGCGAGCCGCCGCGATGATCTGCTCCGGGTCGGTGAGAGCAGGATCGATGGCGCGAGCAGCGGCAATGGCGCGATCTTGCTCGGCCGAATTTTCCAGGATTTCCTTTGGGAACTGCATGGCCCACGGAACATTCGTCGCGCGGCCGTAAAGCTCGCCGTTGATGAAGTTGGCGCAGCGGCCGAAGAAGAGCCCGAGCGGCGCTGCGACAACAAGATTATCGCCAAGATTCAGCCACGAAAGCTTGTGCTTTCGCGCGTAATAAAGCGTGAACAAAATGAGCCCGAGCATGCCGCCGTGGCTGGCCATTCCGCCTTCCCAAACACGCAAAATCGACAGCGGCTCGCGCAACATTTCCGGCCGATAAAATAAAACATAGCCGAGGCGTCCGCCCAGCAGCACGCCGAAGAGAGCGGCCCAAGTGATAAAATCGCTCACTCGCGCCGGCGGCAAATCACAGTAACCGCGCCGCGCCAAATGCCTCACCACGAGAAACCCGCAAGCGAACGCCATTACATAAGCGAAGCCGTACCAGCGCGGCCCGAAATTGTCCCACAGCCGGAAAATGAATGGATCAAAGTTATCAACGAAATACGCGAGCATTTAGTGCGCTGAATTACTCGCCATTGCGGGCAAATGTCGCCACGCGCGGCCTGGCAGCCCGGCGCTCCCGAGAATCCGAACGCAGTACCTGTCGCAAAAATGGGGCCGTACGGCTCACCCGATTCGTCGCAACCTGCTCGGGCGTGCCGGTCGCGATGATTTCGCCGCCGCCATCACCCGCTTCCGGGCCCATGTCCACGATGTAATCAGCTTCGGCCATGACGCTGACATTGTGCTCGATCACGATGACAGTGTTGCCTTCATCCACGAGCCGATGCAGCACATTGAGCAGCAGCTCGACGTCGGCCATGTGCAATCCAATCGTCGGCTCTTCCAATAAGTACAGCGTGGATTTCGGTTTTCGCATTTTGCGAATGCGCTCGTTCGTACTTCGTCCGATGCCGCGCGTCAGCTCAGTTGCGAGCTTGAGTCGTTGCGCTTCGCCGCCGCTCAACGTCGGGCTCGGCTGCCCGAGTTTTAAATAACCGAGCCCAGTTTCGACGAGCAGCTTGAGCGAACGCGCAATCTTCGGGTGCGCAGCGAAAAATTCCGCCGCTTCCTCGATGGTCATTTCCATCACATCACCGATCGATTTGCCGTCGTAGAGAACCTCGAGCGTCTGCGCGTTGTAACGTTTTCCGCCGCAATCTTCGCACGGCACGTAACTGCTCGGCAGAAAATTCATCTCGAGCTTGATCACGCCCTGGCCGCCACACGATTCGCAGCGCCCGCCCTCGGCGTTAAACGAAAAACGCGACGCGCTGTAGCCGCGCATCCGGGAGACGGGCAGTTGCGCGTACAAGTTGCGAATTTCATCGAACACTTTGATGTACGTCGCCGGCGTGGAACGCGACGTTTTGCCGATGGGCGACTGATCGACTTCGTACACCGCGTCGATCGCTTCAGCGCCGCTTACACTCACCGCGCGCGAATCGCTCTTCCGCCGAGCGCACGCGACCCGCGTGCCCTTTCCGCCGCCCTCGCCGAAAAGCATCTGGTCGGGTGACGTTCGCGGCGAGCCGGCGCGAGCAGCATGCGAGCTCCGAGCCGGAGTGGCGTTTCGTGCGCTCCCCAGCGCTTGTTTCACGCGCGGGAGCAGCACGTCGCCCATCAACGTCGATTTACCGCTGCCGGAAATGCCGGTGATGACCGACAAACGTCCGACCGGAAATCGCACGTTCACGTTCTTCAAATTGTTCGCGTTCGCGTTGCGAATGTCGATCCAGCCTTCCACTTCAGCTAACGCGCGACGTGTCTTTCGAATCGGATGACACAGTGGCGAGCGCAAACACCGCCCGGTTTCCGAATTTTTAGCATGCTCGATATCTCGCAACATGCCGCTCGCCACCACTTCGCCGCCGTGAACTCCGGCGCGCGGCCCAAGATCAATGATGTGGTCAGCCCGGCGCATCGTCTCCTCGTCGTGCTCGACAATGACGAGCGAGTTTCCCTTTTTGCGCAGGGCCGTGAGCGTTTCCAGCAATCGCAAATTATCGCGCGGATGGAGCCCGATCGTTGGTTCATCCAGAACATAAAGTACGCCGCGCAAATTCGAGCCAAGCTGCGCCGCCAGCCGAATTCGTTGCGATTCGCCGCCGCTTAGCGTTTTCGCCGAGCGGGCTAACGACAAGTAGCCAAGCCCGACGTCTCCCATGAATCGCAGCCGCTGCTCTATTTCCGGCAACAACTCGCTCGCGATCTTCTTCGCATTTCCGCGAAACTTCAGTTTCGCGATACGCTTCAGCGCGTCGGCTGCCGACAGCGCGACAAAATTGTCGATGGTGAAACCCTGTACTCGGACTTGCCGGGCAACTGCATTCAATCGCGAGCCGCGACATCTGCTGCAAATCTGCACGTCGCCTTGATCGATCCACTCCGATTCACGCTCCGCCGCGAGCTCGGTCTCAAGTACCGATTCGCCTTTGTCGCTTTCACCTGTTTGTAAATCGCAGTTCCAGATTTCGCCGAAACCGCCGCATTCCTCGCACGCGCCGTGCGGCGAATTGAACGAAAACAACCGCGGATCGAGCTCCTCAAATGCGCGGCCGCAACCGGGGCAGCTCATCTCGGTACTCATCACGGTGAGGCGATTGCGCGCGTCGAGCAGATGCGCCGTACCGCGGCCGATCTCGAGCGCGCGCTGCGTAAGGTTCCGCGCTTTTTTGATTCGCTTCGCGTCGATCACTCCGACGACGACATCAATCGTGTGCTCTTTGAACCGCTCGAGTTTGCGAAATTGCGCGACCGCAATGAGCTGGCCGTCCACCAGCAGCGTGTCGAACCCGTTCCGCTCCGCCCACCGAGCCACGTCGCTGTGAAAGCCTTTGCGCGCCTTCACCAGGGGCGCGAGTACTTTGAGCTGGCCGCGACGCGCCGCCGTTTCCACCTGTTTCACAATCGCACCAACGCTCTGCTTCTCGACCGGCAAATCGCAATCGGGGCAAAATTGCGTCCCTGTTTTCGCAAACAAAAGCCGCAGGAAATGATAGACCTCGGTCACAGTCGCGACGGTCGATTTCCCGCCGCCGCGCGTGACACGTTGCTCGATCGCAACGCTCGGCGGCAGTCCTTCGACGAGATCGACGTCCGGCTTTTCGAGCTGCTCCGCGAACTGGCGCGCGTAGGGCGAAAGGCTATCAAGGAAACGGCGCTGGCCTTCTGAAAAGAGAATGTCGAAGGCGAGCGTCGATTTTCCCGAGCCGCTCAAACCGGTGATGATGACCATCTGATCGCGCGGAATCTCGATGTTCAGATTTTTCAGATTGTGCTCGCGCGCGCCGTGGATTGCGATTGCGGCGTTGTTTGCGAAGCGCGCATCGTGTTCAGCGAACGCACGCGTGCGTCCATGTCCGGGGAGCGCACGCGAGTCGTGTGCTCCATTCGGCCACCCGTCGAATGGCTCCTCAGCAACGCGCAATGAAAAATCATCCGCATCATCTGCAACGGTGTCGTACACCGTTCGCGGCGAGTCGCGTGCGCTCCCCACCTCTTCCGCGACGCGCAGGGAGACGATCTCGTCATCCTGAGCGTAGCGAAGCGGAGCCGAAGGAGCTCGTCGCGTCAGCGTTGAGGTTTGGCTGCGGGACCGCTCGGCTGCCCTCGGGATGACGGCGCGAAGAAAACGGCCGGTATGCGAATCGTCGCAGCTCGCGATCTGTTCCGGAGTGCCAGTTGCGACGATTTCACCGCCGGCATCGCCGCCTTCCGGGCCGAGATCGATGATCCAATCAGCGCACTTGATCACTTCGAGATTGTGCTCAATCACCACGAGCGAATGGCCGGCATCGACCAGCCGCTGAAATAACGCGAGCAGCATCGCGACATCATCGAAATGCAATCCGGTCGTCGGCTCGTCGAAGATGAAAAGATTGTCCAATTTCTGATCTGCGATTTCTGATTTCTGATTTGGCCCCGTGAGGTGCGACACGAGCTTCAGCCGTTGCGATTCTCCTCCGCTCAGCGTATTCAACGGCTGGCCCAGCCGCAGATAACCGAGCCCGACTTCCTCGAGCACTTCGAGTCCGGCGCAAATCTCCGCCGCGCCGCGTTGCTCGTCATTCCGACCGGAGTGCAGCGCAGTGGAGGAATCGCGGCGCGTGACCTCGAAGCCTACACCGGACCCCTCGGCTCCGTTTCGCTCCGCTTTACTGCGCTTGGGATGACTTGCTTCTCCAATTTGCGCAAACCATCCCGCCGCTTCCGTCACAGTCATTTCGAGAACGTCGTGGATCGATTTGCCGTGCAGTTTGATCTTGAGTACGTGCGGCTGAAAACGGCGGCCTTCGCATTCGGCGCAGCGCACGTAGAGATCGCTCAGGAACTGCATCTCGATTTTTTCGAACCCGGTGCCACAGCAGCGTTCGCAACGGCCACTGCCGGAGTTGAACGAGAACGCGCTGGCCGTGAGTCCCTGCGCCTGCGCTTCCGGTAACGCGGCGAACAATTCGCGCACGCGATCGTACAATCCCAAATACAAGATCGGCGTGCTGCGCGGCGTGCGGGCAAGCGGCGATTGATCGACCATGACCACTTCGCCAATTCCGGACGCGCCGGCAATGCCTTCGCACACGCCCGGTTCCCGGTCGCCTGCCTGACCTTTGGCGCGCAACAGATTTCTGTAGAGTACGTCGTGGATCAGCGTCGATTTTCCGGAACCGGAAACGCCGGTGACGCAGGTGAAAACTCCAAGCGGTATATCGACCGCGAGGTTTTTCAGGTTGTGCTCGCGCGCGCCCGTGATGCACATGGCATCGCGCCATTTGCGGCGTGATTTCGGCAGCGGAATCGATTTCGAACCGGTGAGATAATCCCGCGTAAGAGATGCGCTCGTTGAATTCTGGGCAGCGCACGCGACCGGCGTGCTGTTCGCGGCGACTCGCCGCGAACGTCCGGCAAGTTCGGATCGAGTCGCGCGACTTTCTACGAACTCATTGCACGCAAGGAATTCGTGCAGTTTTCCGCTGAAGACCAATTCGCCGCCGCTTTCGCCGCGGCCCGGGCCGATGTCGATCAAGTTATCCGCGGCGCGGATCATTTGTTCCTCGTGCTCGACTACGAGCAGCGTGTTGCCTTTATCGCGCAAATTATGCATCACGCGTACGAGCCGGCCGACGTCGCGCGGATGCAACCCGACACTCGGCTCGTCCATGACGAAGAGCGTGTTTACAAGCGAGGCGCCGAGGCAGGTCGTGAGATTCACCCGTTGTACTTCACCGCCGCTCAATGTGCGTGTACTCCGGTCGAGGGTGAGATAGCCGAGCCCGACTTCGCAAAGGTAAGTGAGACGCGCGCAGATTTCCTTTCGCAACATTTCCGCGGTTGAGTCGTTCGCGGCAATTTCAACAGTGGCAAGTAGATCGCGCGCATACGAAATCGCGAGCGCCTGAAACTGCGGCAGCGTGAGCCACGCGCCGCAGCCTTCGTCATTCCGAGCGCAGCGAAGCGAGGTTGAGGAATCCCCCTGCGCCAGCTTTACGGTAACGTCACGGGATTCCTCGACTTCGCTCGGGATGACAGCTTCGGCATTTGCGGTTTCGCATTGCGCTTCCCGGAGCAACTCGGCAATCGGCAACCGTTCCTCGGCAATGCGATAATTCAGCGCGTCCGCTTTGAAGCGCGTGCCGTTGCAGCTCGGACAAAGCGTGTACGCGCGATACCGGCTGAGTAGTACGCGCACGTGCATCTTGTAGGTATTGCTCTCCAGCCAGCGAAAGAATCCGCGCACGCCGTACCAGCGGCCGTTCTCGTAATCATCATCCGTGTAAGTTTCGCCACGTTCGCGCGCAGCGACCACGGACCGTTCGCCGTTAATGACAAAATCCTGGTCGGCTTTCGGCAGTTCCTCAAAAGGCCTGTCGATCTCGATCTCTTCCCGGGCGCAAGCCCGCAATAAATCCTTTTGCGATTGGCCGAATTCCTGGCCGCGGAAAACGCGTACTACGCCTTGCGCGATGGTAAGCGAGCGATCTGGAATCGCTTTGTTCAAATCGATCGCAATAGTACGGCCGAACCCGCGGCATTCCGGGCAGGCGCCCAGCGGATTATTAAAACTGAAAAGCCCTGGTGTAGGCGGACGAATATCGAGATCGCAGTGCGCGCAATGCCAGCCGGTGGAGAAGGGAAGTTGAGAGTTGTTAGTTGAGAGTTGAGAGCCGTCGCTGCGCAGTGCGATGACGTTTACTCGATCTTTGCCGAAGCGCAGCGCGGTTTCGATTGCTTCAATCAGTCGCGCGCGATTTTCGTCAGTTACCGTCAGACGATCCTGAATCACCTGGACGCGCGCGCCCAGCCGCTCCACGGGCGCGCCGGTATCGACGCGGTGAACTTCACCATTGAGCCAAACGCGCAGGTATCCTTGCTGTTGGAGGAACTCGAAGTACTCGCGTGGTTTCGTCTTTGGCGGAACTGCCACCCAAAACGTGATGAGAACGTTTCGGGGAGCGCACGCGACTCGCGTGCTGTTCGCGGCGACCCGCCGCGAACCCTGGGCACGCTCCGTGTCCGGAGGAGCCTTGACGTCTGCTGATGTGATCGGCGAGTCGCCGATCGCGGCACGCGAGTCGCGTGCGCTCCCCGGATTCTGCTGCCCGCCGTCATCGAACAACTCGAAGACCTGTTCCGCAATCGACTGCGCCGTTTCCTGTCGGATCGCGCAACCGCAATTCGGGCAGAATGCTTTGGCGATGCGCGGCCAGAGCAGCTTCAGGTAATCATTGATCTCGGTCATAGTACCGACGGTCGAGCGCGATGATTTCACCGGGTTCGCCTGCTCGATTGCGATCGCCGGCGGAATTCCGCGAATATCGTCCACGCGCGGCTTATCCATGCGGTCGAGGAACTGCCGCATGTACGGCGAAAACGTTTCGACGTAACGCCGCTGGCCTTCGGCGTAGATCGTGTCGAACGCGAGCGATGATTTTCCGCTGCCGCTCGGCCCGATGACGACGGTCAATTCGCCGAGGCGCAGATCAACATCGATCCCTTTAAGGTTGTTCTGGCGCGCGCCGCGAATTTCCACGCACCCGCATTCAGCCGGCGCGGTAACGCACGGTTTTTCCACTTGCTTTGCGCCGTTCTTCGAACCCACCGGAGAGCATCGTTGCGTAACGGCGTGGCGCAAGATTGGGAAGCCCGCCCGACCTCACCCGCACCGCCTGCCGACTCGCCGAACGAACGTGTCCACAGAACCTCATGCGAGTGGCGGGTCGCAGCGGGCGAAGTCCGAGCGGGACTGGCATCGCCCGCGCTCGCGATCAATGCTGCGCCAGACGATCGGCCAACTTCTCGCGCTGCTTGTGCAGCTCGTCCGGTACAACACCACCTAAAGACTCGAAGAATTTGGCATGACCCTCCAGCTCGCGCTGCCATTCCTCCGGTTTAATGGCGAAAAGCTCGCGCATGGTGTCGCGCGAAACGCCCAGCTCATCGAGATCGAAATCTTCCGGCCGCGGAATGAAACCGATCGGCGTCTCCGCGCCGCCTCCATGACCTTCGGCCCGATCGATGATCCACTTAAGCACGCGCATGTTTTCCCCAAAACCGGGCCAGAGAAATCTTCCGTCGGCGCCTTTGCGAAACCAGTTCACGTGGAAGATGAGCGGCGGATTGCTCAGCCGTTTTCCAGTCGCGAGCCAGTGCCGGAAATAATCGCCGATGTTGTAGCCGCAAAACGGCAGCATCGCCATGGGATCGCGACGCACCTGGCCGACCACGCCCGTCGCCGCCGCGGTTGTCTCCGATGCCATGGTCGAGCCGATGTAAGTACCATGTTCCCAATCGAACGCCTGGAAAACCAGCGGCATGGTGTCACTGCGTCGGCCGCCGAAAATGATCGCGCTGATCGGGACGCCGGCGCCGTTGTCGAAGTCGGAGTCGAGCACTGGGTTGTTGCGTTGCGGCGTTGCGAACCGCGAGTTCGGGTGCGCTGCTTTATCTTTCGATTGCGGCGTCCAATCGTCGCCGCGCCAATCGATGGCGTGCGGCGGCGGGTTGCCATCTTTGCCTTCCCACCAGGCATCGCCATCGTCAGTCAGCGCGACATTTGTGTAAATGGTGTCGTGACTAATGGCGCGCATCGCGTTCGGATTCGATTTGTAACTGGTGCCCGGCACCACGCCGAAGTACCCGTTCTCGGGATTGACCGCCCAGAGACGTCCGTCGCGAATCTGCATCCAGGCGATGTCGTCGCCCACCGTCGTTACTTTCCAGCCGGCGAAATGTCTTGGCGGAATGAGCATGGCAAAATTCGTTTTGCCGCATGCGCTCGGGAACGCCGCCGCCACGTAATGCTTTTTTCCCTCCGGCGATTCCACACCGAGGATGAGCATGTGCTCCGCCAGCCAGCCTTGCTTGCGCGCCAAGTACGAGCCGATGCGCAGGGCGAGACATTTTTTCGAAAGCAAAACGTTGCCGCCGTAGCCCGAGCCGACAGAAATGATCGCGTTATCCTGAGGAAAATGGCAGATGAACCGGCGCTCAGGGTTCACGTCAAGCAATGAGTGCACGCCACGGTTCCATTCCGCGCTGGTACTTTCGCCGAGCCGTTTCACCGCTCCTTCGCCCATGCGCGACATGATGCGCATGCTGAGTACGACGTAGATTGAATCCGTGATTTCGAACCCGATCTTCGCCAGCGGCGAATCGGGCGGGCCCATCATGTAAGGAATGACAAACATGGTGCGGCCCCGCATCGCGCCCGCGAGCAGCCGATGCAATTTCTGATACATCTCAGCGGGCGCGCTCCAGTTATTTGTCGGGCCGGCTTCTTCTTTCGTCGGCGTGCAGATGAAGGTGAACTGCTCGACGCGCGCTACGTCGTTCGGGTTGCTGCGGTGCAGATACGACCGCGGCACTCTCTCCTGGTTCAATTTGATGACGCTGCCCTGCCGTTCCGCTTCGCTGAGCAGGAATTCATTTTCGCCCTGCGAACCGTCGCACCAGAAAATATTTTCCGGCTGGGTCAATCGCGCGACCGATTGCACCCAATCGAGCACAGCTCTGTTCTGAGTACGAGCGGTGCCGATGTCGGGCGGCGGCGCGATAGCGGGCGCGAGTTTCTCCATGCGGCAAAACGTTTCGGAATTGTTCGGCTGTTCGGGCGCTTCTCCAAGCAAATTTTGCTTTCGGCCTTGCCTTGCGTCATGGGCGGCGCACTCGGCCGAATTTCGTACTATGATCTTCCGCGATTCGCCATCGCATGGCGCGGGATGACTCTTGCGCGGCGCTCAGCGCGGCCTTTATTTCCTCCCATGTTCGGGGTGACCACGTCAGACGACTACAAGCCGGTCACCTGGATGGGACGCCTGCCGGTTGATGTCACCACGATCCTTGTCGGCGTGCACGTGGCGGCGGCGATCATCGCCTGTTTGTTAATCGCCAGCGGCGCCGCGGGCGTGCTCGATTGGATGCAATTCGACAGCATGCGTGTACTCAGCGGCGGGCAGGTCTGGCGTCTCGCCACTTACGCGCTCGTGCATTTGCCCTCAGGGCTCCTCTGGTTCGCGATCGAGATGTACATGCTCTTCATCTTCGGGCGGGAAGTGGAGAAATTCATCGGGCAGCGCGCTTACATTGTGCTTTACGGTTTGCTCCTGCTCGCGCCTTCGGCGCTGCTGACCTTGTGGGGACTTGGCCAGCGCACCGGCCTGGCAGGCTCGCCGGCGCTGCACTTCGGCGTCTTCGTCGCTTTTGCCACCATTTATCCCTCGGCAGAATTGCTCCTTCGCATCACGGCGAAATGGATGGCGTTGATCCTTGCCGCGATCTACACATTCGAGCTGCTTGCGTTCCACGCCTGGACTGATCTCGCGGTCGTCTGGACGAGCATCGCTGCCGGTTTCCTGTTTATCTGCGCACGCGGCGCCGCGCCAGAAATGCTTTGGTGGGAGAACATCAAAACGCGGTTGCAACCGAAGCCGAAATTCAAGGTTGTACCCAAGCCTGCTCCGTCACGCCGGAGCGAGGAAGACGTTTACCAATCGATTGACCCGATCCTCGAAAAAATCGCCAGATCAGGCATCGGCAGTCTTACCGCGGGCGAGCGGCGGCAGCTCGACCGCGCGCGTAACCGTCTTCTGCAAAAACCGGACTGATCATTTCTCCTCCGTCGCATCGCTGTCACTGTGCGAAAGAGCGAGAATCAGGTCCGTTTTCGAGAGAGTACCGATGAGCTTGCGTGAAGTACGATCGCTCACTACCGGCAGGCGTTCACCCTCGTGATGACTGAATTCGGCGAGCGCGCCGCGAACGGAAATGCCGCGGACGATCGTGCGAAAATCTTCCCGCATAATGTCGCGGGCGATGACGAGATTAGCCAGCTCCGGCTCGTTCAGATACGCCTTGATGTCGTGCAATGAGATGGCGCCTTTGAAACGCTGCTGGCCGTCGATGACGTAAAGGTAGTTGAATCGCTGCGTGATGAAGTCCTCGCCGATCTCGCGGAACGGCGCGGTCTCGAGTACAGCCACCGGATTCGGTTTCATCAAATCAGTCACCCGTACTTCGGCGAGGCGCTGATCGAAGTACGACGCCCCTTTGCGCTTGAGCGATTCGCTGTAAATCGAGCGCGGCTCGATGCGGATGGAAACATAGTACGCTACCACGCAACCGAGCATGACCGGCAGGATGAGGTGGTAATCGAGGGTAAGCTCAAACAGCATCAAGATGGCCATGATGGGCGCGTGCGTGCTCGCGGCCAGAAACGCGCCCATCCCGACGAGCGCAAACGCACTTGGGCTGCTCGTCGCGCGCGCGCCGAACAGGTATTGCACACCGCTGCCGAAGAGAAAACCCCCGCTGGCACCGATCATCAGCGTGGGCGTGAAAACGCCACCTACGGCGCCTGAGCCGAAAGTCGCGGCCGTGGCGATAATCTTCCCCACGAGTACCAGCACAAGCGTGTTCCAAAACCAGTGCGCCTGGAGGATGTTGCCGATCGCGCTGTAGCCGTTCCCCGCTACTTCCGGCCGGAAAATCGTGATTGCCCCGACCAGCAATCCCCCGATAGCCATGCGCGCGTACACAGGCAACGCGATTTTTGAGAACGCCACTTCACTCCAGTGCAGTAGCCGCAGGAACCAGGGCGCAGACACACCCATCAAAAGTCCGAGCGCCAGGTACGGCAGAATTTCCCAGTCGTTGTGAAGCTCGAATGACGCGGCGTAGAGCGGCCCGGCGCCGATGAAGCGTTGCGTCGTTAACGTCGCGATGACTGAGGCAAAAACCAGCGGGCCGAAAATTTCCATCGCCATCGTGCCGAGCACGATTTCCCCCACGAAAAGCGCTCCGCCGATTGGCGCATTGTAAGCCGAGGCAATGCCTGCCGCCGCGCCGCAGGCTACCAGCAATCGCTTGCGTGGAATAGACCATGCGCGCCACCGCCCGACGAGCGAAGCGCAAAGCGATGAGAGTTGGACCAGCGGACCTTCCCGACCGATCGAGCCGCCCGAGGCGATGCTGAACATGGCGGACAGCGTTTTCACCACACTCGAACCGAAGGAGATCACGCCCTCGCCCACGACCACGGCTTCCATGTAATCGGTGGAATATTTTGACCGGCGAAAGCGTGCTCCGAGAAAAATAATCGTGCCGGCAATGGCGCCGCCAATGGCCGGCGTGACCAAGCGCCGCCACATCGGCAGTTGCATGAATGTGCGCGCGTACTCGCCGGTGTGCTGCGTGAGCAGCCAGTGGACCTCTTCCGTGGCGACGCGGAACAGGTGCGAAGCGATCGCGCCGATGAAACCGATCACGCCGGCCCAGAACAATGTGACCTGCAAATCGCTTGGGCGGATTTTCTCCGCGATCCACACGCGCAGCTTGAGTCCGCGCAAAAGACGCGTCATCGGCGTCGTGGCGTTGGTCACCGTCTCAGGCATTTCAGTTTATGATACAGCGCGTCGCGTGGCGGTCATCCGACGTGAAGCGGAAGGCGAAGAATCCCGTAGTGTTACCTGTAAGTACCACAGCCGGATTATCGGCGCGACGGTTAGTGTCACCGGCATCACCACATGCGCGGGCAACAATCGGCGGGCGGGACAACCGAGGTTGGCATTTCGCCGACGCGGCACATGTGAGCGAGTTGATAGTTGACGCTTGAGAGCTGATAACACCAGCGCCGACATGCCGGACGCAACCAGCTATCAGCAGGCGACTGATGACTTCGCGCAACTGTGCGACATTGTGGCAAGACTCCGTGGGCCCGATGGCTGCCCGTGGGACCGAGAACAAACACGCGAGTCGTTAGTTCCGGCGCTGCTGGAAGAAGCGTACGAAGTGGCAGGCGCAGTACGCGCGAATAATGACACGAACCTGCGCGAGGAGCTGGGCGATTTGCTGCTGGTAATTGTGATGCAGGCGCAGATCGCGTCAGAAGAGGGGCGCTTCAATGTCGAGAATGTCGTGCGTGAGATCAGCGAAAAACTGGTGCGCCGGCATCCTCACGTTTTCGGTCCGGTCAAATTGTGCGGCAGCGAAGCGGTCCTGAAACAATGGGAAGCAATCAAACGCGATGAGAAGGGCAACGACGAGCATTATCTCGGCAGTGTGCCCACGGCGTTGCCGGCGCTGATGCGCGCCCAGAAAACGCAAAAGAAAGCGGCGCGCGTCAATTTCGATTGGAGTGAATTGCGCCACGTGCTCGCTAAGCTCGATGAGGAATTGGCTGAAACGAAGAAGGCTATCGAGTCAGCTGATCCGCGCGCCATCGCTGATGAAATCGGCGACTTGCTTTTTGCCGTCGTCAATCTTGCGCGCAAGCGCAACCTCGATGCCGAGATTGTGCTGCAAACAGCGACGGACAAATTCATCGCCCGCTTCAACGAAATGGAAGATCGCCTGCGCAGGCGCGGTGGTAAACTGGGCGATGCGACGCTGGATGAGCTGGACGCGATCTGGAACGAAGTCAAAGCCGGACGTCATCTTGAGCAAAGTAAGGCGCCCGCGGGGAACGCTCGGTATGATGCTTGAGGTAGGCGAGCGATGAGCACCTACTGGAAAATTCCTGCTTTCCTGTTTTCCTGATTCATCGATATTCCGCGCTCGCTATGAACATCGTGATCGGCATTCTGCTCGGCCTCGACTGCCTTGTCGCGCTGCTGATGTGTCTCATCATTCTCATGCAGCGACCGAAGAGCGAAGGCTTGGGCGCGGCCTTTGGCGGTGGCGTGACGGAAAATATTTTCGGCGCACAGACCAGCAATGTGCTCACGCAAATCACCAGCTGGTTTGCCGGGGTTTTCTTCGTAATCACCTTTGTACTTTCCGTTTTGTACGCGCATCGCAGTGATGGCGGAAGTGCGTTACGCCGCGAATTGATGCGCGGAGCGGCAGCTAAGCCAGCGGCTTCAGCCGCAGCAGTACCAGGAGCTTCGGCGACTCCGGTGGCAGCGGCTGGCGCGCCCGCAACGCAATCGCCGGCGCCCGCGCCGAGCACTTCGGCCAAGCCTTCGGATCTTGCGGTGGGTGCAGTGGCGCAACAGCCCAGCGCGACCGCATCACCATCCGCTTCAGCAGTGGCGACACCGCCACGCGTTCCCTGACCGCTGCCAAACGCGAATTCGCCCCTGTGGCGCAGTGAGTGTTTGCTAAGCGATTTAGGCGGTTCGGCGGTCCCGTTCAGACGCTGCCCCAAACAGATCCAGCAAAACCGGCAGCGCGATCAGCGTCAGCGGCATCCCAAAACAGAGACCGGCGATGATGGCGATCGCGAGCGGCTGCTGCATGGCCGAACCTTTCCCGATCCCCAGCGCGAGCGGCATGAGCGCGAGAATGGCGGCGAAAGTCGTCATGGCAATCGGGCGCATTCGGTTGATACCAGCAATGACCAACCGATCGCCGGCAAGGGGCAGTTCTCGGAATTCCGAGTAATAAAAGATGGCGATCTCCGTCACGATGCCGACGATCATCGTCATTCCCATACGTGAAGTGATGTTGAATTCCGTGCCCGTCAGCCACAGCCCGACGTACACGCCGGCTATGGCGAAAAGCGTCGTCAGCATCATGGCCAGCGTGACGCGGAATGATTCGTAAAGAAACAGAAGCAGCAAAAAGACAAGTACGACGGCGGCAATGAGAATGATGGTGAGACTGCGAAAGGCGATCTGCTGTTGCTCGTAAAGGCCGCCGAGAGTGTAGGGCACGTTTTTCGGTAACACACCGCTGCTGTCGAGTACGCGTTTAACGTCAGCCGCAGTGGACCCAAGATCGCGGCCGCTGATGCGCGCGGTCACGGCCGCCATTCGCTTCAAATCGTCGCGCGTGATTTCAGGCTGACCGACAATCGCTGTGAGCGTTGCCACCCGCTTCACTGGAACAAGGTGACCATCGGGTGCACGCAGAGGCAGGTTTTCAATGTCATGCATGCGCTCGCGGTCGGGCTGCGGAATCCAGACCCGGACGCCAACGAGCTTCGGCCCGCGCAAGATATGCGTGGTGACGTTACCAGAAAGGTAAGCGGAAAGTGATTTGGTGATGCTGTCCGGATCCATCCCTTCGAGGGACGCCTTCACGCGGTCAACTTCGATGTTTAAAGCGTCGCCTGCCGGCACAATCCCGCTTTTCACTTCGACAATGCCGTTCACTTTGCTGATGGCGTCAGCCACGCGTGGTGCCACGTTGCGCAGCGTTTCTTCGTCATCGGAAAAAAGCTTTACTTCAATGGGCTGGGGCACGCTGGTAAGATCGCCGATCAGATCTTCCATTAGCTGCGCCAGCTCGATCTCGAGCCCGGGGATCGTCCGTGTCACGCGCGCACGGACGTCATCCATCACCTCGTCAATGCCGCGGCTGCGGTCCGGTTTCAGCCGCACGAAAAAGTCTCCGATATTCGCCTCGCTTAATCCGCCACCGAGCTGCAGTCCGGTACGGCGCGAGTACGTTTGGACCTCCGGTGTCTGCTCGAGAATCGCTTCGACCTGCCGGAGCAGGCGATCCGTTTCGGCCAGCGATGTTCCCGGCCGCGAGACGTAGTCGAGAATGAAGCCGCCCTCGTCCATCGTCGGCATGAAACCGGAAGCGACATTCCTGAAACCGAGGAAGCCGAGTACGAGCAGCGGCAGAATAAACCAAAGCAGCAGCGAGCGTCGGCGGAGCATTCGCTCGAGCAGTGCGCGGTAACGCTCGTGCACGTAGCGCGTCAGCCGTCCGTGTTCTTCCGTCTCGGCGTCTTTGCTCGTGAGAAGACGACCAGCAAGTACCGGGACCGCCAGCCACGCGACGACGAATGAGATGACGAGGCTGGATGCCATCGTGAGTGAAAGGGCTTTAAAAAACGCACCGGTGACGCCGCTCAGAAACGCAAGTGGAGCAAAAATGATCACCGTTGCCGCTGACGATCCGGCAAGTGGCTTGGTAAATTCCACAGCCGCTTTCATCACCGCGCCGCCAGTATGACCCCCACGTTGCGCGCGCACCCGCCGCACGATGTGCTCCACCATCACGATGGCGTCGTCGATGATAAGACCGACTGCCGCCGCCATGCCGCCGAGCGTCATAATGTTGAAGCTCATTTTGAAGACGTAGAGCAATAGCACCGTGGCGGAGAGAACAGCGGGCACGCTCAACGCCGCGATTAACGTGACCTTCCAGTTGCGCAGAAACACGAGCAGGACGACAGCGGCAAGAATCACCCCGATCACGATCGCGTCGCGTGTACTTCCGGCAGAAGCAAGGATCAGCTCGCTCTGGTCATACCAATTCGCGACCTTCACGCCTGGAGGAATTTGTTGCGCGATTTCCTTCAGCTTTGCTTTTATGCCGGCGGCGATCTGGACGGTGTTTCCGCCGGGCTGCTGGTAAACCTGGAACAGAACGGCGTCGCGACCGTCAGCGGTCACGCGTGTCCACTGCGGCTCGATTGAGGGCTCGACCGTGGCAACATCATCGAGCAAGACGACGCCCTGCGGTGTCGAGCGAAGTACAGTGTGTTCAATTTCATCGAACTTCTTGAAGCGTGTGTCCGAAATCACGAGGTAAAGCTTGTCGTATTGCTCGAGGCGTCCGACGGCGACGAGAACATTGGAGGCAGAGAGTGCTTTCGCGACATCGTCGAGCGTCATCTCAAACGAGAGCAGTTTGGCTGGATCAACGTTGACGCGGTATTCTTCCACCTGTCCGCCTTGCACATCGACGCGCGCTACGCCGGGCACGGTGGAGAGCGCGGGGCGCAGCGTGTAAAGCGCGAGATCGCGCAACTGCACGAGTGACTGTGAGCTCGAGGTGAGGCTGTAGGCGATAACCGGGAAAACCGTTGGGTCCATCCGCTCGACCTCGAAAGTGGTGCCGGGCGGGAGCGTCGAGAGCAGTTTGTTTACTTCCGATTCGGCCTGCAGCATGGCCGCGATCATGTCTTCGCCCCAGTCGAAATTGATGGAAATTTCCGCGCTCCCGCGGCTGGTGGTTGAACGCACGTTACGCACGCCTGGAATGGCTCGCACCGCCTCCTCCACCGGCGTCGTCACTTCCACCATCATTTGCTCAGCTGCGCGATCGCCCGCGTCCAGAGTGATGCGAACGCGGGGAAAAGTGACGAAAGGAAACAGGCTAACGGGAAGGGAGAAGCTCGCCACGGCACCGGCCAGGGCGAGCGCAGCGAGGAGGAAGAGAATGGAGCGCGCGTGCCGTTGCGCGGAGATGATCATTTCGATTTCTCGATCTCCAGCGCCATACCATCTTCCAGCTCATAGTTGCCGAGGGTGACGACTGCCTGCCCCGCGCTCAAATCGGGTGCGCTGACCTCGACATCGCTCTGGTTTTCCAAACCCACTTTGACTGCGTGCTGATGGGCTCGACCGTTTTCCACCGTAAACAGCTCGTACTCATTCTTCTCGTTGGGCAACACCGCGGACCGGGGAACGACAAGCACATTTTCCGCGACGCGCTCGAACTCGGCCCGCACAAAACCATCCAGCATCATCTTCGTGCCCGGCGGCAGCGCGACGTACACGTCCACCAAACGCGTCGCGGGATCCACGCGTCGCGTGATTAACCGCACGCTTCCTTCGACCTGCCCTTGCTCGGGATTATTAACGGGAAAAATTGTAATCGGCTGGCGAGGATGAAGCGCCGGCAAATCTTCTGGCTCGACGCCAAGTTTCACTTCGATTTCGTCTTCAGCCACGATCTCAACCAGCGGCCCGCCGACCGGCACGATTTGGCCGTCCTGCACGTCAACTTTTGCAATAATCCCAGTGGTGTCGGAGCGTACTCGATGATCACCGCCGGCGCCGGCGCGCTCAAGCGAGCTAAGCTGCGCCTGCGCGTCGGCAGCGGCTTTTTTTGCCGCATCGAGGTCCTGATTCGTGGCGAGCTTCAGGTTGAATCTTCCCTCGATTTGGTTGAGCGCACGCTGGCTTGTCTCGGCGGCACTGCGCGCCTGCTGCAACTGTAATTGCGCCGCCGCACTTGGTTCGACTTCAGTGACGGGGTCGCCTTCCTTCACAAACTCTCCCGGGGCCACAAGCACATGGCGCACGCGAGTTTCAAAGGCCACTGAAACCGAATGCGTTTTCCCCGGTTGCGCGACGACGCTGCCGTACGCGACCAGCTTTTCTGAAATCCCCTTGCGCGTGATCTGCGCCACCTGCACTCGGGCAACCGGCCCTTCATTTTTCTCGGCTCCTCCGCCGCCGCTAAAATGTTGCCAGGTACAATAACAGATCGACAGCACGACAGCGGCGGCAATAATCCAGGCAACGATCCTTTTCATTTCACATGCATCGCGGCATTTGTGGGCAGAAAGCGCCCGGACGCTAATTCCAGTGCGGCTTGCGCTTCAAGCAGTTGCTCTTTCAGTTTGATCAACTGGATCCGGCGCTGCAGCAGTCCGCTGCGCGCAGTGTAGTACGCGAGCACATCAGTGTTGCCCTCGCGCAAAGCGGCTTCGGCAGAGGTGACGAGTCCCTCGAAAGCGGGCAGCGCTTGTTCTGATGCCGCGACCTGCTTGTTCAGGGAACGAATATCAGCGAGCGCAGTGGCAATGTCCGAATGCGCTTCGAAGACGCGCAATTGATATTCGTCCAACAGGCGCTGCCGAGTTGCGCGTTCCGTTGCTATCACGCCCTGGTTTCGATCGAAAACGGGGAGGTCGATCGAGATATTGAAGCCTTCGGTGTGGACATTGGTGGTGTCACTCGCTTTCGAGCCACCGATCGTGATCCTGGGAAACTGCGCCAGGATGGCAGCGCGCACGGTTGCACCCTGGCTGCGGTATCCCTCTTGCAACGCCACAAGGTCGAGCCGGCGGTTTTCTAAGCCGTCCATCAGCGCTCGCTGCCCGGGCGGGTCGAGGTGCGCGGGCAAACCAATTCCGTTGCGCAAGCGCACTTCTGATTCGGATGGAATACCAAGCGTTCTCTTCAGGACGAGCAGTTGCTTTTCGCTTTCCTGCTCGAGACCCAGAGTTGTCGCCTGCGCGTCCTGCTGGGCCGCCTTTGCCGCGCCGAAATCGAGCAGGGTTTTCTCATGCGCTTCCGTCGCCGCACGCATCGCTTCGGCGCTTTGCGTCAGCTCCTGTTCCGCTTCGCGCGCGCTCGCCAACTCTTCCCGCAGACCCACCACGCGATAAATCGCGGTGCGCGCATTCTCAGCCAACTGCCATTCCGTCCAGGCGACGTCGAGATCGACGGAGCGCAGGTTAGCGCGAGCAGCACTTTGTTTCGCCAGCAATGGAACGAGCGCGCTGATCTCCCAGGTGGCGGTGAAGTTGTATGCAGTCGTCGTGTCCACCGTATTGCCACCGGTAATGAAATCACGGCTATAGCTCAGCACCGGGTTCGGCAGCACGCCGGCTTGCACTAGTTGCGCAATAGCAGTCCCATGCCGATCACGCGACACGCGTAAGGCCGGACTGAGGTAAATGGCAATGATCGCAGCGTCGTCTGGTCCAATGCCAGCCCGCGGGTCAATGACCAGATTGCCCAGACGGCCGCTCGGCAACCGTGAGACAGGAAAATGCGCGAGCGGAGTTTCTAACGAGCTCTGAGCGCTCATTTGCTGCGCCGCAACCGCTGCAACAAAGCAGACGAACTTGCACAACACCAGGCGTGTCGCCGAAGGAGACCAAATCCTTGCAGTCACAATTCGCCCACACTTATCACGCAACTTGGCTGTCGGAAAATCGGCTTAGATGCGGCCGCTGCAATAGGCAAAACCCAGAGTACTGCCATATCGGCATTGACGGCGCGGCCTCAACCTGAGACGCTGCCGGACAGTATGATCCGTCCCTCCATCAAGACTGAAATCTTCGTCTGTGATCAATGCGGTAATCGCAAGCGCCTTCCTACCGCTTCACGCCATTGGTGTGACGTCTGTAATCAGGGCAGCCCAGTCGAGATGCGCCCGAGCCGGGTCAAGCTCACGCGCTCACGCTCGGAACCGGAACAGGCGAGCGAGACGCGGCACGATCGCTATTAAGGTGAGGGAACTCGGTGCGCCGTCTTTCTTGAGATGGCGTTCTCGACTGGGTTTTTGGAGGGATGTGCCTGCCGAAATAACAACAAAGCCCGGGCAAAGTAGATAATAACCGTTGCTTGTTGCTAGCCCGAGTACTGTGTTGAGCATGTACTCATCTGGCGTGAGACCGTAAGTACGGGCAATCATCTCTGCTGGACCGAGTCGCGTTGCTTTGCGAGAGCGCGGATGCTTAGGTAGCACGGCCTCGCTTTTCATCGGATGAACTACAAAGATACCCTCAATCTGCCGCGCACCGCGTTCCCGATGAAGGCGAATCTCGCCCAGCGCGAGCCGGAGATTCTGCGCGTCTGGAACGAAACGCGGCTGTATCAGCAAATCCAAAAAGCGCGGCAGGATGCGGAGCTATTCGTCCTGCATGACGGGCCGCCGTTCGCCAATGGCGACGTCCACATGGGCACGGCGCTGAATAAGATTCTGAAGGACATGGTGGTGAAATCACAGTCCATGCTTGGCAAACGCGCTCCCTACGTGCCGGGCTGGGATTGTCACGGCCTGCCCATCGAGTACAAAGTGGTGAAAGAATCCGGCGCGCTGTCGCCGGTGGAAGTACGAAAACGGTGCGCAGCTTTTGCGCGCAAGTTCGTCGAGATACAGCGCGAACAGTTCAAACGGCTCGGCGCCCTCGGCGATTGGGAGCACCCGTACTTAACCATGAATCCCGCGTATGAAGCGGAGATACTGCGCGCCTTCGCTGTCTTCGTCGAGAAAGGGCTTGTCTATCAATCGAAGAAGCCGGTCTTCTGGAGTACCGGTGCGCAGACGGCGCTGGCCGAAGCAGAGGTTGAGTACCAGGAACGCGATGACACCGCGGTCTTCGTGAGGTTTCCATTGGCGAGCGGCAAGTTTGCCGGCAAAGCGAGTGTCGCCATCTGGACAACCACGCCGTGGACTTTGCCGGCAAATCTCGCCATCGCCGTTCATCCTAACGAGATCTATGTCGTGCAGGAATTTTGCAGAGTAGCGCAAGGGTCCGGCTTGCCATCCGGCGAAGGCAATCGAGACGATTGCGCCACGTTAATTCTTGCCAAAAAGCTCGTGGACGCCTTCTGCCTCGCGGCCGGTTACCAGCCCGCTGGCCAGCCGCTCGAAACGCTTCGAGGATCAGAACTGGAAGGCTTGCTCGCGCAGCATCCATTCCTGCCCCGCACCTCGACGATTCTGAACGCCGAATTCGTCACCATGGATACCGGCACCGGCGCGGTGCACATCGCGCCCGGTCACGGCGAAGACGATTACGCGCTTGGCTCACGTCACGGCCTTCCCATTTTGTCGCCGGTCAATGACCATGGCCGTTACACCGCAGACGCCGGAATCCCTGAGCTTGCCGGCAAGTACGTTTTCGAGGCGAATGCGGACATTGTGCGAATCCTGCGCGACGCTGGCATGCTGCTGGCCGAGCAAACCTTTCACCACAGCTATCCGTATTGCTGGCGCTCGAAAACGCCCATCATCTTTCGCGCGGTCGATCAGTTCTTCATCCGCATCGACGCGTTGCGTGGCGCCGCGCTTGAGGCGATCACCAAAGTGAATTGGATTCCCGCCTGGGGAGAAAATCGCATCGCCGGAACGGTCGCATCCCGTCCCGACTGGGTCATTTCACGCCAGCGCAGCTGGGGCGTGCCGCTGCCGGTTTTTTATTCAGCGGCTGGCGAGCCAGTGCTGAACTCCAAGTGGATTCGCAGACTCGCCGCTGCCGTCGAGAAACGCGGCTCGAACATCTGGTTCGAGCTCAGCGACCGCGAGCTTGCGCGTGAATTGGATATACCGGAGGGCACAACGAAGCGCAATGACACCCTCGATGTCTGGATCGACTCCGGTGTTTCGCACTGCGCCGTCTGCGCAACGCATCCCGAATTGCGTGATCCCGCTGACATGTATCTCGAAGCGACGGACCAGCATCGCGGCTGGTTTCAATCGTCGCTGATGACGAGCGTGGCGCTGAATGGGCGCGCGCCGTACAAGACCTGCGTCACGCACGGCTTTGTCGTTGATGTTGATGGCAGGAAAATCTCGAAATCGAGTACCTACGCCAAGCCGATGGACGCCGCGTACTTTGTGAACAAGCACGGCGCCGACCTGGTGCGTCTATGGGTGAGCAGCATCGATTTTACTGATGATGTGCCGTTCTCTGAGGAGATGTTTACCCGACTGGGCGAAGCCTACCGGCGCATTCGTAATACGCTGCGCATCCTGCATGGGAACTTGTTTGATTTCGAAACGGAGAGCGCCGAAACCCGCAATGAATCAGGAGAGCAGGAAAGCACGAAAATCTCGCCTGAGATGACGCTTATCGACCGGTGGATTCTGGCCCGGCTAGCGCAGGTCATCGAGGAATGCCGGGGCGCTTACGAGAAGCTCGAGTTTCATAGAGTTTACCAGTCCATTAACCAATTTTGCACCGTCGATCTCAGCAGCCTCTACATCGACATCACCAAAGATCGCATGTACTGCGACGCGCCTCATTCGGCCCGGCGCCGCGCTTCGCAATACGCGATGCATCGTACTTATTCTGCGCTTTGCCGATTGCTCGCCCCCATTCTCGCGTTCACCGCCGAGGAGGCATGGCAGTACTCCGGCGGGAACGCCTCTGTCCATCTGCAGTATTTCCCCGACGACATTTCCCCCGACGCCCTCGCCTTGGAGCAAATGCGCGACGCGATCGACATTCGCGCAGTGGCAAGCCGCGCCCTGGAAGAAGCGCGCCAGCAGAAAATCATCGGCAATTCGCTGGAGGCAAGATTGGTACTTGAGCTGGCTCCGGCGCAACATCATTGGAATGATCGCGCGCACGAGCTGGCCGAGATCCTCATTGTCAGCGACCTTGTACTCATCGGGGGCGCGGAAACGAAAGCCGCCGTCGCGCATACAAACTTTGCCAAATGCGCCCGCTGCTGGCGTCACCGCGAAGCCGTGGGGAAAAGTACCGCGCACCCGGATTTGTGTGACCGCTGTGAAAAGGTAATCTCTGGGCTCGCCCGTCACACCGAGCAAAGCGAAACCTGTTCGATCGAAACCGCCGAGACTCGCTGAATAATTTTTCCATCTCGCATAGTTCAGCCCGAGTACTCAGCTACGCTCCCTCCAGTTCGCTCCCAATGACAAACCGACGCCCGGTGTAATGCGATGAAGTGGATGCTGTTCTTGTCACTGCCGCTTTACCTCGCCGACCAGCTCAGCAAACGGTGGGTTCTGCACAACATCGATCCGGAGTCGCCGCGCATCATTATTCCAGGCGTGTTTGACATCGTGCACGTGACGAACACCGGCGCTGCCTTCGGCTCGTTCAAAAACAACAACGCATTTTTTGTCGTACTTTCGTTCCTTGCGCTCGCCTCGATCATCGTGTTACTGCTGCGCGGCGGCCGTCGTGATGCCTGGCGCGATATTTCGCTCGCGCTGCTCGTCGCTGGCGTTGCCGGTAACCTTACTGACCGGCTTAGCTATGGGCGCGTGATCGATTTCCTACTGTTCGATCTCCACATTCCGCTCTCAGTTTTCCGTCCCTGGCCTGCCTTCAACGTGGCTGATTCCTGCATCTGCGTCGCTGTGGTTTGCTTTATCGTGTACTCGCTGCGCGACAGCCGCTCAAAGGCGCGCAGCTACAGCGCCAGCGTGTAAGCCGCAACCAAAGACCTGCGCCACATCGATGGCGACAGTTATCGACTGCCGCTACAATTGTGCTCAACCATGGATGCGATGGAGCTAACGGCGCGTGAGATTTGCGCCCGCCTGCGCGCGCGCGGACACATCGCGTACTTTGCCGGCGGCTGCGTGCGGGACATGGCGCGTGGTGTCGCGCCAAAGGACATCGATATTGCGAGCGACGCCCGGCCGGAGCAGGTGCAGAAAATTTTCTCGCGTACTTACTCTGTTGGAGCGCACTTCGGCGTCATTGTCGTCCTCGAAAACGGTACTCAGTTCGAAGTTGCGACTTTCCGCTCAGACGCTGCTTACAGCGACGGTCGCCGCCCCGATGCGGTGCATTTTTCTTCAGCGGAAGAGGACGCAGAGCGGCGCGACTTCACCATCAACGGCATGTTTTTCGATCCCGCGAAAGACGAGATCATCGATTTCGTCGGCGGGCGCACGGACCTTGAGGCGAAACTCGTCCGCGCCATTGGCGATCCGGCACAGCGGTTCGCCGAAGACCGCCTCCGACTCCTCCGCGCGGTCCGTTTCGCGACCGTGCTCGATTTTCGGATCGAGGAGAAAACGTGGGAAGCGCTGGTGGCAAATGCCCCGGAGATCAGGCAGATCAGCGCGGAGCGGATTCGGGACGAGCTTGTTCGCATTTTCATTTCTCCGCGGCGGTTGCGCGGCTGGGATTTGCTTGATCAATCAGGGTTGTTACGCGCGGTAATTCCCGAAATCGAGGCGATGAAAGGGTGCGAACAGCCGCCGCAATTTCATCCTGAAGGCGATGTCTTTCAGCATACACGCTTGATGCTGGGCATGTTGCCCGAACACATTTCCGTGCCGCTCGTGTTCAGCGTTATTTTGCACGACATCGCCAAGCCCGTGACAGCGACGGTGGATGAAAATGGCCGTATTCGGTTTAATGCGCATGATCGCATCGGCGCAGAGATGGCGGAGAAAATAATGGAGCGACTACGTTTTTCGCGCGCGGAAATTGAAGCCACGGCCGAAATGGTGCGCCAGCACATGGTCTTCAAAGACGTGCCGAACATGCGCGTGGCAAAGCTAAAGCGTTTCATGGCGCGGCCTACGTTCAGCGACGAGCTGGAGCTGCACCGCGTCGATTGCGCCAGCAGCCACGCTATTCTCGACAATTACGAGTTTCTCCAGCGCAAAAAGGAAGAGTTCGCCAATGAACCAATTATTCCTCCGCCGCTCGTGCGCGGCGATGACCTGATCGCGCTCGGCATGAGACCTGGCCCGAAATTTGGCGAGATCCTGGAAGCAGTGGAGACGCGGCAGCTCGAAGGCGCGCTCAGGAGCCGCGAGGAAGCGATCGAGTGGCTGAAAAAGGAATTCCTCGCTGCGGATAAACGCTGATGCTGCGGGATAATCGCGGGCCAGCAACCCACGACCACCCATATTTTTTCATCGTCATGGCGGTTACGCATCCCGCCCGGTTAAACAGTAACTACGGGAGAGCAGTACCGGATTTTGATTTCACCAGCGACACGTCGGCGCTGTTGATGGAACCGTCGCAGGTCACATCCTCGCGGAAGTTTGCACCTGTCACCGCTGCGCCGGATTGCGCTTTGGTTTTGCTCACATCGGCAGAGTTCACGATGCCATCGCCCGTGGTATCGCCGATCAGCACCCGCATGGGCACGCTGACATCGCTCGTGTTTACTCCATCACTGACACTGTGCAGCGTGACCGTAATCGTCTGCGCGTTCGCGACACCGGTGAGATTCACGCTCACTTCTTTGCCGCTGACCTCGAAACTACTAACAGTACCTGCGCTGGCACTGGCGGACACCACCGAGACGTTGTTCGTGAAATCGAGTACGACGGTGTAAACGCCATTAGCGCCTCCGCTGCGGCATTCAATTCCTGGCGCGCCGCTAACCGGCAGATTCACATCGAACGTGCCCGCTGCGCCCTGTGTTTTGCGCGACACGGCACTGACCAGCTGCATCACCACCGATTCAATGAATGGCGTGTGCGCGGCGATTTCCGTGGCGTAAAATGCACTCGGATTTGGCGCGGCCACCCAGTTGCCCGAATCATCCTGAGCAAACAAACCGGTCGTATCGAACATCGCGGCGTCGAACGGATTCGCGCCGGATGCCGAAGTACTAAAAGGCCCATCGACAGCGAGGTTGATTCCCGCGAGCTGCCATTGATTTGCGCTGGAATTGAAGATGAAGACGCCGCCACCGGAGTCGCCGACGGAAAGGTGAGCTTCATTTGGCGAGACGTTGGCGTCAAAGGTGGCGCGCAAAAGCGAGCCGTAGGTTGGATCATTGGCAATGGAGCTGACAACGTTTGTGCCCCAGCGCTGGACACCGTCGCCAGTGCCCCACAACCAGCCGCCGAGATGGGCGTCGCTACCTACCAGCACGGGACTGCCGCGCTGTGTTCCGCGCCCAAAAACAACCAAGCCAAGATTCACTTCGCTGCCCGCGCCCGCGCTATAGAGCGGTGCAAACGCCGGAAACGTGCCTGAGATCTGCCAAACCTGTACATCGCTCGATGGATCGGGAAAGACCGCCGTCGTGGTGTAGTTCGCTCCATTAAAAGTAAATGTCTGACCAACACTTCCGCCGATGTGTTTCGCCGTGACGAAATAGTTCGCCGCGATCGGCGTCCCCAGAAAACCACCAAAACTTCCTTCAAATTGCCAGCCGCTCCCCGCCAGTGCGCCTGATGGCGCTGATGTGTTCACGGTCGGGTCGTCTGTCCCGTAGAGAATGACGGCATTCGCAGTCCTCGCGACGAAGCAAAGGACGAAGGCTGCGAGAAAATTTCTGAGCGAAATCATGGAACCGGAGTGCATTTGCAGATGAGCTCTCGCGCAAGTGCGGTCCTACTCTTCAGTTCGTCGGCTTGGATTGCAAATTGCGACCGGCGGAGCGCCGCTGGCGGGCCTGTTTACGGGAGAGCTGTACCTGACCTGGCTTTCACAAGAGAGATATCAGCGCTATTCAGAAAACCGTCCACTGTCACGTCGTCGCGGAAGTTTGTTGCCGTGAGGGTCTGGCCTGATTGCGATTTAACCTGCGAAATATCAGCGGAGTTAACTACTCCGTCTCCGTTTGTGTCACCAACCAGCACTCCCATCGATGCCGACGTCTCGCTGCTGAAATCACCGGCTGAGTCGGTGACGTTGCTAAGGGTCACGTTGATGCGTTGCGCATTAGCTACTCCAGTCAGATTGACAAGATAATTATGTGCATCGCTCGGATCGATGCCGCTGCTGCTAACGCTTCCACTTCCGGTCGTTAGTGCCGCATCGCCTACGCTGGTCAGTGTGTCGGCGAAGGCAAATACCAGCGTGTAATTGCCGCTAGTTCCGCCGGTCCGACACTCAAGTCCGCTACCATTCGTCAAGTCGATGTCGAAGCTGCCCGCAGTACCATGAACCTTGCGAGAAACGACTGCACTCAGTCGGGCGGGAACGGTGTAATGTTCGATAAGAGTATATTGCGTAGTAGTGGCAAAGTCGTAGGAGTAACCGACAGCCCAGCAATTACCTGAGCTGAGACAGGTAATGGCCTGGAGATCGTTGGTATCGCCCTTACTGCGCGGGTTTGGGGTATTTACCACCTGCCACGAAGTTCCATCGTAATATTCAGTCAAGGTGAAGATGTTGGCGTCAGCATCATCGGTGTAATAGCCGACTGCCCAGCAGTCCCCAGCTCCGGCGCACGTTACCGCCTGGAAATAGTTGCTTTGGCTACTTCCATTCGGACTGGTGACAATTGACCAGCTGCTGCCGTCATAATGCTCAATGAGAGTGCGATAAAGCTGAGCATCTTGTGTGTAATCGTAGCCAACAGCCCAGCAGTCACTTACTCCTGTGCAAGTAATTCCGTAGAGAAAGTTCTCTTCGTTGCTAGAGTTAGGACTGCTCGTGATCGACCACGCTGTTCCATCATAGTGCTCGATTAAGGTCTGATAGACGAGGCCGGTGAAGGTGCTGCCGGCTGCCCAACAGTCATTCCCGCTCACACACGCGACGTTGTAAAGGACGCCGCCGGCGGCAGTCGTGGTCGGAGTACTTACCAGCGACCAGCTCGACCCATCATAATGTTCGACTACTATCGTACCTGCGGCGATGAATGGGGCGGGCTGGTTATATGCGGTGCCAACTGCCCAGCAATCGGTCGAGGCACGACAGGTAATGCCATACAGGTAGTTGCTTA
>Ga0213881_10000438_pt1 | contig 27885 bp, 22 predicted proteins | sample BarmaccoBMER_R08_FD_160104 | JGI IMG/M metagenome (GOLD analysis project Ga0213881, IMG submission 160104) | Barbacenia macrantha exposed rock microbial communities from rupestrian grasslands, the National Park of Serra do Cipo, Brazil - ER_R08 ... | reverse complement strand
TGACCATGGCGCGGGCGATCGCCACCCGCTGGCGTTCGCCGCCGGAAAGCTGGGCGGGGTAGCGGTGCGAGCGGTCGCCGAGGCCGAGTTCGTCCAGTATGCGCATCCCGGCGATCCGCGCCCTCCGGCCGCCCGTGCCGTCAAGTTCGAGCGGCAGCGCGACGTTCTCCGCGGCGGTCAGCCCGGGCAGCAGGTTGAAGTCCTGGAACACGTACCCGATCTCGCGGCGGCGGAGCCGGGCCCGCTTGCTCCTGGACAGGGCAGTCACCGGGGTTCCGTTGATCCAGACGTCGCCCGCGGTCGGCTGCTCCAGGGTGCCGGCGATGGCCAGCAGCGTCGACTTGCCCGACCCGCTCGGGCCCATGACCGCCACCATCGTTCCTGGCTCCACGGCCAGATCCACGTCGCGGAGCGCGTGCACCTCGGCTGGCCCGGCGCCGTATGTCTTTGACACGTGCCGCATGTCCAGCATGTTCGTTCCCTCCGTAGGTCACCGCGCCGGCAGATCCGGGTCCGCCGGCGCCGTGGTAGTTACGCTAGAGTCTGGCGGCGCGGCGCCGACATAGGGCTAGCTTGCCTCTTCCGGGTGGGGCTAGGTCTACCTTGGGCGAACCTGGGTAGTAGCGATGGTCATGCTGGCCAGGGCCTATGCGTTCGCCGTCGTCTCCTTGCGCTGGCCGGTCATCGGCGGGTGGATCGCCGCGCTGGTGCTGGCGGTGCTGTTCCTGCCGACGCTGTCGTCGGCGGGCGGGCTGTCCCCGAGCGGGCTGGCCGGCCTGGTGCCGTCCGGGTCGGCGGGGGCGCATGCCGACGCGGACGCCACCCGGCTGTTCGGTTTCCCGCTGGACCCGGCCGTGGCCGTGGTGCAGCGGAACCCGCACGGCATGGCCGCGGCGGTCACCGAGCGGTCCGTGCGGGCCGCGGTGGCGGTGGACCGGGGCCGGGCTGGTCCGGATCCGGTCCCCGGGCTTTCGTTCGCGGTCCCGCTGCCCAACACCGCGGGACTGCTTCCCGGCACCGCTGAGCAGTCAACTACCGTCGTGACGTTCCTGACGTTCCGCCCGGGCGTTTCGATCGCCGGGCAGACCGCGGACGGAACCAGCTATGCGCACAGATTTCTCGGGCGGCCTTCCGACAGCGTGGTAGGCGTGACCGGCTTGGTCCCGGCCCGGTACTCGCAAGGGCTCATCATCACCCGGTACCTCGGCTGGGTCGAACTGTTCACCGTGCTGGCCATCGCCGTGATCGTGGGAGCGCGGTTCCGGTCGGCGGGAGCGCCGCTGGTGGCACTGGCCTGTGCGGGGATCGCGTACGAACTGTCGGTGCGGATCGTGGCCTGGGCCGCGCAGCGGGCCGGGGTGTCGCTGCCGCCGGACCTGGAGCCCGTGCTGGTCGTGCTGCTGCTGGGGGTGACCACCGACTATTCGGTGTTCTTCCTGGCCGGCATGCGCGGCCGGCTGGCCGCGGGTGAGCCCCGGGTGCGGGCGGCGCGGCTGGCCACCGGTGAGTTCGCGCCCATCATCTTCGCCGCCGGGCTCGTGGTCGCGGCCGGGACCGGCTCGATGTATGCCGCGCGATCCACCCTGCTGCGCGCCTTCGGCCCCGGGCTGGCGCTCACCGTGCTGACCGCGATGGCGGTGTCGATGACGCTGTGCCCGGCGCTCATGGCCGTGTTCGGACGGCTGCTGTTCCGTAACGTGACCAGGCGCGAGCGGGACGTTTCGGAGCGGGATCTGCGGGTGGTGGCGGCGCGGGTCGCCGCCGCGCGTCCGGTCGCCCTCATCCTCGCCGGCGCGTGCGTGGTCGGCCTGGTGGTGGCCGCGTTCGGCGCGCGTGAGCTGCGGTCCGGGTCCCCGCTGATCCACGAGCTGCCTTCGTCGTCGTCGGTGGTAAAGGCATCGGCGGCGGCTTCGTCCGGGTTCGCGCCCGGAATCTTGTCCCCGACCGAGATCCTGCTTATCAGGCCGGGGATCACCGGTGTTTCTTCCGCTTCCAGCCTGAGCCGGCTGGAAGGCCTGCTGAACCGGCAGCCGGGCGTCGCGGCGGTGGCCGGCCCGACGAACCTGCCCAGCGCCCTGGCGCCGGTCAACCCGATGCTGGCGAAGTCAGGTAACGCCGTCCGGTTCGCGGTGGTGCTGCGGAGCGATCCGCTGGACGCCGCCGCGATCAGCGACGTGCGCGCGCTACAGGGTCGCCTCCCGGCGCTTGGCCGCGCGGCCGGACTGCCGGCCGGCGTACGGTTCGAGGTGGGCGGCGAAACGGCGCTGACCGCCGACGCCATCACGGCGACCGTCGGTGACCTGTGGCGGATCGCGCTGGCCATCATGGTGGCCACGCTGGTGCTGCTGGCGATCTTCCTGCGGGCGCTGCTCGCGCCGCTGTACCTGCTGGCGGCCAGCGTGCTCGCCGTGCTTGCCGCCCTGGGCCTGACGGCGCTCATCTGCCAGGCGCTGTTCGGCTCGGCCAGCCTGGTGTACTACGTGCCGTTCGCGGCCGGCGTGCTGCTGGTCGCCCTCGGCTCGGATTACAACGTGTTCGTGGTGGGACGGATCTGGGAGGAGGCCAGGCGCCGGCCGGTGCCGGACGCGGTGGCCCTCGCGGCGCCGCGCGCGTCGCGGGCGATCACCACGGCCGCCGTGGCGCTGGCCGCCAGCTTCGCGTTGCTCGCGGTGATACCGCTGCTGCAGTTCCGCCAGATCGCGATAACGATGGCGATCGGCGTGCTGCTGGACGCGATCGTGGTCCGTTCGCTGCTGGTGCCGGCCCTGGTGGCGCTGTTCGGCCGGGCCGGGATGTGGCCGGGGAACCGCGTGCGTGCGGCGCGCGGGCAGATCGTTGCCGACCGAGACATGGCTACGATGGACCGATGACCACGGACCAGGAGTTTCCCACGCTGCTTCAGACCGTGCTGGACACCACCGACGCACGCGGGCTGGCCGAGTTCTACCGGCAGTTGTTCGGGTGGCGGTACCGGCCCGGCGATGAGCCGCCGGCGGCCGGAGCGCCGGACCCTCGTGGGTCGGATTGGCTGGTGCTGCAGGATGCGGCGGCCAGCACGCGGTTGGCGTTCCAGCAGGTCTCGGAGCTACCTGAGGCTTCCTGGCCGTCCAATACGCCCCACCCGCAGCAGTTGCATCTGGACTTCATGGTGCATTCAGTGGCGGAACTTAACCGGCAGCACGAGCGGGCGCTGACACTGGGGGCGCGGCTACGGCTGGACCGGACCGACGACCCGGAAGAGCCTCTGTACGTCTACGCCGATCCGGCCGGCCACCCGTTCTGTATCTTCGTCGGATCGCCGCCGAGTTAGCCTGAGTTAGCCCTGAGTTAGCCCCAGCGGACGCGGACGCTGGTTTTCCACTGGCTGAGGAGGCGGGCGTCTCCGGAGATCGTGACCTCGGCCGAGGTTGCCTCGGCGCGATTCCACAGGAACAGGTACAGGCCCGATGCGGGGCCGCTCACCGTACACGTCGCGGGCCCGGCTAGTCCGCCCCGGTGCTGCATTGGCCTGGGCCTCCGGCCGCGGTGCTGCATTGGCCTGGGCCTCCGGCCGCGGCGCGGCTGGAGGAGGCCGTCCTCGGCTTGGGCGTACCAGTCGTCGCCGGTGTCGGTGGCCGCGAATCGCAGCGTCCCTTCGTGGTCGCCGTGCGGCTGGTACTTATGCCTGCGCCCGAACCCCATGATCAGTTCGTCGATGCCGTCGGCCGCGAAATCCGGCGGGAACCCGGGCGTCGCCCTCGTGGCACTGTCCGCGTCGGCCCGATGTATGGCGGTCTCGTGTGCCTGCCGGCGGGCCCAGAACGCCAGCGGGGTGGGCGCGTCCATGAAGGTGGCGGTGCGCAGATCCGGGTCGGCTTCGGTGAGCGTTTCGACCAGCGCCGTGTGACCGGCGCGGAACCAGGCCAGCAGTTCGTCGTCGGGGGCGCCGCCGTCGAGGATCTCGGCCTCCGGAGGGCCGTCGAGGATTCGCTCCGGGCACTCGGTGATGTGCCTGGCCGCCCACCGGTGGACGTACCCAGTGTGTCTGATCAGGTCCTTGACCAGCCACGGCGCGCACGTCGGGACCGGTGCGTCCAGGCCGGCCCGGTCGGCCGCGGTCGCGAGGGACTCCCCTTGCTGCCGCAGCGCGGCGATGTGCTCTGCGATCTCCACGGGCCTATTGTGCCTGGCCGCATGCCGCGCTGGGCATGCTGGGTGTGCTGGGTGTGCTGGGTGTGCTGGGTGTGCTGGGTGTGCTGGGGCAGGCGGGCGATTTGCCCGCTTGGCGCGCTAGGCGAGCTGGGCCCGTATGGCGCGCTGGGCGATTTGCCCGCTTCCTCCGCCGCCGCCGACCGCCGTTCCTCGTGGAGAAAAAGGGCTCTGCGGAGAGTAAGGCGCCGGAAACCAGCGCCCTACTCTCCACGAGGCTTCAAACTTCCACGGAATGCGGTGCTGACGTGACCCTTATGACAGATGTGACCAGACAGGAAGCACCCTCGCCACCGGATCGGCCTAGTACTCGCAAGCGGCCCGGCGCCGCCTGTGATACTTCCGTGGCTGTTGTTACTTCTGTGAACGCCTGGTCCTGGCTCCTAGCGACTTGAATGTCACATGGGTGCGGCTCCCTTAAAGGGACAGTCAGGTGCTGCTCCCTGGCCAGCGGCACCGATGGCACCATCGGACACGCTCTAATAGCGCTGCTGATCGGTTTGAGCGACACCGATGGCACCATCGGCATGCTGCTCACTCTGGAGGAGCCGCACCCACGTCACATCCATGTCGTCTGGACAGAATGAATTGGCATTCACGTCGTTAGAAAGCGGAATTGCCCCTTGGCAGGACCAGTACAACTTGCGCGTCGCTGATCTCGATGCCAAGCGCCCGCCTGGAATGCTCCCGGAGTAGCCGGGATATCCTAGCGATGCCTGTGCCCGCTCGGGTAGCAAGCTGCGCGGCAGCGACTCGAGAATAGATATGGGGATTGCGTGGCACATGAACACCCGCTCTCATCGCGTCCGCGTCCACACTGTTAGGCGGGCGCCCGGGTGACCGGACCTCAACGCGATCGCTGAACACGAAAATTCGAACCGGCCCTGGAATGGTGTAGTCGCGGTGCACAAGAGCGTTGACCGCAGCCTCTCGCAGCGCCGCGAGCGGTATCTCTTCGCGCTTTTCCGGCTCGAACCCGACGATCTCGTGTTCGGTCCGCAAATGCAGGCGAAGGAATGTCTCAATCTGAGCGATGATCTCGAAGAGGTCTCCGGTGAGATCCTTGCGATCAACGAAGTCATCGCCCAGTTCTGTGCCAGGCAGAGCGCCGACCACGACCTGCGAAGACTGGAGCACTGCTTGCGGATTGCGGCCGAAGACCACCACGCCACCGACCGTAGGATGCACCCCATCGTACAGACCCCATGCACGCAACAGCCGCGGGAGATCATCACCAAGATCCTGTTGCTCCAGCTCAAGATGTCGCGCTACCGCGTCTAGATCGAGAGCTGCCAGTCCGAGCTGCGGTAGCGGCTGCTCATCATAGAAAAGGGAGCGCGATGCCTGGAATAGCCGGAGCAACTCTTCACGGCTTGCACTGCGGCAACGTGTTCCTGAGCGCACGTAGTAACGACCGTCACTGGTCCGGTAGGGCCGCTGATCCCCCTTCGGAATATTGAGAACCATAATCGAGTAGCCCTCGAGTTCCACGACTTCCGGAACGACAGTTACGGGAGGCGAGCAGCGATTAAACGCCACATCGTCCACCTTGAGCATCAGCTCATCCGGGTCTAGCACACCGACGATCAAGCGATTGTCATCAATACCGACGATGATCTGTCCGCCATCACTATTAGCGAAACAGACCAGATCTTTTGCCAGTTCGGCCGTGCTCGCCAGTTCACGCTTGAAGTCAGTGTGCGGATTCTCCCATCGGAGAATCCGTTCTCGCAGCTCATCTGGTGTCATCAAGCCCACCGTATTTCTCAGCACGACGGCGGAATGCCTCAGCACCGCCCTCGAGCACCGTCCGGATCTCTCCTCGCACCGCCGCGTCATCAATGGACGCACGCGTGCGCACTTGGCACCTGTCGCTCACGTCAGCAAGGCTCAGCACCAGCTCGGCGTCACCATTTACGGGGATGTTCGCATTATGGGTCGCAGCGATAATCTGCCGTCTGCGTGCCGGGTCGGTAACCCCTTTCTCAGCGCGCAGCAGCGACACAACATCCTCATAGACAAACCGGTTATCCAGGTCGTCCTCCGGCTGGTCCAAGATGAGCGGCCGACCGCCTTGCGCAAAGACCAGCAGCAGCAGGGCGGTTGCCTTCTGGCCGCTGGACAGCTCGGCAAGGTCACGCGGGACGCCATCCACGACTAGCGCGACCGCGACACGATCGTCCGGAGCGAGTACTTCAACCTGGCGCATGCGCTCCGGTTCCGCCAGCCATGCCGTCAGACGCTGCGCCATGGCTGGAGTAAGGCCGAAACGCTTCGCCACCGCAGCCTCGCCTTGCCGTACGGCATTCACTAGCTCGACACCATCTACACCAGGCGTCCGCATGATGCCGCTTACCGCATCTGCTGTGACTCGCGACCCCCTCAGTATGGCCGACAGAGCACCGTCGAACGCGGCGGTATCGCCGAGGTAAGTCACCTCCATGCGAAGCCTGCCAGCAAGCACCGCATTCACGGGCTCAGCCGCGCGTTGCCGCAATGTGAAGCCATCGCGCCGCTCGTCCTGCAGGCGGCGCAGCAGCATGTCACGCTCTTCGCGGAGCCGCTCGCGCTCGTCGTCAAGGCGCGCCATACGCTCGACGATTGGCTGCAGCGCGGTGCGCTCACTTACCGTCTCCACGTAGCGCTGCGCGTCGACAGGGCCTGAGCCTAGATCATGCTGGATGCGACGCAGGTCGTCCTCCAAGCCCGAAGTCAGTCCGGGCCATCTGGCTAGCGCCGAAGAAGCATCGTCCCGCAATTCCGTTAGCTGCATACCGACATTGGTGAGCGTCGTCCTGATGCTGTTACGCGCATCGTCGATACGCGTGGCCAGGCCCTTCATCGAGTCAGCGTGCTCACTCTCAGCAGCGGCGAGTTCGCTTGCCGCGCCAGCCAGCTCTTCTAGGAGCGTCCTCGTGTTCTCCATGTATGCGGCAAGTGCGTCCTCGGTTCTGCTTACCGCTGTGCCGAGCCTTGCCTGGTCGGACGCCAGTTTGGAATGGCGATCGAGCTTGTCGGCCACTCCTTGTTGCTCATAGTAGCTAATGTTACTGTTGAGCCGGTTAAGCCGTTCCGCATACTCCTCACGCTTGGCTACCTGACGCTCTAGATCCTCGATGGCCCTCGTATTGCGTCGCAGCTCATCCAGGGTGCGGCGCTCCCTGGCATCGGCTTGCCGTGCGTCGTCCCCGATGATCTCGTCAAGCAACCGGAGCCGGAAGCGGTCGTCCCTAGCCACCGCCTGGATCTCGCGCTGCAGCAGGATCACCGGCGATCCGCCCGGGCCGAAGAGCTCAAGCGGCGGGACACTCACATTGTCGCCGGAAGACAGACAAGTGACTCTCGGCTGCTGGCCGAAGACTCGCGTCACCTCATAGCGCTGCCGTTCAGCTCCCGGACGCTCGATCACCAGGCGTACTCGGCCACCGCTGCCGAGAGAATGTCCCACAAGAGACATTCGTTCCGATTGATCGGAGTAGGGTTCACCGCCAAGGCCATACCGCAGTGTCTCTAGGATTGCCGACTTACCCGCTCCACGTCCCCCGATGAGAGTGGTCAGATCATCGCTGAACCGCAGCGCCAAGCCATCAAGGAAATCGCCCTCCACCTCCATGGACAGAATACGTGGATGACGCACTGGTCCGGGTGGCCGGGTGAGCACCCGTGTCCGCGGATCATGCAGCGCCAGCCTGAGCGCGTCGGCGTTAACCGTGCTCAGCTTGATCCAGGTTAGGCATCGACGGCCGTCAGGCAACGTCCTGCCACCGATCTCGCCGAAGCCGTGCGGATCGCTGCTCAGAGTGCACGCGAGGGAGTCCAGCTGATCACCGGTGAACTGACCTGTACCTCGGAGCTTCTCCGGTGTGGACTCGCATTGATCGATCGCGTCAATCAAACCTTCTCGGATCAATTCCGCCGCATCCCGCACTGTCAGAGCATTGAACAGCCCTTTCGAGCTAGACGCATGAGCGGCGATGACGACACAACCGAGACGTTCCCGCACATCGGCCAGTGCGTCCCTTAGCGATTCGCGGAGCCTAAGCTCCTCGTGCCCGCCGCGCATCGAGCCAGGGTAGAGAGGATCGGGGCTTCTACCCTGATAACGGATCACTTCTGCAATACGCAGTGGATCGACGCCCGGACTGCACACCAGCAGGAGGTGTAGACCCTTGCCCGCACCTTCGCCAATTGACATCTCTGCACCGGGCAGGACAGCAATCATGGCGGCCTCAGCACGTTCACGGATGAGCGAAAACCAAGGCTGCCGAGCGCCCTGGTAGTCCGTAATCGCAGCAACCTCAATACCAGCGCTGGCGAGCTTGGCTACGTACTCGTCGGCGAGACGACCTCGGTCGGTGGCCTTCTGCACATCTATGCCTGGCGGCAGCTCAAAGCTCTGCACACCGGGGGTGTGCAAGTGCAGGTCGACGCAGCGCCACGTCGCGCCGACCGCTACATCAGGCAGATCCATCACGACACCATCATCCCGCGCACTAGGTGTGCGATGGTGAAGCCACTCCCGGGAAGTAATCGACGGTCAGCTTTCGGTGCGGAGGATGTCCAGGGCGTGGGCCAGGTCATCCGGGTAGGGGCTGGTGAAGGTGACCTGGCGGGCGTCGGCGGGATGGGCGAAGGACAGTTCCACGGCGTGCAGCCACTGCCGGGTCAGGCCCAGGTGGGCGGCGAGCACCGGATCGGCGCCGTAGAGCAGGTCACCGCAGCAAGGGTGGCGGATGGCGGCCATGTGCACGCGGATCTGGTGGGTGCGGCCGGTCTCCAGGTGCACCGAAACTAGGCTGGCGGCGCGGAATGCCTCCAGCGTGTCGTAGTGGGTCACGCTCGGCCGCCCGTCGCTGACCACGGCGAACCGGCCGTCGCCGGACGGGTGCCTGCCGATGGGCGCGTCCACCGTGCCACGCAGCGGGTCCGGGTGGCCCTGGACCAGCGCGTGGTACACCTTGTCCACCGTGCGCTCGCGGAACGCTCTCTTCAGAAAGCTGTAGGCGCGCTCGCTCTTGGCCACCACCATGACGCCGGTGGTGTTCGCGTCCAGCCGGTGCACGATCCCCTGCCGCTCGGCCGCCCCGCTGGTCGCCACCCGGTGGCCCGCCGCGAGCAGTCCCCCGATGACGGTCGGCCCGGTCCACCCGGGAGTCGGATGCGCGGCCACGCCACGCGGCTTGTCCACCACGATGATGTCGTCGTCCTCGTACAGCACGTCGAGCCCGTCGACCGCGCGCGGAACAGGCGCGGACCGCGGCGCGGGCAGCGTCACCTCGAGGAAGTCACCGGCCAGCACACGATCGGACTTCGCGGCCGCCCGCCCGCCGAGCAGCACCTGACCGTCGCCGATAAGCTCCGCCGCGCGGGACCGGGACAACCCGAACATCCGGGCCAGCGCCGCGTCCAGCCGTTCCCCGTCGAGCCCTTCCGGGACCAGGACCTCTCGTACAGCGCTCACTTCTGGGCTCATTTCTGGCTGACGCGGGTCCCGTCGAACCCGATGCCGCGCAAGGCCAGCAGAGCGACCAGGATTCCCCCGCACACCACGGAGGAATCGGCGAGGTTGAACACCGGCCAGTGCGGCACCTGGATCCAGTCGACGACATGACCGACGAACAGGCCGGGCGCCCGGAAGATCCGGTCCAGCAGGTTCCCGGTCGCGCCGCCCAGCAGCAGTCCCAGGGCGATCGCCCAGCCGATGCTGCGCAGGTTGCGCGCGGCCCGCAGGATGTAGAGGACCACCCCGGCGGCGATGGCGGTGAACACGATCGTCAGCGACGTGCCGATACTGAACGCCGCACCGCTGTTGCGGGTGAGCACGAACTCCAGGAAGGTTCCCAGCACGTGTACCGGCGGCTTCCCGGCCAGCCGGGAGACGACTACCGCCTTGGTGATCACGTCGGCGGCGATGACGAACACCGCCACGCCGAGCAATATCCCTATCCGGCGCGGCCGCGTAGGCGAGAGCGCCGAACTGCCGGACGTCTCCTCGGTGCTCTGTTGGCTCGCGGGGGGACGACCCCCCGCACCCCCCGCACCCTCCGGGCCAGTCAGCGTCGCTCCTCCCGCTGTTTGCACTCTACGCACAGGATCGCCCTGGGGAACGCCAGCAGACGGGCCTTGCCTATCGCCTTGCCGCAAGATTCGCATACCCCATATGTTCCCGCATCGATTCGCCCGAGGGCCCGCTCGGTCTGGTCGAGCAGATCCCGGGCGTTCTGGGTGAGGGCAAAGTCATGCTCGCGCTCGTACGCCTTCGCGCCGGCATCGGCCTGGTCGTCCCCGGCGTCAACGACCGAATCCGACAGCCGTTCGGCGATCTGGGACGTGACCCGGTCGATGTCCGCGCGCAGGCCGATGGCCTCGCCTTCGAGTTCCTTGCGGACCTGCGCCAGTTCGGCGTCGGTCCAGGGCTCCTCACCTGATCGTACCGGGATATCAGCGGCCCCGGACCGTGGAGCTGCGGGCATGTGCAGCCTCCAGTCAGAAAGTTCGATTTCAGTGGATCGGTCAACGGAGGATAATTCGCGGTGCTACGCGTTGCAAACCTGACACGAACGGGATGGCGACTATCCTGGCCCCGTGTCGTTCGAGCCACTCCCCTCCCAGGTTGACCTGCCCGCTATTGAACGCGAAATACTGAAACGCTGGGAGGACACGCGCGTCTTCGAGCGCTCGCTGGAGCAGACTCGCGGCGGCCCGCGCTGGACGTTCTACGAGGGACCGCCGACCGCCAACGGCATGCCGGGCGTGCATCACGTTGAGGCGCGCACCTTCAAGGATCTGTTCCCGCGGTTCCGGACCATGCAGGGCTACCACGTCCCGCGCAAGGGCGGCTGGGACTGCCACGGGCTCCCGGTCGAGGTCGCGGTGGAAAAAGAACTCGGCCTGAACGGGAAGAAGGAGATCGAGGCCTACGGGGTGGCCGAGTTCAACGCCCGGTGCCGCGAATCGGTCATGCGGCACGTGGACGCCTGGCTCGAGATGTCCCGGCGCATGGGTTACTGGTCGGATTACGAGCAGGCCTACCGCACCATGGACCCCGACTACATCGAGTCCGTGTGGTGGTCGCTGAAGACCATCTTCGACAAGGGCCTGCTGGTCCGCGACTTCCGGATCAGCCCTTACTGCCCGCGATGCGGCACCCCGCTGTCCGACCATGAGATGGGTCAGCCGGACGTCTACCAGATCGTCACCGATCCCGCCATCACCGTACGGTTCCGGCTGACCGAGCTACCGGATGAGGCGCCCGACCAGCACGGTGTCTACCAGCAGCTGAGGGACGCTGACCTGCTCGTGTGGACCACCACGCCGTGGACGCTGGTGGCCAACACCGCGGTCGCGGTCCACCCGGACGCGATCTATGTGGTCGCTCGCAGATCCCGGGACGGAGACCGGGTGGTGGTCGCCGAGGATCTCTACGCCCGCGTGCTCGGCGAAGGATGGCATGTGGCCGCCAGGTTCCGCGGCGAGGAACTGGCCGGGGCGAGGTACCGGCGCCCGTTCGTGCTGATTGATATCCCTAACGCCCATGTGGTCATTCCAGGGTCATTCGTGACCACGGAGGATGGCACCGGCCTGGTGCACCTGGCGCCGGCCTTCGGCGCGGACGACATGGAGGCGTCGCGGGCGCACGGGCTGCCGATCGTCAACCCGATCCGGCCGGACGGGCGGTTCAGCGAGGACGTGGGGCTGGTCGGCGGGAAGTTCTTCAAGGACGCGGACAAGCGGCTCATCGCCGACCTGGACGACCGTGGACTGCTGTTCCGTTCCGAGGTGCACGAGCACAGCTATCCGCACTGCTGGCGGTGCGGCACGCCGCTGCTCTATTACGCCCTGCCGTCCTGGTATATCAAAACGACCACAATAAAAGATCAGCTTCTTAAGCAGAACGACAGGACTGCTTGGTACCCGGCCACCGTCAAGGAAGGCCGGTATGGCGAATGGCTGCGGAACAACGTGGACTGGGCGCTGTCGCGGACCCGGTACTGGGGCACACCGCTGCCGCTTTGGACCTGCCCGAACGAGCATGTGACCTGCGTGGATTCGCTCGCGGCGCTGTCCGAACTGGCGGGCCGCGACGTTGCCGGCCTGGACCCGCACCGGCCGTTCGTCGACTCCGTCACGTTCGAGTGTCCTGAGTGCGGTGCGCTCGCGCAGCGGGTGCCCGAGGTGATCGACGTCTGGTACGACTCCGGTTCCATGCCATTCGCGCAGTTCGGAGCGCCGTGGCGGAATCCGGAGTTGTTCGATGCCGCGTACCCGGCCCAGTTCATCTGCGAGGCGATCGACCAGACACGCGGCTGGTTCTACTCGCTGATGGCGGTGGGGACGCTGGTGTTCGGGCGGTCGGCGTACGAGAACGTGCTGTGCCTCGGGTTGCTGGTCGACGAGACCGGCCGGAAGATGAGCAAGCACCTGGGCAACGTACTCGAGCCGCTGCCGTTGATGGAGACGCACGGGGCGGACGCGCTGCGCTGGTTCTTCGCGGCCAGCGGATCGCCGTGGGCGGCGCGGCGGCTGTCGTCCGGAATGCTGGCCGAGATCGTGCGGAAGGTCCTGCTCACGTACTGGAACACCACGTCGTTCCTGGTGCTGTACGCGAACGCGTCGGGCTGGACACCCGGGGCTTCTTCCTGGGCTGACCGGCCGTTGCTGGACCGGTGGGTGCTGAGCGAACTGCATTCGCTGGTGCGAGACGTTACTGCCGGGCTGGAGGGGTTTGACTCCGCCGGGGCCGGGCGGCGGCTGGCGGGGTTCATCGACGACCTGTCCAACTGGTACGTGCGACGGTCCCGGCGGCGGTTCTGGGAGGGGGACGCGGTCGCGTTCGCCACGCTGTACGAATGCCTGGTCACGCTGACCCAGTTGATGGCGCCGTTCACGCCGTTCCTGACCGACTACGTGTGGGGCGTGCTCTCGGACGCTGGTTCCGGTTCTGGTTCCGGTTCTGGTTCCGGTTCTGCCCGGCCGTCGTCGGTGCATCTGGCATCGTGGCCGGTGGCGGATGATTCGGTGGTGGACGAGGTTTTGTCCGCGCAGATGGCGCTGGCCAGGCGATTGACCGAACTGGGCCGGTCGGCGCGGGCTTCGGCGTCGGTCCGGACCCGGCAGCCGCTGGGGCGCGCGCTGGTGGGAGCCGCGGGCTTTTTGTCGCTGCCCGCCGAACTGCGTGACCTGGTCGCCGAGGAGCTGAATGTAGGGTCTCTCGATGTGCTGGACTCGTCGACGGAACTGGTGGACTACTCGGTGAAACCCGCATACCGGTCGCTGGGACAGCGGTTCGGTTCGTCGACGCCGGCCGTGGCCGCCGCGATCTCCGGGTCGGATCCCGCGTCGGTGGCATCGGCCGTGCTGTCCGGGGACGGGTTCACGGTCACGGTGGACGGGTCCCCGGTGTCGCTGTCGGGTGCGGACGTCGTGGTGACGCAGACGCCGCGCGAGGGCTGGGCGGTGGCCAGCGACGGCGGCGAGACCGTGGCGCTGGACATCACGATCACTCCCGCTTTGCGGTCGCTGGGGCTGGCGCGCGAAGTGATCAGGCTCATCCAGGACGCGCGGAAGAAGGCCGGGCTCGACATCACCGACCGCATCTGGTTGCGGTGGGCCGCTTCTTCCGGGTCCCCGGTCGCTGAGGCGCTTCACGAACACGGGCAGCTGATCGCCGACGAGGTGCTGGCCGTCGACTACGGTTCCAGTTCGGGTGCTGCCTCCGGTTCTGGTTCCGGTTCTGGTTCCGGGACCGCTGGCGTTGACTCCGGGCCCGCTGGCTCGGACGCCGCGGAGTTCGCGGATCACGATCTGGACCTGCGCTTCTGGCTCCGCCGCGCCTGAATGCCGCGACGTTCGCGCGCTACGAGACGCCCGTTTCACCCCATTTGCCGACCTAACACCCCCGTGCTCGTGTGGTTGATCCGGGCTTCGTGGTGCTTTTTGGGTACTCGGATACCCAAAAAGCACCACGAAGCCCGAAAGCACCACGATAACTGCCCGGTATGCCCGTTCCGCCCTGCCCCGCAGCACCGTCACCAGCCGGGCGCGGGTCCGCAGCGGTTCCGGCGCTCATCGACACGAACTGCTGCTGCAGGAATAGCGGCTCTCCCCCTTGCGCCCGGAGCAGCCCCCGGCAAAGCGGCCGGACCTTCTTTGCCGCGGCATTAGCTCGCTTCGTACTCGGGAAGGCAGGCGCGGCAGGGGGTGCAGCCGACCTCCCTGGCCTCGGCCAGGGTCATTTTCTCGAGGTCGTCCTCGCCCATGAAACGGATGAGTATGCAGCTCGCGTTGTGATAGCGCGGCACGCCGGGCACTACCGTCACCTCTTGCCGCGGATCCGGTTCGGGGGCAGCGGAGGCCTCGGCCTTCTCCGTCGCGGTGCCGGGGGTTTCGGTGCCGGGGGTTTCGGTGCCGGGGGTTTCAGCCTGAGGGGTTTCGGCGTCAGGGGTTTCGGCGACCGCCTCGCCAGCGGTCGCGGCACTGGCCGTTTCGGTGCTGGCGGTGTCGGTGCTGGGGGTTTCGGTGTCGGCGGTTTCCTCGCTGGGGGCCTCGGCGCTCGCCGCATCGGGAGCCTCGGCGGGTATCCGGAGCGTCTCGTCTGCCGTGGCATCGGCGACGTCCGCCTCAGGCGCGGCCTCGGCGGTCGCCTCGGGCTCGACGGCCGATGCGGGCTCGACGGCCGATGCGGGCTCCACGGCCGATGCGGGCTCCACGGCCGCTTCCGGCTTGGCGGCCACCTCGGGCTTGGCGGCCACCTCGGGCTTGGCAGCCACCTCGGGCTTGGGGGTGGCTTCGGGTTCGGCTGGGCCGTGTTGCTCTACCGGGCGTTCCCGCTCTCCGAACCACTGGTCCCCGTACCGCGGCCGGTCCTCCGGACGGGGCGGCCGGACGTAAGCGGCGGTGTCGTAACGCGTCGGCTCGGAACCGGTATCGAAGCCCCCCGCCTCCGGCAGGCCGCTCCGGCGCTCCCCAGCCGGGGCGCTCCCGGAGGATTCGGTCCATCCAGACGTTTCCCAGGGAGCGTGGCTACCCGCCGTCGAAAGGTTCTGGGTGGCCGACCGGGCGGCCTCACCACCTGATCCGGCCGGCACGGCCACCGACTGCGTGGCCGCCTCGTCCGACTGACCGGTGTCTGTGGACCCGGCATCTGTGAACACATAGGCGGCCGGGCCGAACACCTCATCACGGTTGAGGCCGACTCCGATGATGAGGATCAGCAACGCGACGGCACTGACCCCGATCGCGACGTAAACGAGCGCCAGCTTGCTCATGACGGCCCCTGCTATCAGCAGGACGGACGCGACGACCACGAGCAAGGCACTGAACCGGATCACGCGCGATCTCCCAGCGAGCGGGCCCTACGCCGCGACCCCTTACCGCCGGTCGCGCGAGGGCGTTCCTTCTGATGTCCGGAAGCCGCCAGCGTGTACCTCGGGCACACCGTACTGCCCGGTACCCGGACCACCGCCGTTGCGAGTCGGCTGACCGAGACCAGCAGGTATCGCAGGCTGTTGCGATGAGCCTACCGTGGGAAACACCCCGCTGTCAGTTACCCCTGCTTCCAGGTCGCGGAGCTGTCCCTCGAGGTAAGCCTTCAGCCTGCTGCGGTACTCGCGCTCGAAGGCGCGCAGGTCATCGACACGGCGCTCAAGTTCCTCGCGCTGCTGCACCAGCGAGCCCATCGCCTGACGGTGCCGCTCCTGCGCGTCGCGCTCCAGGCTCTCCGCGCGGGCCCGGGCATCGCCGGTGATCTGCTCCGCCTGACGGCGCGCCTTGGTCAGCACCTCGTCCGCCTCGCGGCGGGCCCGGCCGAGCGTCTCGTCGGCCTCCCGGCGCGCGTCGGCGATCGCCTGGTCCGCGGTCTGCTGCGCCAGCGAGAGCACACGGGCGGCGGTGTCCATGTTGTCCTCGATGTGCGGCATCCCGCCCATCATCACCGGTTCCGGCTGCCGCCGCTCCGGCTCGACACGCGGCTCAGGCGCCATCATGTCCGGCTTGGGATCGGACAGCGGGGAACTCAACGCCGGTACGGCCGACTTGCCACCACCACGCAGCACCTCGGCCAGCTTGGCCCGGAGTTCCTCGTTCTCCTGGATCAGCCGGTCGAGCTCGGCCTCGACCTCGTCGAGGAAGGCGTCGACCTCTTCCTCGTCATAGCCGGGCCTGAGCCTGGTCGTACTGAACTGCTTGTTCCGCACATCCGCGGGCGTCAGCGGCATCTCGTCTCCTCGGCGCACTTGGACCGTGTTCCTCACGACGGTACCCGAATCAAAGACGCGGCACGACCACTTCTAGCATGATCAAGACCACGATAAAGAGAACCATGAAGCTCAGATCCATGGCTACCATACCGAGCCGCAGTGGCGGGATGAAACGGCGAAGGAATTTGAGTGGCGGATCCGTTACGGTGAAGACACTTTCAGCTATCACCAGCAGGATCCCTGATGGATGCCAGTCGCGGGAGAAGGCCTGAATCCAGCTGAAGATCATCCTGACGATCAGGACGAAGAGGTAGATCGCCAGCACATATGTGAGGACTTCCTTCAGGATGCCCACAGGTCCGCCCGATCCTCGCCGCCGGTCCGGGCGCCAGCCCGGCCGGCATCATTACTGCTCAGCGTCACGTCACCACTGCTTGTCCGTCTAGCTCTGATTGAAGAAGCCGCGCTCAGCGATGCGGGCCTTGTCCTCCGCGGTGACCTCGACGTTGGCCGGGGTCAGCAGGAAGACCTTGTTGGTGACCCGCTCGATCCCTCCGCGAAGGCCGAAGATCAGACCGGCCGCGAAGTCGACAAGACGCTTGGCGTCGCTGTCGACCATCTCGGTCAGGTTCATGATCACCGGAGTTCCCTCACGGAAGTGCTCTCCAATGGTACGCGCTTCATTGTAAGTGCGGGGATGGAGCGTTGTAATACGGGCGAGATCGGTCGTCTGCGCCACGTGTTCCGGACGCCACTCAGTGGCCTGATAACCACCGTAATCGTCGCGGGCAACGCGGGCGTCGGGCTCCTCGGGCACGTCCGCCCGCGGCTGCTGGTCGTCGTATTCCTCGTAGTCCTCATAAGAGTCGTACTTGTCGCTGTAGCGGTGGTCGTCCTCCACGAGGCCGAGGTAGACCGCCATCTTGCGCATCGCGCTGGCCATCCGTCAGTCCTCCGTGCCCTGTACCCATCATCCCCAGCCGTTTTCGGCCCTCACGCGTCGGACATTACCTGACGAGAGGCCCGCGAACGCCGAGCAACGCCGTACCAATTCGCAGGTGTGTCGCGCCAATCGCGACGGCTGCTTCGAGATCGGCGCTCATTCCGGCCGAGATGATGGTGGCCGCGGGCCGGACCGCACGCACTGCCGCGGCGCTGTCCAGCAGCTTTGTGAACGCCTCCATCGGATCCATCGACAGCGGCGCGATGGCCATGACGCCGCCGAGGACGAGCCCGGGTTCGTCCGCCAGGGCCTCGGCCAGCGCCGGCACATCCGCGGCGACCGCGCCGCCGCGGGCCGGATCGCCGTCCAGGCTGACCTCGACCAGGCACCGTAGCGTCCGCTCCGCTCGGTGCGCGGCGCGACCCAGCGCGCTAATCAGGCGGAGCCGGTCCACCGAGTGGACAACGCTGGCATACCGGGCGACGCTCGCGGCCTTGTTCGTCTGGAGCTGGCCGATGAAGTGCCAGGTGATGTCGAGATCCTCGCAAGCCTCGGCCTTCGGCGCCGCTTCGGCGTCCCGGTTTTCCCCGATGTCGCGGACCCCCAGCTCGTACAGGAGGCGGACATCGGAGGCAGGCCAGGTCTTCGTCACCGCGATCAGCGTGACTTCTCCTGGGTCGCGCCCGGCGGAGGCGCACGCCGCCGCTATGCGCTGCCGCACGTCGGCCAGGTTGAGAGCAAGCTCTTCTTCCCTCCGTGCCAATTTTTCCTCCGCGCCAAGGCGCTAATCCCTCCGCGCCAAGGCGCTAATCCCTCCGCGCCAAGGCCTCGCTGCGCTCGGCCGGCTTGGGTGCCACGGCGGGCTTACCGCCCCTTCGGGACGGCAATCCGCCGCGGCGCTCGCTTCGCTCGCTCATGGGCGCGCCGCGGCCCTTTGGCTCGCTCACTTTAGGAAGTCGGGGATGTCCAGATCATCGTCCTCCTCGAAGACGACCGGGCGCCGGCGGCTCGTGGCTACCTCGAACGTCTTACCGGCGTTCTCGGCGTACGAACGGCGTGGCGTACCGGCGGTGGGGGCCGTCGGACCAGGGTCCTCCGAGCCCGCTTGCTGCGCAGGACTGGCCTGCTCTTCGGCTGGGGCCGTCGCCGGCCCTGCAGCCGTGGGTGAGGCCGCGGCTGGGGAGATCGCGGCTGAGGTCATGGATGAAGCTGGGTCGGCCTCGACGGCGGCCGCCGCAGCCACGGCCGAGGGGGCAGCCGACGAGTCCGGGACAACCGAAGCCGAGCCGCCCGCTGATGAGACCGGAGCTGATGAGACCGGAGCCGACGAGGCTCGCACCTCGCCGCCCGACATCGCCGGCCCGGACGGCCCGGACGGCGCTGGTGCCGTCAGCCCGGGTGATGCCGGCACCTCGGCGACCGGAGCGCTCAGCAGCGGGTATGCGCCCGCCGGGCGGTAGGCGTCGGCCGGGCCGGAATCCTCGCCGAAAGCGGCGGCTGACCCGAACGATTGGGCAGAGGGCCGCCCCTGAAACGGCGCCTGCCCCTGCGAAGGCGCCTGGCCGGCGCCCGGGACCTGGGTCGGCCCGGAGTCGGCTAGCCCTGAACCACCCGATCCCGCGTACGAGCTGGTGCCGTTGGCGGCGCCGCGAGCCGCTGCCATGGCACCCGACCTGCTCTCGTCGAAGCCGGCCGCGATCACCGTGACCCGCACCTCGTCGCCGAGCGCGTCGTCGATGACCGCGCCGAAGATGATGTTCGCGTCGACCGCGGCCGAGTTGGACACCAGTTGTGCCGCTTCGTTGATCTCGAACAGCCCGAGGTCCGAGCCGCCCTGGATGGACAGCAGCACTCCGTGCGCCCCGTCGATGGACGCCTCGAGCAACGGCGAGGAGATCGCCATTTCGGCGGCGGCCACCGCCCGGTCGTCGCCCCGCGACGAGCCGATGCCCATCAGAGCCGATCCAGCCCCCGACATGACCGACTTCACGTCGGCGAAGTCAAGGTTGATCAATCCCGGCGTGGTGATCAAGTCGGTGATGCCCTGGACACCGGACAGGAGCACCTGGTCGGCCGCCTTGAACGCGTCGAGCACGCTCACGTGCCGGTCAGAGATCGACAGCAGCCGGTCGTTGGGGATCACGATCAGCGTGTCCACCTCGCTGCGCAGCCGCTCGATCCCCACCTCGGCCTGCACGGCCCGCCGTTTGCCCTCGAAACCGAATGGCCGCGTCACCACGCCGATGGTGAGCGCGCCGAGCGACCGGGCGACGTTCGCGACCACCGGGGCGCCGCCCGTCCCGGTACCACCGCCCTCACCCGCGGTGACGAAGACCATGTCGGCGCCCTTGAGCACCTCTTCGATCTCTTCGCGGTGATCTTCGGCCGCCTTGGCGCCCACGTCCGGGTTCGCGCCCGCGCCCAGCCCTCTGGTAAGTTCACGGCCGACATCGAGCTTGACGTCGGCATCGCTCATGAGCAGCGCCTGCGCGTCGGTGTTGATCGCGATGAACTCGACGCCCTTGAGCCCCTCTTCGATCATGCGGTTGACGGCGTTGACGCCGCCGCCGCCGATTCCGACGACTTTGATGACCGCCAGATAGTTCTGCGGTGCTGCCACGAGGAGGGCCCTTTCCGCTCGTCCTAGTTCGCCGTCAGGCTTCACCTTCAGGTTAAGATTTAGAGTTTTTGCCGTCCGCGCGATTCATAGGGACAGTAGGGTGAGGCGGCATCAGGGTCAACAAACACGATCAGCGTGTCGCGAGATTCTCACTGCTTGGTCATCGCCATTCCAGGCGCGCTTACGTCGTAGTACCGCGCGTGAGTGCTCATGAGGATATCCAGCACCCGCGCCTTGTCGCTGGCTCGGCCCGTGTCGCCCCACACCACTGTCACCCCGCTGCTGAGCAGGACCGTTACCTGGCCATCAGGCACCGAAACCGACTTGACCGACGCGCGCAGCCGGGCCGGCAGTTCACTGAGCACGGCGGAAGCCATGCCCACCGACGGATCGCCGCGCAGGGCCGAGACCGCTGATCCCGCCACGGGCATATACAACGGCATCCGGCCCGGTCGCGTCGCTGACCACCGCACCACGACACCGGCCGGGTCGATCAGGTCGAAGCCGCGCTGTACAGCCACGGCCAGCGTGGCGGTCCGTTCCCGCACCTTGATGACCACGCGGTCTGGCCACGACTTGACCACCTGCACGCTCTGTACCTGCTGGATGCTCGCCACCCTGGCCTGGACCTGGGCGGTGTCGACGCGCACCATCGGGGTGCCGGGCTTGACGCCGGCCATGGCCAGCACCGCGGTCGACGGCACCAGGTGCGTGCCGGTCACCACGACGGAACGGACCACGAGCAGCCGGGAGCCGAGCAGCGCCCACGCCACGGCGGCCACGATGCCCACCATGGCCAGCCCGAAGAACGCTGTTCTCCAGCTCGCTCGCCTCCGGCGCGCTTTGAGCCGCTGCCTTCCTTCGTCGCTCGTACCTCGCTCCTCAGTCCAGGCATCGGCGCGCGCCTTTGGCTCGCTCGCGGGGCCGCTCACTTGAGCGCCTCCAGTATCCGGGGCCCGAGCTTGGTCACGTCGCCCGCTCCCATGGTGAGCACCACGTCGCCTGGCTTGGCCAGCTTGGCGACCAGCTCGCTGACCTGGTCCATGTCCGGCACGAAGCACCCCCGCCCGTTCGGAATGTTGTTTACCACCAGCTCGCCGGTCACCCCGGGTTGCGGATCCTCGCGGGCTGCGTAGATATCCAGCACGATGGCCTCGTCGGCCAGCCCGAGCGAAGCCCCGAACCCGGCCGCGAACAACCTGGTCCGGCTGTACAGGTGCGGCTGGAAAACGGCGATGACCCGCCCGCCTGCAACCAGGTCCCGGGCCGCCCGCAGGTCCGCGGCCAGCTCGGTCGGATGGTGCGCGTAGCTGTCCAGCACCAGGACGCCGCCGGCCTCGCCCTTCGGCTCCATCCGCCTTCGCGCGCCGCGATAACCGGCCAGCGCCGCCGTCACCCGGGGGGGCGCGAAACCCAGCTCGACCGCCATGGCGAAGGCCGCCGTAGCGTTGAGTGCGTTGTGCCGGCCCGGGACTCGCAACGTCAATTGACTAAATATTTCGCCGAACGGACTGTGGCTCGACTCGACGCTGAAGCTGATCGCCATCCCGGCTGGCCGGATATCGGCGAGCACGTAATCGGCTCGTGGTGACTCTCCGTACCGGCGGACTCGCGCGGGATCGAGCCCGGCGGCCACGGATTCCGCGCCGGGGTCGTCGGCGCAGGTCATCACCAGCCCGCTGACCCGCCGGCCGAACTCGGTGAACACGCTCTTGATGTCGGCGAGGTCCGCGTAGTTGTCGAGGTGATCCGCCTCCACGTTGGTGATCACCGCGGCGTCCGGGGACAGCAGCAGGAACGAACGGTCGCTCTCGTCCGCCTCGGCCACGAAGTCCATGCCGGCCCCGTCCTCGGCGCCCAGCCCGGTCTCGGCCAGCACGCCGCCGATCGCGTAGCCGGGATCGGCGCCGCATTCCCGCAGCACGGTGGTGAGCATCGACGTCGTCGTCGTCTTCCCGTGGGTCCCGGCCACCGCGATGACCCGCCGTCCCGCCATCACCGAAGCCAGCGCCGCCGCCCGGTGCAGCACCCGCATGCCCCGCCGGTTCGCCTCGGTCAGCTCGGGGTTGTCCGCCCGGATGGCGCTGGACACCACCAGCGTATCCCCCGCGCCGAGGTCGCCCAGGTTAGTGGCCGCGTGCCCGATGTGCACGCCGGCGCCGAGCCCGGCCAGCTCATCGAGCAGCGCGGAAGGCGTGCTGTCGCTGCCCGATACCGCCATTCCCCTGGTCAGCATGATCCGCGCGATGCCGGACATGCCGGCCCCGCCCATGCCGACGAAATGCACTCTGCCTTCTGCTCGCCTCCGGGCCGCTTCGAGCCGCCGCCTTCCCTCGTCGCTCATTCTTCGCTCCTCAGTCCAGGCGGTGGCGCGGCCCTTTGGCTCGGTCAGGCCCTTTGGCTCGGTTTTCCCGGACCACGTCGATGACGGCCTGAGCCAGCCAGCGATCCGCGTCGCCGCGGCCCAGCGAGTGGGCGGCGGCGGACATGTCGGCGACTTGATCAATGTTGACCAGTACCGGCAGCAGCTTGTCCCGGAGCCAATCGGGGGTGAGTTCCTCGTCGAGGACCAGCATGCCGCCGCCGTGCTGCACGATCGGCAGCGCGTTCAGCCGCTGCTCCCCGTTGCCGATCGGCAGCGGTACGTAGGCGGCGGGCAGCCCGACCGCGGTCAGCTCGGCGCACGTCATCGCCCCCGCCCGGCACAGCGCGAAGTCAGCCGCCGCGTAAGCGAGGTCCATCCGGTCGATGTACGTCGTCGCGATGTACGGCACGGCGCCGTGGGTGGTCGGCGCGTCGGCGGCGTTGCGCGGCCCGATGATGTGCAGCACCTGGATCCCGGCGGCACGCAGCGAACCGGCGGCCCCGAACACAGCGGCGTTCAGCGACCGGGCCCCCTGCGAGCCGCCCGTCACCAGCAGCACCGGGAGGTCGGTGCGCAGCCCGAAGTGCGCTCTGGCCTTGTCACCCACGGCCAGCCGGTCCAGCTCGGCTATCTCCCGGCGGATCGGGATGCCAAGATATTTCCCGTTCCGCAGCTGGGTGTCGGGATGGCCGGTGAAGACGTGGGTGGTGAGCCGGGCGCCCACCCGGTTGGCCAGGCCCGGCTTCGGGTTCGCCTCGTGCACGACAATGGCGACCTTGCGCCGCTTCGCCGCCAGGTAGGCCGGAGTCGAAACATAACCGCCGAAACCGACCAGCACCTCGCACCGGGTCTTGTCGATCACCTTGGCCGCCGCGTTGACGGCGCCGGCCATGCGGACCGGCAGCGCGATCTGTCCGGGTGTCATCGACCTGGCCAGTGGCACCGCCGGGATGAGCTCGAGGGGATACCCGCGCAGCGGGATCAGCCGGGTTTCCAGGCCTCGTTCGGTGCCCAGGCAGGTGACCTCGGCCCCCGGATCGGCTCGCCGCAGCGCGTCGGCTAGCGCGAGAGCTGGTTCGATGTGGCCAGCGGATCCGCCGCCGGCGAGCAGTACTCGCATTTCGTGACCCTCCTGCACCGCAGCCCCGTGACGATAAGCTCCGGCGTTTTGCCAGACCGAGCCAGCTTAGAACGCGAACCGGCCAGCCCGGGCCACGTGCGGCAAGCGCCTCGCGCGCGCCTGGCTCCATCCGGGCGAAGCCCATCAGCATGCCGAGCCCGGCCAGTGTCACCAGCAGCGAGGAAAGCCCCGCGGACACCAGCGGGAGCGGCACCCCGGTGATCGGCAGCACACCGATCACCGCACCTATGTTCACTACCGCCTGCAATGCGATCCACGCCGTGATGGCGGTGGCGGCGAGCTGCGAGAACAGGTCCTGCACCCGACGTGCCACGCGCAGCCCGGCGAAGGCCAGGCCGCCGTAGAGCGTGGTCACGCACAGCGTGCCGACCAGGCCGAGCTGCTCACCGATGATGGCGAAGATGAAGTCGCTGGTCGACTCCGGTACCCAGCCCCACGTGCAGCTGCCGGCGCCGAGGCCCACGCCGAAGATGCCGCCGGAGCCGATGCACATCCGGCCCTGGATGGGCTGCATCTGCGCGCCGGTCGGGTCGGTCTGCGGATGGAGGAACCCGGTGAGCCGCTCCCAGCGGTAGGGCGACGAGATCATCATGAGCAGGATGGCCAGCGACATGAGGATCAGCAGGGCGACGTAGACGCGACCGGGCGTGCCGATCACCCACAGCAGCGCGAGGAAGATCATCAGCAGGATGAACGTGGTGCCCAGGTCGTTCCCCGCCATCACCAGCAGGCACAGCACGCCGGTGCCGGGCATCAGCGGCACCAGCAGATGACGCCAGTCGCCGAGCTGACCCAGCTTCTCCTTGCGCGCCAGCAGGTCGCCGCCCCACAGCACCAGCGCCAGCTTGGCCAGTTCGGAGGGCTGGAACTGGAGTGCGCCGAGCTGGATCCAGCGGGCCGCGCCGTTCTGCGAGACGCCGACGCCGCGGATCAGCGTCAGCCCCAGCCCGACCACCGAGACCGCGAGCAGCGGGTAGGCCAGTGCCCGGAACAGCTTCGGCGACGACCGGGCCGCGATCCACATCACGGGCAGGCCGATGGCACAGCCGAGTAGCTGCTTCTTCAGGTCCGCGTAGGGGGACAGCTTCTCCCCGAGGTCCACCACCGAGGCAGCGGACTGCACCATGACCAGGCCGAGTCCGAGCAGCAGGTAGGTGATGCCGAGCAGCAGGTAATAAGAGGTGAGCGGCCGGTCCAGCAGCGCGCGCCGGCTGCCGGTCCAGGCCTTCAGCCCGCCGATGCCCGCCACCCGGGCCGGAGCTCTCACGTCTTGCGTCGTCACGCGCACCTACGCAAGTCACGACAGTGCATGCCCTTTAGTTTGTGCGCTGCTGGCCCGTAAGACCCGGACATCCATCGCGTGTCGGCTAGTTTTCCCTCCGCGCCAAGGGTCGGGGTCAGCGCGGGAGGCGCACCAGGGTGAGGAAGAAGTCGTCGATCTGCCGGATCGCCTCGATGAAGTGCTCGAAATCGACTGGCTTGCTGACGTAGGCGTTCGCGTGCAGCGCGTAGCTGCGCAGGATGTCTTCTTCGGCCCGCGAGCTGGTCAGCATGACCACCGGCAGGACCAGCAAGTCGGGATCCCGCTTCAGCTCGGCGAGCACATCGAGACCGTCACGCCGGGGCAGGTTTACGTCGAGCAGTATCAGGCCCGGGCGTGGCGCGTCGTCATATGGCGGGACGTTCCGCAGGAACCGCAGCGCCTCTTCCCCGTCGGTGACGACGTGCAGCCGGTTGCGGATCTTGTAGTACTCGAAGGCCTCCCTGATGATGAGCGCGTCGCCCTCGTCGTCCTCCACCAGGAGCACGTCTATCGCGCTCGGATCATCACTCATCGTCCTCCTCTCCCGGTAGCGTGAAGCAGAACCGCGTGCCCGCCGCGGCCGGAGGCCCAGGCAAATCAGACGCCGCGTCGGCGTCCAGCCAGATGCGCCCGCCGAAATACTCGATGATCTTGCGGCACAGGGCAAGCCCGACGCCGGTCCCCGGATAGGCGCTGCGCTCGTTGAGGCGCTGGAAGAGCAGGAAGATACGGTCGGCGTACTGCGGCTCGATCCCGATGCCGTAGTCGGTGACCGAGAACAGCCATTGCCTGCCGTCGCGGCGGGCCGCCACCACGATGCGGGGCGGCGCGGGACCGCTGAACTTGACCGCGTTGCTCAGCAGGTTCTGGAACACCGCGGTGAGCAGCGGCAGTTCGGCCAGCACCAGGGGCAGATGGCCGGCTTCGATCGTCGCGCCCGACTTCTCTATCTCTGCGGCCAGGTTCGCCCGGGCCTGGGCCAGCGCGGTGTCGCTGGACACCAGGGCGGGCTGAAGCGGGGTCTGCCCGACCCGGCTGAACGCGAGCAGGTCGTTGATGAGAGCCTGCATCCGCTTCGCGCCGTCCACCGCGAACTCGATGTACTGGTCCGCGCGCGCGTCCAGCTTCCCGGCGTACCGGCGCTGGAGCAGCTGGCAGAAACTGGCCACCTTGCGCAGCGGCTCCTGCAGGTCATGGGAGGCGAGGTAGGCGAACTGCTCCAGCTCGGCGTTGGATCGCTGCAGGTCGGCGGCGCGCGCCTGCATTTCGGCGGCACGGGCCGCCAGGCTGGTGTGTTCGGTCTCCGCCGCGGACGTGGCCTGCCCGATCTGTTTCCGTGCGTTCCGCAAGCGCACGGCGAGCACGCCGCTGAGCACCAGCAGGCAGGCCGCGAGCGCGGCGAACACTCCGGCCAGGGCGGTCATGGCTGGGCCCGCGGCCGGAAACCCAGCGCCAGCACGGCCAGGTCGTCGTCCAGGTCACCTTGATTGAGCTTGCGGACCTGGTCCACGATCCGGTCCAGCAGCTGATCGTCGCTGAGCCCGTCCGGCCGGGCCTCGGCGATCAGCTCTATCAGGCCCTCGCTGCCGAGCCGTTCCGGACCAGGACCGATCCGGCCCTCGATCAGGCCGTCGGTGAACATCAGTACCGTCCAGTCACCGTCCAGCCGGAATGGGCTGCCGGGCCAGTCCGCGATGCTGCCAAGGCCGGGCGGCGGGCAGGCCGGCGCCTCCAGCTCGCGTATCTCGCCGCCCGCGATGAGCAGCGGCGGCATGTGGCCGGCCAGCCGTACCCAGGCTGACTTCCGGTCTGGTGCGACCGAGGTCATGCACAGCGTGGCGAACATCGTGTCGTCCTGCCGTTCGTGCTCGAGCACCTGCTGGACGGTGGCCAGGATCTCACCCGCCGAGCGGCCCGCCAGCACGAGGGCCCGCCAGGCCACCCGCAGGCACACGCCCAGCGCGGCCTCGGTCGGGCCACGCCCGCAGACGTCTCCGATCAGCGCGTGCACCGAGCCGTCGGTGGTCTCGATCACGTCATAGAAGTCCCCGCCGATCAGGCGCTGCTGACCGCCGGCCAGATAGCGTGTCGCCACGGTCAGCCTGCGGTCGGTCAGCAACGGCGAAGGCAGCAGGCCGCGCTCCAGCCTCGCGTTCTCTTCGGCGTAGATCCGGGCCGCGTCGAGTTCTCGCTGTGCCTTCTCGGCGCGCTGGCGTTCGAGCGCGTACCGGATCACCCGGTACAGCATGTTCCCGGCGACGTCCCCCTTGACCAGGTAGTCCTGTGCGCCGGCCCGGACTGCCTCCGCCCCGAGGTGCTCAGCCGCCACACCGGTCAGCACCACGACCGCCGCGTGCGGCTGGTGCATGGTCAGCCAGCTCAGCCCCTGCAGCCCTTGCGAGTCCGGCAGTCCCAGGTCGAGCAGCACGCAGGACACGTCCGCTGCCAGCAGCTTCGCATCGGCGAAGGAGCGGGCGCGCCGCAGCTGTACGTCAGCGCCGGCTTCCGCCAGCAGTTCTTCCACGATGAGCGCGTCGCCGTCATCGTCCTCAACGAGCAGGACTCGGACCGCACCATCAAGCCCAGCCGTCATCACGACCTATCCCACGCAGTACCGAACACCCCATCATTCTCCACATTCCGCCCGCCCGTCCGCCACTTCCGCCCCCGCACACCGCACTCCCGCGCGGCGCACTCCCGCGCGGCGCACTCCCGCGCGGCGCGCCCCCCTGCCGCCACCTGATTGAAACGTTAAAAGGTAGCTTCCACCTCGAGTTCGGCCGCGAGCGTCCGAAATTTTAGCGGATATGCCCGTTATGTGCACGCCGACCGCGACGTAGACGCGGAAAGAAAGAGCCTCGCGGAAAATAGGGCGCCGCTTTCCGCTACCTTTTCTTCCGCAGGGCTCCTATCTTCCACACAATGGCCATCTTATGCGTCCATTATGCGGCATCCGCGCAAGTTCACCAGGCGGGCCTGCGCGTTCCAGCGAAGCCGAGAGGACCAGAAATGCCGCAAGCACCCCGGTTGCCCAAGCCAGCATGATCCAAAGTGCCGCAAGCACCCGGTCGCCAAGACAGCATGACCCCAAATGCCGCAAGCGCCCCGGTCGCCCAAGCCAGCATGAT
>Ga0213881_10000437_pt1 | contig 27964 bp, 24 predicted proteins | sample BarmaccoBMER_R08_FD_160104 | JGI IMG/M metagenome (GOLD analysis project Ga0213881, IMG submission 160104) | Barbacenia macrantha exposed rock microbial communities from rupestrian grasslands, the National Park of Serra do Cipo, Brazil - ER_R08 ... | reverse complement strand
TGGCAGACCCTCCAGCACGTCACCGCCAGCCCCGGCAAAATCGGCCTCATCGCCCGCGCCGCACTCGTCCTGCTGCTATTCGAGCACAAGATGCTCACATGAAGTCGCTGAGAAAACCTCACTGCCTGATTCAGATTCGTGCCGACCCTCTGCACCTGCACGGTTGCCCGGATGAGCTCGGTCAGCGCTTCGCGAAGCGAGAGCACCGCAAGCGGAGCGGTCCGCCGCGCAGCGGCCAGCGCCTTCTCCGCCACGAATGCCGAGACCGTCAGCCCTTCTGATCGCGCGGCATCCTCCAGGTCGGCATGCTCGGCCGGATCGACCGAGATCGCGACCCTGCAGCAGCGTGACCTGCCTTGTTGGCGCCTTCGGCGCCGCTGGCGTTCGGCGCTTGCCCCATCCTGAGCCTGCTCGCTCATCCTCACTGCCCCCATCTTTTGTCCGGTGCGCAGCGCCGAACTGTCGCCTCGTACTCCCCGGCTCTGCCGGGCGAGGCGCCAGCGGCTTGCGCAGTAGCGCTATTTCCGGGCACCGCTGGGTCCGGAAATAGCTGGTGTTACACATTCCTATATCTTGCTTCCGGCTAAAAGCCGTCACCCTCAGGATACCCATGAAGTGATGCCAGATCGCTTTCTTGCGGCCTCGGCACGCTACGTTGATCGTAGCCGCCAGGAATTAATCGTGGGCGTCACAGAATGGCGTCAAACGGAATTATTCTCGGGTCGTCGCGCCGTTCCGACCGCCGAGAAATGGTGATGAGTCAACTTGCGTTGCAATCCCCTGAGCCGCCGTGCATCCGCAAGCCGGGCCGGCGCCCAGGTCGATGACATGGCTGGTGGTAGTGATGATGCTGACCGGGCAGTGGCGGGCGTATGCGGCCAGTGCGAGCGCGAGTTTGGGTTCGGTGCCGGGCGGTGCGCGGTAGCCGCGGGCGTAGCTGACGAATCCGGCGGTGAGCCGGGCACGGCCCTCCAGCAGCCGGAGCTGTCCGGCGCCGTATCGCCGTTCCAGTTCGGTGGCCGCGGCGAGGCCGGGTTTCTCGATCAGCTCATGCACGAGGAGTTCACCGTGATGGCGGACAGCGGCGATCACGCCGTGGCTTGCCGCCAGCTCCCGCTGGTAGGCGCGGCCGAGAACGGCGGGATGACCGGCTGGTGCCCGGCTCAGGGCATGCAGCGGGCTGTCGCCTGGGTAGAGGTTATCGGCGAACGCGACGTACAGGTCACCGGCGGCGAGGTGGTCGGCGCCGTTCAGCACTGAGGTGAGGTCCGCATACGGGCCGTGCTGGGTGATGAAGCTGACCTTGACCTCGCCTGCCCGGCCTGGCCCGGGTCGCAGCCGTGCTGCGCGGGCGTACCGGTCCTGGCTGTCCTTGCTGAGCGCCGTGCGTGCCCAGGCGGTGAAGGCGTCGTAGTACGGGTGGCAGACGATCACCACGTCCGCTGGGCCGGACCGGATGATCTCATCGAGTAGGTGCGTGATGCCGGGGCGTCCGCCGACCGGGTAGAACTCCTTGGGGATATACCGGGACCAGCTGGCGATCCGGGTGCCCAGCCCGCCCGCGCATACCACGACCTGGATGGCGCTGCCGCCGGTCACGATAGTCGCCGGTGCGGTAGGTTAGCGCGGTGCACGTTCGAGTGACCGGTGTCGTCATCGAAGACGACCGTATCCTGCTGCTGAACCAGGACACCGACACCAGCCGCGGCTGGAGCCTGCCGGGCGGCAAGGTGGAGGAAGGTGAGACGATCCGCGACGCGCTGGTGCGAGAGATGCGCGAGGAAACCGGCCTGGACGTGGAGCCGGGGCGGCTGCTGTATGTGTGTGACCATCTGCCGGGTAACGGTACGCATGTCGTTCACCTGACCTTCGAGGCCCGCCGCACCGGCGGGACACCCGGGCAGATCACAGCAGGGCTGGACACGCGGCCGATCCGAGGCGTGGAATTCACCAGGATCGCTGACCTGCCCTTGCTCGGGTTCGGCGAGCGGTTCGCGCAGCTAGCCACGGACGGGTTCCCCGGCGCCGGCAGCTACATGGGCGCCAAGTCCAGCATCGGCCTGTGAGCTGCCTAGCAGCTGGATCACCTGCTGGTCGATCTCGGCCAGCGGCCGCGACCGGTCATCAAGCGCGGTGAGCCACTGACCCAGCCGCCTGGCCAGCTCGGTGGCGCTGACCGGCCGCTGGCCGTCGCGGACCAGGCGGACGCCGACCCCGCGTGAGCAGCCGAGCAGGTGACGGCTGCGCGGCTGCTCCGCTGCCTCCCGGGTTGCTGGGGTGTTCCATGCGATGCCGTACAGCCACCTGATAACCGGCCCGCCGGAGCCGGGGTCAGAGTGTGGGCCGTCGCCGCACCACAGCTGCAGGTTGCCCAGCAGGTGATGGATGCCGCATGGGCCGCTACCGGGTTCAGTGACCGGGCTGGCATCTCCGTCGCGGTATCCGGCGTTCCCGCCGACCGCAGCGCCGGCGGTGAGCGCGGCCAGTTCGGCGCGGGTCGGCAGCCGCGAGCCGGCCCAGGCGGCGAACGCGGCGGCGCCAATCCACGTGACCCAGTACGCCGGGTAGTCCTCATACCCCTGGCTGACCGTCCACCGCCCGGTACTGGCGTCGCGGTGCAGTCGGCCGCCCCGCTCGTGCGGCATCTCGCATGCCAGCAGCCAGGTCCCGCCGTGACTGTTGGGCATCCCGGCCACGGCGAGAGCGTCCAGGAACCTGGCGTACTCGCTGTTGCTCACCAGCAGGTTCCGCACCTCCAGGCCACCGCGCCGGAGGAAGCACGGGTGCGCGCCAGCCGCCACCGGGGCAGGCCTCTGCTGGGGGCGCGTCGCCGGTTGCGGCTCCAGGCGGTACAGGTGGTCACCGGACAGCCAGGACCCGGCGGCGGCGACCAGCGGTGTCGGCAGCAGGGCGCTGGCGATGGCGAGGCTCGCTGTCTTCGTGGCACTGATGACCGCCGCGTCTGCTGGTGATACCGCCGCGGTCAGCGTTGTCTTCGCGTTCGCGGTCACGAACGTGTCATCGATGCCGCCTGGCTGCAGATCCGGCTCTCGGGTGAGGTCCAGTCCGTTAGCACGGGCGAGCTCACCGAGTTCGGGCAACGCCGACATGAGCGCGGCCAGGGCATCGGCAGGCCTGGTGACGGCGGTCTCGTAGGCGACGTGCGCAGGCCGGAGGTCGGCGAGCGCGTCGGCGATCAGCACGGTGTTCAGCACCTGCAGGCGGACTAGTGCGACCAGGTCCGGCGGGTCATCGTCGGGGACGAGCGCGGTCAGGTGGCGCATCTGGTCCGTCCCGGACCTGGTCATCGCAAGCATCTGTTGGTACCTCGACCGGTATGCCCAGCGGCGGAACAGGTCACCCCGGATAAAGGAGGACGCGACCCCGAGCGGGCAGCGGGACAGTACCAGGACCGGTGCCCCGGGCAGCAGCGACAGCAGGGTCGGCAGGGCGAAGAACAGGTTGGTCTCCTTCACCACCTGCCGGTGCGGACCGTATTTGGCGGCTGCGAAGGTCACCAGCCAGTGCCTGGCCAGCCCGCCGCTGACGGCGGCCGGCGGGTCACCGAACCGGGGGTTGAGAGCCGACCACGGATGATCTGGCCCGAGCTGCTGCCGGAACGGCTCGTTATGCTGCCCCAGCACCGGCCGCAGAGTATCGCTTACCCAGTTCGAGCCGACCCGCTCACTGGTCCCCAGGATCAGCAGCGGGGCCAGCACCCGCTCCCCGCGCTTCCGCGCAGCCCGGGTGAATGCCGTAAGCCGCGCCTCAACCTCGCCGCTCACCAGATCGCTGCCTTCCGCTGCACGCATCGGGCTCACCTCCGCAAGAACCTGCGCGGGCAAGTTGCGCCGCTGCATTGTCCAGCTACGCTTCTGACAACCGCCCGCTTTCGTGTCCGGACTCAACGTAAGCTCCTGGCCTGCGGTCTTGAACTCACGGCGGGTACGAGTAACACCCGGCGAAAGACACGGGGCGGCCCATGAGCACGCGCGGAACACTGACCAGCGGTACGAGTTCAGAAGGCCGCGTCTCCGGCTACGTCTTCAAGATCGTCCGTGAGTCCACTGGACGGACCCAGCAGCAGCTCGCCGCGGACCTGCGGGTCAGCACCGCGGCCATCCAGGGCTGGGAAAGCGGACGGCGTCCGCTCATGGCCATGCCCGCCGGGCAGTTCCTGGCCCTGCGCAGCTGGCTCCGCCACCTCGGCGCCACACCCGCGCTCCTGCGCACCCTCACCCAGGCCCTCGAAGCCGACCACATCCTCGGCCATGCGCTCGCCACACCCCGTCGTGCCGCTGACCCGGACGGGCACCCCCTCGGCTCCTGGGTACTCAGCCGCCCGCTGACCGTCCTGACCGCCTGGCCGATCGGAGCCAAAGCCCCCGAGATCCTCTGCCAGAGCAGCTCAGCTGCCAGCCGCAGAGGGCCGGTACCCGCAGGCCCGGTCCTCAGCGCCGACGAGCGCCGCCACGTCGTCGAGCACCTCCAGCACGTCGCCGAACGTGCCCGGTCGAGCGACCCGGACGGCCTCCTGCTCAAACGCCAGGCCTACTACCTGGCGGGCTACGATTCCTCACCAGGCATCCGGCAATGGCTCGAAACCATGCGGCGAGCCGACCAGGCCCGGCTGCGCCCGCCCGCAGGCTGGTCCCCAGCCTGGCCGCTGGCCAGATCCACCGCCAGCGCACTGACCAGAGCCGGTGACCCCGAACCGATGCGGCGCTTCCTCCACGATCAGATGACCGGCGAGACGGCAGAAACAGCGAACCTGAACTACTGGGCATTCTGGACCGGCGAACTGGACGAGCAGCAGACCTCGGATGAGTTCATCGGCTCCACCTCTCCGCTCAGCTGGCACGGCGGCCAGCTCGTCCGCCACCTGGCCGGACGGCTGCACGGCAACATAGGGTTCACTGAGCTGAACATCCGTTCCCTGCACACCCTGATCCGAGTCCGGCCTGCCCTCGCCCGCCCTGTCTCCGGAGATCTCCAGGCGACGATCACGCGGCTGCTGGATGAGGACCAGGTATCGGCCCCGGCCCGCAGGGAACTGGAGACACTGCGGTACGGCATCGCGATCGCGCACCAGACCTGAAAGGCGGCACACGTGAACGGCGAGCCACGCGACATCACCGGATTCCTCTACGAGACCGGCGTGCTCAAGCGGTACGCGCGCACCGGATGGGTCCTGGCTGGCGTCCCCGACCCCGAATCAGTCGCCGAGCACTCCTTCCGCGCCAGCATCATCGCCGCGGCCATTGCCGCCATGGAAGACGCCGACCCGCAGCGTGCCGCGTTCCTCGCCCTTTGGCACGACACCCAAGAAACTCGCACCACCGACCTGCCGCACCTGACCAAGCAGTACGTCACCGCCGTTCCGAATGACACCGTCACCAGCGACCAAGTCCAGCCGCTGCCGGCAGCCGTCGCCGCGATGATCCAGGACGCGGTCGCCGAATACGAGACCGGGCAAACCATGGAAGCACGCTGCGCCCGTGACGCCGACAAACTCGAATGCCTCCTCCAAGCCCGCGAATACCAGGACCAGGGCCACCAGAACCTCCAGCCGTGGATCGACACCTCCGTCGCCAGCCTGCACACCGCGTCCGCCAAGCAGATCGCCGACGAAGCCCTCAGCCAAGGCTCTCTTGACTGGCTCCAGCGAACCCGGCGCATCTGAGCGCCGCCTAACGCGACACGGCACACACAAGTTCCCGTACCGGCTGGCCGAGTCCGCGTTCTGTGTGGTCGTGGCAACGTAACCCTCTGCTGCATCTGACACTTGCGCCACAGGCGTTGCAACGACAAACTACTTCCGAAGCCGTTGAGCTGTGCAGATGAAGGACCTGATGCGTCTCCGGCAGGGTAACCCCGCAGAAGAACTGCCGCGCCGCTGCAGAATACATCGGAGAAGCCGCCGCGGTCGCTACCCGGCTCGGCCCTCGCACCTCCCGGCGCCAGCCCGCATTCGGGCCAGCCGGATCACGCTCTACCAGGTCAGCATCGCTCAGGTTCTCGGCGACAACGGGACCGCCATCGGCCACGCCAGAAACTCCTGCCCGCCGCCATCCCCACCGCCGAGCGCTAGGGCCGCTATTGGGTCGATGTCGCCCGCGCCTGGCACCAGTGGGGAAACCGAAGCCGCTACGCTGCGCTGCTATCTGCCGAGCGCGCCGCCCCGCTGAAGTCCGCTACTGCCCGCCCGTCCACCGCATGACCGAAGACCCGCTCCGCTCCAGCCCGCACCGCTCCCTGCCCGGCCTGCGCGCGTTCGCAGCCAGAACCGGCACGCCCGGAACATGAGACCTGGTCGGCGCTGCGACCCGCCCGTCGGCCGCGCGGGCTGGACTGGGATCAGCTCCCCACCAGGAATGATCGCCGCGATTCCGGTCCTCTCTGGGCGCGCACGGTCCTAGGGCCGTTAGGGTAGGCGCGGTGTCCGGTGAGGAGGCGGTTCGTACCGGAGGTTTGCGGATCTTGCTGACCGGGCCGCCCGGCAGCGGAAAGACCACGGTCTTGCGTCGGCTGATCGCGCTGCTCGGTGCCGAGGGCGTTAAGCTGGGCGGGTTCGTCACCGAGGAATTCCGCGAGGGCGGCCACCGCGCCGGTTTCACCGTGCGGGAGATTGACGGCCCGTCGGCCGTTCTGGCCCGCGCGGGCCAGCCGGGCAGCGCGCGGGTAGGCCGGTACGGGGTCGACATCGAGGCGTTCGAGAGCATCGCGTTGTCGGCCATTGACCATGCCGTGGAAGACGCCCACGTCGTCGTCATCGACGAGATCGGGCGGATGGAGCTGGCGTCTGCGAGGTTCATCGCCCGTCTTGACGCCGTGTTCGCGCTGCCCAGACCAGTCGTGGCGACCGTCCACCTAGCGGCTCATCCCGTGACAGACATGCTGACCCGCGCTCCCGGCACGGACGTCGTGCACGTCAGCGACGGCAACCGCGATCATTTGCCGGATCAGCTCAGCGAGCGCCTGCTGATCCTGCTCGGACGAGGCTTAGCATCCCGTCCAGTTCGCGTACCTCCGGGCTGTCCCGGTCCTGCTCCAACGCTCGCCTGGTCGCCAGGATCTGTCGCATCTTTTCCACCGAGCGGACGGTGGCGTTTCCCTCCAGCGCCTGCTTGAGCAGTGCGGCTGCCTCAGCGGTCTGCCTGGTCGTCGCGTGAATCTGGGCGCGGGTCACGGTGAGCGTCACGCGGTACCGCTGGAACGCGGGCGACGTATGCTCGTCTAGCGTCGCCAGGATCGGCATGGAGTCGCGCAAGCCGAACCGCGCCATGATCATGGCGCGCTGCCTGGTCACGAACTGGCTGTCCGGAATACCGAGCCGGGGTGAGGGTGCCTCATTGATCGAAGCTGAAGCGTGGATATCAGCGACGTCCAGTTCATGCAGCGCCGCATCCCGGCGGCCGCCCTCAGCGTGGGATTGCGCCCGGTAGATAGCGATGTAGCACTGCGCGGCGTCAGGCAGCGAGGAGTCATCGAGCTGCTCCAGAATGGCGAGCGCAAGTTCGTCGTCGCCGAGTTGAGCGTGCATCCAAGCCACGCCGCACAGCGCGAATACGTACAACTCTCTCGCATGACCACGCGCGGCCAGCTCGGCGGCGCACCGGTACCACTCCAGGGCCCGGTGCCGGTCACCCTGGTCGAAGAGCTGATACGCCACCAGATGGCAAGCATCAGCGGCGACCCTGGCCAGCGCGGTGTGCAAAGCTGGGCCCGCATCGCTCTGCCGCCACTGCTGGACAACAGCATGTGCATGCCGCATCGTGGCAGACAGCAACTCGCTGGCACCTTGCCGGCGGTCCAGCCAGCGGAATCCTTCCGTCAGCGCTTGGAGCTGGGACAAGTGGATGTCAGTCAGCGGCTGACTAACTGGGGATCGCGAATCCGCCCAGGCATGCAGCAGCGGCGCCGCAACGAGTCCAGCCACGGCGCCGCCGGCGAGCGAGAGGAAATCGTGGCGGCGCACTTCTTCATCTTGCTCCGGTGCCCCGTGCGGGGGTGCGTCCAGGTCTCCGGTACGTACGTGGATGATCGGCCCATCAATCTCGGTGATGCCCGAGACTAGTTGCTGCCTGGCGTGATGAGCTTGTCGCCACGCGGTTACCCGCGCTTCCCGCATAGCCTGAGCATGGCCAGCAGCCGCCAGCCTTTCCGCCGTCACTATGGCCTGGATCTCGTCATAGGCAGGCGCCAGTGAATCGATGCCGAGCTCTTCCTGGCACCTGACCCAGAATGGCCGCGGAACGTTCTGCCGACCCGTCTCTACATTCGCCAGAGTGCTGCGGCCGTACCCGGTGAGCGGAGCAAATGCCTGCTGGCTGTAGCCAGCTGCTTGCCGCTGCGCGGCAAGCTGGCGGCCCAGCGCTTTGCGGGCCGCTGTGATTGCCTCTGACTCCGGCGATGTCGGCATGTCTCAACATTCTCACGGAGTTCATTCCGTATGACCAAGTCATGCGAGCCTTCCCGCTGTCAGAACATTGTCAGCGTCATGTCGGCGAACTTCGACGGCAGGTTCGTAGGTGGCCATTTCGAGTGCCAGTACGAATTGCCTCGTGCGAGGCCGCATTCACCCTGTAGTCAAAGATCTCGGTTTGCCGTGTTCGACACCGTTGTTAACCAGGTTGAGTCATCCCTATAGAGCAAAACCCGTACGGCGTGTTCTGCTCGTATGCCGCTGCGGCGACGGCCAGCATAGGGAGGAGAGCCGTGATCATCGGTGGTTGGCGTGGTCCCGGCTGGCGGGTCATCGATGCCGATCCTCGGCTCACCGGTCAGGTCCGCGACTGGGTCAGGTCCGCCATGAGCGGGCATGATTGCCCGGCCGACCCGGATGACGCGGCGCTGGCCGTGAGCGAGCTGTTCGCAAACGCACTCATGCACGGCCCCGTCGGCGGCCGGGTGCTGATCGCGTACTGCTTGTGGCGGCAGGGCGCGCGGATTGTCGTCTGCGACGGTGGCGGGTTCAGCACGCCGCATCTGGTGCCTGACGGCGGCATGGCCGACGGCGGTCGCGGGCTGCATGTCGTGAACTCAATCGCCGCCCGGTGGGGCACCTTCCGGCTCCCCGCTGCCCGGGTCGTATGGTCTGATTTCGGTCAGCCGCTGCGTGCTGCGGACAGCGACGCCTGGGCCTGGCTGCGTCTTGTCCTGTCGGTCCATTCCTTGTCTGGGCCGGGTCTGCCGGTCGCCGCCGCCATGCCGGGCACGATGGCTGCCCTAGGGCCGCGATGAGCGCGCGGCTACGCGGATTGGGCGGATGGCGACGGGCCTGGATCCTGTCCCGTGCAGCCCGTACATGTGCAAAGAAGGGAAGCCCTGAGAAATGACCCAGCGAGCACGCGTCCCCGGTAACGGGGGCGTGGTCCCCGCAGATGGATGGTTCGAGACTGAGGACCGCCCGTACGTGCTGCGGATGGAGGTGCCCCTATCGGCTGAGGAAATGGTGGCCGCGCTGTACAGCGAGCACAACCGTCTCACTCCCGCCGAGCTGGCCAGCGACCAGGATGTCCGGGGTCACATCGCGGTCACCCTCCTCGCCAAGGGCCAGCCTGCTATCGGGTACGTTGCCGAGCAGATCAAGCAAGCGGAACAGTCCGGCAGCGGGGTGCGCGCTCCGGCGTGGCTGGCGCTCTGCCGCCGCCGGGTAGCCGAGGTCACCGGCTGCACACCAGCCACGGCGGGCCAGACGTGATAGCGCCAGATCGCCGACCAAAAAGAATACGTCGATCTCGGTGGAAAATGACCAGGTGTACCCTCCGTCCAGACGGTGATGTACGCCTCATCCGTGTACGCTGATGTAACTGCGCGCGAGCGCATCAACATTTGCCATTAGAGCTACGAAAGCAATCGCGCATAGCACCACGCGTCGTGATCGCGGTTCATGCGGATCGCTTCGGCTTGCCTACAGCCGTCGCCCGCGAAGACGACCGCGAACGCATCCTGATTTGAGCGAGCGCGTCGAGCGCCGTTTCGTCCGCATCTGGCAACGTATGCAGGTATTTCTGCGTAGTGACGATCGACCCATGTCCAAGTCGCTCCTTCACGACCTGAAGGTCGGCACCCCCGGCGAGCAGCCACGATGCGTGCGCGTGACGCAAATCATGAAACCTGGGGCTGAATCCCAGCTCCGCCGCCTCGCAGGCAGGCAACCAGACGAATCTCCGGAACCAGTTCCGCGGTATGTGCTCGTCGAGATCGACAACTCGCGGCTTCCTGGGGGAATCCTTGCCCGTGTTCCGCCGTGCGGCGCGGTACTCGGCGTAGGCCCTGCGGCAGAGGTCGCACCGGCACTTGCCGCCGGAGTACGCGCTGATCGTCCCGTGCCGGTAGCGGTGCCCGGAAGGCGACGGGTCCATGAACGTCGGCTCTGGAGGCGCGATATCGGAAGCGGACGCTATAGGTGGCCGGGCCTGGTTCCGCCGTGCGAGCAGCAGGTCCTCGGGCCCAAGCCCTAGTTCCTTGATGTGAGCCGCCAGCTTGCGGCAGATCTGCGTGCTGAGCTTGAAGCGGCGGAACTCCTTGTCTTTCGGGTAGTTCACGACGAGGAACCGTCGGCCGTCGGGATGGAACTTCTTATTGACTTCGATGACCTTGCGGCTCACGGTCACGATCCGGGTGGTCAGGTCGACATCGCGCACCCGGAGTTCAGTCAGCTCGCCCCAGCGCAGTCCGCTTTCGATGTCGGTCTCCGCGAGGAGCCTGGTGTCGGCGTCGGGCAGCGACTTGTACAGCGCGTCGAACTGCTCCGGCGTGACGATTGTCCGCACGGTGGCGGGCACCGACGGCATCTTGACCCCGTGGCACGGGTGGATGGCGGTGACCTGATCATTCAAGGCAGTCGTGAAGATCGAGCTCAAGATGGATGTCTTGCAGTACTGGATTGTCCACGCGGATGCTCCCTCGTTCTGCGCCCAGGTGATCCATTCGCGGACGTGCTGGGGCAGGATGTCGATCATCCGTACAGGGCCGAAGAACGGCTGTATGTACTTGTCCAGGCAGTAGGTGTACTTCTCCCGGGTCGTGAGGTCGATCTGGTGGTGCGGGAACCATGACTCGTCGACGTACTCCCGGAACGTCTGCCGCCCACGACTGGGATCGCCAACCCTTCCGCGCCGCACCGAAGCTTCGGCATCCTGCCATGCCGTGTCCGCTGCCTTCTTGGTCGGCCACGTTCCGGCATGCCGGACCTCGCCGCGGATGTCGCGATAGACGGCGGCCCACCGTACCTTCCCGTCGGCTCCGGTGCGCTTCCTTGAGAACCCCATCGCTGAAACCTCCCGATGATCATCTGCCATCGGCCTGCCATCAGACAGGTCACCCGGATCGGCACTCACCGATATCAGATGGCATCAGCGTAAGGCTATTAACCAGGCTCTTTGTTCAACGACTCATACCTTGAATGGATTCCTTAGAACAAACAACCGCCCTCTCAAGGCGGTAACGCCGGTTCGAATCCGGTCGGGGCTACGTGATCTGCGATTTTAAGAAGATCCGGACCATGCGGCCGTGGCCACGGACGGCGTCCGCGCGGACCGGACCGGGAAGTCGGCGCTGGTGCTGAATTCGCGGCATGGATACGACGATGTGGCAGCGAAATCCGCGCTACCGTTGCTGCCAGTCGCCGGCGACCTGGATCACCGTGCTGTTGTGATTAGCTTCCGCATGCTGCGAGATGGCGCCGTGCACTTGCTGTACACCGGGTAGCTGGCTGAGTTCGGCGACGATGTGGCGTAGCGCATCTGCAGCCGTGGCGTCCGCGGACAGCAACCTGAGTAGCCGCGATTCCCAGTCCAGCGTGATGGCACGGGCCATGGTCGCATCAGCGGCCTGGATCTCCAGACGATCCCTTGCCAGCCCTGTTTCGAGCGCGTCCGCCTGATCCGGCATGAACCGATGCCAGAGCATTGTCACCTTCTGCTTGACCTGGTCCCATGCGTCCGTCGTCAGCAAGGTCACGATCGTAGTGGCGGCCGTCGATGCCAGCGCGGCGAGCTCCGCATCCATGGCATGGTCCTCTCCCTTCGCCGCATAGTAACGCGTTCCGATCGACGAAGAATCGTGATGATTCCGAGTCATACAGGCGTAACCGCGGCGCGGTCTAATGGACGTCGTAAGCTAACGCATTCCTTGGGGGGAACCGTGAGCGGAGAGCTTGACGATCTGGCACGCGCGGCTGCGGACATACTGGTGGCGGCGCTGGTGACCGAATCCTGGCAACCGATAGCGCACCGCTTCGCCGCCTTAACTGGTCACGAACGCCGCATGGAAGCGGCACATGAACAACTCACCGCCAGCACGGGCACGGAACGTGAGATGCTGCTCGGCGAACAGCTACGTGCCTGGACGACGCGGCTCCGCGACGCGCTCGAAGATGATCCTGGAGCGGCCGTCACGCTCCGCGCGGTACTCACCGAGCTTGGCTCCGCTGCGCCAACGGCCGTGCCTGCCGCCGCGGTCGTCCAGCGCGCTACGGCCGACCATGGATCGCAGGTTGTCACCGTCGGCGGGAGCATCGCCGGCAACACAGGCGAGGTGTACGTCGGCGTCGGCAAGGTGGACAAGCGTACAGTCAACCGGTTCCTAGCTCCATTCTTCTTCCTCGGCCGCGCGGCACGGCAGGCTGTCGCGGGCCATGCAACCGCGGCTGCCATAGCCTCGGTGGTCTTCGTCCTCGCGGTGGCCGCGGTCGGTGGCTGGAGCACGCACTGGCCGTCGGCCATATTCGGTGCGGGCAAGGCGAAGGCTGCTACAGCCGCCGTGGTGTGGAAGCCGGCGAGCTGGACGGCGGCCACGGTGCCGATGCCTGCCAATACATCGAGCGGAGGACTGAGCGCGGTCTCCTGCAGCATCGCGGGAACCTGCGTTGTGGCGGGCGGATATAACACCCAAGGCGGCAATTATGGCGTCTGGCTCGAGACCGTCTCGCACGACAAGTGGACCCCGGCGACATATGAGCCGTCCGCGCCCGCCGGGGCAGCGGACTTCCCGGTGAACGCGGTAGCCTGCCCCGCGCCAGGGAACTGCGTTACCGCCGGCGAATACCGCGACGCCAGCTCGGGGAACTACGCCGGCCTGATCACCGCCAAGTCAGGCGGGAACTGGACGGCGTCAGGACTTCCGCTTCCACCAGGGACAGGCCAGGACCAGGAGATCGAGCTCCACGGCATCGCCTGCCCGGCACCGGACAACTGCGTGGCCGTCGGCAGCATCTACGACGGCACCGGCTCGAACCGCGGCTGGGGACTGATCGAGACGCTGCGCAACGGCAGCTGGACCCCTGCCGAGGCGCCGCTGCCGTCGGACGCGGCGAGCGGTGACAACGGCAAGGGCAACCTGCAAGCTGTCAGCTGCCCGTCTCCAGGCAACTGCGTGGCCGTGGGGTTCTACAGCGCGGCAGGAGGCGACCAGCCAGGCGTGATCGAAACCCTTACGAACGGGACCTGGACCCCGTCGAACGTGCCGCTGCCCGCTGGCGGATCTAACCCCTGGCTGAGCGCCATCTCATGCCCGTCGGTCAGCTCTTGCGTTGCGGCCGGCTACTTCTATGCCGGTCAGGGAGCGAATGCCGGTCAGGGAGCGCCGAAAGGACTCATCGAGACGCTGGCGCACCACGCATGGCACCCGGAAGCGGCGCCGGTGCCGCAGGGCTCGACCAGCCAGTACGGCGTGCAGCTCCAGGGCGTGGCGTGCCCGGCTATCGGCGACTGTGTCGCTGTGGGATACTACAACGCGGACAGCAAGTCCAGTAACAGCTACGGCTTCATCGACACGCTGGCGGTGGGGAAATGGACCGCTGTTATGGCGCCCCAGCCGGGCGGCGCGGGACGAGGCGGCAAGGGACCCGCCCTGTACGCGGTGGGATGTGCGAGCACGAGCTATTGCGTCGCGGTTGCCGGGGACGCGATCGAATCGACGATTCCGATAGGGGCGATGACGGTGGTCGCCAGTGCGCCGAGCCCGAGCGGAAGCACAAGTCCCGCCCCGCAGTCCGCGCAGTCGTCGGCGGCGCTGTCGTCCGCACCGGCCATCGCCGGGCATGACACGCCGGAGAATGTGGTGACTGGCCTGATCCAGGCCGAGCTGGCCGGCGACTGGCAGACCGCCTGTTCGTACTACGTGCCGAGCGTACAGGCGACGTGTACGCAGGGAGCGTCCCAGTCTCAGCTTGGTGCGTTCACCGGCAGCGCCACCGTCAGCGGCGCCCAGGTACAAGGGTCCGAGGCGCTCGTCGAGGTGACCGGCAACATGTGCCAGAGCACCATCGGCTGTAACAGCAACAGCGACCCCTCCGCAGGCATGCCGGCCGACCAGGCGTCATTCCAGCAGGTATACGACCAGGTCCGGAGCAGCAGCGCGAATTCGAGCATGTCGCCCGTCCCCTGCATCCAGCAGAACGGGTCCTGGTACGTGGATACCGGACCGTAATCGCGGTGCCGGGTGGTCATGTGCTGTATCGCTTCGCATTGCTTATCGGCTTTACTGATCGTGAGCCCGGAAGTTGTCGCACGGTCAGCGTGTCCCGGTAGTAGAGGGACGGGCCGTCTACCTACTGCGCTCGGCTCGAAGCGTATTGCCGCGAGTGCTCCTTTGCAGGCGCGTGATCGACTCCGAGTGTTCCCGGCGCCTGTCGCTGCGGGCTGGTTTGGGCGTCGGGAGCGTGTTATTGAGGATCTCCTCGATGCGCTGGGTTGGCGATTCCCTCCTGTGGGGCTCGATTACTGGATCTGGCCCGGGCGGGCTGGCGGGCTGGGACCATCGCCGAGTGGTCATTTCGATCGTCTACATGCTTGTTCGCTGTCTGCTGAGTTGTCTGACGGTGCTGACCCGGCGTCGGCTGACCAAGGATGCCGAGCTCCTGGTACTCCGGCACCAGAACGCCGTGCTGCGCCGCCAGGTCAGCCGGGTCCGTTACCACCCAGCCGACCGGCTGTGGCTCGCGGCACTGTCGCGGCTGATCCCCCGACGCCGGTGGGGCGAGGTGTTCACGGTGACGCCCGCGACCCTGCTCGCCTGGCACCGCCGGCTTGTCACGCGCAAATGGGACTACGCGAGCCGGCGGGGTCCCGGGCGGCCGCCCATGGCGGACGCGATCCGCAAGCTCGTGATCCGCATCGCGACGGAGAACCCCGGGTGGGGGCACCGGCGGGTGCAGGGCGAGCTAGTCAGGCTCGGCCACCGGATCGCGGCCTCCACCGTCTGGCAGATCCTGCATGATGCCTGGATCGATCCCGCGCCCCGCCGCACCGGCCCGACCTGGAAGCAGTTCCTGACCGCCCAGGCCCTCGGCATCATCGCCGCCGACTTCGTCCACGTGGACACCGTGCTGCTGCGCCGCGTCTACGCGCTGGTCGTGATCGAGCACGGCACCCGCCGGGCTCACCTCGCCGGCATCACCGCGCACCCGGATGGTGCCTGCACAGCGCAGGCGGCGCGTAACTTCCTGATGGACTGGGGCCATCGCGCGGCCTCGGTCAAGTTCCTGATCAGGGACCGGGCAGGCCAGTTCACCAGCTCCTTCGATGCCGTGTTCGCTGCAGAGGGCATCAAGATCGTGGCGAGCCCGCCGCAGGCTCCGAGAGCGAACGCGATCTGCGAAAGGTTCATCGGCACCCTGCGCCGGGAAGTTCTCGACCGCTTGCTGATCGTCAATGAGCAGCACCTGCGCCGGGTACTGACCGAGTTCCTGCTGCACTACAACACGGCCCGGCCGCACCGCTCCCTCGGCCAGCTCACACCAGCTCAAGCCGCTAGTCAGCCGCCGGAGCCGGTCAATCTCGCCGACCACCGCATCCGCCAGAAGCAGGTTCTCGGGGGACTCACCCGCGAGTACTACATCGCCGCCTTACCACCCCGCGTCGCTGCGGAAAACGCAGGTCACCACCTCAATCATATTTCCGAGCCCCACAGGTGACGGACTCTACCGGGAAATGCCTACTGACGTGCGGTCCGGTGCCATGTCGGTGCCTGGCCGTGTCGGCTGGTGGTGGGCCGTTCCGGGACATGCGAGCCCGCCCGGAGCCCGCAAACGCCGTACGGCACTATGCGGGCTCTTCATGGGTATCGCATATTTAGATGTGGATGTAGCGTGTTCCACGTAATATTCTGTGGTCATGGCGAAGCGGAACCTGACCATTCAGCTGGACGAGGCGACCATACGGCACGCGAGGGTTGTCGCCGCGCATCGGGGGATGTCACTGAGCGGCCTTGTGGCCCAGCAGCTTACTGAGCTGGCAGAGGCGGACGAGCGGTATGAGCGGGCCCGCGGTGTCGCGCTGGGGGCTCTGGCGGAGGCGGTGGCCGGCGGGGCGCCTGCCTGGCGTCGCGAGGAGCTCTACGAGCTGTGAAGACGTTCGTGGACACGAATGTCCTGGTGTATGCCCACGACACGGACGCCGGTGACCGGCATGCGGTGGCGAAAGCGGATCTCGCCAGGCTGTGGGACAGCCGCGAGGGGGTGCTCAGCACTCAGGTGCTGCAGGAGTTCTACGCGGTCGTGACCAGGAAGTTCAAGCCGCCTCTGCCCCGGGCGAAGGCGCGGGCCATCGTGGCGGCCTACGCGGAATGGTGCGCTGTCGCCACCGAGCCGCAGCTTATCGTGTCCGCGAGCAGGCTCGAAGAGGAACACACCGTGTCCTTCTGGGACGCGTTGATCGTTCAGGCCGCCATCCAGGCTGGCGCGGAACGGCTCGTGTCAGAAGATCTCCAGGACGGGCGCCGCTTTGGCACGCTCACGATACACAACCCTTTCTGTCAGACCTGACCTTGGTGTTGCCACCGGCCGCGACCATGCCGCAGGAAATCAGCTCCGGGGATGCCAGCTGCCTGGGCGGCCAGGATCTGCTGCCACGTCGGTGATGCCTCCGATCATGTCGAATACAACTTTGAGTTGTTGGAACCGCGTCCGCGAACTGGGGGCTCGCAACCAATTCCTCGGACAGTAGTTCCCGCGGAGGCGGCTTGTGAAATCGTGCACAAGACGCTTCCGCGGAAACGTCATGCACGCTGTTGCCGACCGAACAGCGTTATGAGGACTACCTGACACAAGAGGACACCCGATGAGCGCCTGACCAGCTCAGCACCCGTGACCTACCAGGAATGGCGGGTAAAGCGAACGCTAAAGGTCCTTTGAACGAACGTACGGTGGTTCACGGCGCCGGGAACCGATGAGTCGGCTTCCGGTTCGCGCGCGGTCGGCGCTGCAACTGTTTGGCACGAGTGATTTCGGGATCACGAGGGTCCAGCGGCGGCGGCGACTCCGCTTGATCGCGCCGGCGTGCGCTGGCCGTACGGCGCTGTCTGGTGATCCGTACCTGTGACATTCCGCGCCCTCCTGTGGTCCGGGTACCGGTCTCACCGTCAAGGATCGTCCGCCACGGGCCCGGGTGTCGTCCTGGCCAGCACCCGGGTCACCCCCCGGCAGGCTGCCATCTTCCGGTACCGGCTGGCCGGAACGGCTCGCCGGGGTCCTGGCTGGCGTCGCAGGCCTGGCTGGCTTTGAGCATTGCCCGGTACAAGGCCTGCGGCCGGGGCGGCTCTGGGAGCGGTCCCGGGGCGGGGGCCTCGTATGCCTGGATCATGAGGGCGACGACGCGGCGCCATGCGCCGGGTGCGTGGGCTCTGGTGGCGGTGATGACGCCGGCGTTGGCCATCAGCAGGAGCACCAGGTCTTCGGGCGCGAAGTCCGCGCGGAGGCGGCCGGCGGATTTGGCCCGGTCGATGAGCTGGACCACGGCGTGGTAAGCCTCGTCGCGGCGCTTTTCCAGTCCTCTCGCGGCGGGGAAGGTCATGGTCAGCACGTTGGCGAATCCGTAGTCGGAGGCCTGCATGGCGCAGACGGCCTCGATATAGCCGGTGAGCCCGTGCCAGGGATCGGGATCGGCGAGCGCTGCCGTGGCCGCTTCGGCGTAGACGTCCATGCGGTCGGCGAAGACGGCGGCGACCAGGTCCTGTTTCGCGGGGAAGTGGCGGAAGAGCGTGGCGATGCCGACCCCGGCCTCGCGGGCGACCGAGGCCATGGGGGCGCTGATGCCTTCACGGCCGAAGACCGTGCGGGCAGCCGTGAGGATGCGCGAGCGGTTGCGCTCGGCGTCGCGGCGCAGGGGCGGGTTCCCGGTCCGGCCCGCAGGGCCGGCTGCTGAGGTCACGCTCCTGCCCACGCCGCCTTGCGCAACTGGGTGCTCAACCTGCACAAGGAACTGGCCGGCTCGGGCATCCAGGCCGCACACGTGGCCATCGGCGTCTGGATCGGCGGTGGCGGCCCAGAGGGTGCCCCGGCCGCCACCGCCGATGAGATCGCGCCCTTGTACTGGGACCTGCATGTCCGGCGCGATCAGGCCGAGCGCGTATTCACCAGGTGATGGACCTCGGCATCCTGCCCCTGCCCGGCCTCCGGCCAGCACCTGTTGCGGCTAGTTATGGTCGGAGATGGGGTGCCGCGGCGCGGTGGCGGGGGATCACGACTGAGATGTCGAGGCCGCCGGCGGGCTGGCTGCGGGCGGTGACGGTCGCGCGGTGTGCGGCGCCGACCGACCTGGCGATGGACAGGCCGAGGCCGACGCCGTCGCGGATGCCGGTCCGGGCCGCCATGCGCCGGAATGGCTCGAACAGCGAGGACACGGCCTCGTCCGCGATGAACGGCCCGCTGTTGGCGATCTCGAGGTAGACGGCCGCGTCATTGGTGCCGGTGCGCAGCTTGATCCAGCCGCCGGGTTCGTTGTGCCGTACGGCGTTGTCGACCAGGTTCCAGATCATCCGCTCCAGCAGCTGCGGGTCTCCGGTTGTCTCGGCCGGGTCGAGCTTCGTCTCGACCCGCAGGTCCAGGCGTTCGATCTCGGGAGCCGCGGCGTCGATGGCGTCCTCGGCCCAGGTGGCCAGGTCGGTGAACTCGGTGCTGAGCTTGCCCTGGTCGCTGACGGCCAGGGTGAGCAGCGCCTCGATCATGCTCTCGGCCCGGTCGATCGAGCGCCGCACGCGCACGGCCATGTCGGTGACCTGCCGCACCGTCAAGGCCGGCTTGGCCAGGGTCACGTCGATCGCCGTGCGCATCACGGTCAGCGGCGTGCGCAGCTCGTGTGAGGCGTTGGCGACGAAGCGGCGCTGGGTGGCGAACGCCGCGTCCAGGCGTTCGAGCATGTCGTCAAAGGTGTCGGCCAGCTCCTTGAGTTCGTCCCTGGCCCCGGTCAGCGCCAGCCGCTCGCCGAGGTGCTGCTCGGACGCACGGCGGGCGGTCGCGGTGATCACCCGGACCGGGCGGAGGACGCGGCCGGACATGAACCAGCCCAGGCCGCCCGACGCGACCGTCAGGACCGCGAGGCCGGCGAGCGAGAACGCCAGCAGGTCGCTGAGCACGCGCTGGCGCTGTGCCTGCAGCCCTGCCGCGGTGCCGGCGCTATAGGCCTCCTCTGCCTGCTTGCAGCCAACCAGAAGCGACGTCGGGACAGGTTTGCTCTTCGGCGGGCCGAGCGCCTGCTTGCACTGGGCCAGCTTGTCCAGCTCATGGCCGCTGACCGTCGCGCCCGCGGGGGGCTGCGTGGGCAGGCTGGTGGCGACCATTCCGTACGTGAGCGCGAGCAGCGCCGACCCGGCGACGAAGAACAGCGTGGCGTACAGCAGCGTCAGCCGGGTCCTGACCTTCTGCGGCCAGAGCCGGCGGACCGGGCGCGGCAGCGCGGGCCAGGTCATGGCAGCCGGTAGCCGCTGCCGGTCACGGTGTCGATCGGGTCGGGCTCGCCGAGTTTGCGCCGCAGCCGGCCGATGGTCACCGTGACCGTGCGGGTGAACGGGTCGGCGTTCTCATCCCAGACCCGTTCCAGCAGGTCCTCGGTGCTGATCACGGCCCCGTCGGCGGCCAGCAGCTCCTCGAGGATCCCCATCTCCTTGCGGGTGAGCGACAGCGGACGGCCCGCCCGGCTGACCCGGCGGCGGGCCCGGTCGAACACGATGTCGCCCCGCACGATCACCGGGGCGGCGGCCGGAGCACGCCGGGCCAGGGACCGGACCCTGGCGACAAGTTCCTCGAACGCGAACGGCTTGCCGAGGTAGTCGTCGGCGCCGAGGTTGAGGCCCTGCACCCGGTCGCCGACCGTAGCGGCCGCGGTCAGCATCAGGATGCGCGCCGCCGAGCCTGACCCGGCCAGCGTGGAGCAGACCGCGTCGCCGTGGACCTTGGGCAGGTCACGGTCCAGGATCACCACGTCGTAGGAATTCATCAGCGCCTTCTCGATCCCGGTCGGCCCGTCATAGGCCACGTCCGCGCCGATGCCCTGGTCTCGCAGGCCATCGGCGATGTCGTCGGCCAGCTCGGCCTGATCCTCCACCACCAGCACCCGCATAGGGCCATGATGCCCCGCCGTACATCACACCAGCATCACATGATCGCGTCCTGCCGGCCGCCTGACAGCCAGCTGGGAACTGGATTCCAGCGACATCGATGGCGCATCGATGTCGCTGGAACCGGACAATCTCCCGCCCAACGCGATGAATGGCGCCATCGTCGCGCTGAGCGGCGGATTCATCCGGCCCCGGCCGGACACCGCGCGGACACCGCGCCGCGTGTGACCTCGGTGTGATGCCCGGCGGCGTATGCCTGGGGGTAGCCGGGCACGGCGCCCGGCCGTACCCGAACCCGGCACGTCCGAGCGCCGCTGCCAGGCACCGGCGGAAATTGAGGATTCCTAGATGAGCACGATAGTGCCGGAACGGCCGGCTACCCGGAGGGCGCGGAACGGGGGCGTTCCCGCCCGCCGCGCGGTCATCCGGTGGGCGATACGACTGCTGCGCCGCGAGTGGCGGCAGCAACTGCTGATCCTGGCGCTGATCACGGTCGCGGTGGCCGCCACGGTGGTGGGCTCGGCGGTCGCGACCAGCACGCCGAGCCCGGCCACCGCCGCCTTCGGCACCGCGCAGGACCTGGCCACCTTCACCGGGTCCGGTCCGCGCGTCGCCGCCGGGATCGCGTCGATCGAGCACCGCTTCGGCGCGGTCGACGTGATCGAGAACCAGACGCTCTCGGTTCCCGGCTCGATCCAGACCTACAGTCTGCGTGCCCAGAATCCGCGCGGGCCGTTCGGGCAGCCGATGATTTCCCTGACCAGCGGCCAGTTCCCAGCCGGTGCCAGCGAGGTGGCGGTGACCGGCGAGGTGGCGACCGCCTTCAACCTGCATATCGGGAGCACCTGGACTGTCGCTGGCAGGATCCGGAAAGTCACCGGCATCGTGCAGAACCCGCAGAACCTGCTTGACGAGTTCGCCCTGGTGGCGCCCGGGCAGGTCACCGCGCCGACGGAGGTCACGGTGCTGTTCACCGCGCCGGGCGTGGCACCGGCGGACATCGGCCCGACCGTGGCGACCCCGAGCACGGTGGCGGCGAGCAACGTGTTCAACCCGGAGACGATCTCGCTCGCGGCGGCCGTGCTCGGCATGCTGCTCATCGCGATGGTCGGCGCGGGCGGGTTCACCGTGCTGGCGCGGCGCCGGCTCCGCTCGATCGGCATGCTCGCCGCTCAGGGCGCCACGCAGTCGAATATCCGCCTCGTCGTGAGAGCCAACGGCGTCGCCACGGGTGTCGCAGGGGCGGTGGCCGGGTTCGTGCTCGGCCTGGTGGCGTGGCTCGCCTACCGGCCGCACGTGCAGGCCAGCGCCCATCACACGATCGGCATGTTCCAGTTGCCGTGGACGGTGGTCTGGATCTCGATGGTCCTCGCCTTGCTGGCGGCCTATGCCGCCGCCGCGCGGCCCGCCAGGGCGATCGCCCGGGTTCCGGTCGTGACCGCGCTATCCGGGCGCCCGCCCGCGCCAAGGCCGGTACGCCACCTGGCGGTTCCGTTCGGTCTCGGGTTCCTGGCTCTCGCGTTCGGCTTGCTCGGCATGGCTGGCTCCAACGTCGGGACCAGCGGCTCCGGAAACAGCAAAGCGCAGTTGCTGGAGGTCCTTTTCGGATTCGTCGCGCTCGTGGCCGCCGTGGTGCTGCTGTCCCCGGCCTGCCTCGCGGTGCTGGCCAGGCTCGGCCGCTGGACACCGGCCATGGTGCGGCTCGCGCTACGGGATCTGGCCCGGTACCGGGCCAGATCGGGCCCGGCGCTCGCGGCGATCAGCCTCAGCGTGCTGATCGCGTCCATTGTCGGCGTGGTCAGCGCGGCCCGGTTCGGCGGGGCGATCGACTACGTGGGTCCCAACCTGACCTCCGGTCAGCTCATCGTCTACCCGCCCGGCCACGGCAACCCGAACGGGCCCGCGCCGACCGCGAGTCAGCTCGCCGCGACCAGGACGACCGCGCAGCGCATCGCCGCCTCACTCGGTGACCGTTACATGATCACGCTCGAGACGCCGAGCGGGAGCGTGAATTACGCCGGACCGGGACGGGGCTGGTCCGGCCCGGTCTACGTCGCGACGCCGCAACTGCTGAGCGCGTTCGGGATCACGTCGGCGCAGGTCAATCCCGATGCCGATTTCCTCACCATGCGGCCTGGCCTGTCATCGATGCGGCAGATGCAGTTCTGGGACGCCCCCAAGGTCCCCACGGGCACCCCCTGCACGCCGGGCAGCTGCCTGGCCGACCCGCCGATCCAGGAGATCGGCGCGCTCCCTTCCGGGACCTCGGCGCCGAACACGGTGATCACCGAGCATGGCATGCGGCAGTTCAACCTCACGGAAGCCGCGGCCGGCTGGCTGATCCAGGCGCCGGGCGGGCTGACCGCCACCCAGGTCACGAACGCCGAGCAGACCGCGGCCACGGCCGGAGCGAGCATCGAGACCGTCGACAATATCCCGTCGTTCACGCGGATCACCGACGCGGCCACGATCTTCGGCATGGTGCTCGCGCTCGGCGTCCTCGCGATGAGCATCGGCTTGGTCCGCAGCGAGACCGCCAGCGACCTGCGCACATTGACCGCCACCGGGGCCAGCGGCACGGCCCGCCGCACGCTCACCGCGGCGACCGCCGGCGCGCTCGCGCTGACCGGGGCGGTCGTCGGGACGGCCGGGGGTTATCTCGCGGCGATCGGGTTCTTCAGCACCAGCCAGCTGGACCAGCTTTCGGAGCTGGAAAGTGTCCCGGTGGCCGAGCTGGTGTGGATCCTGGCCGGCATGCCGCTGACCGCGGTGGTCGTCAGCTGGCTGCTGGCCGGGCGCGAACCGCCCGCCATCGCCCGCCAGCCACTCGAATAACCGATAGCCGCCTGGCAGATACCACCATCCATGCCCATAGTGGGACCCGGCAAGGCATCCGCCGGTTTCCGGCGGTCCCGCGCCCCGGCGATCTCCCCGGCTAGGGTATGAAGGTGCCCGGCAAGCAGCTGACCGTCGTGTCCTTTAACACGCGGGGGATCCCGGTCACAGGCTCACGCCTGGCCATGCGGTACGCGGCGATCGGCGCGGAGCTCGAGGCCGGGGACGCTGATGTCGTCTGTTTCCAGGAGATATTCACCTACTGGCATCTGCGTCTGCTGGCGCGGCGGATGCGCTCATTCCGGCATGTGAGCTACTTGCCGTCGGTGGCCGCCCCGGCGGGGGGTCTGGTGACGTTTTCGCGGCTGCCGGTGTCCGCGCCGGTTTACCGCGGGTTCGGCATCCCGCCGCGGGCTCCCGGTATCTCCGGGCTGACCCGGCTCCAGGCGTGGATGAAAGGCGCCCTGGTGGTCCGGCTGCGCGGTCCCGGTCTGTGCGTGGTCAACACGCATCCCGTCGCCAACAGGGACGGCGACTGGTCGGAGCAGAACCGGTTCTACGCTGTGCACCGCGCCCAGCTTGATGCCCTCACCCGTGCCGTCCGTGCGGTTCCGGCCCCGGTCGTGGTGTGCGGGGACTTCAACATCGCCCGCGACAGTTCGCTGTTCGGCAGGTTCGTGGCCAGCGCGGGGCTGGCCGATGCCTTCGAGGGCCGCTGCCCGGCGACGTTCCGGGCCGAGTACCTCCCGGCCGGCGCTACGCCGCACTGCATCGACTTCATCCTGACCTCCGCGGGGGTCAGGGCGGAATCCGCTACGGCGCTGTTCACCGGTAAGGTGCCGCTGCCCGGCGGCCCGGGATACCTCTCAGACCATCTGGGGCTGTGCGCCACGCTGTTGTTCAGCGCCGGCCGCCCGGACGGGAAAGCTCCTGATGGGCGGCTGCCTGCCGGGCGGCCCGGCGGCGGCGCACCAGGTGCCGTGCGATGAGGGCGAGGATCACCACGCCGGCGGCGATAAGCGCGTAGAGGGAGTAGCGGGTGATCTGCGCGTAGATGGTGCCGATGTGCCGCCCGGCCAGGTCGCCCACGCTGGCCCACAGCCCGACCCACAGCGCGGCACCCAGGGCGTTGTAGGCCAGGAACTTCCGCCAGGGCATGCCGGTGATCCCGGCGATGATGCCGTTGGCCTGCCGCACCACTTCCAGGAACCGGGCGATGGTGACCACCCAGCCGCCGTGCCGGGTGAAGAAATCCTGGGCCTTGTCCAGCCGTTCGGCCGTCAGCAGCACGTACTTGCCCCAGCGGAGGACCAGCGCCCGCCCGCCGAGCCGGCCGATCAGGTAGCCGATGTTGTCCCCGATGACCGCGGCAGCGAACGCCACGACCCCGACCGCGACGATGTTCAGCCGCCCTGCCCCGGCATAGACGGCCCCGGCGATCAGGACGGTTTCCCCGGGCACGGGGATGCCGAAGTCTTCGAGCAGGACCAGCCCGCCGATGGCCAGGTATCCCCAGTGGTTCAGCAGCGGGGCCAGCGAGGCGAGGATCCCCGGCAGCGGCGGCCCGGTCATGACCGCGGCCGCCGCTGCCAGGGGATCGGGATAGGACCGGCCGCGGCCGGTCTGGCCGTGTCGTGCCGGATCATCGTCACTCGTCTCTTCCCCCGGCTGGCTGGCGCCGGACTGTCAGCAGGGCCTGAACCTCTACGCCAGAGTAGAAATCCTACGAGACCGCCCGGAACAGCAGGTCGGCCACTCCGGTGGTCGTCTCGGCCCGCATGTAGCGCACCCCCGTCGCGGCGCAGCGCGCGGACAGCGCCTCGCACCGGGCCTCGAACCGTTCGGCGTAGCGCCGCCGGAGTGCGGGCGTCACGCCCACGACAACAACCTCGCCGGTCTCGCTGTCCCGCAGCTCGACGGTGCCCCCCGCTCCCAAAGCCGGAGCCGGATCGGCGTCACGAGGATCGATCACGTGCAGGATCGTGCCGGAAGAGCCGAGCCAGTCCACCGCCTCGTCCTGCTCGCCTGGCATGAACAGGTCGCTGAGCAGGACCGCGAAGCCGGGACCGGCCTCCGGAAGGCGGCCCGCGCGCACGCTGTCCGCGAGCTGGGTACCGCCGCCGGATGGCAGCCACTCCAGGTCGTCGAGCAGCCTGCCCACTGCGCCGCGGCCGGACAGCACCGGCAGCGGCCACGCCGTGCCGTCGGCGAGCGCGCAGATCCGCACCGCGTCGGAGTGCAGCAGGGCCACCGCGCCGAACGCGGCGGCGAGCCGCTTCGCGTACCGCAGCTTGCGGTGCCCGGGGACCGTCATCGAGCGGCTGCAGTCCACCAGCAGCGTCAGCGTGAGGCCCTCGTGAGCGGACGAGGTGCGGACGAACAGCTCGTCAAGCCGCGCGTAGGCGTTCCAGTCGATCAGCGCCACGTCGTCGCCCGGCTGGTAGCCACGGTAGTCGGTGAGCTCGGCGAATTGGGCGCGCGGGGCCCCGGGGTGCGCCCCTTCGAGCACGCCCATGATCGTCGCGAGGCTGTCCAGGCTGAGCAGCTCCAGCTGGCTGAGCAGCGCCGAGTCGAGCAGCGGCCCGGTTCCGCCGGAGCGCTCAGGGCGAGGCTTCGCCAACGCTGGCCAGCGCCGCGGCGACCAGGTCATCGGGTGAAACCCCCTCCCGCTGGCCCTCCAGGCTCAGCAGCACGCGATGCCGGAGCGCCTGCGGCGCGACCGCCCTGATGTCACGGAACGCGAGGCTGAGCCGGCCGTCGAGCAGCGCGGTGGCCCGGCCGGCCAGGCACAGTGCCTGGGCGCCGCGCGGGCTCGGGCCATAGCGGACGAAGCTGCGTACCTTCCCCGACGCGCTCGGGTGCCGCGGGTCGAGGGCGAGCACGAGCCGGCCCGCGTAGTCGGCGACGTGCGGCGCCATCGGAACCGCGTGCACGAGGCGGATCATGTCGCTCAGCACGCCCGGCTCGGTGACCTGCGCCGGCTGCGCCGGACCCGCGTCCCGGAGCACGATGTCGCGCAGTTCGTCGCGCCCCGGTGGGGTGAAGTGCAGCTTGAGCATGAACCGATCCAGTTGTGCTTCCGGTAGTGGAAAGGTACCATGTGTCTCAATAGGATTCTGAGTAGCCAGTACACAGAACGGCTGTGGTACTTCCCTTGTGACACCTGCGATGGTCACCGTGCGCTCTTGCATCGCCTCGAGCAGGGCGCTCTGCGTCTTGGGCGTTGCCCGGTTGAGTTCGTCCGCCAGCAGCAGGCTGGTGAAGACGGGTCCGGGCTGGAAGATGATCGTCATCTCGCCGCCCGGCGAGCGGGTGAGCACGTTGGTGCCGGTGATATCGGCTGGCATCAGGTCCGGCGTGAACTGGATCCGGCCGGACGGCAGCCCGGCCGCGGCGGCGAACGCACGCACCAGGCTGGTCTTGCCGAGGCCCGGCATGCCTTCGAGCAGTGCGTGCCGGTCGGCCAGCAGACAGCGGAGCACGCCGTCCACCGCTTCGTCCTGGCCGACGATGACCTTGCTCACCTGCTCGCGGATGTCGCTGGCGAGCTGCTGGAATTGGTCGGTGTCCAATGGTCATACGCCCAGCGCCCGCCGCAGGACCGGGGCGTGCCGGCGCGAGACCGGGACTGTCTCGTGCGTGCGCACCTCGGTGATCAGGTACAACGAGCCCTTGAACCCCTGGTCGATCTCCTTGATCCGGCGCAGGTTGACCAGGAACCGGCGGTGTACTCGCAGGAAGCCGCAACCGTCCAGCTCGTGCTCGAGGTTGTCCAGGCCGTGCGCGTTCGCGCGCAGCCTTCCCTGGTCGGTCGCCAGCCAGACGATGTTCCCGTCCGATTCGGCGTAGCGGATCTCCCGCAGCGCGAGCACGACGAGGCGGTCGTCGCGCCGGGCGATGACCCGGCCGGGCAGCCGGGAGGCAAGCGGCTCGGATTCGGGTGTGTCGACCGGGTCGCCGTCGGCTGACCCGCCGGTGAGCAGGAGGCCGATCATCTGGTGTGACTGGAAGACCGGGGAGACGCTCACCGGGAGCGGTGCCTGTATGAAGGGTATGTAGACGCGCGTCGAACCCGTCCAGTGCGGATCGTAGCGGGCCTTTCTGGTCGCGTGCTGGGCGAGCCCGGCCAGCTCGCGCACCTGGGAGACCCAGCGGCTGGCCGGGTCGGCGGCCGGGGTCCGTGACGGCACGCCGAACAGCAGGCCGGCCTCGTCGTTCGCGATGACCACCCGGCCGGCCATGTCCACTGCCGCGACCGGCCCCTGGGCGCCCGCCGCGGCCCGGGCGAAGGCGGCGACGAGCTCGATGCCGCTCTGCCGTTCGCGCTTGCGGAGGATCGCCTGCACGGTGGCGGCGTTCTGCCGCAGCCATCCGGCCAGCCGGACCGGAATCTCGGGGCCGCGCAGCGACACGTTGAGTACCGCGATGGCCTTGTCGGTGGCGGCGTCGCGGATCGCCACCCCGGCACACGCCCAGCCGTGGAACCCTTGGCACCAGTGCTCGGCGCCTTCCACGATCACCGGCTGGTGGCATTCGAGGGCGGTTCCCATCCCGTTGGTCCCCGTGGTCCACTCCGGCCAGGCGGACCATGGCGCGAGGTTGCTCTCCTCGGCCAGGCCGAGCGTCTTCCGGTCGCCCCACGTCGCGAGGATGCGGCCGTCGGAATCTGTCACCGTGATGATCCCGCCGAGCGCCTCGGCGTCGGTCGCGGCCATCGCCGCGGCCCCGCCCAGCTCGGCGAACACGGTGCCGTGCAGCAGCGAGTGCTCGCCCTTGCCCGGCCCTTCGC
>Ga0213881_10000436_pt1 | contig 28005 bp, 25 predicted proteins | sample BarmaccoBMER_R08_FD_160104 | JGI IMG/M metagenome (GOLD analysis project Ga0213881, IMG submission 160104) | Barbacenia macrantha exposed rock microbial communities from rupestrian grasslands, the National Park of Serra do Cipo, Brazil - ER_R08 ... | reverse complement strand
CTGCTCCGACAAATTCTTCTTCGTTGCTAATAGAGGTAGGCAGAGTTGAAGGTAGATCTGACAGTTTAATGGTTGCCATTTGCAGTCCTTTTGTAATGTTTAATTGAGATTGAGTGAAATAGCTTGACTTCAGTACTCTTAAGCAGGGTTCCCTCTCGAATTACCTTATTTAGCAACTCAAGCGTTCATCACTTGGTTACTTGAACCAACTGAGATGATAGAAGTATGTGTGTTGGTTTAAACGCTTAAGAGATACTGTGGTTTACGCTGTCTAAATGGATTAAGTTGAGCTGAAAATCAGTCTGGTTAAATCCCTAAGTAGACATTAGGATCTGCCGCTTGACGTAGTTGTTCAGACGGGAGGTAGTTCTCCGTTACGATTTGCGGACAGCGCATGCATGCGGCTTTGCCTTCTTGCTGCCACCATCGGCAGTTTGGGCGTAAACGGCATAGCGGCAATCCGGTCTCTACTTCAGGCAGAAAGCGGACAATTTTCGCTGCTAGACGACAATTCGAGCCATCAAAGTGCTGACAAGCACCGCCAGCACACGGTGCAGCAAACCGAAAAACCTCAGTCGGGTCCACTGGGGCGGCAAGAGCTAGGAGTTCGTCGGTGACAGGTTGCGGCTCGGCAAGATGAGCTAGGCATGGTTCTTCAACGGTGCCGCCAACAACCCCGAAGACAACGCTACCCTCCATTTCTGGTTGGGCACTTGGGCAAAGTGGCGGAGCATTGGTAGTTGTAATGCGTTCCATTTTTCAATTCTTGTTGGATTGTGTTACTTCCATTCAGGCTTGTCCTAGGACTCTAAATGCACCTCTCCCTCGCAATTGAGAGAGATATTAATAGTCTTTTTCACACTGAACTATGCCGTATCAAATGACGATTTTCTGACCGCTGCGTCAATTACTCCATTTTGCGATCGCCTATAAAGAAAGATACCTGATGGAGCGAAGCCTAATCCAGATCTACTAAGGATTTGAAAAATTGACGCGAACGCCAAAATAGAGGCTTCCCTGGGAAATGGAGTAATTGACGCTCTTAGGTCAAGTTAATCGACAATTGGTCTAAATATAATGCCAAGAACAATTGGTCCAATACCAGGACTGAGGAAGCCGCCTCTAATCTCTTGTAATTGTCGAGAGTCAAGCGCTCGGATAACAGCACTGGAGACTGCTCCGATAAATTCTTCTTCGTTGCTAATAGAGGTAGGCAGAGTTGAATGTAGATCTGACAGTTTAATGGTTGCCATTTGCAGTCTCCCTGTAGTGTTTAATTGAGATCAAGTGAAATAATTCAATCTTAATAACATTGTCTAACACCAATTTAAAAAGTCAACAATATTGGGATTTTTTATAAGACATTAAAATGACAAAAATGTCCTGGATTTAGTAATGCCATGGTTTTAATTTAAAAGTATCAAACAAAAACAAACTCTCAATAAAACTCAGGATATGAATCATCTATTCAATTCAAATGTTAAATCTAACGGAGTGTAGATATCTTGAGAATTAGCATTTAAATAAGAATGCCTTAAATCAATTCCAGCTAAAGAGAATTGTTGGTAAATAGACGCTATCCGGCTTTCTGGAGACTCATTGCCTACATGCCAAGCTTCCAATAAACCATTAGCAATAATTTGACAGCGGTTCATACCAAAACTTTCTTGAGCAGAAAATTTGAAGTCTGGTTCCTCTGCTAAACCGAGTCCTGGTGCAAGTAACTTTGTGAATAGGGGCACCTCAGTTCGGAAGTGAAAACAGTTTTCAAGGTATACGTTCTCAAGGACTTGCCAGACTGCTTTATAGTAATCTGGTTGAAAGTAAAGCACACCTGAATCGTAACGTTTGTACTCAGAGGGGTTGTATAAAACCTTAAAAGAGAAGGGTACTTGAATTCGATTCAGGTGCTGCGTTAGGCTAGCCATAATAGCAACAGCACCTTCTGGAGCCAAATTAAAGTAGACACGTACTATTTCAGGACGAGAGTCTAGATTAGTACGAGTTTCCATAGAACCGGCATTACCAATAGCAACGTAAAATCCGTTTTGAACTCGATTACGAGGTGTCCAAATAGCGACTAAGTCTCCTAGCTTAGCAGCCCGATTTGTAGAATGGAGATGGAGATCTCGCTCAATGTAAACGGTTAACCCGCCCTTTGACACTACAAGGATATTATCACTCTCTGCCTTAGGACATGCCAACCTGGGTCGAAGTAACCTTCACCACTATTGTTCTGGTGTAACCGCTTGTAAAACTCTAAATCTATTCCTAGAAGAGTATTGTTCTCAAAGTTTTTATGAGGTATCAGAGCCGATAAATTAGCCTCTAAGGCTAAGGTAGATCGCATAGAACCGTTATAATAAATGCCGTAGATGAAACTCTGTAATTGCAAGTTTAGATACTTGTTCTGAAGGTTCAAAGGTATTCGTTGAAAGCGTGCCACTGTCTCATTAGGAAGTTCCAAAGGCTTGTAATCTGGATGGCTAATACAGAAATTGGACTGGATACTAACATTGTTAACAATGTCTTGAAAAGACCCTAGGAGAAGAGTGAAAGAAGGCTCTATTAGAAGTAGACGGTATGACGAGGAGGAGGCACTGGATATTCTATTCCGATGATTCCAGAACCGCCTTTGATATCAATAAACTCGATGTCAACTAAGTCTGTCATAAAGCTTTCGGAATCCAGAAGCAGATCAACCCCAGCGAAATGAAGATTGGTAACTGAAATATTAGCCATATTAAACCTCCTTAGGTTTAATTAGAGTTTGAATTACTTTACGTTCAAGTTAGTTCTTCTTTAGAATATAAAATTGGCTTAAGTTCTTCAAGCAAAGTATAGTTATTGATTGGTCATAAGTAGAACAATAATGTCTTTTACAAGTTAATATTAAAATTTTTAAAGATCTTAAGAACATAGATGTAATCTTAAGATCTTTAAAATAGTTACTATTTAGCTAAAACTTTAGTCGGATTAGCTATTACACGCCAAATGTCTCTCCAGTCAGATAAACTACCTCCTTTAACCTGGCTAGCAAGTTCGTCGTCAGTTAAATCGGCCATAAAACTCTCAGAATCCTGGAATAGGTAAGAACCTATAGGATATTGATGAAAGACTTTATCCTTGGGCATTTAAGACTATCCTTCTTAGTTGCGTATATTAAACATAATTAAGCCTGTATGTTTTCTATTACTCCATCATCTTGGTAATTCCATCACCTATAACTGCTAACTGCCCTAAGAGCAATTTCAGGTACTGTCATCCTGATGGCAGATAATGGTTAGATAGTGGCTCAAATTGTATTCCATCTAATTCTGTCCTAAGAGAAAGAGGCGTTGCTGACAGGAAAAATAATCTAGTACTAATTAATTTTTTCTAAATTATTGCCCTATCAACAACACTAACTCAGAAAGGTTTTAGAAGTTTTAGACTTCTTATTAAGAAATAGCTACTGTTTCAAGACTTTGTCGACCGCTGCTGCGGCATAAGATATTCCTACGCCAACAGCAGCAACTGTAACAGCAATTGCTGTAGCTAAACCAAAGGTGCTTCCACCCTGAACAACATTGACTTCTCCTTCAGAAAGTTCTGTCATATAGCTTTCTGAATCAAAAAACAGCTCAGTACCTACAGGATGTAGATTGGAAATTGTAACGCTAGCCATTTGAGTTCTCCTTAAGAAATTAAACTTGAGATTGAACTAAGTTATTCAATCTCTTTCTCTCTAATCTTCCAAATTACAGTTGTAAATGTCAAGATAAAAAGTAGTGTTTCTCAGCCAAAATTGATCCACAAATGTCTTTAAATAGAAACCAAAAAACTCTACAATCTTTCTAAAAGAAATCTAATTCGCTGTATTTATTTAGCTGTTATCTATGACATTATAAGAGCGCAAGCTACGTGCTTCGAGGTTTGTCACAACATCAACTTCTTCAATCTGCTGAGCAAGCCACGACGAAAACAGATCTGAAAGAATTTGAGTACGTAGACCCTCGTCCAGTTGTGATTGAATTATTTCCTCAACCAAAATTAGATGTAATCCTTCAGAGGTCATTATTGGTTTGAGAACTTGAGGCGGAGTAGCTGAAAAGACAGCAGCAGCAATTTCTGGCTTCAAGTCGGTATGGCGGAGTAGACCTTTATATCCTCCCAGGTGACGTAGCTTCGTATCTTGGATATATTGACGGGCAACCTCAGGAAAACTGATTTCGGCTTCCTGTAGTGCGTAGAATAGTTCTAAGGCGAGGTCTTTGTCATCCAAAATGACTTCATATATAGCTGCAACAGTATAATCCAATTGATGTTCGAGAAAAAAGGGTTCAATTTTGTCCCTAAATAGATAATTTGCTAGTTTTGAATATATAACACTGATGTGAGCGATTTCTTCAAAATCATCTAGAGAAAGATTATGTTTTTTTAACCATTTTCAAGTATCTTCAGCACTTTGAAGTTGATTCAGTATCCGAATATTATCTACCGCTTGCTGCAGTTCTTCAGGCTTTGCTTCAATACCATGTTTGTCGGCTGTAGCTGCAATAACTTTCCGAGTTACAATGCTTTGAATTATAGAAGGAAGTTGACAAGAGATGTTGACTTGGTGAAGAATATCTTCACTAGAAACATTGATGTTTTGTGACATGATGGAATTCACTCAATTGTCGGTTAGGCAAAATGTTGGCTATTGATAATGAGCTGCGAACGTATGTCTAGAGCTTCAGACCGCTTCTTTGCAACTTCTTCAACGGATCGAGAATGAAGTCAATCAGGCGACGTTGCCGGACGACGACCTCCACAGTTGCTGCTTGACCTGGGTTCAAGGTAATCCGTCTATTTGCTGTCTGGATATAAGTCTGTTCGAGGTCAATCTCCAACTCAAAAGCTTCTGTCTGGTTCTGAGAAGTTTGGTTCGTCTTCGAGTCAGGTGAGACCCAGCTTACTTGTCCTTCCACAATGCCATAATCCTGGAAGGGATAAGCATCAAACTTGAGCTTGGCTGGCATCCCTACCTGAAGAAATCCACTCTCCTGACTAGGCATCTGCGCTCTAAGTATCAGGGGTGTGCCTCTGGGAGCAATCTGAGCCACCAATTGTCCTGGTTGGATTACAGCTCCAGCCTTTTGAATGGGCAACTGAAAAATCGTGCCTGTAATCGATGCCCGAATCGTTCGCTGGTGGATTTGAAATTGTAGAGACTTAATCTGATTTTTGGTTTGAGCAATTTCTGCCTCTAAGCTAACTATTTGTGCCTGCAGGTCATCGAGTTGTCTGCTACTCTCTAACAGAGTTAACTCACCAGTACGAATCAGACGCTGATAAGTACTCTGCTGTTTTTTGAGTTCAGACTGAGCTTGTTCTGTATCTGATTGAGATTGTTCTACAAGCTTTTGGCTCTCATTCATGATGCGTTCTGCTTCTACCACTTTGACTTCAGGCACAACGTTCTCCTGCCAAGATTTGCGATAGCGCTGCACTTCCTTCTGGTCAAGAGCAAGGCGGTTGTTTGCCAGGGCATATGCTTTCCGACTAGAATCGAGCCGTTGCTGAGTTTGCTCAATTTGGGTCAGTTGCTCAGTCTCTTGAGCTTGACTTTGCAATCGCTGCGTACTGGTGGCAATTTCTAACTGATTTTTGCTGAGGTTTAACTGAGTCAACCGATTCAGCTGACCTTCTAGCTTAGCTTGAGCCTGCTGAAGATCGCTGCGAACTAAATCTGATGCTAGTTGCAGTAAAACCTGTCCAGCTTTTACAGATTCACCTTCCTTGACCTGAATCCCCACAACGGTTCCTGCTACTGGTGCGTCTAATTGAACGGTTTTGCTCTTAGGCTCAAGACGCCCCCTGGCAGTACCTGTCTCATCCACTTTAGACAACATTGCCCAAGGCAAGGCGATCGCTGCAAACGTTACCAACATGTACAGCAATCCCCGCGTCCAAACCCTTGGTAAGGTGTCGAGCAGTTCTTGAGTGGTGTAGAACCAGTCAACAGTATCTACTGCTGGCTGAGGCTCTGTTAGTGTCTCATTACCTTCATCCAAGTTTGGCCGATCCGTGAGTGACTTGTAGTCGCTAAGCTGAGATTTCTGGGTGGGCACAATATGTGAGTTAGAAGTATGAGGCATGATTTCTCAGTAATGAATATCAAATCTTTGCTTCAGCCTGTGATGTCGAGTTGCTGTTGGTTGAGATAAAAGTAGTGTCCTCGCTTGGTCATCAACTCGTCATGGGTTCCGCTTTCAACCAAAATACCTTTGTCTAAAACTAGAATTAGATCGGCCTTACGAATAGTGGAAAGGCGATGTGCGATGACAAGTGTTGTTCGATCTTTGAGGATAGTGTTCAAGTTAGTCTGAATGATGCGCTCAGATTCAGCATCGAGATGGCTAGTCGCTTCGTCCAGAATTAACAGACGAGGATTTCCCAACAGGGCACGGGCGATCGCAAGGCGCTGGCGTTGTCCCCCAGACAGCAGGCCGCCACCTTCGCCGATCTGCGTTTCGTAGCCCATTGGCAATTTCTTAATGAATTGATCTGCACCTGCTTGTTGGGCTGCTTCCATAATCTCTTCTAAAGTACTCTCTGGGTGACCAATACTGATGTTTTCGCGAATGGTTCCACCGAACAAAAATGTATCCTGATCGACTACACCAACTTGTTGCCGCAGCGAACGTAGAGAAAGACCAGTCACATCCTGACCATCAATCAAGACTTTGCCATTTGTGGGGGGATAAAGGCCCAAAACTAATTTTGAAATTGTTGTTTTCCCAGAACCACTGCGACCTACAAGCGCCACAGTTTGTCCACAGTCAATCTCAAAACTCAGATTTTCTAAAACGTTGATATCGCTTTCCGGGTGGTAACGGAACGTAACTCGCTCGAAGCGAATATGTCCCTGCATCTGGGGTAATGATTGACGAGTTGCTACATGCAGGTCTTCTTCTGTCTCAGTATCAATAACGTCATTGATCCGCTCAATAGCAATGATCACTTCCTGCAATTGATTCCACAGTACAATCAATCGTTGAAAAGGTCTAATAACGTTACCTAACAACATGTTGAAAGCGACTAATTGTCCGATAGTGAGTTCGTTTTGAATCACCTGCCATGCTCCAAACCATAGCAACACTGTAGTCATCACAGCTTCAATGGTTGAGCTAAATATCTGAAGCGTGTTGTTGATTGTCTGCCCGGAAAAGGACGTTTTAATTGACTTGCCAAACAGGTTTTCCCAATGCCAGCGTACCGTCTGTTCAACTGCCATAGATTTGACAGTACGGATGCCTGTTAGGGCTTGAATCAGATAGCCAGTCTCTTCACTATAGGCGTTAAAAATCTCGCGCGAGACGCGCTGCAAAAAGGGCGTAGCAAATAGTGCAAGTAATACAAACGGTGGCACGATGGCCAACACCAGTAATGCCAGCTTCCAGTTATACCAGAACATCAGCCCCACATAAACAAAAACCGTGAGCAAATCGAGCAAGGTTGACACTGCTTCGCCCGTCAGGAAACGCTGAATCTTACGATTTTCCTGCACCCGAGAGATAATATCGCCAACGTAACGGAATTCGAAGAAGCTCAGTGGTAATCGGAAGGTATGTTGAATAAAACCAACAATCAGCGCCAAATCAACTTTATTAGCAGTATGGTCTAGCAGATATTGCCGCAAACCTGTCATGGCAACTCGAAACAGACCAAAAATGAGCATCCCTAACCCGACAGCTGTTAGGGTTAATTGACTCCGCTGCACAACTACCCGATCCAACAATAGTTGAGTAAATAGAGGTGAAAGTAGACCAAAAACCTGAATTAGGACAGAAGCTACGAACACTTCCAACAGTACGAGTCTATGAGGTTTTGCTAACTCAAAGAACTGCCAGAAAGGAGTACTAGCTTCCTCAATCTCTTTAATTAAAGCCGTAGGTTGCAGCAACAAGGCATAACCAGTCCAACCAGCTTTGAATTTGGCATAGCTAAGCGTGCGCTGACCAATCGCTGGATCTGCTACCACAACGTGCTTGCGAGTTACCTCATACACCACAATGTAATGCTTTCCCTCCCAATGCACAATCACAGGTAGGCTTTGTTTAGCTAGCTGGTCAAGGCTAGCTTTAACTGGTCGGGTAGAAAACCCAATGCTCTCTGCCGCTGCTGTTAGACCGCGTAGTGAGGCTCCATTACGGTCAACATTAGCTATGTCTCGTAAATGGTTGATACTAAAACGCTTACCCCAATAGCGAGCTACCATTACTAAGCAAGCGGCACCGCAGTCAGATGCACTTTGCTGGGCAAAGAATGGATAGCGCTTGATGACTCGCTGCCATAAATGACTAACTCGTAAGGAAGGATTGGGAAAATAGGCGTGACTAATCTTTTTCTGATTTTTGCGTTCAACAGTTGGTTGAGAAATTTTGGATGCTTTCTGTTTGCTGACAGCAGACGCTAGTGGTTGGTGGTCAGTAGCTGAGGTAGCGTTTGATGACCTTAGCAGCGAATCTCGAAGAACTGCTTGATGATAAAGATGCTTCCGGATTTGAGGATATTTGCAGCTCAGGTCTTGCAACAACTTGCCTGAGAGATAATAAAGTGTTGGCACCTCTTGACTAGCTCTAATTGAGTAAGCTTCAAAAGTCTCTTCTGGAAACAGAGTTAACTCTCCAAATGAGTCCCCTATTCCTAAAGAAACCAACAAGTCGTCATTACCGTCAATTAGCCTCACCCTACCAGAAGCAATGACATAAATACCTGGTTGGGCATCCGTTGCCTGCCAAAACTGTTTGCGTGGGGGCGGCTCTAGAACTTTTGTGTGTTGAAGTAGTCTTGAGAGTTCTTGTTGGGAGAAATGCTGTCCTAGAATTTTTTCTAGTAGGTGACTAGAAGTCAAAGGTTGGGATAGATTCTGAGCCATAGCTGAAATCTTAACGGATAAAATTGAATGGCCATACGGAAAGAGACTCGGACGATAAAGAGGAGGGTAGGTCACGAATCACGATGTTAGAATTGCCACTGTTGGTCTGACTCGTGGTATCATTACCTGTAGCTAGTTTTTGTCGGATAGACAGCCCCATCTCTTGAAGTAGACGGTTAATGTGGCGAGGGCTGAGTTCAATTTTGAGCTCTTTTGCCAAATGCTTGCCGAGCCATTGTGCTGTCCAGCGTTGAAATGGATAGCCCAGCTCTCTCGGACTTTGGCTGACCAGTTGTCTCAACCTGTCTAGATATTGTTCGTTTACCGTCTTAGGTCGACCAATTGGGTTGTCCTGCCAGTTATGTGCATGACCTAGCCGAGCCATCAGAATCCAATGTTGTGCCGTTGTCTGAGAACATCCCAAGGCTTTACAAATTTGGCTCTGAGATTTCCCCTCATCTGCAAGCAACATGATTTTAAGGCGCAGAACGTACCGCGATGGTAAATCTTCTTGCAGACTCTTCTGCAGCAATTTTCGCTGAAAAGGTGTCAGTAGCTGACACTGCTTTGCTTGCTCATTTCCAGGCGTGGATTGAATGTGATTGGTTGACATATCCCTCGATCGATCAGAATTTAAAATTCTATTCCTTCAGTTGTGGTGTTTCGGACTGAAACCCTTACACCATGTCAATATGCTGACCTTGAGTTTTTATGCAATAGAGTTTTTTCATTAACACACATATGCCGCTTTGCCTTCTTGCTGCCACCAAAGACAGTCTGGGCGAAGAAAGCAGGGCGGCAATTCTACGGTTACTTCTAGTAGTTGCTGTAGAATTTTCAAATAGAAGAGCTAGCAACTCGTCAGTCACGGGTTATGGCTCATCCTGAATTTCAAGCTCTATGCCAAGCAAGTTTTATGCTTTAGACGGAACTAATTTAGACAATATTTTCTCTTTCCATTCTCAAAGAGTCGAACAATCATGTTTTGGTGAGAGATCCGGAGGATGTATTCTTCATTGCTTCTGCAATCAAGCCTGTAAGGTCTGATTCACATTTCCCCAATACTATTCGATCTTTGCTGTTCGCCGCTGTTCTGTTAGCTACTCCTCAAACAAAAGCTTTTTGATGATTTCACGTGTTGACTCATTCAAATGAGCTGGACTCAAGGACAGTACTTGAACGATTGTGTAGCTATCTTCAATAAGGAGTGGTTGTAATATTGCATCCGGTTCAGCCGTTGCAAAAACAGGTACTCTTAACTCTGGCTGCATCTGCCTACGCTGCACAACCTCAAACATAGGTCTGACTTGGTGTTCTAATGGATTCATCGTTCGCAAACAGTATTTTGCTGCGTTGTAAAAATCTACTTTACCAAGGCAGAGCTGCTCGTAAATTTGGTAAGCACTCTCCCGATCAGAGAATTGCAATCGAGCAAGATATGCAGTATCAAAGTCAGTCTGATGTGCAGCAAAGTGTTTGTCCACATGGTTAGCCGTGAGTTGATCGCATAATTTAGCAACTAATATCTGGTCGATCAGCATTTGTTCGAGTTGCTCATGAGTTAGACCATTTTGCTCTAGCCAGCGATAGGTGTCTTCAGCCGTGTAGAGCTTACGTATCTAGCGAAAGCGATTGATTGCAAGCTGTAAATCAGCGTCAGATAGCTCAATGGGATGCTGCTCCAATTCTTCCTAAATCAGACACATATTTATCAGATGGTTGACAATCCGTGCTTCATCCCTCCCTCTTATTTAGAGACAATCTCGGTGACTAGACTTCAGAACCCTACTATTAACAATCAGGACAGCCACAACAATTTGTACACATGTTGCTACAATCACGCAATCCACCAAGGATTGTTTTCAATTGTTAATCAGGTAAATCGAAAAGTTCCTGATCGTCAACCTCTAGGTTGTTGATGACGGTACGGATTTTTGGTTGCTTCTCTTTGTACGACATAATTTTCTCCTTTTGAATGAGAAATCAAAGTTTTACAATTCCATACTCCTGGGATTGAGGCTCTAAGTCAAGCAGATTTTATGCTTCAAACGGAATTATTTCAAGTAATATTTTCTTTTTTGCCATCAAAGAGGTTAAACAATTACACTGAGTTTTTCTATGCTCTTATTTGTTTTTAAAATATTGTCCTGTTTGCAAAAGCTGCATTGTGGGCTTAAATCTTTAAACATTCTATAAAAATTTGAGACATTAATATTTGTTTTATGTCTGATAAAACTACATTGCGATCTTGACATACTTAAAATGATTAAAGAAGATATGGAATAAAGAGATTAAACATCTCATTATAATCTCAACTTAAACCTCTTTAGGAGATTTTTAAATGGCAAGTATCAAAATTTCTGATCTCCGTCCTGCTGGAGCTAACCTGTTTTCCGATTCCGAAAGTTACCTAAATGACCTATCTGAAGAAGAGCTTGGTATTAATGGTGGAATGACACCTACCACCATTGTCATTACCATTGCCATTACGGTTGCTGTTACATGTTCGCCAGGTTGTTAATCTAGGTAACGCGATAATTTTATCTCGCCTAAGATAATTGTATAACGGGAGTGATAATGTCTTTAAAAAGGATTATTTAACCTCCCGTTTTCTTTCCAGATAAGTGCTTCAGAGCTGGACTTGGAGCTTGGAGGCAAGGCTCTACAAGATTAAGGAACTCCAAATATGGTATTTTTGTTAAGTCATCAAAATGTTTTTGACTATTTATTTGAGCAAAAGCTCTGTACTCAAGAAGACAATGAACAGAGGCAAGTCGAGCTAGTATTTGCTAAAAACTTTAATTTGTTACTGAGTTTAAAGGATGGTCGTAAACTCCTCATTAAGCAAGAGCGTCACAATCAAAAAGGGGAAACTGCTGGTGAATTTTTGAATGAATGGCAAATCCACAAGTTATTACAACAATTTCCAGCCCTCAACCACCTCCTCCAGTCAATATCAGAAGTGCTTCACTTTGATGCAGATAATTCGCTCATTGTTTTTAACTACCTCACTGACTATTGTGAGCTAGCCGACTTTTATGCAAAGAAGAATACCTTCCCGCTTTCAATTGCAACCTTACTCGGAACTACTTTGTCCACGATTCATCGCACGACTTTAAACCAGCATGATTACCGGGACTATTTTTCTCAAAATGGTGGTAGTGTATCCACTGCTCGGTCTCTTAACTTTACTTATGTGATGGAACGGATTGGACCCGAGATTTTCGGTATGGTTCCCGCAGATGGTCTTAAATTTTTTACTCTTTATCAGCGTTATGATAGCCTTGGGCAGGCAATCGCGGAGCTTAGCACTGCTTTCGAACCCTGTTGTCTAACGCACAATGACTTAAAGCTGAACAATATCCTATTACACAACTATTGGGAGCAAGCTCTCTCAGAGGAACAATCAAGTCATAGCATCGTTCGATTGATTGATTGGGAGCGCTGCAGCTGGGGAGATCCTGCATTTGACTTAGGAACAATTATTGCCAGTTATTTACAAATCTGGCTGAGTAGCTTGGTTGTTAGTAAAACGTTCGATGTCGAAGAATCTTTGCGCCTAGCCATGACTCCGCTGGAACAGATCCAACCTTCCATCGCTGCTCTTACTGTAGCTTATCTAAGTAACTTTCCAAAGATCTTGGAGCGCCGCCCTCACTTTTTAAGGCAAGTCGTGCAATTTTCTGGCCTTGCCTTGATTCAACAAATCCAGGCAATGATTCAGTACCAAAAATCTTTTGGCAACGCAGGTATCTGCATGCTTCAAGTTGCTAAAAGTCTATTGTGCCGCCCAGGGCAAACAATTCCAACTGTTTTTGGGATGACAGAATCTGAACTAACTTACCTCAGTTATTCTCCGTTTTAGTCCTTTTAATTGAAACTAAACGATTATGCAATTACTAAAGTCTTGTCAAAATCAACTCCTCGATGTCTCCACTGAGCGACTGCTAAACTCTCTTCAGGACATCGTTAGCAACGTTCAAATCCAGCCCAACTTTTGTATCAGCCATCCAGATTACAAACCCTTAGAACTTTCATCGGAGGTGGTCGCCCGCTTTCAGCGACTACCTCCAGCTATCCAGAGTAAGTATCTAAGCCTGCAGCTGCGTAGTTTTCTCTACGGTATATACTACAATGGCTCCTTGCAAGCCGCCCTCGCACTAGATACTAGTTCATCTGGTTTGGCGCTGCACCAGGATTTAGAGAACAATAGCTTTCTTGGTGTAGATTGGGTTTTTTACGAGCGGTTGCACAAAAGCAATGAAGGAGAAGGCTACTTCGATCCAGGTTGGTATGTGCTGAGGCAGGAAAGTGATGGTAGCTTGGCAGTGCAAAAGGGCGGTTTGACGCTTCACATTGAGCGTGATCGCCATTTACAATCTGTAGCTCAATCCGCTACTGTAGGTGACTCAGTTGCTATCCGCATGCCTCGCAATCTAATTCAAAACGGATTTTACATTGCAGTAAGCAATGTAGGTCCAAATACTCATGATGGGACAGTGAGAGTTTACTTTAATTTGAGTTCTCAAGGTGCTACTCCAGTTATGGAAAGTATAACGAAGCAGCTGAACAGGATTTTGATTCCGTTCACCTTTAAAGTGCTGTACAACCCTTCTGACTATGGGCGCTATGACTCAGGGGTTCTATACTTTGAGAAAAGCAACTACAAGCAAGTCCAGCCAGTACTTCAGACAGTTTATATGGAGAACCAATCGCATTTTCAGGTGGATATACCTCTTTTCACTAAATGGCTTGCACCAGGGCTTGGTTTAGCAGAGGAACCAAATTGCAAATTTGCCGTCCAGGAAAGTTTTGGAATGAATCGCTCCCAAATTGTTGCTAATGGCCTGCTGGAAGCTTGGCAAAACGGTGATGACTCTCTAGAGGCTCGGATGGCTTCAATCCGTAAACACTTCTCGCTTCTGAGGATCGAAGTGAAGCAACCCTATCTAAATCCCGACTCTGAGGATATCTACGCCTTATTGGAATTGTGAAATTGCCACTTCTGCATCAATGCCGATCAATTTTCCCATTGATCTTTTTTAAGTCGCTCGATCGTCTGTTATCGCTATGACTCAGACTCACAGTGTATCAACTTTTAAAGTGGCAACAATCTACAACTGGTTCTGTGGAAATATTATCCAAACCAACTGTTCGTAATAGAGCCACCCAAGTTGTGCGTTTTGGGTCAGTACTAAGTTCAGCGGCAGCAGTCAATGTATCGTACCAGATACCGTTTGCCGCTAAAAGCGCGATGCGCTGTTTAGGTGTCGCTTTCTCTAACTGATTCTTCAGGTTAGAGTTGAGAGAATCCCTTTTGATCCACCCGTCTACAAAAACGGGTGGTTGTTGCGGTTGACAGTAGATGTTGAAATACCAATGATACAGTTTACCAATCTCTAACGGTGTTGCATGAGATGGAAGAGAGAGGCTGACGACTCCTGGGGTTTTAGAGAGTAAGACGGGGGACTGGTAGATAGTTTGACTTGCTTTATCTTGCAGGACAAACTCAGCCTCAACCGCGGGTGAATCAGGAACATAAAACCAAAAAGTGGGATGAGAGGCGGTTGTTGTTCCCAAGACTAATCCTGAATCTGGAGATCCATAAATCGGAACCAAAGCTGTGAGTAACTTTCCTTGCGACCCGGTAAGCTGCTTTGCCAGATTCTCACAGCCACGCTTTCCTCCTCCAATACGGTCACCAGGTGCATTGATGTCATCTGGTGGCGGAGGTGCGTTGAAACTCAAGGGTTCGCCCAATTGATTGCTTGAGTACAAGGTTGAACGTGATACAAGAATTACGGGTCCTACAGCCTCTGCCTGTACTGGTATGAAGCTGAGCAATACCAAACTTATAGAACAGGAAAGTTTGAGTTGTTGAACCAATTTCATAAAAATCTTGCTCGAATAGGGAAATAAGTGAAATGCTGATGGTTCAGCATAGAATTTTGTTTGAATCGTTACTGCCGAAGGCGGTCAACGCTGCTTTCTCCCCGTTACACGGCGGTGTACCGTTGACCGACCTCTCTGGAGGCAGAGTAAGCGACAGTGCTTCCACCTGTGATGACAAATGCCAATGCTGTAGGCACAAGCGGTGTCCAACCACCGTGGGCGAGTAGACCAAAGCTAACTCCGTATAAAACTCCAAAAGCAGTGGCTCCCATTAGCGCCAAATGTAGAGGATTCCGGATACGCCATACCAGAATACCTCCCAACAGAGACCAGCTCCAGACCCACAAAGCTTCGCCCCAATAAGGCCAGACCCATAATAGAGATCGTCCATCCAAAACTGCCTTGAGCATTTGACTCACCATTTGGGCATGAAGGATTACCCCTGGCATTTCTTGATAAGAGCCTCGACCAGTACTGTAGGGAGTCGCAAAAAAATCACCAGCACTCTGGGCTGTAATGCCGATCAGGACGATTCGATTCTTCACTGTCTCAGGTTTAATCGTGCCCGTTAGCATATCTTTGAGCGTGACTGTTTCGGCGATATCGTTGGGAAATTTGCAAGCACAGTAATTGAGCAATACTTGGTAACCCCAGTCATCCACTTGTTGATAGCCACCCATGTGTGATCGCCAGCGCTTAAAAACTACCTTGCCAATCTGCAAATCTCCTGCTTGATTATATTTAGCAGGAATGCCCTTCGCCTCCAGGTAGTTAAATGCTAACCGGGCACTAAGGGCATAGGGTGTGGTACAAGGGGAAGTCGGACCTGGTTTCATCGCTATCAGATGTCGGCGGAGAATACCATCCGGGTCTAGCACAAAATCGCTGAAGCCTTGGCGCTCTGGTGGAATTTCAGGAGGGGGTGCGACACCTGATTCTTGGACCTTTGGTTCACTAACTTTGCAGATGGCAACAAAGTTATAACTGTGACGCATTCTATTAACTAAATTCGGTTGGTTGGGGTCAAAGGGGTAATCGTGATAGATATCTAAACCAATAGCTTGTGGTTGATATGACTCTAATTTCTGCAAAAGTAAAGCCAATGCTCGCTCCGATAGTGACCCTTTTCTCTGCTGCTGTTCTGGCAACCTAAAGTCATCTTCGGTAATCGCAACTACTAGTAGGCGCGGATCTGGTGCTTCAGGGAGACGCAGCCGCAGCATTTGGTCAAAAGTCTGCAGCTCCAGTGGCTGAAGCATTCCGAGATAGCGTACTCCCATTACCAAGGCTGTTACCACCACACTCGCCAAAACTATTGCTTTAAGGTAGCCACGTCGGGACAGGATTCGGCGATTTTGCCAACTGGCTTTATCTATAGTAAGGTTCTGAGTCCCCTTACCTTGCAACTCTTGCCAGGTGAGGGGCAGTTGAGCGGGATTTTGGCAGATGACTGGTAGCCAGCTGGCACAGGGAAATTGATTTTCTAAGGTGTGCAGTCTTTCCCGTGCTTCACGCACCGAAGCATATAAAGACTTTCGCTGTTTAGCAAAAGTCTTGAGAAAATACTCTAGAAACTTTTGGGCTACAGAGTCCGGCACTGGCTCTCGCATGACAACAATTGCTGGGATCTGCAAATCTGTCAAATATCGTGCTAATCCTAAACCATCACAAGAATTAAAAATAGCTAGCTTCAGACCATGAGCAATAGCCCTTTTGATGGCATACTTTAACTCTTCAATCTTTAGGCTTTCAGTTTGATTGATATAAATCCTGCCGTTGCCTTTACCCACGTCGCTAGAACTATGACCAGCGAAAAAGAGAATATCCCAGTCTTGTTCCCAAAGCTCATCGCTTAACTGGTCTCGTTGGGGATTCACAAGAGGATAAATATCTGCATCAGGTAGTTGCTGCTTGAGCGAGTTCAGATCTTGCTGAACATTGATGTCTGGACTGTCCCCCAGAATCACCAAAATCCTAGCCTGAGATTGTGGGGTTTTGGTAGGTAATTTTCTGACTTGTTCAAACCCTGGAGAGCTGAGGGCAACTTCAATATCGGAGTAACGAGCAAAAATATCCCAGAGATGCCAAGGCAGTCGCCATAGTCGGACATCCTCAGCTTGAATAATGAACCGGATATCCTCACTTTCTCTACTAAGGGTTTCTAACAGTCGATCCCTGATCGGTCGAAACTTCTCATATCCAGAATTGAGCCATTCATTGATGCCGTATTGCAACGACTCAGCTGAGTCAAGGACTGAAATGTTGGTCTGTTGTCCTTCTACAGCTTCTAAACAACGGGAGCAGCCAACTCCACAAGCATGATAAGTGAGCTGCCAAGCTTCATATAGTCCAGCAATCCTTGGTGCTGGAGGCAACTGACCCTCGATTTCCGTACCGTTGAAGACACCATCTTCCCCGATCCGGAGCGTGACCCAAAACCCCTGCTCAAAGTCCCCATCACCGATTTTTAAGATTGCTAACTTACCCATAGCTGTTGGCTAGTAGGAACCGATGCAGTTAAATCACAAAGTCTTCTGTAACGCTGACATCTCCTAGTGCCACTTTGACACTGAAGCCGTCTCCACGGTCGCCCCTAAACCCCAGTTGAATCGAATTATCAGTACTTCTCGATTGAGCTTCCAGGACAGTTTCCCCAGATTCATCGAGCACAACGAGCTGGAGATGGGGTGGCAGATAGGTTTGCTGTCCAGTGGGGGATACGCGCAAGTGAATGTTGGTTCTCTGCTCAGCTTCTGGCATTAGAGTGACCATGAGAACCACCCTGCAATCGTCGATTAACAGCCCTAAGTCAATCAACTTGGCTCGTCTTGTACCAGCTGCAGAATTACCTGGGTCAATTCTCCCCAAGCTTACGGCAGCTTGACGACGGATATCATCATCTTTAGTAGTATGCAGTAAATTATTGAGGGCTGTGATCGCCTCTTTATTGTCATTAGCAATATGACCTAACAAATCCGTAGCTCGCAGACATGTTGATTTGTCTCGGTGATTTTGCAATAGCTTTAGGAGTGCTGGAATGGCAGAGGAATTCTCTCTATCGTGTTCGGCACTTCTAAAGCCATAAGCTGGATTCAGTTCTGGCGTGCCTAATGTGCTCATAATTTCCTCAACGGTTTGCCAACCAGCTTCATAAATATTCTGAAACCACTGACTGAGGTTTACTTGCTGTCGTCTTTCTAGCCGTCTTTCATACAGACGTTGTTGCCATACCCCATTATCTAGTAGCGCCCCCCACTGCTCAAAAGGTACTGCTAGTCGTGGCATGACAATAGATTGATTGCCCAAACGCAGCAATAAGTTTTTAGCTTGAGCCGATGATAATGCTGGAAGAGGAACAAGTGGGCTACGGGTTTGTTCATCTGGACAAAGTTGCCGTGCTACCCATAGAGCATTTATGTCGTCAATCATGTCGCTCTCATCCAGACAGTAAGTGCGTTCGCTCGGATCGTAACTCCCTTTAGTTTTTAAATGACGATGGGTGCAATAACCCCAAATTCTGACTTGCCCTGAATCTGGTTCTACCTGTGCTGCTAAATAATAGTCAGCAGCCCAGTTAGGTATGTCTACCCATTCTTGTGGCACTCGTATCTCGCTGAGATCGATAGTGCCGCTAGGAATCAGTAGCAGCCTAATCTCACCCAAGGTAACGGCGGTTCCGTTCACTACCTCCCAGTAACTAGGTAATGCTGCAGTACTGGGCCAAGCCCTTATCTCCTGAGTTTCATACTCCTCTTGTAGCCAAGGCAAGACTGCATTGAGGCAAATTTGATTGAGATAGGCTTGATAGCAAGAAGTCGGGGAGTGTTCCGACTGAATTTGTTGGCAAATTTGATTTTGAATGGCTGGCGATACATCTAAACAGATATTCATCGGGTCAGCCAAAGCTAGTGAATTAAGGTCTAAGTTCATAAGGATAACTTGCTGTAAGATGGTGCTAGCAAAGATTGGCTGTAATAAACTTTTAGCCATTCCTCCAAGACTGTACTTGTACTCTTTAGTGTGTCGGAATCTAGAGAAATATGCAGTGCATCTCTACTCCACTGTGCTAAGGCGAACAGCAAAGGTTGTCTGGCTTTAGTAAGTTTTCGCGAAATAGTGTATTGCTTTATGCCCATTTGCTGAGCTATCTGTTGTTGAGTCAGATCTTGAGTATAATATAGCTGTAAGAGGCTCTGTGCCTGTGGTTCTAATTGAGCAAGTGCTGACACTAAAATAGTATTAATCTGAGTTTGTTGAGTGTACCGTTCTTGTTCTTCTTCTTGGCTAATAATTTCACTCAGCAATGACTCTGAGGCACTGGAAACTAGATTATCCAGTAACTCTCCAGATTCTTGTCCCATGATCAAGGTATCGGTAGGAATCAAAGTAGGATAAAGATATGCACGTGCGGCTTTGACACAATTGAGTAGCCACTTTTCTAGGATATCTGGCTGACATTGCAGTGTCCCCAGGTTTGATTGCTGTTTGTCTTGTGAGTTGTAAAGAGAGGTAATTGCCTTCCAAGTTTTGCTATCTGGTCTAGAAAGTTGACGGGTGGCAGTGACTTGCGTCGGCACATAAAGAGTTTTAAAACATTTCCAGGCTTTGACATAAGTGGCAATAGTTTCTGAGTTAAACCCAGCCACCTGTAGAGACTCAACCAACCGCTTTTGACTCAATTTAAGTAAGAGTGCCCAAGGCGTGCAGATATCTACTTCAGAACGTTGACGCAAGGTCTCTCGAACCAGACTGTTGAAAACTACGCTAGCATAATTCTTTAGCGTGATACCGTGGTTAGGATTAAAACCTGTTAAAACTTTATCAAATTGTGCCATCGTCACTTGAAAATAGTCAGATACCGTATACGAAACACAGAAATTACCAACAGCTAGTTTTTGGGATATCCAATAACATGTTTCTTGTAAGTAAGCAATGAGATGAAAGCGCGCCAAGCTCATTGGGTCAGATTGCCAAGCTTTATACCAGTAAAGCGCCCAAAACTTTTCTAAGGTCTGAGGTTGTAGTGACTGATCCAAGTAACTTTTCATACTTCGGTACAGTTTAGGGTCTGTTACCCATCCACTTACCCTGCCTACCTCAAACTGCAAAAAAGTCGAAAAGATTTCAATAACGCTTTGACGGGGATGCATAAGTTAACAATTTGAGACAAATGTATAAATCAAAATGACTCGAATTGCAAGCAATCGAGTGGTTAAATCAAGTGTTTGGTGACGGTTACTATAATTATCAAGCATTTTCTCGACACTTATGCAAGCATCTTGCTCTTTGTCCATAATGCTTACAGCTCAGCGACTCTGTCCCATTTTGGCTTAGGCTTATGAGAAATCCGGGTTAAGCCATGCCATAAACAACTCCGATAGAATTTGTTGACTCAATTTCTCATCCAATTCAGGTTGAGTCAGTTCTTCCACCAAAATTAAATGAATGCCCTGCGCTGTGATGATGGGTTTCAGCAATTGAGGTGGTGTTGCAGCAAACACCGCTGCAGAAATCTCAGGCTTTAGATCGGCTCGGCGTAACACACCACGGTATCCACCCACTCGCCGTAAATCTGGATCCTGAATATACTCATGAGCCATGTGATAAAAACTTAACTCACCTGCTTTGATCGCATAAAACAATTCCATTGCTAAGTCTTCGTCCTCGAAGATGACTTCGTAAAGAATGATTTGGGTATAGTCAAGTTGGTGTTCCACAAAGAACCGTTCTACTTTGTCAGCAAACAGATGTTGTGCCAGTTTTGCGGACAACAGTGTTGCCTGTACCATTTCCTCAAACTCGTCGAGTGATAACCCTTGTTTTTGCAGCCATGCCCATGTTGTTTCACGACTCTGAAGTTGGTTGAGTAAGCGAATTCTATCGGCAGCTTGTTGGAGTTCTTCAATTGTCACTGTAATTTTAGCTTCTTCAGCAGCACGAGTGATCGCATGACGTGTTGCAATCCCTTTTAAAATGGTTTGAAATTGACCGGAAAATTTGACTTGTTGAATAATTTCTTCCGGCGAAATGGTCTGACTGTTGGACATAAACACTCCTTGAAATTGCCAACTAAAGCTGTGAGATTTGAAATCCTCTACTCTTCGGCATTTTTAAATTATTAGTGCCAAGTACCATTAGGCATGCAAGTATAAGGTCCAATCTGGCTACCTGTAGGGTATGATTGCCCGTTGTAGGTACAGCCTGCATACGCAGCCAAAATTGTGCTAGCAAGGATAAGTATTGCTCTAGTAAACGTGAAAATAAGAGTCTTCATTGAAGTAGCCTCATGACAGTCATCGTGGTTGATTCGTCTAGAGTTAAACTCTGACACTCACTTAATATGATTGGTGGGCTAGTTTATGCATTTCACTCAGAACAATTACTAGTTCCTCTGAACCAAATTTTGCCACTAACAAGTCAAAGCCAATTGCCCACAAGAACATAAGGTGCCCAGAACATTGGAAGTTGATACTTAGGATTCTTTAGAAGAGCTAGCTGGGCCTGACGAAGTGCTTCGGCTTTAGTCAAATGGTTGTTAGCTAACTCTTGGTAAAACTGACCCATTAGGAGGGCAGTGGACAAATCGTCCAGGTTCCACAGGGAAGCGAGGGTACTACGCGCTCCTGCCCGTACAGCTACCCCAGCCAGTCCCAGGGTAGCTCGCTTGTCCCCGGCAGCGGTTTGGCAGGCACTAAGAACCAGTAATTCAATTGGGTTGCGGCGGCTTTGGTCTCTGGTTTGAAGTAAGTTATTCAACTCATCGACAATAATCGGCTTATCCCATGCCAAAATAAACGTTCGCTCGGCTTGAGAACTGAACTGACCATGCGTTGCCAGATGGACCACAGGAAAGGAAACCGAGTTGATTTCGTTTTGTAGCGCTAGACTGGTAAATCTCCGGTCGAGGAGTTCTGTGCTAGGTACCTCAGACCGAATCTGGTTTAATTCGAGCGATACGTTGGTTAGGGCAGGAAAGCCTTGGCGAGCTGCAGTCAATCCGGCAGTTAAAACCTTTAAGTGGACCTGTTCGATCGCCTTGGGGGAGAGTAACTGTAGTCCTGGAGCTAGGGCAATCCCATACTTCTGGATCAGGTAGTGTTGACCGTCGTAGAGAGCAGCCATAGGGATATTCCGTAAAGAGCCATCTAGGACAAATACCAAAGTTTTGATCCGGCTTTTGGCTAGGTCAGCCTCATAGGGATGGATGAGCCAACCATAGACTTGCTGAGATAGGGACTGAACATCTCGCAGTGTGTAAGGTTTTATGATTTTCTGTCGCAGATCCTCTAATCGACTTTCTACTTCGCTCTGATCTAGAGTGGTTTGGTAGTAGCGCAATGGCTGGTTCGGCAACTTGAGAATCACTGCCAATCGGTCTGGCAAGATAATGGGATAGAGTACTGCCGCTGTGGGATCGTCTCGATCGACAACTCGATCGATCAAAATGGGTTTACCCTGCAAGCAAGCAGCTCGGAAGAAGTTGTCAAGTTCAGCCAGTTGCAGAGATTCAATGACATACCGGGCTTGGACTAGGTTCGCTTGACTCGGTACGGATGTGCCGTTAGATTGCAAGAGCAAATCAACAAGTTGTCGGTAGATAGGCTCGACTTGATCCCGAAACGAAAACTGAATTTCTGGATTGATGGCGACGAGGTCACTGCGTAGAGACTTGAGGGTGTTAACTGATTCGGTGTAAGCCGCGATCGCCCCTTTGAGGTCTCCCTGGGCTTTGAGCAGGCGTCCTAACTGCCACGTTAAGCGGTAGCCAATATCTGGAGCATTAATCGCTTGGGCTAAAATCAGAGCTTGCTGGGTGAGGGACTGAGCGATCGCATATTGCTGTGTTTGTTCGTATACTCCACCAAGATTCCCTAGGGCGTAAGCTTCAGCTCGCTGATCTCCCAGACTTCTAGATTGCTGGACAGCTGTAGCTAAGAGCTGACTGATTTCTAGCCAAGAGTGGGTGCTGTCAGCGTGAGTTTGTTGGAGATGGATGAGACTTTGAGCCAAGTTGATGCGAGCATAGATCATCTTCCGACTCGGCGGCAAAGCGGCAAGCTGAGACTGAATGGTAGGTACTAACGTTTGAGCAGCTAACCACTGTTCCTGTACCAACAAGTGGAGTTGGTTCAGGTTAGCTTGAAGCTGGATTATAGGCGGGATCGAGGGAGCAGCCGCCAATCGATAAAACTCTAACGCTTCTGCCATCTGTTGCTGAGCTTCGGCAGTATTACCTAAACTGAGCTGAATTTGTGCCACAACTTCAGGCAATTGCAGCCGTTGAGCTACAGCCAAGCCTTCCTCTAAAACCTGCCGAGAACCGAGGCTACTGATTTGAGTGGTATTTGAGCCTTTTTGGTCTAAATTGCCGACAACTCGTAGCGCATTTCCGAGACTGAGCAATCCAGTCGCCTTGAGTAAAGAATCCGGTTGCTGTTGGAGAGTCTGATTAACCTGAGTTAGAGTGATTAGGGCTCGACGGTAAAGCCCTAAAGCCTGGAATGCTTGAGATTGATTAATTTGGCTAACAATAATTCCATCCGTATCGCCAATTTGGGTATAGGTAGCAGTAGCCTTCTCCCAACTGGTAAGAGCTTTTTCTGATTGCCCAAGGGATAGTTGCAACCGACCTTGAGTGTTGAGGGCTTTGGCTAGTGTTGATGAGTATGCTTGAGAATTGCCTTTGTTTGCACCTGTATGCAATAGTGCCAAACTATCTGCAATGACTTTGGTGGCGTTAGACCACTCTCCCATTTGTTGGTAAGCCAATGAGAGATAGTTCAATGCTAGCGCCTGCGAGAGCGAATCGCCTTGGGTTTGAAATATTTGTGCTGCTTGTTGTAGTACCTTGATTGCTTCGGGATACTGTTCTGCTTGATAAAGTTTTACACCCTGTTGCAATAGTTGAGGAGTAGGGGAAAGAGATTTTTCATCTGCCACTAGTCTTTTACTAAGACAAGTCGCAAGTGCAAGATTGCAAGTCGCAATTAAAGAGGGTACATGCCTATCTCCTTCTAGAGGATAAAGATAGGCTCTTGGTATCGGGATATTGTATGTAGCGATTTGGGATAACGCCGCCAAAAGTATAAGTGCAGGCATATAGCAACCGCTCCTACATTGCTTTAGAAAGAGAATAAAGTATAAACAACTGAGAAATATAGACCCTGCTCTTGCAAGGTTCTCGTTCTTGCAGAAATCGGGACTATAGGGATGCCATAGTCGAAGCGGGCAGTGAGACGATCGCCTTGTTGCCACTGCAATCCCACACCTGCGCCTGCAATCGTACTGGGATTCAAAGGCGGATTACCAGAGTAATTCGAGGCTGCACCCACATCAATGAACGGAGCAATCTGGAGTACACCTCTTACCTTCGGTAAGCGTAGAATTGGTAACCGGACCTCGGCAGAAGCCACAAAAGCATTATCAGCAAGGAGAAAGTCTTGACGATAACCTCGGACTGTTTCTTCCCCACCCACACCAACTTGCTCCAGAGGCACAAGTGCTCTGTCTGCCAGTTGAACATCTGTACGGACTAGTACTAAAGTATCCGGAGCCAACAGGCGCACTAACTGCGCTTGTCCTCGCCAGGCAAAAAAGCGACCATCAGGTGGATTTTTGTTAATTGTGGCATTGAAGGCATCGATGCCAAAACTGAACTGGGAGCGAGCTGCAATCACTTGTCTACTATTGCGATGAGTGTATTCCTGAAAAAACCGCAGTATTGATAGACGAGTATTGCCATTGCTATCAGCTCCAGGCGCAGGAAAAGGAATTTGCTCTCCGAGCAGCGCTTGGAGATAGCCAATATTACTTTCTTGCCGTGCCGCATTCAGACCCAGGGCAAATTCTTGCTTAGGAGTTTGAACAACAGGCTGACGCAGCGTCAGGTCAAAATCCTGCAAGGTGCCGTTAATATCTAAAGTGTCGAAAGGTGGTTCAGTGATATGGCTTGAGATGTAGGTATAGGCTAGTTGCAGAGTCCCATTCCGAGGATTGAGCGGCACAGTATAGCTAGCATCTACCTCATTGCTGCCTACAGTGTTAGCATAAGCAACTCTCAGATCGTCTCCGTTTCCTAGCAAATTAGCTTCGTTCAGTTGAACTTGCCGCTCAAAGGTACCAACGCTTGGGTCCCGGTAATTGTTTAAGCTAAATTGAGCACTGAAAGTTTCTGCCTCTGCTACCTTGACCTCTAACAGACTAGTACCAGGACGTGACCCGGCAGCTAGCTCAGCTGAAATGTTTTTAATCAGAGGATTGAGCTGCAGCAGTTGCAGTGCTTTCAGTAATCTATTGACGTTGAGGGGTTTGTCTGCGGCGATAGCTAAGCGACGGCGTACGTAGTTGGGGTTAAGTCGCCGCGTACCAGTGACTTGGATCGCTTCTAGGCTGCCCTCAATTACCTGAATTGTGACGATACCACCCCTAGTCTTGAAGGTTTGATTGGCTGGGATGAAAGCCCCTGAGGTAATGTAGCCCTTATCGGTATAGAGTTTTGTAATAGCTGCACTTGCCTGGAGCAATTGGGCAAAAGTAATAGGTTTGTTGGTAAATTGAGCCGTAGCTGCAGCTAAGGTTTTGGGGCTAAAGACAGTGCTACCAACAACCTTAAACTGCTTAACTACGAATCGTCTTGGGACTCCATTAGGGAGTGGTGCAGGAGTAGGAGCGGTTGGAGGAGTCTGAAGTAAATTTTGGGGAGGTGGCAGTTTGGTGGGCGGTTGGGGTTCTGGCAGTGTGGGAGCGGGTCTTAGAAGACTTGGTGGAGGTAGAGTTGGTTGAGTAGGGGAGACTGGATTCTGAGCTTGAGTTGCATTGATTTCTTGGGCTCTTAATTTCTCTGGGGTGAGGTTGAAGGCGATCACAAAACTCATGAGTCCTAGACTTAGCTGTAACAGATATTGCTTAAGACGCATAAGCACGGCAAGCTGTCGGACTCAACCAAGGAATTTGGATTGTGGCAGTAGGTGCAGCAGCAGCAATGAGAGTCACCTCGTCATTGCCGTTGAACACGGCACCAGTGGCTGGGACGATGGGAACGGTATCAGGAGCGGATGGTGGTGTGCTAGCAACTGTAGCTGACTGCTTCTTCCTCACAGTTGCTGTAGGCAGGCGCGTATCATCCAAGATGGCATCATTGCTGAGTGTGTCACTGGGGTTAGGCGGCAATCCGCCTCGTCCTGTCACGATAAACTGACCAGTTGTTCGGTTTCCATTGCCACAGCCCTGGGCAATCTGCCGGGAGACATCAGCGAAAATGATTGGCAGAGCTACTAATCCCCGACTAGGGTCAATCTCTGGGGTGTTGAGGGTGACAACTCCATTGAGTCCGCCACCCGTTGATGTAGCAGTGATTTGACTTTGGTTAGAAGCAGCAATTTGACTTTGGTTGAGAGCGGGTTGCTGGAAGCCAAAGATACCGGAGGCATTGATGGTGACGCTACCACCATTACCCTTAAAAGCATTGGCACTTATGCTACTATTCTCTTGTGGGACAGCGATGACGAATGGGGCAGTGATGCTAATTTTGCCCCCATTGCCTCCAACTTTTGCTGTACCTGCTGTGGTAGATATCTGACCGCCATTGCGCAACAACAACAAGTTCTGCCCTTGGAGTATGATATTGCCACCATCACCTGAAAAGGTTGTTGACGTAAGAGAGCCGTTGTCCAGCCCAATGGAGCCAGCAGTGAGCTGAAGGTTGCCTGCCTTCCCTGAACCCGCACTGCTCACAGTCACTGCACCTCCATCTCGGACATTCAAACTCCCAGTCATAATATTCAGGTCTCCAGCATTCCCAGATGCTTCAGCTCCAGTAAACAAGATGCTTTTAAGTGTTTGAGAGCCCACTGTTGTAGTGCCGCTTACCTCTACAGAATCGGTAGCTTTTACAGTCAAACTTCCCCCCAGACCTTCACCAAAAGCTCCAGCTCCTACCCGTCCCCCATTCCGAATGATTAACTGCCCGACGTTTAAGTTTGCATTCCCACCTTGAGCAAGACCAAAGCTATCTGCTGAGATTTCGGCTCCATTTTCGACAGTCAACTGTCCAGTGTTAATGGTCAATTCTCCTGCACTACTAGTAGCTCCAGTGCCTGGTTGAGCTGAAACAAAAACACCACTGGCACCTTGAATTTCAGTTGCTGTTGGTGAGGCTCCGCTAATTTGGATTACCGAAGCATTAGGCGCAGTCCCACTTAATTGAACAGAATCTGCGGCATTTATGGTCAATGTCCCCCCCTTGCCTCCGGCTCGACCAGCAGTGGATATCTGTGCCCCACCGAGAACACTTAGCTGCCCCGTTTCAATCGTTATATCTCCCGCACTGCCCGTACCTGTACCATTCTTTGCTACTTGAGAGAATAAACCACTAGGAAATTGGTTATCTGGTGTCCTTCCACTCAGTTGAATAGAATCAGAGGCTTTTACAGTCAAATTCCCTGCTTGACCCGTGCCAAAAGTAGAAGTATCAGCAGCTGCCCCATCTTGAATCACCAGTTGTCTAGTTGTGATTGACACCGATCCTGCATTACCTGTAGCTCCCTCTCCATTAGGATCGGCTTGAGCAAACAAGCCGCCGGGACCAAATGGTGTTACCCCACTCAATTCCACAAAGTTTGAGGCTTTCACCACCAAAGTTCCTCCCGATTTTGACCCTCGAGTAGGAACTGCGATCGCAGCACCATCCTGTAGGAGCACCTGTCTTCCTTGGACTTGTATGTTGCCACCGCTTGTATTAAAGCTTGGGGCATTCACAAAAGCTCCTTGAAACAAGTTGATGTTCTTGAAGTTCTGTACGCCCGTATATCCTAAGCTCCAACCTTGATCTATCGCTGTTAAATTGACTAAGCTGTTTTCAGCAACACTACCTAGCTCAATCCGTCCTTCTCGAGCTTCTAGATTCGTTCCGTCAGGGCCTGGAAAATTTCCTCCATATATTGTGATATCACCACCTACTAAAGCTAAGGTTTGACCTTGCGTCGTGGCTAGACCGGAACCATTTACACTGATACCTGCTGCAGAACCTCCAAACTGCAGGCCAATGGGAACACTTACTGTTAGCAGAGGGGTATTTTGAGGAGCAGTTGCACTGAACTGAGTGCCATCGGCAAATTTCAGGCTACTGGCCGTACTTGCTAGAAAAGACCCACCTATGTTCAGCGAGGCATTTGGACCAAAAATAATTCCATTGGGATTAACGAGAAACA
>Ga0213881_10000435_pt1 | contig 28044 bp, 26 predicted proteins | sample BarmaccoBMER_R08_FD_160104 | JGI IMG/M metagenome (GOLD analysis project Ga0213881, IMG submission 160104) | Barbacenia macrantha exposed rock microbial communities from rupestrian grasslands, the National Park of Serra do Cipo, Brazil - ER_R08 ... | reverse complement strand
AGACGCCACGAACGCATCAATGCCGCCCAGGTGGTGTCGGCGAAACGGCGTCATGAGCCGCCGACGCGACTGTTTCTGCTGATCTCCTCCATGCTGATTGTTCGCGGGCTGGTGCCTAATCTCGACCCGGCCCAGCTAGCCGGCCACACTGATCAGCCAGGTCAGCGGCGCAGACCGACTTCTGGAACCCCACACGCATCATCACCAGCTCACCTACTGAGTCGGGTCACACCAGTGCCCGAGATGACGGCGGCTTTGACGCCACGTTGGGGTGACCCGAGGTAGCCGAGGGGAACCACCCGACATCGCGCTCGTTGACTCGATAGCTCTACCGGTACCGGGGGTTGGCTCTACCAGTACCGGGTCGGGGGTCCTGTGCCGGTAGAGCCTTTTGCTCTAACGACTCCGATCGAGCGCGGTTATGCCGTCGACGTGGCGTTAAGCGGCGAAGAGCCCGACCAGCCACGGAAATCACGCTCGTCGTTGGGTGAGAACCGCAACCTCTACCGGGTACTGTCGCTGCGACACATGGGTCTGCGGCTGGGGCAGATCGCCGCCCGCAGCGCGCTGGGCACCGCCGAGCTTGGGCGCGTAGACCGCCGACCCGGTGAATGAAGCCGATTTCACGTGAGCGGCGGCAGAGACGGGGTCGAACCGCCAACCTTCCGATTTTCAGGAGTTAGGGATATCGCCGCATGGATCCCGAATGCCGATGAACGTAGACGAACGCAGGCGGACGACAACAAAGATGAGATCACCACGAGAGGGCATGGTTGACGGCATTCGGTGCTTAAAGGCGAATTCGGCAACACGCAGGTCTGGTAACAAAGTCCAGTGGCACGTCGGACAAAACAAACAGGTGCGCTACCGCCGATCATCTGAAACCACTGTAGGTTGCCGCGGCATCAGCCCACCGTAACAGCTAACTTTAAGAATTGTAATTTCTCCGTGTTAGCCATTGATCGGCTGGGCATCCTCGATCTCAGGGGTTACGCGAGGGATGGCTGTTACTTGGATAGCTTCCCCGGCGCCGGTCTTCGCCTGACGCTGTCCGCTGTCCCGATCACCGATCGAGCAAGCGCTCATCGTGGGTTCTCACCGCTTGCGGGGGCATACTTTCGTGATGAGCCGAACCCGCGGGTGGGCGGTCATCGTTGGGCTGGGGCTAGTACTGAGCGTGGCAGGACGGGCAGTGGCGTCCGCGGATATGACCAGCCGGGACGACGGCGCGCCAGGCAGCATCATTAAGGTGGGGATCAAGCCACTCGATCCATTCATCATCCGCACCGGCGATCAATATCGCGGCTTTAGCATCGACTTGTGGAACGAGATCGCGCGGCGCAACTCCTGGCAGACCAGCTACGTCTGGCACGACACCCTGCCTGGGCTGCTGACCGATGTGCAAACCTCGACCGTGGACGTCGGCATCGCCGGGATCACGATCACCAAGGACCGCGAGCAGGTGCTTGACTTCAGTTATCCGATGTTTAGCGCCGGGTTGGAAGTGATGACTACCCGCCCGGGAAGCTCGGCGAACTGGACCAGCGAGCTGGCCAGCGTCATCACCGCCGGGGTGGGGCGTTACCTGCTGGCCCTGCTAGCCGCCTTGATCATCGCGGGCCACCTGGTCTGGTTGGCCACTCGGCGTCACACCCAGCGCGGCTACCTCGCCGGCGTCGGGCACGGGATATACCAGGCCGCCGGGCTCGGGCTCGTCGGCGACTACGGCGTCGCAAACCCGAAACGGCCGCTGGGCCGGGCCGCCGCCGTAATCTGGACCATCGCGGGTGTCAGCTTCGTTTCGCTGTTCACCGCAGCCCTGGCCAGCCAGCTGACGGTGCAAACCATCGAAAGCAAGATCACCGGGGTGCAGGACTTGGTCGGGGCGAAGGTTGTCACCGTCACCGGCAGCTCAGCGGCCGGCTATCTGACCGCTCACGCCCTCGCCTTCACCGGTGTACCCACCATCAACGATGCCTACCAGCAGCTGGGTTCCGGCAAGGTCGATGCCATCGTGTTCGATGCGCCCGTCCTGCAAAACCACCTCAAGCTCACCCGCAGCATCAATGACACCCTCGTCGGCGGCATCTTCGCGCGCGAGAACTACGGCATCGCGCTCCCGACCGGTTCGATGCTCCGCAAAAAGATCAACGAGACACTGCTTGACATCACCGAGGACGGCACCTACGACGAGCTCTACTCCAAGTATTTCGGGGACGCGAATCCTGCTTGAAGTCCAGCCGTCACCCCACAACACGTGTGGGTTCCCGAAGTCGGTCACCTATGGCGGGCAGTGGCTTCAAGCCACCCGTTCGTAGTCGTTGATCAAGCCATACAGGACCGGTCGACGTGTGATGCGTTCGTAGGTGAGGTCCGCGATGGGGTGGGTCGGTTGGGGTGGACGAAGGTCGCAGACACGGTGCGGTCGTCGACCGTGGTAGTGGCGGACGTACTCGGCGAGTATTGCTCGCAGGTGCCGCTGGCTGACGATCAATAGGCGGTCGGCGAGTTCGGCTCGCAGGGTGCGGACGAACCGTTCTGCGAAACAGTTCGCCTGCGGGCACCGGGGAGGAATCCTGACCGCCTGGATGCCCAGATCGGCCAAGACGGCATCAAACGATGCGGTGAACTGGCCTGCCCGATCTCGGACAAGGAAGCGAAATTCAGTGACGCGATCGCCGGGATCCATTACCAGGTTGCGGATCTGCTGGGTGGTCCATCGGCCATCGGGGTTGGTAGTCGTGCCCAGCACGTGCACGGATCGGTTGGTGACATCGAGGGCGAAGAATACGTAGATCCGCTGGAGTATCACCGCGCAGTCCACGCGGAATGAAGTCGCAGGCCAGCATCGTCGAGGCCTGGCGCGCAGGAACTGCCGCCAGGTGGTGGCGGTATTGCGGACCGGTGCCGAAGGGAGCCCCAACCGCCACAGGATGCCGCGGATCGTGGAGGCTCCCACGCGGTGGCCGAGTTTGCGTAACTCGCCTTGGATTCTCTGGTATCCCCAGCTTGGGTTGTCCCGGGCATGCGCTCGATCAACACGGTCACCGCGTCCTCGAGCGGCGGGCGCCCGACACGGTGGGGATAGGTCCACTTGTTGGCCACCAGGCGACGATGCCAGCGCACGATCGTGTCCGGGGTGACCAGTCGAGACACCCGGAGTATGACCGGCAATCTTCGGATCAGCGCGGCGAATAGCGCGCGATCGGCCCAATCCAGGCGGGGCCTTCGGGTGGTCCTGCGCAGCACGGCCACTTCATGGCGCAGCACCAGAAGTTCGATGTCCTTGGACGCTGACGAGCGGCCCAGCAACATCAACAGATTCAGAAGGTGGAGGAAGATCAGGTAGAGCAGACCCAACGCCACAGCGCACGATCACGCCCCGAGAGCTGAACACGCAGATCACCAGGTCAAGTGGCGTAGCGGACTTTTGGAACCCCGCAGCCTGCAAGACGATCCGACACTACGGCGGTGCTACATGCCAACAAGGTCGCCAAAGCCCCACGGAGGCCAAGAGTTTCTCGCCGGACCACTCGGATCGATCGTCGTTACTGCTCGAAGACAACCTGATCTTTATATGACCTGACCTAAGATCACCACGGTGAACTTGACGCCGCCGGCTGATCCGGCGCTTCCTGAGGATCAGGATCCGGCGGTGCACGCCGGGCATATCAATGTCCTCTCTGACGAGCTAGCCCGGCTGTGTGGATTGGTTCCGCTCGCCGTGCGACAACAGGCCGCCGAAGCGGCACTCGATGTGGTAAATCGCTATTTGCGCCAGGAACAGCACCACAGTCGCGACTGCTGAGCGCCACCGTGGTGACCGCCTTCCTCCGGCACCCCTTAAGATGATCGCCCGATGACGGGCTGACGTGACCGGCAGGGCACTGATGTTGATGTAAGGGATCGCGTAGCAGCGGGCAATCTGTGTCGCCGCTGCCCCCAGCCCACCCGGGCGCAGCCCTGGAGGTCGATCCATTTTAGCGGTGACTGCGAATTGTATACCGGTGCTTCCAGCAACACGTGCGTGAGCTTGCCGAGATCGGCCCGGACCATGGCCTGCATCTGAAAGATGATCCCGAACAGGGCTCCGAGCTGCTGGCCACCGTACGCGGCAAGGTCAGCGAACTAATGGGCCGTCGCCCGGAACCGGGTTTGCTACTCGCCGACCTGCGCCATCTGTATCGCGCCGCCGCTGGTGTCTCCCTGGACTGGGAATTACTCGGCCAAGGTGCCTAAGCCGCCAAGGACTCTAAGCTGCTCGGACTGACCAAGCGATGTCACCCGCAGTCGCTGTGCCAAAGGCGATGGGCCAACGCAATGCTCAAGGTCCTCTCGCCTCAGGTCCTTGCTAGTTAATTGCCACCGGTTGAGCGCTATGTAGCGCTCAATTCCCGTTAAGCTTTGTTCCCTACCAGACGATGGAGCATCCAAACGGTTCCGTTTCGCCAACGGTAACTGGTCGCCCGGCGACAACATCCGCGACCGCGTTTTCCAGATCGCGACTGGTGATGGTCTTGCCCATGCGGGAGTCATCGATCCGTCCACGGTAAACGATCTGGCGGTGCGAGTCGAGGACGAAAGCATGGGGCGTGCAGACGGCGCCATAGCTGCGCGCAACCAGCCCATCCTCATCTTTGAGATAGGGGAAGTTGTACGCCCGCGTTCTTGCGCGCTTGATCATCTGATCGAAAGTGTCAGGTGGGGACAGGCTCGCATTGTTCGGGTTGATCGCAATAAGTTCCACACCGGTGGAACGCCATGCACTGGCCATTGCCATCAGCCTGTCCTCATAGGACCGGACGGTCGGGCAACCGTTGCCCATGAACACGACCACGGTTGCCCGCCCGCCCGCCAACGAGGACAGCGAATAGGTTCCGCCGTCCACACCACGGAGACCCTCGAATTCGATCGCCGACGGTGCGCTCCGTGGCGTCTTGATCACCATCGTCTAAAACTTCTTCGGGAATTGCTTGATGATGCCTGCCGCGAGCACGTCTGCCACCGTCAAGATCTCCGTGAAGATTTGGTCGAAGGCTTCGACGTCGTCTTCCCAGTTGCCCTTCAGCCGGGCGACTGCCTCATTTTTGGTCAGCGCCAAGTGTTGGCCAAGCAGGTCAGCGACGTCTTTTTCTGGCCAGTTCGGGTTGGCACCGGCGAGGAAGGACGCGATGTCGGCCGCGTTGCGATCCCACGCCGCGTCGGCTTGGGAGAACTTGGCCTGGTCACCGCTTTTGGCTGCCCCGACCAGATCCACGGCGATCATGACGTGCTCCTTGAGCAGGTCGGTGAGTTTGTCTCCAGCTGCCTGACCGTAGAAGGGGACCACAGCTTTGCCGAGGTCTTCCTGGTTTTTCAGCAGCCTGCCCGCGACTGTGCCGGCATCCGGTGCATCGGCGATCGCGGCGACGACGTACTCGCGGGTCCAGATCACGTGATCTGACCACAGGCGGCGCAGGGCCAACATCAACGACAAAGCCTGCGGGCTGGTCGGCTTGGACTGGTCGTAATCCCGGCGAAACGGTCGCGAACCCGTTGCAGCAGCGAGGGGTGCTTCTGCGTCAGGCTGGTAGTAGTCATCTTGACCTCCTCATCAGGGGATGAGGCGTCGATCGGCAGCGCACCGACCGGGCGCCCCCTGCGACCCCAGCAAGCCAGGTGGCCGGGCACTCCGCGGGCCCAAACATGCTCACCACCACGACCTTCGCAGGCACGATTAAAACTAATAAAGCTTAGCGATACAGATCGGCAAGCTGTCAAGCGTCAGCTTTTCACCCATACTGATTGCCGATACCATGATGATCATGGCGGCCCTACCGGGCTGCGGCCGCCGTGGTCGCAGCCCTCCACCACCCCATGCGCGCCAAGCTGTACGCCTTCATCCGCCGCGAACGCCGCCCGGTCACCCGCGAGCAGGCTGCAACCGCGATCGGCATCTCACCCAAGCTTGCTGCGTTCCACCTGGGGCAGCTCGTCGACGTCGGCCTGCTCCACGCCAACGACCTGACCGCCCCTGGCCGGCGCGGTCCGGGCCGGGCACCCAAGGCCTACACCCTCGCACCAGCCGAATGGCACATCAGCCTGCCTGAACGCCGCTATGCACTCCTCGCCGAAATGCTGACCCGTGCTGTCGTTAGCTCCCAGCCCAACGAACCAGCGCGGCAGGCCGCCCTGCGAGTCGCCACCGAGACCGGCCACCAGTTGGGCGAGCGCGCGCGCACGCAGCGGCGTCTGGGTCGGCTCGGCCCCGAACGCGCGCTGACCGCGGCAGCGGAGGTGCTCGACAGCTACGGCTACGAACCCGACCGCGCCAGCGGCGCCATCCTGCTGCGAAACTGCCCGTTCGCCCAGCTCGCCACCAGCACCCCGGAACTGGTCTGCGCCCTCAACCAGCACCTGATCGCCGGATTGCTCGCCGGGCTCGGCGCTGCACAGCTGCTGCACGCCACGCTGGCCCCCACCCGCGCCGGCTGCTGCGTCCAAGTACATACCGACCACCCCGCCACGCCGTCACCGACGACGGGGGTGACCTCAACCGGGTGCCCAAGCCTGCGACTGATGCCTGTGAGGTACATCACATTCTGGTGTAGGAGGAGTGGGCGGGGGTAACGCCCGCTGCGGTTTGAGGCAGTCGTGTATCTGGACGCGGAGGTCTGCCTAGTGACAGCTGTGTTGCCCACACCTACTCGGCCATATCCTGTGCCTGCTCGGGCGCCGGTTGGTTCGCAGTTGTTGGCGTATCTGCGCACGACCGATCATAAGGAGATCGGCAAGCTTTATCTGGCGACGTCGATGGGTTTTTTCTTCATCGGTGGCGCGATGGCGATGCTGATGCGCGCTGAGCTGGCTCGGCCGGGGTTACAATTTTTGTCCACCGAGGAGTATAACCAGCTGTTTACGATGCACGGCACGATCATGTTGCTGCTGTATGCGACACCTATGGTGTTCGCGTTTGCCAACCTGGTGTTGCCGTTGCAGATCGGTTCTCCGGATGTGGCGTTCCCGCGGCTCAACGCCTTTTCTTACTGGCTGTTTTTGTTCGGTGGTCTCATGGTGATCTCGGGGTTTGTGACCCCGGGGGGCGCCGCTGATTTCGGTTGGTTTGCCTACACCCCACTGTCCGATGCCACTCATTCCCCGCAGGTGGGTGGGGACCTCTGGGTGATGGGGCTGGTGGTTGCCGGGTTGGGTACCATCCTCGGCGCCGTGAATATGATTACCACGGTGGTATGTCTGCGGGCGCCGGGCATGACCATGTTCCGGATGCCGATTTTCACTTGGAACATCCTGTTCACTTCTATTTTGGTGCTGCTGGCTTTCCCCATCCTGACTGCAGCGCTGCTGGGATTAGAAGCTGATCGACGGCTGGGGGCGCACGTGTTCGACCCAGCCAACGGTGGCGCGATTCTCTGGCAGCATCTGTTCTGGTTTTTCGGCCATCCCGAGGTATACATCGTCGCATTGCCATTCTTCGGCATCGTGACAGAGATCATCCCGGTGTTTAGCCGCAAACCGTTGTTCGCCTACAAGGGCATGGTATTCGCCACGGTCGGGATCACCACGCTGTCGGTAGTGGTGTGGGCGCATCACATGTACGCCACCGGCGCGGTGTTGCTGTCGTTTTTCTCGTTCACCACATTTTTGATCGCCGTCCCTACCGGGATTAAGTTTTTCAACTGGATCGGCACCATGTGGCGCGGGCAGCTGACCTTCGAAACCCCCATGCTGTTCTCGATCGGCTTCCTGTTCACCTTCCTGATCGGAGGGCTAACCGGGGTACTGCTCGCCGCCCCGGCGATCGATTTTCATCTAACCGACACCTACTTCGTGGTCGCTCATTTTCACTACGTGCTGTATGGCACCATCGCGTTCGCCACTTTCGCCGGAATCTACTTCTGGTTCCCCAAAATCACCGGCCGAAAACTCGACGAAGCCTGGGGCAAATTCCACTTCTGGACCACATTCATCGGCTTTCACCTCACATTCTTGGTGATGCACTGGCTCGGGGCCCAAGGCATGCCCCGCCGCTACGCCGACTACCTACCCACCGACGGATTCACCACCCTCAACATGGTAGCCACCATCGGCGCGTTCGTACTCGGTGCCTCCACCCTGCCCTTCCTGTGGAACGTCTTCTCCACCCTGCGCTACGGCGAACCGATCACCGTGGACGACCCCTGGGGATACGGCAACTCCCTGGAATGGGCCACCACCTGCCCCCCACCACGGCACAACTTCACCGAACTACCCCGCATCCGCTCCGAACGACCAGCCTTCGAACTGCACCACCCGAACATGTCACACCGCATGCGAGCCGAGGCCTACACCCACCCCGCCCTCGGCAAAAAAATCTTCGGCGACACATCCCAAGAACGCGCACAACCAGAACCCGGCACCGACACGCAGAGAAAACCCAACCAACACTGACAACCCCAAGCCGCCACCGAACTCGGGTTACTCCGAACTCGGGTTACTCCGCAAGGATCACCGCCAGGGTATCCCTGTCTCTGAAAAGGATCGGTACCCGGAGAGAACGAAAACGAATAGATCTAACTCCTACCGAGCCGGTGGTCGTGGCCCGCGTGTCCTTCTCGCGCGATCCGGAATCTGGGTGTCACCCCGGCCCAGCTGGGCCGGGGTGACATTGCGCCCGGCGCTTAGCTACCCCGTATCACTTCTGGACTTTCCGGATCGGCATTCTTCGTGCGACCACCAACACCGATATCTAACTGGTCAGACACATGCGCCTCGTCCGAACGACCGTACATCTTCTCGTTGCCCTGGTGGGTCTTCGAGACTCCTACGCCCAATGGACTAGCCGCAGTGGCGTCGGTAGCTGGAACACCCTCACGTTCGGTCTGGGAAACGTCCCGTGGGCCTGTCACCGTGCCCTCGCCCATCTTCTGCGGATCTTTTGCTTGCTCTTCCTGGCTTGGCCCGCTGGTCTGACGACCGCCATACGGTGGAACGATGCCTCCGGGCACCTGCTTGCCTCCCGGGTAGGCATTCGGTTCCCGGGGAAGGGGTGCCTTCGCCGGGTGAATAGGCTGCTCGCTCATATTCTACTGGCTCCTTCTGATATCTCATCGACTGCTCAATTTCGAAGTAGCCGGACGGCGCATTGCAATCGTCACCATGTTCCATGGCTGGATCACACGTAGGGCCTACCCGTTGGATGTGGTGGCAAACGGCTAGCCGCTGAGACATAGATCACAGCGACACTTACCTATCCCGTGTCAGCGACAACCTGGGCAACCTGTCACCCCCCTGCTTTTAGCGCCCCGCTAGCGAGCTTTGTGCTGGCACTCCTTGTGAACACCATGTTGCGCTATGTTACACGGATTGTGACGTGCACCGTGCTGCCGTTTGTCGCCAATGCCTCATCGCTGACCTTCATTCCGGTTCCCGTTCCAGACGCAGCGCGCGACGCATTGCCGGGATAGGTCAGGCGGCATAAAACACCCTTTGCCTGGCACGGGCACAGCAATGCCTGGTGACCAGCACACCAAACCGGACATCACCGATTTTCATCATGGGTGCAAGCTGCGGACAACGACCGGTGTACAGGGTCTCAAGGTTTGGTAGGCATGTGCCTTGTTGTCGTGCGGTGAGCCACTCACGAGGGCTGATGGGCGCTGCAAGGCAAGCGCTTCGATCAGGGAAAAGGAGGCGGACAGCGATTTCCCGGGAGGCGCCGGTGAGCACTCGTTAGTAGCTTGGGTCTATGGCTAGTTCTCTTGTGTGGATCTCCGGCGCATCGGGTGGCATCGGAGGGGCACTGGCCCAGACCGTCCCGTGGGATAACACTCGCGTGATCGGGATCAGTCGGGAGCGTCCCGCCGGCACCATCGAGCATCTCCAGGCAGACCTGGCCGACCCCTCGACGTGGCCGACGGTCGGTGCTTCGTTTCGCCGGGAATTGGACGGCTTTACCGGCCAGCACGTGGCATTCATCCACGCTGCCGGTGTCAACGAGCCCATCGGGTTTGCTGGCGAAGTCGATAGCGATGCCTACCCGCGCAACGTGGTGCTCAACAGCGCCGTGCCGCAGGTTCTCGGTCAGCTTTTCTTGGCGGCCGTCCAGTCGCTGGATGCCCACCGCTATCTGATCATGCTCACCTCGGGTGCCGCGCAGAGCGTTTACCCCGGATGGGCATCCTATGGAGCGGGTAAGGCCGCGATCGACCAATGGGTGCGCAATGTCGGCGCTGAACAGGCCCAACGTGGGGGTGTGCAGGTGTTGTCGGTGGCGCCGGGCACCGTCGACACTGCCTTCCAGCAGCAACTTCGCGACACCCTGGAGACGGACTTTCCCAGCCGGCAAAAGTTCCTGGATCTGTACAAACAGGGCAAACTTAGCGATCCTCAGGACGTCGCTCGTCAGATCTGGACGCTGACCGCTTCAGACCTGGATAACGGAAGCGTCATCGATCTGCGAAAACTAGACATTCCGCAACCGGAGAAACGTGCCTAGCCCATTTCATCGGCTCGACCGTAGGCCTGGTGTCGGGGTGACCCGTGCTGGTCCGGGCATCAGTCTTGCACCTCCGCCCTCCGGACGATCCCCGGACGGCTGCACCTGCTCGCGACTACCCATGCACTCTTGGATGAACGTCCTTGGTGGCCACGGCGCCGACCGGCCAATGCTGGCGTAGTGATACCCGCGCGGCTTAGCGTGGCTCCGGATCAGCTGGTCACCGGAGCCGGCTCCGAATATCGGTGGGTGGTACATCCCCCGATCGGCTCACGCACGACCCCCATCACGCCCAGGAAGGGCAAGATCATGCACAGCGATCGCATCACGACCGCCTTCGACGCCGAATCAACCGCGATGCAGGTCATCACGGGCATCGACCTCACCGGTCAGGCAGCCATCGTGACCGGGGCATCCTCGGGCATCGGCGTCGAGACTGCCCGGGCGCTGGCCAGCGCAGGCGCCGACGTCACGCTGGCGGTGCGGTCGCCACTTCACCGCAACTCGACGGCGTCGGCGGCCGGTATTTCGAAGACTGCAACGAGGCTGAAGTCATCAATTCCGACGCCACCGATCTCAGCGATCACCGCAGTGGCGTCGCTGCCTACGCCCTCGATCCGGGCAACGCCAAAAGCCTGTGGGATGTCTCTCTGAGCCTGCTCTCTTGACCCCATCCGCGCCCAGCCCGCAACCCCGACCGGACTTATCGCGCTTCCCGGGCACTGTGACACCTGGTCTGTCTGCCCCGTAGATTGCGCTGTGGGTGCCGAACTGGTCATCCACCGCGGTGACGTGCGGTATCGCGGGCCAGTGGTCGTCGGGCATGATCGCCGGTCGTGACGGTACAACTGCTGTATCTGATCTTTCGGCAGATCTTGGCCTGGCTGGGACTGCTAGCCCGCAGCGCACAATCCAAGAACGTGGAGATCCTCTCGGGCGCCTGCCTATCCGCGGGTACTCGATGAGTTGCTGCCTTCGGCGTGCCACATTGTGGAGCGATATGCGAACAATCCTGTTGAAACTGATCATGGGCGGTTGAAGGCCGGGCTACGGCCGATGCGTGGTCTCAAACAGTTCCGGTCAGTACGGGTGATCAGCATCGGCAACGCCTTTATCCAAAATGTTCGCCGCGGCTACTACGAACTGGCCGCCGAGGTTGCCCCTCGGCATCGGCTGGCAACTGCGTTCGCCGAGGTCATACTCGCCGTCTGATCCGGCGGAATCGACGGTGGCGCTTGCGTCCTTCTCGCCAAAGCAACAGCGTCCTTCGGCCCATTCGTCTCGATGCGATTTGTCCGACGCGCAGATCGGCTTGCCAGCCCGCAGACATTGTGCTGGTAGTTGAACGGCTCACCCACCCGAAAACCCGGCTGAGCGAGGCAAACCGGAGCGGGCGGTGCTCCCGCCAACACCGCCCCCAGCCGCACATGGTCCGCATGATGGTGTTGCACCCGTGATCATGGCGGTGAAGCCATCGGCAGCCGCTCATCGATACTCCCGGCGACGCAGCAGCGAGTGGGGCGGGCATAGGCAGGGGCGTTGGTGACCACGTAGTGATGGCTTTGCGCTGAAAAATTCCGTCAGCTTAGCGGTCGTCATTGCGCATGGCGTATTTGTGGCAGTGACTTTGCTCACAGTAGTTGTTGCGAGTGGTGGTCAGGTATCTGCGATCGTCGGTGTGGGGATCACCGCAATTAATGTAACTCGATAGGAGGATGGAGGGCCTCATTTCATCCGAGGAGTTGACCTGCTCGGTGGGAGGAGTTTCAATGGTGGTGCAGCACCTCGTTCGGTGAGGCGTCTGTACGGATATAGGCCACTGACCCTCCAGCGTCGAGAGACGCTCCGGGTCAGGACAGGTCTCCCCGGCTTAAGGGGTGACCCCAAGTGGCTTCCCGGTAGGGATCACGCCGTGCAGTGCCGAAGCTCTAACGTGAGGGGTGTGACAGATGATCAGTCGGTGTGGTCTCGTGCTGTGGCGCGTGGATTGCGAGGAGGTGAGCGGAAATTGAGTTCTAACCATAGTTGCTCTTTGTTGGTTCCGTTTGCCTCGACGCTCGTGCTAAGCGTTGTCTGATGTAAGCAAAACGGTTTTTAGTGTCGGGTGTCAGGCTCCCGATTGCGCTTTTTGGCGTGTAGGGAGGTTAGTCGGCCATGACCATCACGGTGAATTGGAAGCGGGCACTGGACACCTTGCTGTCCTGGGCGGAGCCGGTGTTGGTGCTGGTGGGTGAGGAAGCTGGTCTGGGACCGGCGGCTGCATTGGTGGTGGGCGGCGCGCTGCATGTGACGCGCCAAAGTCTGCTGACCTGAGCATCATCACCTCGATGGAGCCGACTGAGGTCGGCGGCCGCGCCTGTTCCCCGGTGGTTCGGGTTTTGGCGGTTGCATGCCCCGGGCTTGGGTGCGGGGCGGTTGTACGCGAGCCAGCGTGTGGCCGTTCGATCGGATTGTGGACGGCTCCAGCCGACCAGTAACGGATTGGGTACACACGGTGTGCGTACCGTGTCCGCACGTGTGGTGGCGTGATCAGGAAGAAGGCGGTTGATGGTGTTCGGGGGTGTCGCCCGATTGTCAGCGGTGGCGGCTGGGGTGGCGTTGACGGCGTCCGCGCAGATCGTGCGCGGGGCTGGCTGCATGATGGGCAGGGCGGTGCAGGTCGCGGGCGAGGCGACCACGGCCGGTGTCGGGGTGGTGGGTGGCGCAGCGCGGGTGAGCAGGACAGCCGCAAGGTCGGCTACGGGGGTGTTGGGCCGGGCGGTGGCGGTGGGTGCGCCGTATTGGCGCCACGGTCAGCGCTTTCATGTGCCGCTGCGGGCGCGGACTGGCGCGGTCACGGCGCAGCAGGCGATCAAGAAGGTCGCCGCGGGAGTGTTGGAGCACCCTGACGTGCTGGTCGCCTATTGGGACGGCGGTTTGCAGCGGTTGGTGGTGCAGGTTGCCGAGAACGCGGTCACCGACCGGGTCGTCGACGCAGTCAGTGCGTTGGCGGCCCGGCACGGCCTGGCTTGTTCCGCGGCGCAGGCAGCAGAGGGCGCGCATCCCGGGGATGTGACAGAGGTGCGCACGGCGGCAGTGGGCCTGGCGTTGGATACCGCAGCGTTGGCGGGAGCGCTGATGGCGGCGATGGTGCGGCTACGGCGCCCCCCGCAGGTGATCAGTGCGGTATCGGCGCTGATACGGGAAGACCCACGCGTGGGCGAGTTGCTGGTGTCCCAGTTTGGTAAGCCCATCGCGGATCTGGCGCTGGCCGCGGTCAGCGCGGCGGTGGCTGGCATCGGGCAGTCACCGACCGAGCTGGTGCTAGACGGGGTTTTGCGCACCGGGCAGTTGGTCGAGGCCATCGCCCGGGCCGTGGCCTTTGACACCGCCCACGACCAGTTGTGTGTGCCCGAGCGGATCAGCCTGGCGCCCACCGCGCCGATGCGTCGCGCTGCTCCTGCCGATCCTCTCCAGGATTACGCAGTAAAAGCGACAACGGCCAGCGTGATCGGGGCGGCCGCGACGCTGCTGTGGAAACGCAACGCCGAACAGGCCAGCGCGGCGGTGCTGGCCGGTTCCCCCAAGCCGGCCCGCTACTGCTGGGCCGCCTATCAGGCCAGGGTGGGCTGCGCTCTGGCTGCAGACGGTGTTCTGGTCCGCGAAGCAGCGCGGTTGCGGTTGCTGCAGATGGTCGACGCGGTCGTCGTGCACGCTGCGGCGCTGGCCGGCTCGCAGCGCACCGTGGTAGAGGCCTACCCCAGTGTCGAGGAGTGGGATCATGCCCAGTTGTGGCAGGCAGCTGCCCGTGCGTTGACCACCACCGACTCGGGCCCCACCGACGTGTGGCTGCGTCCGGCACCGGATAACAGTCACGCCGACACCGGCTTGATGATCGTCACAGCTCAGGGCCAAGACGTCGGCACCGTGCTGGTGGATTACCAGCCGGACCCGCTAGCCCAGGCGGTATTGGATGCCGCCCGCCGCGCCGGATTACACATCGTGGTAATCGGACAGGGCGCCGGGCAGCACGCGGGGCAAGCCGATGAGGTCATCGGCCCCGATCGGGACATGCCCCAAGTCGTCAGCGGCTTACAGGAGCAGGGACATACCGTGCTGACCGTTGCTCGCCTGCGCACCACACAACAGCACCAGAAGGGCAACCTGGCGTTGCGCGACTCGGATGTGCTGGCCGGGTTGCTGTGTGGAGATCTCGCCGTGACACTGGCGGATCGGGACAGCGCGGTGGTGTGGGCGGCGGATGTGATCTGCGTGCGTGGCCTGGCCGGGGTGTGGAGGGTGTTGCATGCGGTTCCCGCGGCCCGAACAGCCAGTAGACACGCCAGGATTTATGCCCAGGGCGGCGCGGCGCTGTCCGGGCTGCTCGTGGTCACTGGCGGGCAGCAGCGGTGGTCAACAGGGTTGTTTCCGCTGGCCCGGGTCAGTTCGGTGGATCTCGCTGCGGCGGCGGCGTTGGTGTCGGGGTGGTGGTTGGCGCGGGGGGTGGCGACAAGCGCCACGCCCGCCCCGCGCCTTCAGGTCCCCTGGCATGCCCTCAGCCCCAGGGAAGTGCTGCGCGTAACCCGCAACTGGCGGCGCCGTTCAGCTGCTCGGCAGCCCGGAACTGATCACCGAGCTGGCGTGCTGCCTAGCGTGTCCGGTCTGCCGCTTGCCGCGCCACTACGGCTGTCGCTGCAACTGGCCAACGCGGTGTGCGGTGAGCTCAACGACCCGCTGACCCCGATCCTGGCGGTCGGTGCGGCGGCCTCGGCGGTGTTGGGTTCGCCGGTGGATGCGTTACTGGTCCTGGGTGCCTTGAGCATGAATGCGGTGGTCGGTGGTGTCCAACGGCTGCGCGCCGACCGTGCGCTGGCGTCGTTGGTGAGGACTCAGCAGCAGAAGGCTCGTCGGGTCCTCGGCACCGGTGACCAGATCGAGGTGATCAACGTTACCGAGTTGGCCCGGGGTGATGTGATCGAACTGATGGTGGGGGATGTGGTGCCCGCCGATGCCCGGCTGCTGGAACTCACCGATCTCGAGATCGACGAATCCGCACTGACCGGGGAATCCGTTCCGGTGACCAAACAGGTCGCCGCCTGCGTCGGGGGACCTGCCGGGCAGCGCCAGTGCATGGTCTTTGAGGCCACCACCGTGGTCGCTGGTCAGGCCCGAGCCGTGGTAGTGGACACCGGTGAACACACCGAAGCTGCTCGGGCCATCACGCTGGCCTCGCGGACGCCCCCAGCGGCCGGTGTGCAAGCGCGCCTGCACGAACTGACCAGCAAGGCGTTGCCGCTGACCCTGCTGGGTGGCGCCGCGGTAACGGGCCTGTCGCTGCTGCGGGGCCACTCGATGCGCCAAGCCCTCAGTGGGGGTGTGGCCATCGCCGTGGCCGCGGTCCCTGAGGGGCTGCCGCTGGTGGCCACGGTCGCTCAGATGGCCGCCGCACGGCGGTTAAGCCGACGCGGCATCCTGGTGCGCACCCCCCGCGCGCTGGAAGCGCTCGGCCGCATGGACACGGTGTGTTTTGACAAAACCGGCACCCTGACCGAAAACCGGCTCCGCGTCGTCCGGGTGACCACCCGCGACGGCACCGCTTACGCACCGACCGAGCCCGCGGCCTGCGCGGTGTTGCACACGGCAGCACGGGCCTGCCCGCAGGAGCAACACCCCCCGGGGCAGCACTCCCACGCCACCGATGAGGCAGTTTTAGCCGCTGCCCCACCCGACCTCGACTGGGAACAAATCCTCGGCCAACCCTTCGAAGCCCATCGCGGCTACGCCGCCGCCGTCGGGACCACCCCGACCACCACCGCACTGTTAGCGGTCAAGGGCGCACCCGAAATCATCTTGCCCTGCTGTCCGGACGCCGATCCCGCTGGCGTCGCGGTCGCCGAAGCCCTCGCTGGCCAAGGACTGCGGGTACTCGCTGTCGCGCAACGTAGTATCGAGCTCGCCCAGGCCCAGGAAGCCGTGGACAAACCCTTAAGCGGATTGCAATTTTTGGGATTTGTGGCCCTGGCCGATACCCCCCGTCCCAGCTCCGCACTCCTAGTCAGCGGTCTGCGCGACCGCGGCGTCCGCCCGGTGATGATCACTGGTGATCACCCCCAGACGGCGCTGGCCATCGCCACGTCCCTGGGCTGGCCTCTCGACACCACCGTGGTTACCGGTGAGCAATTGGCCGCTGTCGACCGCGCCGGTCGGGCCCGGATCCTGCACCACGCCGCAGTGATCGCCCGGGTGGCACCCGAGCAGAAACTCCAGGTCATTGAGGCGCTCAACGAGGCCGGTCGCGTGGTCGCCATGGTCGGCGACGGCGCCAACGACGCCGCCGCCATCCGCGCTGCCGACATCGGAATCGGCATCGCCGCCCGGGGATCCGCCGCCGCTCGCAATGCCGCCGACCTGGTACTCACCAACGATGACCTCACCGTGCTCCTCGACGCGGTCACCGAAGGACGAACCCTGTGGCACAGCGTCGCCGACGCCGTCAGCATCCTGGTAGGAGGCAACGCCGGCGAAGTCGGTTTCACCGTCCTGGGCACCTTGCTGTCCGGTGCCTCCCCGCTGTCCTCCCGCCAACTACTGTTGATCAACCTGCTCACCGACATGTTCCCCGCGATGGCCGTCGCGGTCACCCCCACCCCCGACAACGCCCACCTCCGCCAGGGCCGAGGACCACTCGGCACCGCCGTGCTGGATGCCCCCCTGATCCGACAAATCCGCGACCGGGGCATCCTGACCGGACTCGGGGCCACCAGCGCCTGGCTCATCGGCGCCGTGACCCCCGGAAGTGCGCGACGCACCAGCACGATGGCGCTATGTGGGCTCGTCGGCGCCCAGCTAACCCAAACCCTTGTCGGGCGTCACCACAGCCCACTGATCCTTGCCACCAGCCTCGGCTCCGCGGCCGCCCTATTCGCCATCGTCCAAACCCCAGGGTTAAGCCACTTTTTCGGCTGTACCCCCCTGGGCCCCCTCGCCTGGGCAGGAGTCACCACCGCGGTCACCACCGCCGCCATCGGACCCCACCTGCTCCCGTACCTCAACCACACCACCACCCCGCCGGCGTGAGGACCCGAATAAGGGGGCAATGATAAGGCCGATCGCGCAGCGCTTGTTTCCGCTTTACTCGATTGCTGCCGCTCGCCGAACCTCCCCAGAGTTACTAGATCATCTTTCCCAGTCGTTTGGATGCCCAGTAGGTCATCCATGTCAGGATTGAAGTGCGCCATGTCCTCGGTCAGCACTGCGACGAGATGGCGGCGGCTGATAATCAGTGTCTGGTCCAACGCAGTTCGCGGCGAGCAGTGGCGATCCATCGTTCGGCGATCGCGTTTGCTTGGGCTGCCCGCACCGGGGGCGCGCAGCATGTGGATACCTTCGCTGGCGGACACGGCGTCGAAGATGCTGGTGAACTTGCCGTCGTGGGGATCTGTTGCGTTAGCGAAGGCAAGACATGCTCTATGCCACAGGCCCGCTGCTCGGACACGAGAACATCCATGACCTGGCCGTACTGGTTGATCGACCGGTACAGATAGACCCAGCGGCGACCGGCAACCTTGACGTCGGTCTCATCGGCAAACCAACGATCACCTGCAGCATGCCGGCACGGCCTGGCTGAGTCGATCAGCAGCGGCGTGAACCGCTGCACCCTGCGGTAGATGGTGACGTGATCAACCTCGATGCCCGTGCACCGCACCTTCGAGCAGTGGTGTGCCACCACAGATAAGTTCGCCACCGTGCGCCAGCCGACACCAAGGCGCGGACAGCCGCGTTAGTTGGTTGCGTAAGAATCGATAGAAGGAGACGATAAGGCCGTGGCTAGGTGCTCGTAACCCTTAGCTCACCTAGCTTTCGTTAGTCAAACTGACACTCGCCCGCAACAATGGCCGAGACTACGTATACCTCCGTAGTCATAGAGGGGCCGTGGTGCACCGTGAACATCACGGCCCCTCGCTCTATGTCGTTACCTCACCGCAGTGCGTTTCATCTGACGGCGCGCACTTAAATGGGTTTTTTAAAAATCACTCAAAATCTTACGGAGCGCGCCGCGCTCGGAGTGATCGATTTTGGTAATCTTAGCGGCGTCAAGGCGCTATGCGTGTCCGGGGCTACGCAACATCGGCCTGTGCGATCCAACTACTCAGCTCGCTGAGCCCCAGGACTCCACCCTCAACATTTCCATTTACGTGGCGCTGCACTACCGCTCTACCATTTTCGTGTCACTCGCCAGAACGCTCCGCTGCATGTCCGACAACCGATCGGCTACTGAGCAACGCGCGCGTGAGACATCGCCCACGTCGGCCGCCGCCGGCGCAGCCACGAAGGTGAACGGCAACGGGCGCGGGACCACCGTCAGGGCGTTGGCAGGTTTTCGGCTGCCGTGGCCGCAAGGCTTCGCCGTGAACCCCACGCGGTTGTTGTGGTGGGGTGGCCTGGCCGTGCTGGCTGCCATCGAGATCATCCAGTGGCTGGTCGGGCTCATGATCGGTGCGCGCAGCTTGGTTGCCGGGCGCATGGCCCCACCAGGACGCGGAAAAAATCGCTGCGCGACGCTCCTAGGCTAGGTGCCGCCTCCCGTTGACGGAAAGCGCACGGGTGCCCGGCGCCTACCGCGCCACGATGACCCGCTAAATCCAGGCGCCACTCCGACCGATCCGGCGGCCAGGCAACAACAGCCAATAAACACGTCGCGGTCGCAACCAAACAACAAGCGTAGTCGTTACAATGTCGGCCGTATCAGCGCCTACCCCCCACAGGCACTGGTACGGCCATTAAGCAATCCGGTCATTCATGGTGAAATGAATATGGGATCCGTGTGGGTCGAGTCAACCGCAATGCGGCGGCGAAAGAGAACACTCTTGCGTTATCTCAGACCAAATGCGATCACTGCGATGGCCACGGCCACCAGCCAAGGAGTCGGTTAAACAGGTTGTGTTGGGCGGCGGTATTGCGGTCGCTGACGGCTTTGCGTCGGTCGTCGTGGGTTCGGGCTCCGGGTGAGGCGGTCAGCGCGCCCGATGCTGGCGTGTCAGCGGAGCTTTCCGGCGAAGTCTCACCAGCTTTGGGCGGCTCAGTTGTCTTCGTCGAATTCGCGGTCTCTTCCATTGAGGTTGTGTTTTCTTTTGTCGCGACGGTGGCGGGCTCGGGCCGGTGTACCGACTGTGGTTGGCGTTGCCCGGAGCGTCCCATCAATGCGGTCCCGGCCCCGATCGCCAGCGCGACGGGCCACTCGAGAACTTCGAACGCGGCCAGCGCGGCGAGGCCACCGAGATAGGCCGCCTGCCCCGGCGAGGGCAGATAGGACTGGACAGCCTGCGCCGCGGAGAGCACCTGTTGCCGGTTCGGGACCCAGATTGGCGGCAGGTACATCTCCGGTTTGTGGAAGGTCGCCGTGACAAACGGCAGGTTGACGGTGGCCGTCCGGGCGCTACGTACCTGAGTTGCCTCGCTGGGCGTTGCGCTGTCCTGGGCGGCCTCGGAGGTCTGGTTGCCCGCCGTGCCTGCGGTGTTGGTAGTGGAGGTCATGGAATCCTTTCGACGGTATTGCACCCAAACAAAAGGTTACCTCAGGATGAACAGTCGAGAAACAGAGCGGCTGTATCTGTGGCACTCGATTGAGGGGGTGTACCTGCGCAAACGCAGGCGCCGAGCGGGTACTCGCCCCAGCGGATCTTCATTCGCGCGACATTCATCGCGCCGGGATCAGTGGGAACGGGAGCGCTGATCATGCAGCGGCCGTCGCAGCGAGTGGGGAAGGGCATGTCGGTTCGCTTGCTGAACGGGTCAAGCAACTTCTGGCCAACCACCCACCGCTCAACGCGGAACAACGAGCCCGCATCGTGGCGTTGCTTCGTTGAACCTGGGCACCCTTCGTCACGGTAATTCTCTGACTGTCGAGACATGCTGAGTCATCGGATTCACGAGCGCCACGCCCCATCTCCTCGGCTCAGCCGCGACCTCCTGTCTCAGCCACTGTGCGCTACTAATACCCTTAACTGCTGCCTACCACTGCCGTGCTATACATATCAGTCGCGCATAGTTTGGTACGCGTGACCACAGAGGTCGGAGGGGACGTCAATGACCACACCGCATGACAGCGCAAGCGACACCCCCAGACGCGGCCAGGAGAGCTACGCCGACCTCATGAGGCTCTGGGGCGACAACGTTCAGAAGTGGATCGGCTCGCTGTCGACACTGGATACGAAGTCGATCAACCAAGTTGTAGACAACTGTTTCGACGCCGCCGAGCGGGTGCTGGAGAGTCAGCGGGAGTTCACCAAGAAGTTCGTCGCTGCCACCGCGTCGGCCGCAACGAACGCTGCCTCCGCGATGCAGCATGCCGCCAGAGACTCGGCATCAAAGAAGAGCTGACGCAGCTGCGGCCTCGCGGTAACAAGCCATTAGCCCAGCGTTCCGTGCGCGGGAGCTGAACCGCTATCGGAGCCGTATCTGCCCGAGCTTGATGCGGCTCTGCGCTCATGCCGACGACGATCAACAGACACCAAGTAATCCCAGTCAACAAGACGATTCAGGTGAAACGCAGCGGTGCTGTGGGGCACCGCCAGGGCCGCTGCAGCCTGGTCACGGCTGACTAGGTCGGGCTGGCCCACCACGTAGTCGTACAGCCGGCGACGGATGGACTCGTCCAGCGCAACAACCGCGGAAATCTGTGCGTCTCGGGTGGTGCATCCTTTATCCAAACCTCTTTGCCAAGCGCCACAACCTGATCACGGCAAATGCTACGTTGCCTGATTTGGTGACGTAGTGAGCAACGCCACGGTCACGCCGACTCATCGTGCGCAAACGGGATTGCGGCCCAATCCCCTGAGTGGTGGCACAACCCGGTCCAGCTCCCTACCGGTGGCGCGGTTCCACCATTGCGGTGTTCCCCACCGACGGATCGCTGCCAACGTCCGGTGGACATCTGGCCCTGCCACCTGCGTGCCCCAAGCAAACGCAACTCCTCAATGGCAATCACCAACCAAATAAATAACAGTCGGGTAACAAACAGGTGTTCTAGGTGCCATCGCCGCTGTACCGGGTAGCCGTATATGTCGGCACCACGAACGTGCGCGCGCCGAATGGGACAAATCAGGGAGTTACTGTGAATATGAAAAGACGCACCACACGAATGGGTCTCGCCGCGATAGCCGCCTCCTCGGCGCTGGTCTTGGGTGCTTGCGGCGGAGGCGGACAGACAACCGGAGGCCACCAGGCCCGGCCCCCAGCGGCCCAGCCTCCAGCGGCCCAAAGCGGCGGCAACACCTCCCCTGGTAACGCCAGCGGGAATAGTTGCGTTGCCGCTGGTCAGGCGCTGAGCAACATGCAGTCCTACGCCGGTCAGCCGGTGACCGTTACCGGGACAATCGGTCAGGTCGTCGGCCAAAATGCCTTTACCGTTGCCATCCAGGGCAACAACACCGGCGGCATCCCCGGCAGCAACGCCAACAATACGCAGACCCTGCTTGCGGTCGCCAAGCAAACAACCGGCACGCCCACCGCGGGAGCCCCGGTGCAGGTCACCGGAGTGTTGCAGCCCACGTTTGACCCCAACCAGGCTCAGGCATCAACCGGGATCAACTTCGACCGGGCAGCCCTTACCCCCTACAACGGCAAGCCTTACGTTGAGGCCGCGTTCGCCGGACCAATCAGCGCGAACCTGACCAACAGCGGCCAAGCCGGCGGCCTCGCCAGCACCAGCGGCAATGACTGCGCCGCGGCCAGCCGTGTCCTGGATAACCCGCAGTCCTACACCAACCAGCAAATCACGATGGTCGGGACGGTAGGCCAGCTCATCGGCCAGCACGGCTTCACCATCACCGCCAACAACGCGCAGCCGTTGCTTGCGGTGGCCAAGGAAACAACGGGCATGCCCACCCCTGGGTCACCCATCCAGGTCATCGGCCCGTTGCAGTCCACGTTCGACGTCAACCAGGCGGCCGCGTTCGCGGGCAACCTCGACCCAACAACCTTCAACGCTTACAACGGCAAGCCCTGGGTCCAGGCCGTCTACGCCGGGCCGGTCAGCGCGAACCTGACCAGCGGCCAGGGCGGACGCTGAGAGCTGACAGCTACTGCGCGGGCAGGATCTGGCGCATCAGCCCCACCACAGCAGGTGCAGCACGTAAGCCAGGCCGGCAGCGAGCACGTCCACCAGTAGCCCGTCCGCGGCCGCCAGGTTAGGAACTGGCAGTGGCGAAAGGTTTAGTGGACGGCTTGGCGACGTCGGGGAGAACGGCACTTGTTGGCGCCGACCCCGGCGTCGCGGTTGGCCACGGCCAAGACACCCGGGACAGCACCGGAAGGACCGCGGTCACAGCGCTGGCGGCAGCGGTGACGGGCTGGAAAGCCAGACCATTCACGCTTCGGCGTCACGGGCGACAAAGTTCTGCTCACCTGTTGGCGACCCGAGCTTGCCTACTTGTTAGTGGCTGTGGTGGTCGCCGTCAGCAGACGGCAGTAGGCGACCTGTAGTTCAGACGCGGACCGACCTCGGTTTCACCGTGGAAGCGTCGGTGATTCAGCTTGTCGATCTAGTCGATGTATCAGCGTCCGACCAGCAGAGCAGGGACAGACAGCGCCTGTCAGCGAACAGGCGACCCTGATGGTGACAGGGCACAGATCTTTTGTCGTCGACTTTTCCTATTGCCACCGTTACTACTCTCCGGTTGATTGTCTGACACGGCGTCATGATAGCCGTGCGAGGAGTGATGAGGTGAGGTCACCAGTGCCGCGCCCTAGTAGTCCTCGTCATCAGCACCCGACCAACTTGATAAGCGACCCAATGCGGCTGGTGGGCAGTTGATTCCGGTGACATCGGTGACTGTACCGTTCTTATGCGGCAAAATGTAGGAGCAAGTGCCGGTGACACCGTTTCTCCCGTAGACGATTCCTGGGCCGGCGCCAGAGCCGCTACAGGACGTTCCCGAGCCAAGACCTTCGTGATCAGTAAATGTTTGGCAGTAATAAGTGACGCTGGCGGCGTTGGCGGTTCCCGTGTTGATTACCGAACAGCCGATACCGAAAACCGTCGCGGCCATCAGCGTGAGGAGAGACCTCAAGCGAGTGCTGGCCATGTCTTCTCCCGAAGTGGTCGATATTCTTCCTGCCGGTCGTGACGTGATAGCAAGGCCAAGTCATCGATTGATTGGGTGCTCAAGAAGTAACCGCCCCGTTGTCCAGGGGCCGCTACTGACTGACCGAGCTGTTCAGCGCACCAAACGTCGTGAGATCTGCTTTCAGTCAGATCACCTGGAGCAGGGTCTGCATCTCACTGATCTGAGCTTGCTCCGCGCTGATGATCTGTTGGGCAAGGTTGCGGGTGGCAGGATTGCTGGCTTGGGCCAGCTCGATCTGGGACATATCCACCGCGTCCTGATGATGGACGATCATCATTTCGAGAAATGCCCGGTCGAACCCGGCGCCGCTGACCGTCCCAGGCAGCTGACCGTGTCCGACGGCGTTCGTGGTGCCTGTGGCGCCTGTGGTGGCCGGCGCGGGGATACCCCACTCGGTGAGCAGAGAGTTCATCTGCTGGATCTGGGGGCTTTGCTCGGCCTCGATTCGGGCGGCGAGATCTTTAACCTGCGCTGCACTGGCCTGGTTGCGGGCGATCTGGGACATCGTCATGGCCTGGGTGTGGTGCAACACCATGTTCTGGAGGAATACGACGTCGGCTTGGTTGTACTGCTGTTGAGGACTGGCCGGCGCGCTGCGCGCGGCCGATGGCGGCGGTGCGGGGTTAGAGCTGGTCGTGTTGCCGCATCCGGTGAGTAACAGTCCTGCGGCCGCCGCCGCGGCGAGCACGCCGATCATATGAGGGATAGGCATCTCTAATGGTTCTCCTTTGCCTGCTGGAGAAACACCCAGCACCGGGCCAGGTCAAGGCCGAAGGATGACGAGTCACCACGGGGTGTGGCCATCAGCGGCTCACGCCGACTTTGATGTGCCGTTGTGTACAGCGTATTGGGTTCCTGAGGCATTCGCGCATGATTCTCAGCGTGCGCTGCTGCGTCATGATCGCGAGCTTTGATGTCCGCAATGTACCCGATGTTGCCCGTCTTACTGGATGCACGCTGGGCCGCCCATGGGTCCGATTACTAATAACGGAACTAAAAGTGTGGACAACCGGTGCCACGATAAGAGTATTGATGCAAGGCGCAGCGCACCAAGCCGTCTGTGGTTGCATATTCAGGCCGGATGGCGCCCGGCAAGGGTCTTTTCAATAGCGCTCATGGTATGGCTGTCTGTTTCTGACGATGCGGCGACATGATCCGACGTCGAAGCTGATGCGCTGGACTTACGTCGGCGCGCGCCACACCCCTGAGGCGCACGCTGGCCGCGGTGTGGCGGACCAGACCGATGATCGTCAACCCCAAGCCAAGATTGACCGTTGCGGTAGCTAGTGCAGCCGGCAGATGCTGGGTCAGGGGTAGGAGAACCGCGATGGCCGTGCCGATGCCACCCAACCAGGCAAAAAACCACTGAGGACGGTGCGTAGTCACCAACAAGATGTGCATCGCGGCAGTGGCCAACAGCGCTGCGACAGCCGCGCTGACGGCATAGCCGACCATGGTCACATGCGCCACCTGTGCACTTGCGCGGTCACCGAGGAGCGGGTAACGCAGGATGCCCTCGATGAGAAGAAAACCCACAATGGTCAAACCGCCCACGATGACGGCGGTGACCACACCGCCCGTCCACAGCGTGCGGATGTCAATCACATCGCCGGTGTCGGATCGCGCCGAGACCTGTTCGTCGTAGGTCATCATGGTCATGAGATGCCCACAAAACCCCGCAGCTAAACACGAACCGTCACTAAGTAGCAACGCTACGTAGCAAGCCCCGGGAACTGATGGATTAAGGGATGGGCTGGGGTGGCCACGGTACGCCGCTTGCGGCTTCCCGGGCCTCGGTGTACTCAGCACATCCGACGTTGGCCGCCACCAGCGCTGACACCACGGTGCGGTTGTGGAATGTGGCCTATCTGGCCCATCCCACCCCGCTGGGCCAGCCGCTGACCGGCCACACCGGCCCCGTCTTATCGGTGGTGTTTAGTCACGATGGGCATACCCTGGCCAGCGCCAGCAACGACAACACGGTGCGGTTATGGGAGATGGACGTCAAGCAAGTTATCCAGCGGATCTGCGCCACCACCACGAACGCCGTCACCGCCGTGACATGGAAGCAGGTCATGCCATCGGACCTGTCCTATCGCCCGCCCTACCCGTGATTCGCCATGGCCAGCCATCAGTTCGTCCTACTCAGCGCCGCTTGAGTTTAGGGAAGTCGCACCTTACCGTCCACGCTTATGCACCGATGGCTTGCTGCGCCAGGCCATTTGCCCTCGAGCCTCACAGGATGACCAGTTCGGCACTCACAGGGGCGAGATCTGTGCGCCCCCGCCTTCCTCCGCAGCTGGACTCTTGCGAAGAGTGGAGCTAGCACCACTGCACAACAACCAACCCGATCCAGGCCGTGCTTGCCCAGCGAGCGGGAGCCCGCTTGCCCTCAGGGCAAGCGGGCTCCCCGTTAAGCGGTGGGATCAGACCGGGCGCACGCCGGTGGCCTGCAGGCCCTTGTTGCCCTGGCTGATCTCGAATTGCACGCGCTGTCCCTCGTCGAGGCTGCGGAAGCCGCTAGCGTCGATCCCCGAGTGGTGCACGAAGACGTCGTTGCCGCCGTCGTCCTGAGAGATGAAACCAAAGCCCTTTTCCGCGTTAAACCACTTCACAGTTCCCTGTGCCATGCGATGTACTCCTAAGCAAGTGGAGCCCGCACCGTGCGGGATCCGGTCGGCCCTGGTGACGTTGGCCGGCGTCCCTTTGACGCAAGCCCTCGTCTCCAACTCGTTCCCGCGGGCGTGCATCACACGAACACTGAAACTGAACGACCTAACTCGATACTACCGCGGCGCTGTGTGGCTTGTTCAGGTCGCTGCCTGGCGCGGGCCTGCTGCACGAGGTCAGTAGGCCAACCTGCCGGATCAGCGCTAAGCCGGGCCAGCCGGTCGCAGGTCGGCTGCCTGATGCGCCCCATCCGCCGCAGCTTCGTCTCACTCCCGCCGATCCACCCACTGCGGGATTTGGCCGCCACCGGCGCAAACCTTTTCAGGGTGCAAGCTCGCCTGTTACGCACGTCACCACTTCGACACGCCATGGCACTCACGACAAACCATCATCGTGTGAGGCTCGAAAACTTGAGGCAGTGTCTTGATCAGTGCCCCTTTATGTACCGGTTTCACATCGCTACGATCGGTCCGGATTGACGTTTTTCCTCACTTCGAAGACTGTCCGGATATTATTATTTTTCGTCGTGGTCAGGCTGCTGGAACTCGGTGTGGTCTTGTTGGTTGTGGTGATAGGTGCGTTCCTTGGCGTAGGCGTCGTAGGCTCGATGATCGGCTTCGGTGACAGGGGCAGTGACCAGTCGACGGGGGTGCAGCCGTTCCTTGAGTACCACGTTGAGCTGCGCACCAACCAAGGTGACGACGCTTTGCAGGTAAAACCACGACAACATCGTGATGACCGTGGCGAAATTGCCGTAGATCTTTTCGGCGTTGTGCAGGTATTGGGAGATGATCAGCGAGGACAGCTGCTGGAGCAGCCAGAACACGATGCCTGACAGCAGCGCACCCGGCAGTACGTCGCGCGTAGAAACGTCACGGTCGGTAAGTAGCCGGAAGGCCACCACAAACAACCCCACGTCGAGCAGGATGGCGATGAGGTAACCGGCCGGGCGAGCGACCATGCCGAGGCTGGTCCCGGTGGCGGCAGCGCTGACGTAGTTGCTGATCATCGTGCTGATGACCAGGCCGAGCGCGATGGCGCTGAGGGTGAACACGCCTCGCTTGATCTGCGCGCCTAAGCGGGGTCGCTGGGCATGAGGTATGTCCCACACCGAGTCGAATGCTGACTGGATCGCGATGACCACGAAGGAACCGCTCCACAGCGCGCTGAGGATGCCGACCACCAGAGTCCACCACCGGCCGCTGAGGTGGCCGATCGACTCCGTGCTCAGCAGCGGAAAAAACCGGGCCGCGCTGCGCAGCACGTCACCTTGCAGGTTGGGCGGCAGGACGTAACCGAGCAGGGTGACAAAGAGAAGTAGCAGCGGAAAAATCGAGAAAAACGCCCAGAAGGCGATCACCGCGGCGAGGTTGATCGATTCATCGTCGATGAATTTCCGGGCCACTGCGATGGGCACGCCCAGCGCCGGGTGCCGTTGCTGATAACAGTCCAACCGATCAAGCTTGGCCCGTACCCCGTTGGCAACATTCTCATCGGGTCGACTCATCAGTCAGCTCCTGAAGACAAATCTCACCGACAATCATGACACGTGCGATCTCCGATTCGGGTCACCGCGTCGCGGCTCGTAGCGACGAGTGAACGTCCCAGAGGCAACGGGGAAGCTAGGCACTGATGCATCCGCAGATGGGAGGCCCGGGCAGGCTGCGTCGATGCGTCATTGCCACTCTCGACTGCCAGCGCTGAGATTAACTGGCTGTCTCAGTTGGTTTCGAACCAATAATCCTGCGATCTAGGATGGAATCAGCCGGGCTGATTCTGGAGAGTGCCCGTCAG
>Ga0213881_10000434_pt1 | contig 28047 bp, 24 predicted proteins | sample BarmaccoBMER_R08_FD_160104 | JGI IMG/M metagenome (GOLD analysis project Ga0213881, IMG submission 160104) | Barbacenia macrantha exposed rock microbial communities from rupestrian grasslands, the National Park of Serra do Cipo, Brazil - ER_R08 ... | reverse complement strand
CCAGAACTGATGGCGCGCCTCCGGATCGAACCCGGTCGTCGGCTCGTCGAGGAAGAGCAACTCGGGTTGCCCGACGATGCCGAGCGCCACATCGAGCCTGCGGACCTGGCCGCCGGATAGCTGGCTGACCCGGGACCGCGCCTTCCCGGTGAGCCCGACCAGGCTGAGCACCTCCTCGGCCGGCCGAGGCCGCGGATAGAAGGTCCCGAAATGCCTGACCATCTCGAGCGCGGTGAGCTCCGGTCCGGCGCTGGCCATCTGCAAGACGATGCCGATCCGGGCCCGCCAGCTGCGGTTGCCATGTGCGGGATCCGTGCCGAGCACCGCCACCGTGCCACCGTCCCGGTGGCGGAAGCCCTCCAGGATCTCCACCGTCGTGGTCTTGCCCGCGCCGTTGGGCCCGAGTAGGGCGAACACCTCGCCCGCGCCGATCTCGATGTCGATGCCGTCGACCGCGGCGAGCTCCCCGTAGCTCTTCCGCAGCCCGGTGACCTGCACCGCCGCGTCGTTTCCCATGCGTCAATCGTCTATCGTCAGCACGGTCGCGCGCGTCCCCCGACCCGCCACATCCGCTGTCCACCGATCGGCTTACCCGGGCATTACCGCATACCGTGCGTAATTGGGCATTGACATGAGCCGCACGGCGGTGTTGCATCCTGTGTCCACACGATGCGAGGAGGCATCATGCACAGACGCCAGCGGACGATGCTGTCTCTTACCGCGGTATGCGTCGCGACGACGTTCGCCGTAGCCGGGCCGCCGGCCGGCGCCCACGCCGCCTCTGCGGCTTGCCCATGGGTCGGCTCCAGCGCCCCTATCCCGCAGCGAGTGAGCCAGGTGCTGGCCAAGATGACCACCGCGCAGAAGGTAACGGTGCTCACCGGCGCGTCGGGCTCCAGCTATGTCGGCCTGATTCCCGCCGTCGGGGCGCTGTGCATCCCGGCCATCAACCTGGAAGACGGGCCGGCCGGAGTGGCCGATGGCATGACCGGGGTCACGCAACTGCCCGCGCCGGCGGATCTGGCGGCGACCTGGGACACCGCGGCCGCGCAGACCTACGGCCAGGCCATCGGCACCGAGCAGACCGCCAAGGGCACCACGGTCGACCTCGGGCCCACGATCAACATCGTCCGGGATCCGCGCTGGGGCCGCGCGTTCGAGTCGATCGGCGAGGATCCCTACCTGAACGGCATGATGGGTGCGGCCGACATCCAGGGCGTGCAGTCGACCGGCGTGATGGCCCAGGTCAAGCATCTGGCCGTGTACAACCAGGAGACCAACCGCAACACTCCGGCCGACAACGCGATCGTCAGCTCCCAGGCTGAGCAGGAGATCTACCTGCCCGCGTTCGCCGACAGCACCCAGCAGGGGGCAGCGTCGTCGGTGATGTGCTCCTACAGCACGATCAACGGCATCTACGCATGTCAGGATCCTGCCATACTCAGTTCCGCGCTGCGACAGCAGTTCGGCTTCGGCGGGTTCGTCACATCCGACTGGGGCGCCACCCACTCCACCGCCGCCTCGGCCAACGCCGGCCTGGACATGGACATGCCGGGCAACGACGGGTTCTACGGCACCGCGCTGCAGAACGCGGTGTCCTCGGGCGCGGTGAGCACCGCGACGCTCAACTCCATGGTCTCCCACGTGCTGACCGAGATGTTCGCCTTCGGGTTGTTCGACAAGCCGACCGTAGGCTCTCCCGCTCAGACCGCCACCGGCTCGGCCAGCCAGGCCACCGCGCTGCGGATCGCCCAGGAAGGCACGGTGCTGCTGAAGAACAGCGGCGTGCTGCCGTTCACCTCCGCGGACACGTCCATCGCTGTCATCGGCACCGACGCCTCGACCAGCCCGCGGACCGCTGGTGGCGGAAGCGCCTCGGTCAGCTCCAGCGGGACCGTCACCCCGCTCCAGGGCATCACCGCCGCCGCGCCCAGCGGGACCACGGTCAAGTACAACGACGGCTCGTCGCAGAGTTCGGCCGCCGCGCTGGCGGCGTCCTCCAGCGTCGCGGTGGTGTTCGCCAGCCTGGGCGAGTCGGAGGGCAGCGACCTGACGAGCATCGATCTGGGCAGTTCGGCCGACTCGCTGATCTCCGCGGTGGCGGCCGCGAACCCGCACACGATCGTCGTGCTGAACACCGGATCCGCGGTGACGATGCCGTGGCTGTCGTCGGTGGCCGGTGTGCTGGAGGCCTGGTACCCAGGCCAGCAGGACGGCACCGCGATCGCATCGCTGCTGTTCGGCATGGCCAACCCGTCGGGCCACCTGCCCGTCACGTTCCCTCAGTCGCTGTCCCAGGTCCCGGCGTCCACGACCGCCCAGTGGCCCGGCCAGAACGGGACCGTGCAGTACTCCGAGGGCATCGACGTCGGGTACCGCTGGTACGACACCAAGGGCCTGACGCCGCTGTTCCCGTTCGGCTATGGCCTGTCCTACACCACGTTCTCGTTCAGTAACCTGACGATCGGCGCGTTGCCCGCGGGCGGCGCGGCGACGGTCACCGCCACCGTGACGAACACCGGCTCTCGTGCCGGAGCCGATGTGGCGCAGGTCTACGTGACCGATCCGGCTGCCTCCGGGCAGCCGCCCCGGCAGCTCGAGGGCTTCGCCCGGGTCAGCTTGCAGCCAGGCGCCAGCCAGACGGTCACGTTCCAGCTCACCCAGCAGAACCTGCGGTACTGGAACCCAGCCAGCAACGGCTGGGCGACCAGCACCGGCAACTACGGCATCGCGGTGGGCGACTCCGACGCCCACCTGCCGCTTACCGGCACGCTCACGGTTTCCTCTGCCCAGCTCGGCCAGCCGGTGACCATCACCAGCCCCGGGCCGCAGGAAGGGCTGGCCGGCACCGCGGTGTCGGTCCCGGTCTCCGCCACCGACAGCACCGGCGGCCAGTCCCCCACGTTCACCGCGACCGGCCTGCCCGCCGGGACCTCCATCTCCGGCTCCGGAACGATCAGCGGAACACCGGTCACACCGGGAACCAGCACGGTTACCGTCACCGCCAAGGACGGCACCGGAGCGTCGGCCAGTACCTCCTTCACCTGGATGGTGCTGCCCTCGGGTGACAACGTCCCGACTACCCCGCTGGTCGGCTACAAGGGCCTGTGCCTGGACATCACCGGCGACAACAACACCAACGGCACCGCGGTGGACATCTACACCTGCAACGGCACCAACGGGCAGCAATGGACCGAGGAATCCGACGGAACCATCCGGGCCGACGGCAAGTGCCTCGACGTCATCGGTGGCGGCACGGCTAACGGCACCAAGGTCGACCTGTACGACTGCAACGGCACCGGCGCCCAGGTCTGGCATCCGCAGGCCAACGGCTCACTGGTCAACCCGCAGTCGGGCGCGTGCCTGGACGATACCGGCTTCTCCATCACGCCGGGCACCCAGGTGCAGATCTGGAGCTGCACCGGAAACCCCAACCAGTCCTGGACGATGCCTTAGCGGGGGGAGCCGTCCCCCGCGCCCCCGCGGCCTAACCGACATCAGCGCCGCGGCCGACCTGGCAGCCCACCGAACACGGCCGCGGCGCGCCCCGCCAGCCATTCCGCCGTAGCACACGCGCGACTTCTGCCGCCGTTGCGCACGGTTCATGACACACTTCCTGCCAGCCATAACGCAAGGTGCGCTTGTCCTCCACGTTGGCCGCGTTGTCCCGCTTCCTGTCCTTCACCACACTCTCCGCGTGAGCTACTTTCCCGTCCAGCTCGACGATCACCCGATGTGGCTCATACTCCCGGTCCCGCCGTCCCCTCCTGCCGTCGGCGCCGGTGAAACCAACCTGGCGCCTGGCCTCGGGCAGGCCATGCGCTCTCTCCACGTCCCGGGTGTACCGGAACTCGAGCGCTGATTCGTCCCCCGCGGCCGCCGCGGCGACCAGTTCGTCCAGCTCAGCCCGCCAGCGGAGCGTGCGGCGCCGTCGCATCATCTCGCGCAGCATGACCTCGTTCGTCAGCCGCCGTTGGAATGCCCGCGTCACCCACGCGCACACATCATCGAAAGTCTCCGCTACATCCGCGAGATCCAGCAACGTATCCTCCACACTGGTCCGCGCCGGATACTCCACAGATGGGATCGGCCGCTCTCGCGCACTGCGATGAATGCGGACCCCAGGCACCGGCGTGACATGCCGCCCAGCCGGGACGGACACGTGGACCAGCCCGGCAGGCTCGGCGTCCTTGGCCACCATCCCGTTGATCTCCGCTGCCGTCTCGTAACTCAACACCGCGCCCCGCCCGGCGTACAGCGCCACCGCCCACCAGAACGCCCCGCGGGACACCCGCCCAGTGAATGTCGCGTACACACCCCGAAACACCTGCTGCCACCGCCCGCTCCGCACCCGGTGCTTGATCTGGTCCGATGTGAGCCCTGCGGCAAGCGCTTGCGACCGCGAAACAATCCCGCATTGCATTCCGGCCACGGCGGCGAGCTTCGATGGCATCTCTCTTTTCATGCCGCCATTGTGAACCCGCCCACCGACAAAACCGCGGTTGATTCGGGCTTCGTGGTGCTTTTTGTGCACGATAGTCCCCCATATCAACCGCGAAGCCCAAAGTAACCGCAAAACCAAGCCGCACATATCGGGTATGTCGCGATTTATACAAACGCCCAGCGCTCACCGCCCCCAGCGCTCACCGCCCCCAGCGCGCTCACGCCCCCAGCGCGCTCACCGCCGCCAAGCGCCTCGCATCCGCGCGGGCAAATCCTGAAATGTCGGATTGGTGCGACAGGTGCGACAGGTGCCTGGGTGGGTGGGGTGGTGGCGTCGCGGGAGGGGGGTCCGGGGGGTTGGTTTTCACCCCCCGGAGAAACAGAGCCGGTGGTGCCAGGCTATGGCGGAGGTGTCGGTCAGGGAGGCGACCTGGTCGATGACGACGCGGCGGCGCTGCGCATCGGAGGAGGCGGCTTCCCAGGCCGGCCGGAGCAGCGGGTCGAGGGTGCCGGGCGCGCCCCGCTCGACCGCGAACACAAGCTCGGTGAGCAGTTCCCGCTCCAGCGCCTGTGCCTGGGCGGCGCCTTCGCGGAACATCACGTACTGCGCGGTGATGGCCTTGAGCAGCGCGCACTCCAGCCGCTGCTGCCGCGGCACGACGAGGTCCCCCCCATACCGGATCAGCCGACGGCCGGCGGCCGCCGCGAGCGTCGCCTCCTGGACGGTGACGCACAACCGGCCGTGCAGTTCTCCGGTGAGGTTCTTGAGCGCCGCGAACGACTCCGCGGAGCCGTCGAAATTGCGCGGCCAGATGTCCAGCGCCAGCAAGGAGTCAAGGGTCTCAGACAGTTCCGCCACGGAAACCGAATCGTCGCAATAGAGATCGGCCGCGGTCCGGGCAACCACAGTACGTTCGTTGGAAAGGGCCTTGAATTTAATCAGGCCCGCGTGGAATCCGTCTTCCAGGTCGTGGACGGAATAAGCCACATCGTCGGCCCAGTCCATAACCTGCGCCTCGATGCACAGCCGTCCTTCCGGCACGCCCTCGCGGATCCAGGCGAACACCTCAGCGTCCTCGGCGTACACGCCATATTTGGTACCGGCGTCGGCGAACCAGGGGTACTTGAGCGTCGCGTCGAGGGTCGCCCGGGTCAGGTTGAGGCCCGCTCCGACGATCTTCGGCTCCAGCCTGGTCAGCAGCCGCAGCGATTGCGCGTTTCCCTCGAAACCGCCGAGTTCATTAAGAGCAGATTCTCCATTATGACCGAACGGGCTGTGGCCAATGTCATGAGCTAGGCAAGCCGCATCAACGAGGTCGGGGTCACAGCCGATTTCACGGCCCAGTTCCCGGCCAATCTGCGCGCATTCCAGTGAGTGGGTGAGCCGGGTCCGCGGAAAGTCCGCGGAACCCGGCGCCAGAACCTGCGTCTTCGCCGACAGCCGACGCAAAGCGGAACTGTGCAGCACGCGAGCGCGGTCCCGCTCGAAATCAGTGCGCCCGGCCCGCTTGGGCGGCTCTGCCACCCAGCGGGCCGTGGCCCACTTGTCATAGCTAACAGAGTGGTCGTATTCCCTTGGCGTCAACGGGTTTGCGAGCCACCTCCGGCCAGGGCGGCCCGGCCCGCCTCGAGGCGAGCGATCGGGACGCGGAACGGGGAGCAGGACACGTAGTTCAGGCCGACCTCGTGGAAGAAGTGCACCGAGTCCGGGTCGCCGCCGTGCTCACCGCAGACGCCAAGCTCGATGTCCGGCCGGACCTCCTTGCCCTCCCGGACCGCGATGTCGACCAGCCGGCCGACGCCGTCCCGGTCGATGGTCTCGAACGGGGAGACGCCGAAGATGCCCAGCTCGATGTACTTGCTGAAGAACGCGCCCTCCACGTCGTCGCGGGAGAATCCCCAGGTCATCTGCGTGAGGTCGTTCGTTCCGAAGGAGAAGAACTCCGCGCTGGCCGCGATCGGGCCCGCGTTCAGCGCGGCCCGCGGCACCTCGATCATCGTGCCGATGAGCGTGTGCACCTCGGTGCCGGTTTCCGCCCAGACCGAGGACAGCACTTCCGCTACCTGCTCGCGGCTGATCTCCATCTCCTGCACGGTGGCGGTGAGCGGGATCATCACCTCGGGGCGCGGGTCCTTGCCGGCCTGCTTGAGCTGGGCCGCGGCGTGCGCGATCGCGCGGACCTGCATCTGCGCCAGGCCCGGGATGACCAGAGCGAGACGGACGCCGCGCAGCCCGAGCATCGGGTTCTGCTCATGCAAGCGGCGGACGGCGCCGAGAAGCTGCTTGTCCTTCTCGGTCGCTTGGTCGCCGGCCAGCGCGATCTTCACGGTCAGCTCGGTGAGATCGGGCAGGAACTCGTGCAGCGGCGGGTCGATCAGCCGGATCGTCACCGGAAGGCCGTCCATCGCCTCGAGGATCTCGACGAAGTCGCCGCGCTGCAGCGGCTCGAGAGCGTCGAGCGCCGCCTGGCGGCCCTGCTCGTTCTCGGCCAGGATCAGGTTTTCCACGAGCTGGCGGCGCTCGCCGAGGAACATGTGCTCGGTGCGGACCAGGCCGACGCCGCCGGCGCCGAACCGACGCGCCCGCGCACAGTCCGGGCCGGTGTCGGCGTTGGCGAACACGCCGAGCCGGCGCTTCTGGTCGGCGTGGTGCATGATCGAGTGCACCGCCCTGATCAGGTCATCCGCCTCGTCAGAGTGCGGGTGCAGCTCCCCCTCGAAGTAGCGGACCACGGCGGAGGAGACCACCGGGACCTCGCCGGCATAGACGATCCCGCTGGTGCCGTCGATGGAGATTACGTCGCCTTCGCTGATCGTGCGGCCGTCCTGCGTGGTGAACTTTCCGGCCTTGGTGTCGACGTCAAGCTCGTCGGCGCCGCAGACGCAGGTCTTGCCCATGCCGCGGGCGACCACCGCCGCGTGGCTCGTCTTGCCGCCGCGGCTGGTCAGGATGCCCTGGGCGGCGATCATGCCGTGCAGGTCGTCGGGGTTGGTCTCGCGGCGCACCAGGATCACCTTCTCGCCCTGGCCGGCCAGCTCTACCGCACGGGCTGAGTCGAAGACGGCCTTGCCGACCGCGGCACCGGGGGACGCCGAGACGCCGGTGGCGATCTTGGTGACGCTGGCGCTGGTGTCGAAGCGTGGGAACATCAACCTGGCCAGCTCGTCGCCGGACACCCGGCGGACCGCTTCGTCCTCGTCGATCAGGCCCTGGTCGACGAGCTGCATGGCGATGCGGAACGCCGCCGCGGCCGTGCGCTTGCCGACCCGGGTCTGGAGCATCCACAGCTTGCCGCGCTCGACGGTGAACTCGATGTCACACAGGTCGCGGTAATGGTTTTCCAGCGTCTGCATGATGCCCATGAGCTCGTCGTAGACGGCCTTGTTGATCTGCTCAAGGTCCTGCAGCGGCACGGTGTTGCGAATGCCGGCCACGACATCCTCGCCCTGCGCGTTCTGCAGGTAGTCGCCGTAGACGCCCTGAGCGCCGGTGCCCGGGTCGCGGGTGAAGGCGACACCGGTGCCGGAGTCCATGCCGAGGTTGCCGAACACCATGGCCACCACGTTCACCGCGGTGCCGAGGTCGGCCGGGATGCGCTCCTGGCGGCGGTACAGGATCGCCCTGTCGGCGTTCCAGGAATTGAACACGGCCTTGATGGCCAGGTCCATCTGGGTTCGCGGATCCTGCGGAAAGTTGTTGCCGGTCTGCTCCCTGACGATGCCCTTGTAAGTTTCGACCAGGCCCTGGAGGTCCTGGGCGTCCAAGTCGAGGTCGTTCTTTACGCCCTTCGCCTTCTTGGCGGCGTCGATCGCGTGCTCGAAATGTTCGCCGTCGATGTCCAGCACGGTCTTGCCGAACATCTGGATGAGGCGGCGGTAGGAGTCCCAGGCAAACCGCTCGTTACCGGCCTGCTTGGCCAGGCCCTGCACGGACTCATCGGACAAGCCGATATTGAGCACCGTCTCCATCATGCCCGGCATGGAGAACTTCGCCCCGGATCGGACGCTGACCAGCAGCGGATCGGCGGGGTCGCCGAGCTTACGGCCCATCTTCTGCTCGAGCTCGATGAGGTGAGCGTTGATCTCGTCGTCGAGGCCCGCGGGCGTGCTGCCCTGCGCGAGGTAATGGCGGCACGCCTCAGTCGTGATGATGAAGCCGGGCGGTACCGGCAGGCCGAGATTGGTCATCTCGGCCAGGTTGGCCCCCTTGCCGCCCAGGAGGTCCTTAAGGTCTTTGTTACCTTCGGTAAAGTCGTAGACGAGCTTGGTCCCTGAGCTACTGGTTGACACTGAAATGGCTCCTCGGCTCTGCTCCGCGCAGCATGCGACATCGTTTGTTTCACTATCTCGGTTTCAATTGGCGACTCTACCGCGCTCAGCGTGAGCCGGGTGGTCTGGACCACCTCTAAGTCCGCACCCTCCCGCAGGCAACTACAGCTTGGCAACAGCGTCTCTGGAATGTGGACCCCGAAGCACGTTCACGCCGCTCCCGGTGCCTGGAGCCCTCAACCCGGCCTTCGCCGGTGTGTGGTGACCGCTCGTGACAGCATGGCGGTATGGACGTCGGGCTACTGCATCCGGGAGAGATGGGCGCGGCCGTGGGCCGGTGCCTTTGTGAGGCCGGGCACAAGGTGCTGTGGGCATCCGCGGGCCGCGGTGAGGCCACCGCGACCCGCGCTCGCGATGCCGGGCTGACCGACGCGGGTTCGGTGGCCGCGATCTCGGCCCGGGTGCCGATCGTGCTGTCGATCTGCCCGCCGCACGCCGCCCTGGACATCGCGCGCGAGGTGGCGGGATGCGGCTTCCGCGGGCTCTTCGTGGACGCGAACGCGATCGCACCGGCCACCGCACGTTCGGTGGGCGCTGTCATCGTCGACGCCGGAGGGACCTTTGCCGACGGCGGGATCATCGGGCCGCCGCCTGTCCCGGCTTCGCCCGGGCACACCCGCCTCTACCTGTCCGGGGACCAGGCAGCGACGATCGGCGGACTGTTCACCGGTACGGCGGTCGACGCCAGGACCATGCCCGGCGATGCCGGCGCGGCGTCCGCGGTCAAGATGTCGTACGCGGCCTGGACCAAGGGCACGGCGGCGCTCCTGCTGGCCATCCGCGCGCTGGCCCGCGCTGAGGGCGTCGAGGATGCGCTGCTGGCCGAATGGGCGCTGTCCCAGCCATCGCTACCGGCGCGCTCCGAGCAGGCCGCGCGCTCCGCCGCCGCCAAAGGCTGGCGCTGGATCGCCGAGATGGACGAGATCGCGGCCTCAATGGCGGCCGACGACCTTCCCGGCGGCTTCCACCAGGCCGCCGCCGATATCTACCGCCGCTCGGCCACCTCCGTCCGACCGGACCTCGACACCGTTCTCGCTGCGCTGCCCCATCGAGCCGCGCGGCACGGGTGACCCGCTAGCCGCTTGCGTTCCTTGCCAGTCGACCTCTCGGATGGCAGCTGTGTTTTTTTGACACGTTTTCCTGAGACGAAAATTTTTTCGTCTCAGGAAAACGGCTGGAAAAGAAGAGGCCGACTACGCGAGACTACAAATATGGATTCGCCAGCTACGTTCCGTGTCGGAGTGTTGATCCGAGAGGAGCGCACCCGACGACGGATGGAAGTCGTCGAGCTGGCCAGGCTGGCCGGGGTGAGCCCAGCCACGATCTCCCGGCTCGAGCGCGGCAAGCAAGCTGGTGTCACCATCGCCCTGGCTGACCGGATCCTGACCGCGATGGACCTGCGGCTGCACGTCGAGACCGTACCGCTGTGGGCCGACATCGACGAGTCAATCGCCGAGGCCAGTCGCCAGTCGCTGACCGACCGCATCACCACGTGGCCCGTGGACTTTGTGTCGTTCATCAGCCGGCTGGATGGAATCCCTTACATGCTGGACGGACTGACCGCGGCAGCACTTCAAGGCGCTCCTGTAAAGGTGGAGGAAATCGAGATCGCCGTCCCACGGAACGTGGAGGTCCTGGATCGGCTCACCTTCCTCCTTGAGGACTTCATGGTGCGGCGCGGAGAGGGCTTGGAGCGCATAGACCCGCGCGAACCCGGCTCTGACTACTACACCTGCCTCGCCTGCCGCTTCCGGATCCGGCTCATCGAAGACTACCGGCCTGGACTCTGGGTCGACATAGATCCCATGCCGGAGCCGACATGCTTCCTGCCGTCGGTGCGTGATCTGCCGGTGCCACCACCGCTCACGAAGGCGCGTCTGGCGGTCGTACCGCTCGCTGAGATCCAGGCCTCCGACAGCCACGCCCGGAGGGTTATCGAGCGCGTCCGGACGCGGCTTGAGTAGCAGGCGTTCAGGCGCTCAGGCGCTCGGCGAGGTATGACTCCAGGTTGTCGATACCGACCCGCTCCTGGCGCATGCTGTCTCGCTCCCGGACCGTCACGGCCTTGTCGTTGAGGGTGTCGAAGTCGACCGTGACACAGTACGGGGTACCGATCTCGTCCTGCCGGCGATACCGGCGGCCGATCGCGCTGGCATCGTCGAACTCGGTGTTCCAGCGCTTGCGCAGTGCGGCGGCGAGATCTCGCGCCTTCGGCGACAGGTCGGCGTTGCGGGACAGCGGGAGGACGGCGACCTTCACCGGGGCGAGCCTCTGGTCCAGGCGCAGCACCGTGCGCTTCTCCAGCTTGCCCTTGGCGTCAGGCGCCTCGTCCTCGGCGTACGCGTCCAGCAGGAAGGTGAGCATTCCGCGGTCGGCCCCCGCCGCCGGCTCGATCACGTACGGGATGAACCTCTCCCCCGTCTCCTGATCGAGGTAAGTCATGTCCTGCTTGGACTCAGTCTGATGGGTGGACAGGTCATAATCCGTCCGGTTAGCGATACCCTCCAGCTCTCCCCACTCGGAGCCTTGAAAGTTGAACCGGTATTCAATATCCACCGTACGTTTGGAATAGAAAGACCGCTTCTCCGCCGGGTGCTCGTAGAGGCGGAGGTTGTCCCTTGTGACGCCGAGGTCCAACCACCAGGCGAGGCGCTCATCGATCCAGTGCTGATGCCATTCCTCGTCGGTGCCGGGGCGGACGAAGAACTCCATCTCCATCTGCTCGAATTCGCGGGTCCGGAAGATGAAGTTGCCTGGCGTGATCTCGTTACGGAACGACTTGCCGATCTGGCCGATGCCGAACGGGATCTTCTTGCGAGACGTCTGCAGCACGTTCCGGTAGTTGATGAAGATGCCCTGTGCGGTTTCCGGGCGCAAGTAGGCCAGCCCCGAGCCGTCGTCCACGACACCGAGGTAGGTACGCAGTAGCGCGTTGAACTGCCGCGGCTCGCTGAACGTACCCCGGTTGCCGCAGTTGGGGCAGGCGATATCGGCCAGGCCGTTGGCGGGAGCGTGGCCGTGTTTTTCCTCATACGCCTCGATCAGGTGATCGGCGCGGTAGCGCTTGTGGCAGAACTCGCACTCCGTCAGCGGGTCGACGAAGTTCGTGACGTGCCCGCTTGCCTCCCAGACCTCCCTGGCCAGGATCACCGAGGAGTCGATGCCTACAATGTCTTCACGCTCAGTAATCATCGACCGCCACCACTGGCGCTTGATGTTGTTCTTCATCTCGACGCCCAGCGGACCGTAGTCCCATGCGGCACGCAGCCCGCCGTAGATCTCGCTGGACGGGTAGACGAAACCCCGTCGCTTGCACAGGCTGATGACGGCGTCCAAGCGATCGCTGCGTAGTGCCATATCCGGGGTCTCCATCCGGCTGGGTGTCGGTGTCGGCGGGCACTAGCTTAGGGGCAACTGAGAGTGATCGCGAACTGTTATGGCGCCACCGCGCTGTCCACGAGATCGGAGTCGATGTTGAGCGTGATGTGGCGGATCGTTAGCCAATGCGAACCGGCGAACTGCTTGGACCGGTGCAGGTCCGGCCACATTGCTCTGGGCAGGTACGGCGTCCCGTTCAGGTCGCTGGCGTTGTCCCACAGCGCGAACCAGATGGCCTGCGGTTCGGCGAGCCGGTGGCCCGCCACTTTGGTGTTGTTGACCAGGTCGATCACGCCGGAACCAGCGCTCGAGTACACGCCCGACACATAGCCTTCGGCGTTGAGCTGCCTGGTCCAGGCATCAAGGAACGTGAGTACCGCGGTGCCGCACCGCGACTTGGTGTTGTCGTACGCCTCCATGTCGTAGTAGATGGGCGAGCCCTTGCCCAGCCCGAACGTCGCCGCGTCCTGGACCGCCCACTGCGCGTTCTGCCGACCCTGCGCCGCCGCGTGCCTCGGATCGACCTTCACGCTGAAGTCGTTGCACGGCGCTTGCGGTCCCACGTACGTGGGCAATAGCGACCAGCCGAGCGCTTTCACCTGGCGCACCCATGTGGCGGACAGGTTGCCGTAGTCACAGGCCATCTCCTGGCCGCCGATGTAAATGGCGGTTGCTGAGAACCTGGCCCGCCAGGCGCTCATGGCTTGCAGCGACGGAGCGGTGCAGGTGTCGAATCCGGCCTGGGGCCCGCGGCTGACGGTGAGTACGGGCGACGGCGGGCCGCTCGGTGTCGCCGAGACCGCAGGTGACGCCGTGCCCGACTGGTCGGCCGGCGTGGCCCCTGGCGACGCTTCTGGTCGTGCCGAAGCTCTGGGCTGTGCCGAAGCTCTGGGCTGTGCCGAAGCTGACGGCGTGGCCCCGGCCGATCGCCTGGCCATCGGCACCGACTGCGGTACGACCCGCCGGACACTGGTCAGGATCCGTTCGGTGAGCGCGGGATCGGTGCCATATGTGCCCGTTATCGCCGGCGCGGATGCTGGCATCGGGATTCCGAGCTCCTGCTGGTCCGCATCCTGCAGGATGACACCAGGGGCGCTGGCGCTGGGTCGTCCTGGGGCCGCTGATCCGCCCCGCATGACCATCCGCTGGCTGATTCTGCTACCGCTGCCGAGTCCTCCCGCGATCGGCGGCCTCACGTCTCCCGCCAGGGCGCCGATTGAAATCGTTTCTGTCCGGCCGACCAGACCCGCCGGGCAGCTCTGGCTGTCACCTGGAGCACCCAGATATACCGCGTGAACGTCGTAACGGACGCACTGATCCGGATGGAGATCGAGCCGGTAGACCGGCCAGCTGGCCGGCACTTCCATTTCGTAGCCATGAAACGCCACGGTCTTCATGGCCGCCGCCGCGACGGCGGCATGGCTGACGGCTTGGCTGACGGCTTGATCAACGGGCTGATGGCTGGCCCCGGTCCCGAAGCCGACCCCGGTCCCCAGCCCCCCGAATGCGTACCCACCGACAACGACGGCCATGGCCGCGCGAAGCATTAATCCCCCCGGATGCCTGTCGCTACATGTCCCCCGCGAGCACGCCACGACCGACCGCGTTATGCGTACGATCCCAGCGCACCAGCAACAGTGATCTTCCCCAGTAAGAGGAAAGTTACGCACAGTTATACAAGCGAATGACGGGATACCGCGTCAGCGCGGTCCCGTGCGGCGCTATCTACTAGCCCAAAGCTGGGTCCGGCGCCACCGGATTCGGTATGGCACCGCCGTAGCGCCGGTCACGGCTGGCGTAGATCTCGCACGCATGCCACAGATGCCTACGATCGAAGTCCGGCCAGAGCGTGTCCAGGAAGACCATCTCCGCATAGGAGGACTGCCACAGCAGGAAATTGGAGAATCGCTGCTCCCCCGACGACCTGACGAACAGGTCGACCTCCGGCACCTCCGGGTTATAGAGATATCGGGCGAACACCTTCTCGGTGATCTTCTCCGGCTTGACCTTCCCGGCCGCCACGTCGGCCGCGAGAGCGGCGGCTGCGTCGGCGATCTCCGCCCTTCCGCCGTAGTTGACACAGAACTGCAAGGTCAGCACGGTATTGCTGGCCGACAACCGCTCGGCGTACTCCAGTTCGGCGATCACGCTGCGCCACAGCTTCGGACGGCGCCCGGCCCAGCGGATCCGGACGCCCATCTCGTTCAGCAGGTCGCGACGGCGGTGGATGACCTCCCGGTTGAAGCCCATCAGGAACCGGACCTCGTCCGGCGACCGGCGCCAGTTCTCCGTGGAGAAAGCGTAGGCCGACAGGTACGGAATGCCCAGCTCGATCGCACCCATGATGACGTCGAGCAGGGAGGATTCGCCCTCCTTGTGGCCCTCGGTCCGGGGCAGGCCACGCTGCTTGGCCCATCGCCCGTCGCCGTCCATCACGATCGCGACGTGCTTGGGCACCAGGTCCGGCGGAATCGCCGGCGGCTGGGCGCCCGATGGGTGCGGGTCAGGCGAGCGGTATCCGGACGGTGTACCTGGGCGGCGAGCCCGCCGCGGGCTGTCCCCCATCAGACGCGCTCCACGTGACGCAGTGAACGAATCGAATGCTCCAGATGCCATTGCAGGTACGCGGCCACCAATCCGCTGCACTCTGCCTGGTGCCGGCGCTCGCTCTGGTCGGCGTCGTCCCAGTCTCCCTGGAGCAGCGCGAGCATCAGCGCGATGGTATGCGCGCTGGGCGAGGCGGCGCCGGGCGGCCGGCATGAGGCGCACACCACGCCGCCGGCTGGGATGGCGAATGCGGGCAGTGCCCCGGAAGCACCGCACCTGGCGCATTCCCGCAGGGCCGGCGCGTACCCGGCGATGGCCAGCGAGCGCAGCAGGAACGCGTCAAGAACGAGCCGCCCGTCGTGCTCGGCGTCGCCGAGCGTTCGCAGTCCCCCGATGAGCAGCAGCAATTGCCGCAGCGCGGGCTCCTTCTCCACCGGGGTGAGCCTCTCGGCGGTTTCCAGCATCGCCACGCCTGCCGTGTAGCGCGGGTAGTCCCCGGTCAGCGGCTCGCCGTAGGCGCGAATCACCTCCGCCTGCGTGATCACGTCCAGCGACCGGCCGACGTGCAGCATGAGATCGACGTGCGTGAACGGCTCCAGCCGCGCACCGAACCGGGATTTGGTGCGGCGGACCCCCTTCGCGACCGCGCGCACACGGCCGGTGGTCCGGCAGAGCACGGTGATGATCCGGTCGGCTTCGCCAAGCTTCTGCGTCCGCAGCACGACCCCGTCATCCCGGTACAACTGCACTCTGTGATTCTAGGGGGTAAACACCAACCCCCTAGGACCCCCGGCTTGCGACGCTTCTCGCCGTTAGTTTCGCCTGGCCGGGAGGGCCTTTCGGCCCTCCACGGCCAGGCGACCGCGAAGCTCGCTGGCGCTCGCCGCGGGCGCCTCTGTAGCCCTGCGGTGGCGGCTGTTAGAGAACGCCCAATTACCTCCTCGACCGGTTGACGGCAGAGAGGACTGCGCGCATGGAGGCCGTCACCGTGTTGGTGTCGACGCCGACGCCCCACAGCACCTGGCCGCCGATCTCGCACTCGACGTACGCGGCCGCCTGGGCGTCGCTGCCGGCGGTCAGCGCGTGCTCGTGGTAGTCGAGCACCCGCGCCTCGATGCCGACGGACGCCAGCGCGTCGCAGAACGCCGAGATCGGCCCGTTCCCGGTTCCCTCGACCTCCCGCGCGACGCCGTCCACCCGGACCTCGGCCGAGAGCGCGTGCTTGGCCTCGACCACGGAAGACGCCTGGTGGTCGAGCAGCACGACCGACCCGTCAGCGAGGTATTCGGCCGAGAAGAGGTCCCACATCTCCCGCGGCGACACCTCGCCGCCCTCGTCGTCCGTGCGCGCCTGGATGACCCGGGAGAACTCGATCTGCAGCCGCCGCGGTAGATCGAGCGCGTGCTCGGCCTTCATCACGTAGGCCACGCCGCCCTTGCCGGACTGCGAGTTGACCCTGATCACGGCCTCATAGGTGCGCCCCACGTCATGCGGGTCGATGGGCAGATAGGGCACCGCCCACGGGTACTCGCCGAACGGGACGCCGGCCGCGGCCGCCTCCGCCTCGAGTGCCTCGAAGCCCTTCTTGATCGCGTCCTGGTGGGACCCGGAGAACGCCGTGTAGACCAGGTCGCCGGCGTACGGATGCCGCGGGTGCACGGGTAGCTGGTTGCAGTACTCGACGGTGCGCCGGATCTCGTCGATGTCGGAGAAGTCGATCATCGGGTCGATGCCCTGACTGAACAGGTTGAGCCCCAGCGTGACCAGGCACACATTGCCGGTCCGCTCGCCGTTGCCGAACAGGCATCCCTCGATCCGGTCCGCGCCGGCCAGCACCGCCAGCTCGGCGTCGGCCACCGCGGTGCCCCGGTCGTTGTGGGTGTGCACGGACACGCAGACGTGCTCGCGACGTGGCAGATTACGGCTCATCCACTCGATCTGGTCGGCGTAGACGTTCGGCGTGGAACGCTCCACGGTGCACGGCAGGTTGATGATGATCTCCCGGCCCGGGCCCGGCTGCCACACGTCCATGACCGACGAGCAAACGTCGAGGGCGAAGTCCAGCTCGGTGTCCATGAAGATCTCGGGCGAATACTCGTAGCCGAAATCGGTGCCGTCGAGCAGCGCCTCCGCATATTTCATGACATGCCGCGTGCCGTCGACGGCCAGTGCCTTGCACTCCTCCTGGCCGATACGGAACACCACCCGCCGGAACAACGGGGCGGCCGCGTTGTACAGGTGTACGGATGCCTTCGCCGCGCCTCGTAGCGACTGCACGGTACGCTCGATCAGGTCCTCGCGCGCCTGGGTCAGCACGGAAATCCGCACGTCGTCGGGTACTCGCTCGGTCTCGATGAGCTCGCGGACGAAGTCGAAGTCGGTCTGGCTCGCCGAGGGGAATCCGACCTCGATCTCCTTGTAGCCCATCTTCACCAGGAGATCGAACATCTCGTGCTTGCGCGCCGGGCTCATCGGATCAATCAGCGCCTGGTTGCCGTCCCGGAGGTCGGTCGACAGCCACCGCGGCGCGGTGGTGATGGTCCGGTTCGGCCAAGCACGATCGGGCAGGTCAACCGGCTTGAACGGGGTGTACCGCTGGCATGGCATACCGCTGGGCTGCTGCACTGGGGCCGTGACAGGTTTATAGCTCCGCATCATTGGCTGCTTCCTTGCTGGAGGGCGGTCAGTGGCTCAGGCCAGCGCGCACGCCTGTCTCCGCGGCGAGGGAGCCGGCCTAGTGGCCCCCACCGCGGCAGCTAAGGAGGAGCAGCTCGCGCGTCATCAGGTAAACCACCATAGCAGAACGGCTGTGGCGCCTCCCCTGGGGACCGTAATTCGTTTGGCTGGGCAGGCGTTCGCGAGTTGGCTAGGACCGTGGACATCGAGAGGCTTGAATACGACGACGCGGACGCCGTGCGTGGCTGCCATTCTGTCCATCTCGCGGCCCAGCGGGCCGACGACCCGCAGGGCACCTGGCTTTCGGCGGCACCGTTCCTGGCCTGGCTTTCTGTGGGCTGGGAAGGCGATCCGCGTGAGGTGTGGCTCACCCGTGGCGCGGACCGCGGGGTGACCGGCTGGTACCGGCTCGAGCTGCCCGATCGGGAGAATCTGGACCGGGGCGCCTTGGAAAGAAGCAGCGCCTGGGAGGGATCGGCGGGCGAGGCCTTCGCCCGATGGACCGGAGCGTCCGCGACGCTGTCGGACATCAGGCGTGTCCAAGAGCTAGCTGAGCTGCCCGTCGGCCAGATCGGTGAACTCCGCCGGGTTGCCGGGCAGGCCGCGGCCGGCTATGCGCTCACATCCTGGACTGGCCTGGTGCCAGAGCGGTTCCTCGATGGCGTGGCCGCGGTGAACAGCGCGATGGCGGACGCACCCAGCCCGGCGGGCTTCGAGCGACGGGAGTGGGACGCGGCACGGGTTCGCACGGAAGTAAACGGCATCTTCCCGCGGCTGGGGCTTCGACAGCACTCGGTCGCCGCCGTGGCCGACGCGTCCGGGGCGATGGCAGCGCTCACTCAGGTCTGGATAGACCCCGCCATCCCGGACTGGGGATTCCAGGGCCTGACCGCGGTCGTCAGGGAGCACCGAGGGCACCGGCTGGGCCTGCTGGTCAAGGCGGCCATGCTGGACGTTGTCGCGCAGGCCGAACCACAGGTGAAACGGCTGGAAACATGGAACGCGGCCACGAATGCTCACATGATCGCGGTCAACGAGGCGCTCGGCTACCAGGTACACGGGCCGCCGAACGTCGAGTGGGAGCTGGACCTCCCGGCGGAAGCTTAAGGGGAGCTAGTCGCGGCCGGCCGACTGCTCGGTCATGGCCACCACACCGAGAATCTGGGCCTGGGTCATGCCCAGATCGAGCCCGACCGCCTGGGCCGCGCCTCGCTCGCTGTCCGTCAGCGCGCCGTCCGCCATGCCGATCCTGATCACGTCGGCCAGGTACCACTCCCGCGCCTGGATGGTGAGCTGCGCCCCCACCTGGTGCAGCGCCGAGCGCAGCGCGTTGGCCGGCATCTCCAGGTCCGCGTCGAGAGCGGTCTCTTCGTAGCCCTGGGCACCCGCCCCGACGATGAGGGAAATGGCACGCTGCCGTGCCGCCATGCTCCCCAGGTCACCCGAACGCAGCATGGCGACCGCCGCGGCCCGCATGCCAGCCGGAAGTGCCGCCTGCATCTGCGCGGTCGTCGGCTGGCTGAGCACGTCGGTTACGTACCGCGTACGGCAGGCCGTGCACTGGACGTGTTCGCCGACCTTGTTCAGCGGAATGACCGGGACGAAGAACAGCGTGAACCAGCGCCGTCCCGCCCGCACCCGGTACCGGCGATCGCCACCACATCGGCGGCAGTGGAACGTACCCTGCCCGATCGTTCGGTAGAAGACTCGCATGCCGAAGATGACTAGCAACGTCGCCCCCTTGAAAGGCTGAACCCCATCATGACCGGCTTGCGCCACGCGATGGCTCCACTGATGCCCATCCGCCACGCGGGGTCCCCATGATGCCCTCCCTCACCCCGCCGCGCCGCCCTTGATACAAATCTGTAACACTCCCCACATCCCACCCTGCACCTCCGCCGCCTGGAACCAACCCTTGGCCATCCCGCTGCACATCACACTCCCTACGTAACACATGCCCGCTAATCGCACCTCTCGCACGCTCACCACATCAACAACACCCGCCCCCTCCCGACCGCGCCTCACCGTTCCCGTAGCACACCCCGCCCGCTCCAACCGCACCCACGCCACCTCCAACCTCGATCACACCGATACCGTTTGAACCACCGACCTCTCAGGTACCACGCACCGCGCCCGACGTTCATCATTCGTCCATTTCGCCGCGAGCGAGACGCCACGTTGCTGAAATGTTCCCATGCGACCCGTTTTGCATCCGCATGCACACAGTGACCGTGACGCGAAGGCGCCGCTCTCCAATGACCGTGGACCGTTACCTTCAATTTGGAGGGCATCCCAGAATAACGTACATTTACGATATTTCGGCAATGTCTCCTTGCCCAAGGTGTCGCGTCGGCCTGGTGAACTTGCCACGTATCACCGCATAGCGGACACATGGACCAGCCACTTTGCGGAAGTTAGGAGCCCTCCGGAATAAAAGGCGCCGGAAACCGGCGCCTTTTATTCCGAGAGGCCCTTTTATTCCGCGTCATCCGGGCCGACGCCGCCCACGTACCGGGTTATATCCCTCCAAAACAGACAGCCGTCAACCCGCTCCACCCCCAAAGCTCATCTCACAGATGCCCGCTTTACGCGGAATGTCCACTTGAAGTCCCGGTCGCTCATCACCCCACAGCGGCACACGCCAAACGATCCAGACGATCCAGCAGGAACAAGGAGCCCAAGTACTGAAATGTCGGACATGGGTGGACGGCCTGCGGCGGCCACCTGGAGGCTGGGAGGGGCTGGGCGACTGAGGGATGGATCGGGCGCAGCGATGGGATTGAGGCGAGGAATGGCGGCGGGGATGGGGATGGGGATGGGGATGGGGATGGGGATGCGGCGGGGGTGGGGTGGGGGCGGAGGGGGTTAGTCGTAGAAGCCTAGGCGGCGGAGTTGTTTGGGGTTGCGTTGCCAGTCTTTGGCGATCTTTACGTGGAGGTCCAGGTAGACGCGGGTGCCTAGGAAGGCCTCGATCTGCTGGCGGGCGCGGCTGCCGACATCTTTCAGGCGGCTGCCCTTGGCACCGATGACGATGGCCTTCTGGCTGGGGCGTTCCACGAACAGCTCGGCATGCACATCGGTGAGGTCCTCCCGCCCGGGGCGCGGACCCATCTCTTCGACGACGACCGCGATCGAGTGCGGAAGCTCGTCCCTGACTCCGTCCAGCGCCGCCTCGCGGATCAGCTCCGCGACCATGATCTGCTCCGGCTCGTCGGTCAGCTCGCCTTCGGGATAGAGCGGCGGGCCTTCGGGGAGATGGGAGACGAGCACGTCGGTGAGCACGTCGAGCTGGCTCTGCTGGCCGGATCGGGCGGTCACGGCGGACACCGGCACGATGTCAGCCCAGTCCCCCAGCTTGCTCACGGCAACGAGCTGGGCCGCCACCCGCTCTGGCGAGGTCTGGTCCGTCTTGGTGACGATGGCGACAACTTGCGTGCCGCTGTTTTTCACCTCGCGGACCAGCATCCGGTCGCCCGGGCCGATCGGGTCGCCGGCCGGAATGCACAACCCGATGACGTCGACCTCGGTCAACGTCGACCGCACCAGGCTGTCCAGCCGCTCGCCGAGCAGCGTGCGCGGCTTGTGCAGGCCCGGCGTATCCAGCAGGATGAGCTGGGCATCCGGCCGGTGCACGATGCCGCGGATCACGCGCCTGGTCGTCTGCGGCCGGTCACTGGTGATCGCCACCTTGGCGCCGACCAGTGCATTGGTCAATGTCGACTTGCCGACGTTCGGGCGCCCGACGAGACAGGCGAATCCCGAGCGAAAAGCAGACAGCTCGTTCACCCCCCGATTGTCGCGCACGGTCTGGACAGAGTAACCACAGCCGTTTGTAGAAAAGGTGTTTAAAGAGTGCCGCGGAGGGTTCCATCGGATGCGACGTGGTATACCGGGGCCTCCGGACCCAGGTCGTGGACGGCGGCCATGCCTTCCTCGTCCGGCTCGGTGTCACTGACCAGAGCGGCGGCCTCGAGCTTGTCCGCGCCGCTCGACGCCGCCATCGCCACCGCCAGGCTCAGCGCGGACAGCCGCAGCGAAGGGAGGGCGACGGCGGCGGCGGTGTAGGTGCGGCCGGTCTCGTCGCGGACCGCCGCGCCTTCCGATGACGCCACGCGCGCCCGGCTGGACCGGGCCAAGGTAATGATCTTCTGATCCTCCGGGCTCACGGAGCGAGTCTACGGGGTCGCCTTCTCGGGTTCCGGCTCCACCAGCACGGTACCGATCTTGTTGCGGCGGCCGGCCAGGTTCTCGGCGGTGAGCCGCAGACCGCTCGTCCTGGCGGTGGAGCCGGCGATCGGCACCCGGCCGAGAGCGTGGGCGAGCAGGCCCGCGACCGTCTCCACGTCCTCGGCATCGATCTTGATGGCGAACAACTCCTCCAGATCGGCCACCGGCAAGCGCGCCGTCACCCGCACCGAGCCATCTTCAAGCCGCTGCACGGGCGGCTGCTCGTTGTCGTACTCGTCGGTGATCTCGCCGACGATCTCCTCGAGGATGTCCTCGATGGTCACCAGCCCGGCCGTCCCGCCGTATTCGTCGATGACGATCGCCACGTGGATCCGCTGGGCCTGCATCTGCCGCAGCAACTGGTCAACCGGCTTGCTGTCGGGCACGAAGGTGGCGGTGCGCATAACCGTGGCCACCTTGTCGGTCTCGCCAGTACCCGGGTGTTCGTGCATCCACTTGACGATGTCCTTGAGGTAGGCGATGCCGACAACATCGTCGGTGTTCTCGCCGACCACCGGCATGCGGGAGAACCCGCTGCGCAGTGCCAGCGAGAGCGCCTGATCCACGGTCTTGTCCGCCTCGATGAACACCATGTCGGTGCGCGGGACCATGACGTCCCGGACGATGGTGTCGCCAAGCTCGAAGACGGAGCGGACCATTTCCCGCTCGCCAGGCTCGATGGCGGTCCGGCGTTCCAGGTAGTCGACCAGCCCGCGTAGCTCGGGGCTGGCCGCGCCGCTCTTGGCCCTGCGCTGGCTCCTCCATCTGCTGATCATCAGGTGGGTCCGCCTCCGACGGTGGCTTGCCAGGATTTCAGCAACTGCTCCTGGAGGCCGAACATCACCGCGTGTTCGTCCGGTTCCGCATGGTCGTAACCGAGCAGATGCAAGATGCCGTGCACGCACAGCAGCGACAGCTCGTCCTGAGTGGAGTGGCCCGCCTTCCTCGCCTGCTCGGCCGCGACCTGCGGGCACAGCACCACGTCGCCGAGCAGGCCCGGGTCGGCGCCCTGCTCGGTGTTGGATCCCGGCTGAGGCGGCCGCAGCTCATCCATGGGGAACGCGAGGACGTCGGTCGGGCCAGGCTCACCCATCCAGCGCTCATGCAGTTCGGTCATCGCCTGTTCATCGACCAGCAGGACGGACAGTTCGGCGAGCGGATGAATCCGCATCTCGTCCAGCGTGAACCTCGCCACAGCGGCCAGTCCGGCCTCATCGACGTCGACGCCGGACTCATTGGCGATGTCGATGCTCATTTCCGCCTGGGGTTCCTCTTGCCTGGCTGTCCGTGCTGTCCTTGCTGTCCGTGCTGTCCCTGCTGTCCGTGCTGTCCCTGCTGGCCTGGCTGGCCGTTCAACCGCTGGGCGTTGGCGGCGTCGTACTTCTCGTACGCATCGACGATCTTTCCCACCAGCCGGTGCCTAACCACGTCATGACTGGTGAGTCGCGCGAAATGGATGTCCTCGATGCCGTCGAGGATGTCCTGGACAATGCGCAATCCGCTCACCTGGCCGGTCGGCAGGTCCACCTGGGTCACGTCGCCGGTCACCACCACGCGAGACCCGAAGCCGAGCCGGGTCAGGAACATCTTCATCTGTTCCGGCGTGGTGTTCTGCGCCTCGTCCAAGATGATGAACGAGTCGTTGAGGCTTCTGCCCCGCATGTACGCCAGAGGGGCGATCTCGATCGTGCCGGCCGCCGTGAGCCGGGGTATCGAATCCGGGTCGATCATGTCGTGCAGCGCATCGTAGAGCGGGCGCAGGTACGGGTCGATCTTCTCGTAGAGCGTGCCAGGCAGGAAGCCGAGCCGCTCACCGGCCTCGACCGCGGGCCGGGTCAGGATGATCCGGTTGACCTCCTTGGCCTGCAGCGCCTTGACGGCCTTGGCCATCGCGAGGTACGTCTTGCCGGTTCCTGCCGGTCCGATGGCGAACACGATCGTGTGCTTGTCGATCGCGTCGGCATACCGCTTCTGGTTGAGAGTCTTGGGCCGGATCGTGCGGCCGCGGGCGGACAGGATGCCGACCGTCAGCACGTCAGAAGGGCTGATGCCACGATCTTTGCGGAGCATCGCGGCGGTGCGCTCGATCGCGTCCGGGGTCAGCTCCGCGCCCCGCTTGAGCAACTGCACGAGTTCGTCGAAGAACGCGGCGACCAGGGCGGTCTCCTCGGCAGTGCCGGTAACGGTGATCTCGTTGCCGCGGACGTGGATGTCGCCGGCGCCGGCGAACTCGCGCTCAATGACATGCAGGAACTCGTCACCGGAACCGAGCAGGCTCACCATCGAGTGGTCAGCCGGGATGACGATCTTGACCTGGGTTCGCGGTTCCGAGGTATCCGCTGGTGTTGTGATGTCTGTCAATGCTGCGCTATCTGTTTCGGATTCTGTTGAGATTACCCGGGAGGCCAGCTGAGCGGGCGGCCCCCGAGCACGTGCGCGTGGACATGCGGGACGGTCTGGCCGGCATTGCTGCCGGTGTTGAAGACCACTCGGTAGCCGCTGTCGCCTACCCCCTCCTTGCGGGCTACCTCATGGGCCTGGACCAAAAGCTCGTCCAGCAGCCCTCCCCCTGCTAGTGCCAACGCCGCGACGTCGGGATGATGTTCCTTCGTAATCACGAGGACGTGCGTGGGCGCCTGCGGGTTGATGTCACGGAACGCCAGCGTCCGGTCACTTTCCAGCACCTGAGTGGCGGGTACCTCACCGGCGACGATGGCGCAGAACAAGCAGTCGGGCATGGTCATGATCCTAGAGGGTTTCGTGAGCCGGACCCGGGACGCAAAGTCTTTAAAATTTTCCGGCGCAAAGATGCTGGCGAACGCCGGGTCAGGCGCTCCTAGCGTATGGGGGGACCGCTGTGCAGCGCTACGCAGCGTTAGGCAGCGACCCCGATCGTGACTGTCGGCAATCGGGAGTAACCATGAGGCTAGGACCCGTTACCTGGCTGATCCCAACAAGTGCTGCCCAAGTGCACGGAGAGTGGATATTCTTGTGTTTCGGTAACCCTCCGGTATCAGACGGCATGTCCAGATGTCGGCTTCTGTCCAGTTGCTGGCACCCCGTGTCTTCACTCCGGCGGGTTAGGGGTGGCGGCACAGACGACGGGCGGTCAGATGGGTGGGCAAAGTTGCGCATGAGGGACCGTGACCCGTGTTCCCGCGGTCGTCGAGAATGGGGGCGGCCGGACGGTGGGTGAACCTGACGACGGGGTCGCGCGTCCTACCAACGTGACCGAAACCCTAGTAGCCAGCACCATGGCGCCGGATGACTTCCGCGCATCGACGCTGGCCTGGGGGGCCGACACGGTAGTCACGGAGCTCTACGCAGTGCATTACCGGACGCTGGTACGCCTGTCTTCGTTCCTGGTGCGTGACCAGCCGACGGCTGAGGAAGTTGTGCAGGACGCGTTCGTGGCCATGGCCGGAGGGTGGCAGCGGCTAAGGGACGCGGAGAAGGCCCTCGCCTACCTGCGCCAGACTGTTGTCAACAAGTCGCGTTCGGTGCTACGGCACCGGACCGTGGTCGACAAGAACTTGCAGAAGGCACCACCGGACATGCCGAGCGCCGAACACGGCGCCCTTGTCCTCCTGGAGCGGTCCGCGGTTGTGTCCGCTCTGCGTGAACTACCAGACCGGCAGCGCGAGGCAATCGTGCTACGTTACTACGCTGACCTTTCAGAAGCCGAGATCGCCGACGCGATGGGCATCAGCCGCGGAGCGGTCAAGAGCCACACGGCTCGCGGCATGGCTGCCCTACGGGCTGCCCTGGAGCAGGAGTAAGCAATCGTGAGAAACGGCCCACCACGCGACTTCGCGGAATATGTGCGCGCTGAGCTGCACGCTGCCGCGGATCAGGTGGAGCCGCGTCCCGGCGGCCTCGAACGGATCAAGGCGAAGATCCGGTCCGCTGGCCCCGCGCTCGCCGCAGGCGCGCCCTTTCTTGGTATGGCGCCACCTGGACCGGTAGGTACACCCGGGGCTGGCCTGGCTGGTGTGCCCGGGGTTGCCCCGGGTCTGCCCGGGGCGGGCCCGGATCTGCCCGGGGTTGCCCCGGATCTGGCCGGGGCTGGCCCGACGGGTGCGCCCGGCGTCGGCCCGGTTACGCCCGGCGCCGGCGGATTGCCGGGAGCGAGACTGAACGGCAAAATCACGCCCGGCACGGTGATTCCGGGAGCTGGGATGCCAGGCATTCCAGCACGACCGGGCCTGGGTTCGGGCCCCGAGAACTGGCCGCCGCAGATCTCGCCGTCGGATCGGCCAGGTCCGAGCCACCGGGGTCCAGGCCGGCAGAACTCCGGCCCGTCTGGACCGGGGCGGCCGCCCTCGCGTCAGCTGGGCTCCGGCCGGTCAGGCTCGGGCAAGCCGGGCTCGGGCAAGCCGAGTTCGGGCAAGCCGGGCTCGGGCCGGCCGGGATGGCGGGCCGGCTGGGATTTCCGGGACCTGATGCTCCGGCCCGCGCTCGCGGTAGCCTGCGCGCTGTTCGCGATAGGCGTCGCACTGGCTGTGCCGCCGCTACGTCAGGCCATAGGCCAGCTCAGCTCTTCGGTGCTGTCCGGGCACAGTTCGAGCGGTGGCGGCGGTGGCACCGCGGCAGGCCAGGGACTAGCGGGCCACTCCGCGGCCGCGGCGGCCGCCGGCAGCAGCAGCGGAGGCAGTCACACGACGGCGGCCCCGAGCAGTCAGCCGACCGCAGGGCCTTCCTGCCTGCCCACGGCAAGTGCGATGTCGTCACCCACCGCGGTCCCGAATACATCCAGCCCGCCCGTCAGCTCCACCCCGTCGAGCCCGTCGAGCTCAGCGAGTTCGTCCAGCGCGACGACCAGTCCGCCGGTGAGCCCGGGTACTGGGGCCTCGGAACCCCCCAGTTCGCCCCCCGCCAGCGCGACCACACAGCCCAGCACGGCCGCTCACAAAAGCGCCGCGTCGCCTGGCGCGGCGAACTGCGGGGCAAGCGGCACGACCGCGACAGCGACTGTGACGAGCAAGCCGAAGACTTCGACGTCCGCGAGTACGAGTGCACCGCAGAGTTCCTCCGCGAACCCGGGTGGCAGCTCGTCGGCACCGGCCTCGGGCGGCGCCACGAGCGGCACCAAGACCGCGGGTTCCAGCAGCGCCAAAGGCGCGGAAACCGGCGGCACGAAGAGCCCCGACACCGGCGGAACGTCCAGCACGCCGTCTCCCTGAAACCGGCCTTCCGCAGGCCTGGTTCCAAGCCCCACGCGGCGTACCACTGGTACCGTCGGCTCGGACGCAGGCCAGCCCAGACCGTTGACTTTCACTTCCCTAGAGCGCGGAAATTTCGTGCTACGCGGAATTTTATGCGCTGAATTCGCACACCAGATTACCGCGTAGCACGGATGTTCCGTCTTAATCCGCATCTTGTTCGAGACTCACTGGACATTCAGGACAATCCGGCAGTGGTAGGAATCGCCGAGAACCCGTTAAGACCAGCGGGGGGTGCGGCTCAGGAGGATGGCCGCTGTTACGGCGCCGGCGGTGGAGGCCCTGAGCACGGTGGGGCCTAGCCTGCACGCCACCGCCCCGGCGGCGAGGAACCTGGCGCTCTCCTCCTCCGTGATGCCGCCTTCTGGACCGACCACCACGACCAGGTCGCCGGACCGCGGCACGTCGACGGCAGCGAGCGGCTGGGCCGCGGCGGGGTCCAGCACGATGGCGAGCGCGGCCGCGGAGACGGAGGCCAGCAGCGCGGGCGAGGCCAGCGAAGCCTGCTGAGCCAGCGAAGCCACGGCGGTAACCTCAGGGATCCATGCACGCCTCGACTGCTTGGCCGCTTCCCGGGCTGTCGCGCGCCATTTGGCGAGGCCCTTGGCATCTGGTTGCCAGACAGGGACGCTCCGCTCGGCCGCCCATGGGACGATGCGATCCACGCCGACCTCGGTCATCTCTTCGACGGCCAGCTCACCACGGTCGCCCTTCGGGATCGCCTGAACGACCGTGATCGCGGGCTCCGGCCGCGGCACCCTCCGCCGCGCCTTGACGGCCAGCTCCAAGCCACCGTCTCGGTCAACCCGCCCCCGAGCAGAGGCCGACGCGGATCCGGTCACCACGCACTCCGCGATCAGCCCGGCACCGTCGCCGACGTCTACGCGCTCGCCAGGACGGAGCCTGCGGACGACCGACGCATGCCGCCCTTCGGCACCGGACAGGACGATGACGTCCCCAGCGGCAACGGAACCCAGCTCAGCGAAAAAGAGCGGTGCCATTATTCCCTCCGCGCTGTGTTTCCCTCCGCGCTCTGTTTCCCTCCGCGCAAAGGCCTCGCTGCGCTCGGCCGGCTTGGAGCCACGGCGGAAATTACCGCCCCTCCGGGACGGCAACCGCCGCGGCGCTCGCTTCCGCTCGCCCCCTCCGGGACGGCAACCGCCGCTGTGTTTCCCTCCGCGCCAAGGCCTCGCTGCGCTCGGCCGGCTCGGAGCCACGGCGGAAA
>Ga0213881_10000433_pt1 | contig 28079 bp, 20 predicted proteins | sample BarmaccoBMER_R08_FD_160104 | JGI IMG/M metagenome (GOLD analysis project Ga0213881, IMG submission 160104) | Barbacenia macrantha exposed rock microbial communities from rupestrian grasslands, the National Park of Serra do Cipo, Brazil - ER_R08 ... | reverse complement strand
GCGACTGGATCAACAGCTGGAACCAGAATCCACGGCCCTTCACCTGGACTAAGACGGCCGAACAGATCCTGGACTCACTGGCAAAATATATAGCGAAGATTTCAGGCGCGGCATACTAGCACCTAGCGTGGGGAAGCACTCCGTCCGTTCGGGCTGATGTCCTTAATCTCCCCGAACGGACGCCAGTGACTGCCGCAGCGACCGGTGACCTGCACGGGTCAAGGCGCGGACCTGCGGCTGCCTGCGTGCCAGCCGGGGAAGGCGGCCAGTGCGGCGACATAGTCCCAGAGCTGGACGGCGTCCTCGGGACCGGGCAGCCTGCTGATCACCGGGCCGGAGAACGCCGCGCCGCTTCGAGGAGATGAGCATTAGCCGCAAAGCCACGTAGTTAGTGTCGGGCTGGGTGTGTCAAGGGTCTGGTGTGGCGAGGATGCTGATGCTGAGGGTGGCTTTGTAGCTGCGTCTGGTGATGTTGGGTCCTTTGGCCGGGTACCGGGAGAGCGCGCGTTTGACGATACGCGGGCTGACGCGCAGCCGCCGGGCGGGGAGCAGGTTGTCCAGGACCCGTCGGCCGATGCTGCCGATCAGGTCGATGATGGTGCCGGCGATGACGCCGGCGGCCTGGGTGAGCAGGTCGCGGGCGGCGTTGAGGGCGATGGTGAAGCTGGTACGGTCGGGGTCGGTGCGCCCGGCCGCCTCGATCGCGTCGGTGATGGCGATCCGCAGGATCTGGTAGCAGGTCAGCAGGGCGTAGACCTCCTGGGCGATCCCGGCCGGGGTCCGGGCCCGCAGTACCCGGCCGCCCAGGATGGTGGACTTCAGCTCAAGGAAAGCGGTCTCGATCTCCCAGCGCTGGTGATACAGGGTCACCAGCTCGGCCGCCGGGTGGCGGCGCCAGTCGAGCAGGGTGGTGGCCAGCCGGTAGACCCCGGTACGCCGGCCGGCGCTGGTGGCGATGGTGATCTCGCACTCGACCACCCGGACCTGCACCGTGCCGATCCGCGACAGGAACGACCCGTCCCGGTAGCGGGCCAGCACCGGGGGCTTGCGGTTGCTCTTGATGCGGACCAGCAGGTCCGCCTCGGTGGCGGCGAGCTCGCCGATCAGCGCGGCGGCATCGAAGTTACGGTCCAGCAGCACGATCATGCCGGCGTGCAGGCTGCGGCGCAGCCGCCGGGTGCAGTCCTGCTCACCGCAGCTGATGGGGCCGAAGACCGCGTCGATGATCGTGCGGGTGCCGCAGGTCACCAGGGCCACCAGCCGCAGCAGCGGGTAGCCCGACCCGCCGTGGCTGCCGGCCTGCTTACTGTAGACGGCCAGGTTCCTGGCACTATCGGGGACGCTCATGATGGTGCCGTCAATAGCGCACACCAGCAGCCCGTGCCAGCGGACCGACCCGGCCGTGATCGCCGTGGCCGGGCCGCGCAGCAGGTCAAACAGCCACCGCAGCGGCGCGGCGCCCAGCCGCGCGCGGGCCTGCCACAAGGCGTTATCGCTGGGACGGGCCGCCGGCAGCGTGCCCAGGCCAGTAGTCAGCTTGTGCCATACCTGCCGGTAGCCCAGCTCAGCGAACAGGCACCCGGCCAGCAGCAGGTACACCACCACCCGCGACGGCAGCACCCGCAGGCGAGCCTGGGTCGTGCCGGTAGCCGCCAGCGCCTGATCCACCATCTCGAACGGCACGATCTGGGTCAGCTCACCCAGATGACCAGGCGCGAATGCTCCTGCCGCTACCGTGATCTCCCTCGTGATGACACACTGGTCCACTGACGGGACTCCTCATGATCGGCTCTTGGTCGAACCGGATCATCGAGGAGTCCCGTTGCCATATGCGGGACCGACACGCCCTTGACACCACAAACCTGGACGCTAACTACGTGGCCTTGGCATTAGCCGCCGAGCAGGGTGAGGGCTTTGGCGAGGTCGGGGTCGTGGCCGCTGGCCAGGTCGGATGCGGTGAGCGGGACGTAGTAGTCGGGTGCGACGCCGATCCCGTTGATGATCTCGTGGGCGGCGCTGACCTCATGCTCGGCGGGCAGGGACAGGAAGCTGCCGTCATCGAGGGCCCATAGGGTTCCGGGGCCGGACACGCCACCGGCGGTGCGGGTGCCGATCAGGATGCCCAGGTGCAAGTCCTTGACCGCGCCGCTGAACGCGTCGCAGGCCGAGGCGCAGTTGCGGTCGGTGAACACGACCAGGGGCAGGTGCAGCAGCGGTGTCGCGGGGTCGGGGTAGTTGGCGGTGCAATGGCCGGTCACGGTGCAGTCGTAGCTCCATGGTGTGCCGTGCTCGAGTGCGCCGACGAGATGGGTGACCTCGTCGACCGAGCCGCCGCCGTTGCCGCGCAGGTCAAGGATGACCCCGTGCAACGCCGCGGTCTTGGCCAGGCTGGAGATAGCGGCGAGAACCTGGCTGGCGGAGCCGCGGTAGAACATGGGCAGTTCGATATCGGCGATGTGGCCGTCCAGCAGCCTGGATGTCATGGCGGTGGCGGCCTTGTACACAGCCGGGTTGATCGTGATGGTGCGGGTGGCCCCGGTTACGGGCCAGCGCAGCGTGATCCGCAGCGCCTGCCGCTGCGGGTAGGACTCGTTGAGCAGGCTGAACACGCCGGGAGAGAGCTGCCCGTCGGTGAAGGGTGGCGCGCCGTTGACCGTGGTGATCACATCGCCGGTCCGTATCCCGGCGCGGGCGGCCGGGGACCCGGGGTCCACCGAGGTGACGGTCAGCGGTGGCAGGGCCTCGTCTGGGGCGTTCTCCGCCAGTCCGGGGGCGGGCGAGGTGTTGATGCCCAGCCCGTAGGTGTCGTCGCCGGATGTTCCCGGCGGCGAGGGCTGCGGGTACTGCCAGTGGGCGTGGTTGTCATGCAGGGCAGCGATCATACCGGTGATGGTGGCGGCGCCCGCCTGCTGTACGTCAGCGGCGGGCAGCTTGCTGATCACCTGCTGGTAGACGGCGGCGAACGCGGTCCAGTCGCTGTCATGGCTGCCGGTCAGCGCGGGCATGGTGGCGTCGGGCTGGTCTGCTCCGAGTACCTGGAGTTCCTGGGCGAGCCCGGCGAACGCCCCGGCCAGCAGCAGCCGGTCATCGAGCACCGGTCCGCTGTAGTAGTTGGCGAGGATGCAGGAGTAGGCCTGCCCGATCGTGGTGACCGTGGTCGGCCCCGGTGGCGGAGGCGGACTGTTACGGGACGGCTGCGAGCATGACGGCGGCGTGTGGGCGGCACCGGGGGTGCTGGCGGCGGCCGGCATGGCGGCGGTGACGGAGAAGACCGCCAGGCAGGAAAGCACCGCCCCGGCGGGCCGCCGTCCGGTGCGACTTGCCGTCAGGACATCCCTGCCGGGCGCCCTCAGCCTGGTCGCGAGGGTGATCAGGAACCGGTACCGGGGCAGACCCGGCATGTTGCTGCGTGCGGCCATGATGCTCTCTTTCTTCTGTAGTAGGTGACGGGCAGGCGGCGCCTGCCTGGCCGCGTGGCTGCGGGCAATGCCCGCTCACGTTCTGGTCCCCGCCGGTGGCTGACCCTTAGCCGACTGCGACTGGCAGATCCGGTTGGCTGACTGGTACTGCGCCGAACTGGTATCGACGCCGGACAGGTTGTATCCCATCCCGCCACTGCTGGTAGACGGGTCGGGGAAATTCAACACTCCGTGGGTGCGCATGCACCGGGAGTAATTCAGCGCCTGCGTGAGTCTCGCCTGCTGTTGCCCGGCGGTTCCCGGGCCGTCGCCTGGCTGGAGATTCCGGCAGGCGTTCTGAGCCGACTGCACCGCCTGCTGCGAGACACCGTTGCGGCCCTCCTGGATCGGGGGGAACTGCCCCTGGCTGTCGGGGTCGGGATAGTCCGGCACGCCATGCGCGCGCATGCACTGCGCATAGGCGACCGCCTTCTGGTAGTAGGTTGACCCCCCGGCAGCGGCAGAGGAGGAGCTACTGCCACCGCATGCCGCGGCCAGCAGGGCAACGCCGGCTATGGCGGTCATGACGGCCGCGGCTCGCGTTCCCTGCGGCCATGGCCAGCGCGGGCTGCGTCCCCGTCCGGAGCTGTCGTTCATCTCGCGTCTCTCCCTTGGCTGGGAAGCTGTCGAGACCCAGGTGTAAGGGAGAGCAGGTGACAGCAAGGTGTCAGCTGTCACCTGGCTGTCACCTTCAGGCGGCCATCCGGTGAAGACCTGCCATCCTGGAACCGGTGACAGCCAATGAGAGTCCTGATAGCAGAAGATGACGACAGGCTGGCCCGGGCGGTCGCGGCCGGGCTGCGCCGCCGCGGGATAACCGTCGAGGTGGCCCTGGACGGCGGCGACGCCCTGGACAAGCTGACGGCTACCAGTTACGACGTGGTGGTGCTGGACCGGGACCTGCCCGGCGTGCACGGCGATGAGATCTGCCGCACCCTGGCGGCCGGACGCTCGGCGAGCCGGATCCTGATGCTCACCGCGGCCAGGTCGGTCAGGGACCGGGTCGAGGGGCTCGGGCTGGGCGCCGATGACTACCTGCCCAAGCCGTTCGACTTCAGCGAACTGGTGGCCCGCGTTCAGGCGCTGGGCCGCCGGCCCGGTGCGCCGCCGCCTGCGGGGCTGGGTTACGGCGACCTGAGCATGGACCCGGCCCGCCGTATCGCCACTCGCGCCGGGCGGCGTCTGGCGCTCACCCCGAAGGAGTTCGCCGTGCTGGAATGCCTGCTCGCCGCCGACGGGCGGCCGGTTCCTGCCGAGGAGCTGCTGCGACGGGTGTGGGATGAGGCCGCCGACCCGTTTACCACCACCGTGAAGACCACCATCCGTCGGCTACGGGCCAAGCTCGGGGACCCGCCGGTGATCGAGACCATCCGCGACAGCGGTTACCGCATCGGAGGATCATGATGCGCCCCCGTCCGCAGGGCAAAGGCGGCCTGTGGCCGCGCCTGCCCCGCCGTACCGCCCGGCTGCGCCTGACCGCCCTGTACGGCGGGCTGTTCCTCGCTTGCGGGGCGATCCTGCTCGCAGTCACCTACCTGCTTGTCGAGGTGACCGGATACCCGGCCGTATCGGGGAGCCAGTTCCCCGTCCCGCTAACGGATCCTTCCGCTGACCGGTCTTCCGCGGCCGGCCGGATTCTGCCGCTAACGATTCCTTTCTCGGCTGACCAGCTTCACCAGATCCAATCGGTCCAGAAAGCAGAAGACATCCGGGTAGTCAACGCGGTCCTACGAGAGCTGCTGATCCAGTCCCCCGTCGCCCTGGCGATCGTCACAGTGGTCGCACTGGCGCTCGGCTGGGTGGTGGCTGGCCGGATCCTGCGCCCGCTGGCCACGATCACCGCCGCTGCCCGGCGGATCTCGGCCAGCAACCTGGACGAACGTCTCTGCCTGCGCGGACCCGACGACGAACTGAAGGCCCTCGGCGACACTCTCGACGACCTGTTCTCCCGCCTCGAAGCGTCCTTTCAGGCCCAGCGGCACTTCGTCGCTAACGCTTCGCACGAGCTGCGCACCCCCCTCACCCGGGAGCGCACCATGCTGCAAGTCGCGCTCGACGACCCCCGCACTACCACCGAGACCTGGCGGTCCACCACCCGGGAAGTGCTCACCTCCAACGCCGAGCAGGAGAGCCTCATCGAAGCGCTGCTCACCCTGGCTACCAGCGAGAGCGGCCTCGACCACCGCGAGCCCGTCGACCTGCTTGCCGTCACCGAGGCAGTCCTCCTCGCCCCTCGCCCGGAGATCGGATGCCTGGGCCTGCAAGTCGAGGCCATCACCCAGCCCGCCGCCCTGCACGGCGACCACCTCCTGGTTGAACGGCTGGTGGCCAACCTGATCGACAACGCCGTCCGCCATAACCTCCCAGGCGGGTCCGTCCAGGTCACGACCGGAACCAGCCGCGGCCGCGCGGTGCTGTCGGTGGCCAGCACCGGGCCGGTCATCCCGCCCGGCCAGGTCGATCGCCTGTTCCAGCCCTTCCAGCGGCTCAACGCCCGCCAGGCCCGCGACGGCAGCAGCCATGGCCTCGGCCTGTCCATTGTCCGCGCCATCGCCGCCGCACACGACGCCGCCATCACCGCGCACGCTCCGCCTGGCGGTGGCCTGACCGTCAACGTCGCATTCCCCCGCCGACGGGGAGAACAATCCATGAAACAGGCAACCTGATCCAGTCGCCGACCCTCGGACATGAACGACACGAGGAAGACGAGCACCGGAACGGATGGGCGTCCGGTTCGCCGGGCTCTCCGGCGGAGCGCGGCAGGAGAAGATGCGTCGTTATGATCAAGTCCGTAAATGCCCGGCCGCTGCGGGCAAGCACCGCCGCGGCCGAGTCCTTGCCGGGAATCTCATCCGTGCAGTCGAGGGTGGCCGCAGGGGCAGGCAACGACTCCGTCCCCGGTCTTCGCCCGCGCCAAGATCGCCTCGCCCGCGTCCTCGACAGACTCGATGACCAGCGCAGACAACCCTGAGAACACAATCCCCCGAAACCTCTATCACATCAGTCATGACTGATCGTGACACACCAGCACATCTAGCTACCACCGAAAGCGCGACAGAGCCGTTCTGGAACCCCACAGGGTACAAAACGGTCCTGTACCGGCATCCCTTGCACGCCGCCAGGTTAATCCGCTACCGGCACCCGCGTCGTCACCCATAGCGGTGTCACCGCCGTTGGGTAGACGACGTGGCGAATGCACCCCGCTACCCCAGCGCGGGCAGTCGCGATTTACCGCACCTGGGTGACGACGCGAGCCGGGGCCGCCTGGCAGCGTGGCCGCCTGTGAGTTACTCATCACACCGGTCGGCGAGCGGCCATGCCTGGTCATGGCATCCTGGCGGCGGGCCAGGCGGCACGGGCCGCCGTGCAGGTAGACGGCCTGCGGCCAGGCGCGCCCGCCACGCGCCCGCCGAGGCGCTGCCGCCGCTGTATGTGACCGCGGTGCGCCCCTCCTCCCCCGCCGCCAGGCAGGGTATCCGGCCCGGAGATGTCATCGAGTCGGTTGATGGCTCCCCGCCGGCGCCGGTCACGAGATCATCAACGGCATCGGCGTCGCCCCCGACTATGACATCCCGATCACTGCACGGGGCGTCTCCACCGGACACGACCCCGACATCGCCAAGCACTCAACCTGCTCAACACCCGACCCTGATCGCCGTGGATGCCAGGCCACGAAACCGGCATCCACGTCAGGCACGGCGGCTATCCATCCGGCTCCCGCTCAGAGGGGGCGACACAGGTAACCAGCTGAGCGACGTCGATCACCCACAACACACTAATTAGGAGAACGCATCATGCGTGTACGCAACATCCATCCAGTGCAGCTGGCCCGGTCACGGCGAACGCGCCTGCTCGCCCTCCCGGTACTGCTCAGTGCGGCCCTGGCGGCACAGTACACGGGCAACCTGCCCGCGGCATCGGCGCGCAGCGCGGTTACCCAGACGTCAGGCCAGGCGGGCGAGGACCCGGACACCTGGGTCACGACCGTGCCGACCGGCCCCCCGCCCTCCGACATAGTCGCCAACCAGTGCGCAGGCAGCCAGGCGCAGCAGTGCTTTACCCCGCACACGTGGCGGGAGGCCTATGGCTTCCAGCCGTTGCTGGACGGGGGGATCGACGGCCGCGGCGAGACGATAACGATCGTTGGCTCCGTAGAGTTGTGCCAGCCCTCGGGCACCTCGCGCCAGCCTGCTGGCAGCAGTAATCCGCAGTTTCCCCCGGATGTGACCGATATCCGCCAGGATCTGGCGGCCTACGATGGCGAGTACGGGCTGCCGACCGCGCGGATCGAGGTGGTGACCGCCCTGGCCGGGGCAGCTCATCCGTGGGAGACCACCGATGAGGAGGCGGGACTATTCGAGTTGCTGCACGCCATCGTCCCGGCCGCCACCCTGCGGGTGGTCCTGTTCCCGTGCGACGTCGTAAACACCGCGGCGAACGCAGCCAGCGACACGGTCGCCGCGCTGCAACTGGCCGTCTCGCACACCGACGTGGTCGCGTTCAACTTTGCCGCGGGAGAGCACGAGTTCACCGCGGCTGAGGTGGCGCAGATACACTCCATACTGCACTGGGCGGCCGCGCACCACGTCACGGTGACCGGCTCCTCGGGCGACGTGGGCGCGTCCGGCCAGGAGTGGCCGATATCCGATCCGTTCGTCAAGGAGGTCAGCCTTCCGGCCTCCGACCCGCTGGTGCTGAGCGTGGGCGGCACCGACCTGACCGCGAACATGTCGACCGGCGCCTACATCAGCGAAACCGCCTGGACCGCCCCGGGCATCGGCGGGCAAGCGGGCGGCGGCTTCAGCAACCTGTATGCCCCTCCCCCCTACCAGGATGGCGTCCCCGGGATCTCAGCAGCCAGGGGCGTACCCGATGTGTCCGCTGCCGCTGCCGGGCACTCGTTCTGGGCCACCGCCGATGGCAAGACATACGTCACAGCGGAAGCGGGCACCAGCGGCTCCGCGCCGATCTGGGGGGCACTGGTGGCCATGGCTGATCAGTATGCCCACCACGACCTGGGCTTCGTCAACCCCGCCATCTACCGCATCGCCCAAAGTCCCGCCTACCACCGGGCCTTCCACGACGTGACCACCGGTAACAACACGTTGGTGTCGCCTACGGGTGTCACCGTCACCGGGTACCAGGCCGGCCCCGGATGGGACCCGGTCACGGGCTGGGGATCCCCCAACGCGCAGGTGCTCGTCCCGCTGCTGGCCGGCCGCAGCTCCCGGTAAGGACGCTGCGCAGTATCTGACACCCGCGCATCACGATGAGAAGAGTGATTACGACGGCTGTAGTAATGGTTCAGCACTACATAACCGCGATCCGGCGACGGGCTGAACCGGGCAAGCCCACGCGTGCTGACCGTCCGCTGCTCATCCTGCTCGTGCCGACCCGTTAGCGGGTCGGCGATCTCGGCTATGACGCCCTTCAGCACGGTGAACCGCAGCGCGAGGACGACGGCGTCGGCGCCCTGCACCGCGTCGTGGTTGTCGACGGCGACGACCGCGGCGCGACCGATCTGTGCCGCCAGCGTTCGTGCCGACTCCTTGTCGGCGCTCGAGAGCCGCAGGGTCTCGCTGCCCAGGGAGAGATGGCGGGCGATGACCGATCCGATCCCTCCGGTGCCGATGATCGCGGTGGTCATGACCCGAAACCTCCTCAGCGTCACAGTACTAATAACGACGGTCCCGAGCATCGGCCCGGGCCGTTCGGCACCTCGACTTCGGCATTTACCTGCGAGGTGTCCTCGGTCAGAGGGATTTCGCTGGTGACTTCGGCATTCACCCGGACTCGTCGGCGGGAGTACTCGATGGCCAGTGAGCGGGCGACCAGTCCCCCTCTGGGTCCGTGGTTTGCCCCACTTCGATCAGATAACCGTCGGGATCGCGGATGTAGCAACGGATCTCGTACTGGTGTTGTTTCGGCGGCGTCAGGAAGTGGGCACCCCGGGCGCTCCACTGCGCATACACGGCGTGGATGTCTTTGACCCGGATATTGAGGAAGCTGCTGACCCGGTCCGGATCGCGTGGCGTCTCCAGGGTGACGGCCGGCTTGTCGTCGGTCGGGCCTCCGCCGACGTTGATGATGATCCAGCTGTTGGCTAGCGCGACATAGGTCAGCCCTCCGGGGCCGGAGTAGGCCACCCGGCCGCCGAGCACCTCGGTGTAGAAGCGCCTAGAGCGCTCGACATCGTCCGAGACGATGAAATGGGCCAGCACGATTCCTTCTGGGGGCGGGGGGAGCTCGGCCATCTGGCACCTCCACGGGTTGGGTATGGGTCTTGTCACTGCTTGCCTGCTATAGGTCTTCCGTCACGCCCCGTTCCTTCGTCCTGTGGACCAGGCATCAGTCGTGCCGAGCACAATGCTGGTGTGCCGACTCCTGCATCGTCGCGCTGGCGACGCGCGGTTCGCGCCCGTGTAAATCCCTGGCCGCTACCCCCGTGGCCCATAGAAACCGGGTGGGCGCACGCCGCCCGAGTTGTTCTTCCAGCCGTCCCGGATTCGCACCGAGAACACCCTTGGTACACGGTACCCCGCGGGCTCTGTGTTCGCCTTCAGCCCGTATACCCTTCAGCGCGACCCCGGCCTCTACCGCTGGCCACAGATGTTTGATCCCGGCCGGTGGCCGCCAGCCGGCACGCGGAACACCGACGGCCGGAGCCTGCTCGCGTTCGGCATGGGGGCCCGCGACTGTATCGGGGAGGCATTCGCCTGGCGTCAGCTCACCGCGGTGCTGACCGCGGTCACCGGCGCTGGGAGCTGCACCCGCATGACCCCGACCCGCCCGAGCCAGTCGGTCACATGCTGCTGCACCCGCTCCAGTCGGACCTATCGGTTCACCCTCATCAAGGATGGCCTGGATGACCGTCCATACCCTCGACCGGCTCTTAGCCGATCTCACACGTGGTAAATATGCCGCGCCGCAGACCGCTGATCCTCCCGCCCTCGACCGAGCACGAGGTCGAGCCGGGCCTTCCGGCGGCGCTGGCCTCTGATCAGGAAGTGCGTTGACGGCGCGATGCACCCCGTCACGTTCGTTGAAATAAAGGCGAGACCAAAGACGACAGAACGTACGGTGCTGCGCCTGCCCGTGCGGCGCGGTCTCCATCGAAGCGGCCGCTTCTCCCGCGACGACCTGCGGCTCAGGCGAGTGGCGTTACCGAGTCGAGCAGCTGCCGCAGCGCCAGGCTGTCCGGCGCCAGCGCGGAGACGAGCACACCGGGTCCGGCCAGCGGCATGACCGCGACGCCGGGATGGGCCTGGGCAGCGACGGGGGCGCCAGCTTCACCTGCCCGCAGCACCGTGCCGTAGGCGCGGTGCCCGGCGAGAACCGCCGGGCCGAGGCTGACGCCGTCGGTCCCGTCCACCGTGACATCATGACGAAGCAGCGGCCTGCCGTCGTAATCGGCGCGCAACCGGGTACAGCAGGCGCCGCCGCGTTCGCCGTGGCGCCCGAGGATGATCTCATCGCGCAGCACGAGCGTGGCGCCGACCGCCAGATCGACCCGGATGTCGGTGGTGTGCCGGGCACCGTTCGCGACCACCATCGGCTCCGGCAGGTACTCCAGCATGCCGCCGTGCGCTACCGACGCGTGCACCGCCAGCACGGATTCCGCGCCGTCGGCGCCGGGCAATGCGGTCGACGCGGCCACTGTACGGAGCCGGACCGCCGCACCCGCGCACACCTCGATCCGCAGGTCGAGCACGTCCCCGCCGACCGGACCGCCCCCGGCGCTCACCAGGTAGACGGCTTCGCGAGTAGGACGGAGGACAAGCGGGACCTGCGAGCGCAGCCGGGGAATTCGGCCGTCCGCTTCGGCCACGATCCAGGCCGTGGCGCGGACTCGGTTCACGGCAGGTAGAACTGTCACCTCCGCCGCCTCATCAATGAAGAATTGGTCCGTGAAGCATGTCCCGCACCCAGTCCGAGGCCGCGGTGACGCCCTGTTCTTGCCGCAATGATGTGAAGAGTACCGGCCGGCCGTCACGGACCGCCGTGGCGTCACGTTCCATGACCTCCAGCGAGGCGCCAACCATCGGCGCGAGATCCGTCTTGTTGATGACGAGCAGGTCGGAGGTGGTTACACCTGGACCGCCCTTGCGCGGCACCTTGTCCCCGCCGGAGACGTCGAGGACGAAGATCTGTACATCGGCCAGGCCGCGGCTGAAGGTCGCCGTGAGGTTGTCGCCGCCGCTTTCGATGATCACCAGGTCCAGCGGACCGAAACGGTGTTCAAGGTCTTCCACCGCGTCCAGGTTCGCCGCTATGTCGTCGCGGATCGCGGTGTGCGGGCAGCAACCGGTGCGGACCGCGGCGATCCGTTCTACATCGAGGACGCCTGCCCTGCGCAGGAAGTCCGCATCCTCCGTGGTGTAGATGTCGTTGGTGACGACCGCGAGGTTTACCGTGTTGCGGAGTGCCCGGCATAGTTCGGCGACGAGCGCGGTCTTCCCGCTGCCGACTGGGCCGCCGATGCCCAGGCGGAGCGCGCGGCCCTCCGCCTGGGGTGCGGCGTGGCGATCATGGATGTGGTCATGACTCAAAGAGACGTACCTCCGCGGTCGTGTGGAACTCGGCCAGTAGGTCGAGGTTGGGGGCTGACGGGAACGGGAGCCCTTCCCAGGAGATCGCGTCGATTTCCGGCACGATGCGGGCGATGATGGCGCTGACCGCGATCGGGTCGAGCCCGATCAGCCGCACAGCGGCGCTTGCTGGGCCCGAGACCGACTGGTAGGCGGCGATGCGCGCCGCTTGTTCGGGCAGGCAGCCCGCCGCCGCGGCGCCGGCGCCGAGCACGATCGGGTGGTGGGGGGCAGGCCCGAGATCGTGGAGATAGCCTGGCTCTGGCCATGCGGCGCGGACGGTGCGCAGCAGGGCGCGGCCCTGTCGCCGGGAGGCGTCCCGCAGAGTCGGCGAGGGCATGCGGGCGTCGGCCTCTGCGTCGAGAACCTGCCAGTTGGCAAGGGGATTGCACGACGCGGCGGCAAGCCCAGCGGCGGTCACCCCGCTAGTGCGCAGCCGTCCGCGCAGGAACAACTCGAGCGACGGCAGGTCGGTCACCGTGCCGGTGGCGAACGCGGGCTCAAGCCCGCCCGAGTGCGCATGCCCGCCGGCCGGGAATCGTGCGTCCGCCAGCAGCAGCGCGGCAACGTCCGGCATCAGAACAGGAAGTACCGCTGGGTCATGGGCAACGACGGGGCCGGGGCGGCCTCCATGACTTCGCCGTCGATGCGTACGGTGAACGTGTCCGGATCCACCTTGATCTCCGGGAGGGCATCGTTGTTTATCATGTCGCCCTTGCCACGCCCCGATACGTCCGCGACGGCCACCAGTCCTCGGGCAAGCCCGAGCCGGTTCGGCAGTCCGTCCTCCAGCGCGGCGCGTGCAACGAACGAGACCGACGTCCGGGCCGGCGTCACGCCGTACGCGCCCCACATCGGCCGAGGAAGTACGGGCTGTGGCGTCGGGATCGACGCGTTCGCATCGCCCATCGCGGCCCATGCGGCGAACCCGCCCTTAAGCACGACATGCGGGCGCACGCCAAAAAATGCGGGATGCCACAGCACGAGGTCGGCCAGCTTGCCGACCTCCACCGACCCGACATGCGCCTCAAGGCCATGGGCGATCGCCGGACAGACCGTGTATTTAGCAACGTAACGACGGGCGCGCATATTGTCGGTCGTGCCGGTGTCACCGGGGAGGGCGCCTCGGCGCCTCTTCATCGCGTGCGCGGTTTGCCAGGTGCGGATCACGACCTCGCCGATGCGCCCCATCGCCTGGGAGTCGGAGCCGATCATGGAGATCGCCCCCATGTCGTGCAGGATGTCCTCCGCCGCGATGGTCGACGGCCGGATCCGCGACTCGGCAAACGCGAGGTCCTCGGGAACCGCAAAGTTCAGGTGGTGGCAGACCATGAGCATGTCAAGGTGCTCGTCGATGGTGTTCACCGTGTGCGGCCGAGTCGGGTTGGTGGACGAAGGCAGCACGTTCGGGTGTGAGGCGACCGTAATGATGTCCGGCGCGTGCCCGCCGCCCGCCCCCTCGGTGTGGTAGGCGTGTATCGGGCGTCCGGCGATCGCCTCCAGGGTGGACTCGACGAAGCCGGCCTCGTTCAGGGTGTCGGTATGGATCGCCGTCTGCACTCCGGCCGCCGTGCCCACCCGTAGACAAGCATCGATGGCCGCGGGCGTCGTGCCCCAGTCCTCATGCAGCTTGAATCCGGACGCCCCTGCCTTCAACTGTTCCCAGAGGGCGTCTTCGGAGACGGTGTTGCCCTTGCCCAGCAGCACGATATTCACGGGCCAGGCGTCGGTGGCCTCCAGCATTCGGGCGAGGTTCCAACTGCCGGGAGTGACGGTGGTGGCCTTCGTGCCCTCGGCCGGGCCGGTACCGCCGCCAATCAGCGTGGTGATCCCTGCCCCGAGCGCCTCGGGGACCAGTTGCGGGCAGATCAGGTGCACGTGGCAGTCGATCGCGCCCGCTGTGAGGATGAGCCCGTTGCCTGCCATGACTTCGGTGGACGGCCCGATCACCAACGCCGGGTCGACGCCGTCCATGATGTCCGGGTTGCCGCCCTTGCCGATACCGCAGATCCGCCCGTCGCGGACTCCCACGTCGGCCTTGACCACGCCCCAGTGGTCGAGGATCACCGCCCCGGTGATAACCAAGTCGGGGGCGCCTTCGGCCCGCGTGACCCGGGACTGTCCCATCGATTCGCGGATCACCTTGCCGCCGCCGAACACAGCCTCGTCACCGCCGACCGTGTAATCGTTCTCTACCTCGATGAACAGGTCAGTGTCGGCGAGCCGAATCCGATCACCGGTGGTCGGTCCGTAGAGCCGCGCGTAGCGCTCCCGGCTGATCTCAGCCATCGAGTTGTCCGTCCAGCCGCAGTCCGGGAACCAGTCTCCGCCCGGCCAGCGGCACTAGCGACACCTCACGCACCATGCCGGGCTCGAACCGCACCGCGGTGCCGGCCGGGATATTCAGCCGCATCCCGCGTGCGGCATTCCGGTCAAAGGCAAGCGCCGGGTTCGACTGCGCGAAATGGAAGTGCGACCCGATCTGTACCGGCCGGTCACCGGTATTGGTCACCGTCATCACGAGGACCGCACGTCCCGCGTTGATCCTGACAGGCCCGTCCCCGCACACCACCTGGCCGGGGATCACTGGACGGGCCGGTGCACGGTGACAAGCTTGGTTCCGTCGGGGAAGGTGGCCTCCACCTGGACTTCACCGATCATCTCGGCCACCCCCTCCATCACGTCATCCCTCCTCAGCACCGAGCGGGCGGTGTCCATCAGTTCGACGACCGGCCGCCCGTCCCGGGCGCCTTCCATCACGAACGACGTGATCATGGCGACGGCTTCCGGGTAGTTCAGTTTGAGGCCGCGCGCCTGCCGGTCCCTCGCAAGTCCCGCCGCGACGTGGATGAGCAGGCGTTCTTGCTCGTGTGGGCTAAGCAGCATGCCTGCACGGTAACCCCGTCATGTTACGCGGATGTGTCGGCGCGTTTCTCGTCCGGTCGAGCGTCAGTTTGGCGGACCCGGCAGGTGACGGCGATACGTCGCGACGCTCGCGGATCAGCCGGCCGCGGTGGTGGCGGCTGTTGGTTTCGGCGTCGTTTAGGCCGCTGGCTTCGTGGTGCGCTGTCAGCGGACCCGCGCGGTGCGCGCCATGGCGGGGATCACGGCGGCCCCGACCGTCAGGTGCATCACGACAAGGCCGGCGGCGGCCGAGGTGGTCGTCGCGGCGGCCGCCGGCAGTGCCAGCGACGCGGCCAGCGCCACCAGCGCGATGGCGGTCCAACGGAGCCGGGGGTGCGTGGTGCGCCGCTACGGCGGCCTGCACCTGGCCAGCCATCCGCCGCTGGCCGCCTACCTGCTGCTGGCGGTGCCCGCCCTCGCCCTGATCTGGCGCAACAGCCGTCCGGTCGAGATGCTCGGGCTCGCCGTGGCCGGCGCGGTCGGATGGGCGGCGCTGGGCCAGATCGACGGGGCCGCACTCGTCCCGGTCATCGTCGCGCTGTACTGGGTCGCGCTGGCCCGCCCGCGGTACGTCGCGGTGGCCGGCGGGCTCGCCGGGGCGGCGGCCATCTTCGTGACCGAAGGGCTGGCCGGGCCGTTCGGCTGGTTCGGCGGCCCGAACGCCACCATGTGGCCAGAACTGCTGGCAGCCGGCGCGGTCGGCGCGGCCGTGGCGGCGCGCCGCCAGTGGCTGGGCGCCGAGAGCGACCGGGCCGCGCGCGCCGAGCAGGCCCGGGAGGAGGAAACCCGCAGGCGCGTCGACGCCGAGCGGATGCGGATCGCCCGCGAGCTGCACGACGTGGTCGCGCACTCGATGGCGATGATCAACATCCAGGCCACGGCAGCGGCCATGCAGCTGGCCGCCGATCCGGCCAGCGCGGCCCAGGCGCTCCAGGCGATCCGCGCGGCCAGCAAGTCCGGGCTGCGCGAGCTGCGGGCCATCCTGGAGGTGTTGCGGCAAGCCGACGGCGACAGCCCGGCGGTGCCGGTGCCGGACCTACGTGCCATCGCCGCGCTGGTCGAGGCGACCAGCGCCGCCGGCACGCCGACCACGCTGGAGGCGGCCGACCCGCCGGTCCCGCTGCCGCCGCCGGTCGCGCTGGCCGCCTACCGCGTCGTGCAGGAGTCGCTCACCAACGTGGTGCGCCACGCGGGCCGGGTCGCCGCGACCGTGGCCCTGCGGCACGACGGCGGATACCTGTATGTGGACGTGGTCAATGACGGCGGGGCCGCGCCCGCCGCCTTCAGTGACGGTACCGGGGAGGGACTGGCCGGAATGCGAGAGCGGGCGGCCGCTCTGGGCGGCACCCTGGCTGCCGGGCCGCGTCCCGGCGGTGGGTTCGCCGTCCACGCCCGGCTGCCGACGGCGGCAGCCGGGCGTGGACGGGGGCCACAGGTCCCGGCCGCGGGCCCGGCAGGCACGGGCGGCATCGCCGCGGTCCTGGACGGCGGGGCCGCGGTTCGCGAGCCGACCACCGTCAGCCAGGACGCGAGCCCCACCGGACATTCCGGCGGGCCGCACGCGCGGCCGAGCGCGGGCCGACCGTGATCAGGGTCCTGCTCGCCGACGACCAGGCCCTCGTCCGGGCCGGCTTGCGGGTCCTGGCCGGCTCGGCACCCGACATCGAGGTCGTCGGGGAAGCCGCGGACGGGGCGGCCGCGGTCGAGCTGGCCCGCTCGCTGCGGGCCGACGTAGTGCTGATGGACATCCGCATGCCCGGCACCGACGGGCTGGAGGCAACCCGGCAGATCGCCGCCGACCCCGGCCTTAGCGGCGTGCGCGTCATCATCTTGACCACCTTCGAGCAGGACGAGTACGTTTTCGAGGCGATCCGCGCCGGGGCAAGCGGCTTCCTGGTCAAGGACACCGAGCCAGAGGACCTCGTCACCGCCATCCGGGTGGTCGCTCGCGGCGACGCCCTGCTGTCCCCCAGCGTCACCCGCACGCTGATCTCCAGTATCGCCGGACGCGGCCCAGCCCAGCACGTCGACGCCACCGCGCTGTCAGTGCTCACCGACCGGGAACGGGAGGTCCTGGCCCGGGTCGCCGCAGGCATGAGCAACGACCAGATCGCCGCAGCCCTGTTCATGAGCCCGCTGACCGCCAAGACCCACGTCAACCGGATGATGACTAAGCTCAGCGCGCGAGACCGAGCCCAGCTGGTCGTGATCGCCTACGAGACCGGCCTGGTCCGGGCGGGCCTGTCCTGAAACCGCCCGCCAGCCCGGCGACGTGCAGTCTCCGGGGGGACCAGCGCCGTCAGCAAGCCGAGCAGGCACCTCACCAAGCGATAGACGAGCGACAGCAGCACCCCGAGATGGTCCCAGCCACGCCCCAGATCCCGCAGCAAAACTCCAGCTCACATCGCGAAACCGAGTTTCCGAGCGGCATATGATTCATGTTGCAGCGGGCGCAGTAGTTGAGGGCGGCCGCCTGGCCTGGGTCCTGGTTACCGCCGCCGCCTACCTGGCCACCGGCATCACCGCCTTCCAGCACGTCCCGTGCGTGCCGGGCTGTGATACCACCGTCCGTTAGAGATAGATAAGAATTCAATCGAACGGACGGTGATTACTCCTCCCGGAGTGTCATCGCCGCCGGGTGCGATGCCCCCGGCGGCGTCCCCGTTGGCCTGGCGGCTGCGAGGCCGGCCAGCCGGGCGCCGAGCCCGGCCAGCTCCGAGGCCCGGCTGCCACTGGCCGCCACGAATCCATCCGGGCGCAGCAGTACGAACCCGCTCTGCCGCGACGTGGACCGTTCATGCGTGAGCGCATTGGCAAACTGCTCCGCCAGGCTCTGCGCCGCCCGTTCCAGCCCGGCATCCGAGCCGGACGTCAGCAGCCGTAGCAGGGACATGGCCTCGGCGGGTCCCGCCGTCAGCGATCCGGCTGCGCGGGTACCCGGCCGCGGGCGCCCCCTGGCAGCCTTGCCACGGCCATTCTGGCCGCTACCGGGCTGGTCCGGCGCGCCGAACAACACGTCGGGGTATCTGGTCCGCCAGCCTGCCAGCATCGGCGTGTACACCCGGTCAAGGACCCCGGTCACACGCATCAGCGCCCAGGCCGTGTCGCGGACACGGGAGGCCACCGGGCCTGCCACGGCTTGCCGCGCCATCCGCCCGGTGGCGCGGACCACCTGCTCGGCGGCCGCCCGACGCTCGGGGCTGTAGCTGTCCAGGACGGCCGGGGCGAACCGCCCCTGGATCACCCCCGCCAGCTTCCACGCCAGGTTGCGGCCGTCCTGGAGTCCCAGGTTCAGGCCCTGGCCACCGACCACGGAATGCACGTGCGCGGCGTCGCCGACGAGGAAGACCCGGCCCTGGCGCATAGTGGCGGCGATCCGCTCCTGGCTCGTGAAGGTTCCCAGGGTGGACAGGCTGGCGAAGCGCAGCCCGCCGGGGCCGCGCTCATCCATTAGCCGCTGCACGGCGTCGGCGTCCAGCGTCATGTCCGGCTTTATGGGTGCGGACATGCGGACCATCCCGCCGGGCAGCGGCGCGAGCAGCATGACGCCCTTCGATCCGAGGAAATAGTGCACCTCGTCGCGGCTGAAGTCACCGGACAACGGGCCCTCGGCAAGCACGAAGGTGGCCGGCACGAGGTCTCCGGGGAACTCGATGCCCAGCCGCTGGCGAACCGTGCTGCCGACACCATCCGCGCCGATCAGCCACTCGGCCTCGATGGTGTCCTGGCCGGCCGGCCCGGTCACGTCGAGCGCGACGGATTCGCTGCCGGCCCGCACATCGGTCACCCGCACCGAATACTCCACCCTTCCGTTCAGCCGGGCCAGTGCGTCATCGAGCAGCCTGCCTGTTTCCTGCTGCGACAGCAGCAGCGGTGCGTTCCGCGAGTCCAGCGGCAGCCGCAGCAGCCTGCCGTTGCCCATGTGGTAAGCGAGTGCCCGCGGCCGTACGCCCAGCTTCTCGGCCTCTGCCAGCACGCCAAGTTCCGCGAACACCTCCAGGGTGGGCGGCCACAAAATGATCGCTCGCGAACCGGATGCCGGGCCGCCAGCGGTGTCGAGCACGCGGACCGGCACGCCCAGGCGCATCAGCTCGCAGCCCGCCACCAGGCCGGACGGCCCGGCACCCACAATGACCACGCGGTTGTTGTCCACTTCATCAGCTCCTTTTAGCTGGCTGCCTCGGTCAGGATTCGCACGGTGCTGGTCCGGGTCACGCGGTGCTGACCGGGACAGTGCCGGCCAGCCATCCGGCTGCCGCGTCCGCGGTGCGGGCGGCATGCTCCTGGATCAGCGTGAAATGGTCACCTGGCACGGTGACGGCGGTGTGGGGCAGCGGCCAGGCGGCCTGGCCCGCCGCCGGGTCGGCCGCCCTGATTAGCAGCGTCGGCACGCCAACGGGGGCAGGCCGCCATCCGCTCAGCATCCGCAGGTAGCCGCCCATGGCCGTCAGGCGCGTGTCGTCCACCCCGGCCTCGCCGTCCAGCCGGTCCAGCAGGGCCGCCAGCACCCGACGGCGGGTGCCGGGTGCCGGGTCATCGAGCAGCCAGCTATCGGCCAGCACGACGGCGGTGGGCTGGTCACCGCCGCCTGCCAGCCGCTCTGCGACCGCGTGTGCGAGCAGGCCGCCGGAAGAATAGCCGACCAGGGCGAACGGAGCACCGTCGAGGTGAGCGAGCACGCAGTCAGCGAGCGCCGCCGCGGCGTCCGCCACGCTACCCGGCAGCGGTTCGCCGACCCGGAACCCAGGCAGCGGCAGGGCGAGGACCGGGTGCCGGCCGGCCGCCGCGGCGGCTAGCCGGGCGAACTGGTGCGGCCCCGACGGGGCCAGTGCGCTGGGCAGGCATACCAGCCACGTCCCCGCCCCGTCCGCGAGTTGCACCGGCACAATGCCGGACGCCGGACCCGTGAACGCCGGGCGGAACCGCGCGGTCTCCCCGAGCAGATCCATGAACTCTGCCGCCGTGCCCTGGTCACGGGAGCGCAAGAACATCTCGGTGAGCAATCCGATGCTGGCCTGGCCGGCCGTTCCGGTGCCGAGCCGGCTTGCGAGGTCAGCCACGGTCGGGTTGTCGAGGATCATGGCCGAGCTGAGGCTGAGCCCGGTCACCGAGGCCAGCCGGTTACGCAGCTCGACGCTGGTCAGCGAGTCGAAGCCCAGCTCGAGCAGGCCGCGGTCGGATGGTATCGCGGTCGGATCGGGGTAGCCGAGGACTGCGGCGACCTCCCGGCGGATCAGGTCGGTCATCGAGGCGCCGCCCGCCGGTACGTGACCGCCGCCCGCCGGTACCTGGTCGCCGCTGGCCGCTGCCGCAGCTTCGGGCAGGGCCGCCAGCAGCTTCGCGGGCCGAGCGGCGGCGAGGCTGGCGGCGAAGTCCGGCCACCGGAGGTCCGCGATGATACCTGGCTCGTCCTCGCGGTCCAGCGCCATGCCCAGCGCGGACAGCGCCTCCCCCGGGTTGAGTATGCCGACACCGCGCCTGCCCAGCCGTTCGGCCCGGGCCCGGGCTATCTGCGGGTCGGTGTCGGGCCAGGGTCCCATCGCGATGGCGAACACCCGGTCGCCGTGGGCCCGCCGGTCCTGCGCTAGCGCCGTCAAGTAGGCGTCTGCGACGGCGAGGCTGGCCTGCCCGACGCCGCCGAAGGTGCCGGCCAGCGAGCACAGCAAGAGCGCATCCGGCACGCCAGCGGCCAGTTGCCCGGCAGCGGCGGCGGCGTCTAGCGCACTGCCCAGCCCGGTTGCGGTCAGCGTGCCGAGCGGCGTTTCCTCCGCCGTCACGCCGGTGCAGACAACGGTGGTGACCGGCGGCAGGCCGGGCACTTCGGGCAGCGGGCCGACCGGGTCCGCCAGCACCGTGACGGGCACACCGGCTTCCGTCGCTACCGCTTCCGCATCCGGTAGCCCGGCCAGCAGCAGATGCCGCGCTCCGCGGTCAGCCAGCCAGCGCGCCACTACCCGGCCCTGGACACCGGCCACGACCGCGGTGCCGCCCGACCGCCAGCCGTCCGGGAATGCAGCATCGTCCGGGAGCGCGACGGCGTCCGGGAGCGCGGCGGCGGGCAATTGCTCGCGCACGAGCCGCCGGGCGTAACAGCCGGCCTGACGCAGCGCCACCTCGTCCTCCGGGCCGCTCAGCACAGCGGCCAGCCGCCGCCATGCGGCCTTGTCCCGCAGGTCCGGCAGATCCGCCATGCCGCCCCAGTGCCTGGGGTATTCCTGGGCCGCGACCCGGCCGAATCCCCACACGAGCGCCTGGCTGGTGACCGGCGGCTGGTCACCGTTCGCGGCCTGCACCGCGCCCGCTGTCACGGTCCACATCGGACAGCCCAGTCCGGAGTCACCCAGGGCCTGGATCAGCAGCAGGGTCCCGGCCAAGCCTCGCGACAGGTGCGGGTGACCAGGGTACGGCGCGCAGTCCGCGGCCAGCAGCGACAGCACGCCGCGCGGCTGGCCGTCGGTCTCCCGTAGCCGCCGGGCCAGCCGGGCCCGATCCTCCCGGATCGCATCGACCACCAACGGAACGCAGCGCACCCCGCTGGCGGCCAGCGCGCAGGCGGCCGCTTCCGCCAGTTCGTCCTCCCCGCCTTGCCCATCCTGGCCTGCGGAGACGGCCAGGAGCCAAGTGCCGGCCAGCCCGGTCGCCTCCGGCTCCGGCACCGGATGCCAGACGGCACGGTAACGCCACTGGTCACCGGTTTGGGGCTGGCGTTCGCCGCCGGGCGTGCCGCTGCTGGCGGGAGTGTCCTCGCCGCTGAGCCAGTACCGCTCCCGCTGGAAGGCATAGGTCGGCAGGTCCACCCGCCGCGCGCCGGTGCCCGCGAACACGGCGGGCCAGTCCACCCGGATGCCGCGGGTGAAGGCCTGCCCGAGCGCGGCGACGACGCGGGACACGCCGCCGTCCTCCCGGCGCATGGTGGAGATCACCGTTGCGTCGGCGCCATCATGCTCGGCGGTCTCGTGGATGCTCGGGGCGAGCACCGGATGAGCGCCGACCTCGATGAAGATCCGGTGTCCCTGCCGCAGCAGGGCGCTGATGGCAGGCGCAAAGCGCACGCACTCCCGGGTGTTGCGGTACCAGTAGCCGGGAGTCAGCTCAGCCGTGTCCAGCGGCTGCCCGGTGACCGTGGAGACGAATTTGACCCGCGCAGTGGCCGGCTGGATCCCGGACCATCCGGCAAGCAGATCCTCCCGGACCGGATCGAGCTGCGGGGAATGCGAGCTGAAGTCGGCGTGGATCGGCCGGGCGGTTATCTGGTTCGCTGTCATCTCGGCAACCAGTTCGCCCAGCGCCGCGGGGTCGCCGGACACCACCACGCTGGCCGGCCCGTTCAGTGCGCCCACCACGAGCCGTCCGCCCCAGCGGGCGAGCCACTCGGATACGGCCGGCTCGGGCAGCCGGACCAGCACCATGTCACCTCGGCCGGCGAGGTTGGCCGCGTACACAGCACCGCGGTGCGCGACGACAGCTGCGGCGTCAGCCAGCGACAGCCCGCCCGCGACGGCCGCGGCGGTGATCTCCCCCTGGGAGTGTCCGATGACGGCGGCCGGACGGACTCCGCAAGACGCCAGCAGGTCGGTCAGCGCGACGCCGAGCGCCCATTGCAGCGGCTGCTGTACATCGAGCCGGGCGGCTGGCGGCGCTGCGGGATCCCCGCGCAGCACGGCGGACAGGGACCAGTCCACATGGGGGCGCAGAGCGCTCTCGCAGGCGGCGACCGAGTCCGCGAAGACCGGTGAGCCGGCCAGCAGCTCACGGCCCATGCCCGCCCACGCCTGGCCGGCCCCGGAGAACACGAAGACTGGCCCGGCGTCGCGCCGCATCGTCCCGAGCGACATGTTCGCGGCTGCCTGTCCCGCCGCCAGCGCATCCAGGCCGCTGGCGAGGTCCGCTGGGCCGACGGCGGCCAGCACCGCCCGGTGATCGTGCGCGGTGCGCGTGACGGCGAGCGAATACGCGACGTCCAGCGGCGCTAGCTCCGGGTGGCCGGCCAGGTAGCCACGGAGGCGGGCCGCCTGGGCGCGCAGGTCCTGCTCCGAGCGGCCGGTAACCACCCAGGGCAGCGCCGCCGGCATCGTCAGCGCAGGGGCCGTGTTCTGCTGCGAGGCCGACTGCCCTGGGTCGGGCTGGCCGGGCGGGCCGGGCGGGCCCGGTGCCTGTTCGAGGATGACGTGGGCGTTGGTGCCGCTGATCCCGAACGCCGACACCGCCGCCCGGCGCGGGCCCTCGCTGTCCCACGGCCGTCCTTCGGTCAGCAGCGCCACCTGCCCGGCTGACCAGTCCACTTCCGGGCTCGGCTCGGCCGCGTGCAGAGTCGGCGGCATCATCTCCTGTTCCAGCGCCGCCACCACCTTGATCACGCCGGCCACGCCGGCGGCGGCAGCGGTATGGCCGATGTTGGACTTCACAGACCCCAGCCAGACCGGACGGCCGGGTTCGCGTTCCTGCCCGTAGGTGGCCAGCAGCGCCTGGGCCTCAATGGGGTCTCCCAGCCGGGTCCCGGTGCCGTGCGCCTCCACCAGGTCCACGTCGGCGGCCGACAGCCCGCTGGCGGCCAGTGCCGCGCGGATCACCCGCTGCTGGGACGGCCCGTTCGGGGCCGCCAGGCCGTTGGAGGCACCATCGGAGTTCACCGCCGACCCCCGCACCAGCGCCAGCACCCGCCGCCCCGCCGCAACCGCGTCCGGTAGCCGTTCCAGCAGGAGCAGCCCGGCCCCCTCGCCCCACCCGGTCCCGTCCGCCCCCGCGCCGAACGACTTGCAGCGTCCGTCGGCTGCCAGCCCCCGTTGCCTGCTGAACTCCACGAAGCCGGCGGGGGCGCTCATGACCGTGACCCCGCCCGCCATCGCCAGCGACGATTCGCCGGAACGCAGCGACTGGCACGCCAGATGGAGCGCGACCAGTGACGACGAGCACGCGGTGTCGACGCTCACGGACGGGCCCTCCAGCCCGAACGTGTACGACAGGCGGCCGGACAGCACACTGGCCGCGTTGCCGGTCAGCAGGTATCCCTCGGCGGCGGCCGCCTTGCTGGCCGCAAGAGCGTAGTCCTGGCCGCTGGTGCCGACGTACACGCCTGTCCGGCTGCCCCGCAGCGACAGCGGGTCGATGCCCGCCCGCTCGAACACCTCCCAGGCGGCCTCCAGCAGCAGCCGCTGCTGCGGGTCCATCGCCACTGCCTCCCGCGGCGCGATGCCGAAGAAATCCGCCGCGAACTCGGCCGCGTCGTAGAGGAAGCCGCCGTGGCGCACGTAGGTGGTGCCCGGGTGAGCGGGATCGGGATGGTAGAGGGCGGCCATATCCCAGCCCCGGTCGGCGGGAAACTCCCCGATCGCGTCCCGTCCGGCGCTGACCAGCTCCCACATGTCCTCCGGTGAACGCACACCACCGGGGTAGCGGCACGACATCCCCACGATCGCGATCGGCTCCTGCGGCAGCCGCTCAGCCTCCTGGAGCCGGCGCAGTGCCTCATGCAAGCGAACCGTCGTGCGCTTGAGGTAGGTACGGAGCTTCGCTTCGTCAGCCATGTCTCTCCAGGCGAATATCTGGCCGGGCGGTCATCGGGACGTCAGCGGGTCGGGGAACATCGCGAGGTGGGTGTCGATGAAGTGGAAGAGTTCCTCGTCGCTGGCCGCTTCGATCAGCGCGGCGACCTCGCCGGAGGGCTCTTCGCCGGCCGCCGTGGCGGTTTCCGGCTCCAGGGCCGCCCGGAGGAGGTCAGCGACGCGCTCCGGGGTGGGGTAGTCGAATACGAGGGTGGCGGGGAGTTTCAGGCCGGTGGCGGCGGTCAGCCGGTTCCGCAGGCTCACCGCCGCCAGGGAATCGAATCCCTGCTCCCGGAACGGTTTGGCGATGTCCACATCACTCGCCGCCGCGTGACCGAGGACGGCCGCCGTCTCGGCCTGGACCAGGCCGGCCAGCAGGTCCCGCTGTTCATCCGCGGCCAGCCCCGCCAGCCGGCTGGCCAGCGCCGGCTGCTCGCCGCCGCTGTGTTCCCCAGGCTCCTCACCGGCCGGGATGAGCCCGGTGAGGAAGGGGGCCGGCCGGGTGGAGGTGTAGAGGGGTATGAATTGCGCCCAGTCCACATCGGCCACCACCAGGCCGGCGTTGTGAGCGCCTGCCGCGCGCTGGACCGTGCTGACCGCCAGCTCGGCCGGAATGGGACGCAGCCCGCGGCGCAGGAGCTGGTCACGCTGACCGGCGTCGATTTCGGCATCGGCTAGCAGGCCCCACGCCAGTGCGGCCGCGGGCTGCCCGGCGGCCTGGCGTGCCTGCGCCAGCGCGTCCACGTGCGCCGCGGCGGCGCCGTAAGCGGCCTGGCCCGCGCCGCCCCAGACACCTGCGACCGAGGAGAACAGGACGAAGGCGGCCACGTCGCCGACCAGTTCATGCAGGTGCGTCGCACCCGCGGCCCGCGCGGCGAGACCCTCGGCGAGGTGCGCGGGGGTGATATCCAGCAGCGGGACCTCCACCTCCGCGCTGGCGGCATGCACGACGGCCGTGAGCGGATGCTCCGGCGGTACCAGGCGGAGCAAGGCGGCCACCTGGTCCCGGTCGGCCAGGTCGGGGTCCGCGATCGTCATGGGTACACCGAAATCAGCGGGTTCGGGCCCCCCGGGGCCGGTGAGCAGCAGATGGCCGACACCGGCCCCAGCCAGCCAGCGGGCGACCCGCGCGCCGGGACCGCTGGTCCCGCCGGTCACCAGCACGGTCCCGGTCGGCTGCCAGCCATCCCTGGCGGATGCGCCGGCGGGTCCCGCGCGTTCCAGCCGCCGGGCAAGCGCCCCGGACTCGCGTACGGCGACCTGGTCCTCGCCGGTCCTGTCCGCGAGCGCCTTGACGAAACCGGGCCAGGCCCAGCCGGGTACCCCGGCGGCGGCCCCGGCCGGGAGGTCCAGCATGCCGCCCCACAGCTGCGGGAACTCCAGCGCGGCCGCCAGTCCCAGGCCCCACGCCTGTGCCTGGACCGGCGCCGGCGCCGCGTCCTGGCTACTGGTCCGCACCGCGCCAGCGGTCACCAGCCACACCGGCCAGGAAACCTCCGCGTCGGCCAGCGCCTGCAGGAGCGCCGTGGTCGCGGTCAGGCCACTGGTGACCGCCGGGTACCGGGGATGCAGCCGCTCGTCCCAGGCCAGCAGCGCGACGACACCGGCTATCCCGCCGGCTTCGGCCAGCGTCCGCAGCCGGCCGACCAGTTCCGCCCGGTCCGCCGCGGCCGTGTCCACCACCCAGCCGAGGCAGTCCATCCCGATGTTCCGCAGCGGGCCGGTCACCACGGCAAGCTGCTCTGGTGACGCGGCCACCACCAGCCACCTGCCGCCGGCGGGGGCAGCCTGCCGCGGCCCGGCCTGCGGCAGCGGCAGTGGCTCCCAGGTGACGCGGTAACTGAGCCGGCCGATCTGCTCGTGGTGGGGTGCCTGCGGGACGGGGGCCGGTTCCAGCCAGAACCGCTGCCGCTGGAAGGGATAGGTGGGCAGATCAGCCGGCCTGCCGGGGGGCTGCACGGCAGCCCAGTCAAGGTCGCCGCCGGTCACGAACAGTTCGGCGGCGGACATCCGCATCCGCTCGATCCCGCCGTCGTCGCGTCGCAATGATCCGGTCACCAGGGTGCCGCTGACGCCGGCCGTCTGGTCCAGGATCTCCTCGATACCCGGTACCAGGACGGGGTGGGGACTGCATTCGATGAACTGGCTGTGCCCGGCGGTGGCCGCCGTCCGGACCGCGGTTTCGAACATCACCGGGCGGCGCAGGTTCTCGAACCAGTACTGCGCGTCGATCTCCTCTCCGGCCACGAGTCCGCCGGTGACCGTGGAGATCCACGGAACCTCGCTGGCCGTGCCGCGTATCCCGGCCAGCCCCGCCGCCAGGTCCTGCTGGATCGGTTCGACGAGGGGTGAGTGTGAGGCGTAGTCGACCGGCACCCGCCGGGCCCGGATACCTTCCCGCTCGCAGGCGTCCTCGAGCGCGGTCAGCCCGGCCAGGTCGCCGGAGACGACCACCGAGTGTGGCCCGTTCACTGCCGCGATCCCCGCCCCGGCCAGCCCCAGTTGCCCGATCAGGTCCGCTGCCGCTGCCGCGGAGAGTGCTATCGAGGTCATTCCGCCGGTGCCGGCCAGTGCCCGCAATGCCTGGCTGCGGACCAGCACGACGCGGGCTCCGTCTTCCACCGTCAGCACGCCCGCTGCCACCGCGGCGGCGATCTCTCCCTGGGAGTGACCCACCACTGCCGCCGGGGTAATTCCCCAGGAGCGCCACAGTCCCGCCAGCGACACCATCACAGCCCACAGCGCCGGCTGGACCATATCCACCGGGCCGCCGCCGGCCCCCAGGTCCACTCCCTGCCCGGCCAGCACGTCCTCCAGCCGCCAGGCTGCACCCGCCGCCGTCAGGGCCGCCCCGCACCGTATCAGCCACTCACGGAACGTCGCACAGGAGTCCGCCAGGTCGCGTCCCATCCCCGCCCACTGCGAGCCCTGGCCGGGAAACACCAGCACCGTCCCGGTGACACCACGGACAGTTCCCCGCACCACGTTGGCGGCGGGTTCGCCTTGCTCGAGTGCCGACAACCCGGCTGCCAGGCTTGACCGGTCACCCGAGACCACCGCGCGTTCCGTGAGCGCGGCACGGGCGGCCACGAGCGAGTGCCCCACATCGGCCGCAGGCACGTCCGGGTGCGCGTCGGCCCAGGCCTGGAGCTGCCGGGCCTGTGCCCGCAGCGCCGCTTCGGTGCTGGCGCTCAGCACCCATACGGCAGAGCCGGACTCGCCCGGCACTGCTGGCCCGGGCCCCGGCCCCGACTCCGGTGCCGGTGCCTGTTCGAGGATGACATGGGCGTTGGTACCGCTGATCCCGAATGAGGACACGGCAGCGCGGCGAGGGTGTCCCGCGGGTGGCCATGGTGTTGTCTCGGTGGCCAGGCGCAGGGTACCGGCTGACCAGTCGACCTCGGGAGTAGGTTCGCTGACGTGCAAGGTGGCGGGGATCTGGCCGTGACGCATGGCCATGACCATCTTGATCACCCCGGCGACCCCGGCGGCGGCCTGGGTGTGCCCGATGTTGGACTTGACTGATCCGAGCCAGACCGGCCGGCCGGTGTCACGCCCCTGCCCGTAGGTAGCCAGCAGCGCCTGGG
>Ga0213881_10000432_pt1 | contig 28094 bp, 18 predicted proteins | sample BarmaccoBMER_R08_FD_160104 | JGI IMG/M metagenome (GOLD analysis project Ga0213881, IMG submission 160104) | Barbacenia macrantha exposed rock microbial communities from rupestrian grasslands, the National Park of Serra do Cipo, Brazil - ER_R08 ... | reverse complement strand
GCTGCCGATCTGGGCCGGTGAACACGACACACCCGGTCTGTTCCACCTGCCGTCCATGTTCGGTGACGTGCCTGGGGAGTGGGAGGCGCGGTTTCTGTGGTTGGGCTCCCACCGGGGCGTGAGCAACGGGCTTGTCGTCTCGCCCGACAACCTCGCCGTTCTCGGTGAGCTGTTGGACTACGCGCGGAGCACGGCGGCCCGCGCCGGTCTCGCCGGGGTCGTCATGCCTTACGTGCCGATCGGGAAAGCGGTGGACCTGGCGGCCCACCACCCGGCGGCCCACGTCCTGCTTCACTCCGCCGAGGCAGAAATGGTCATACCACCGGACGGTTTCGCCGGGCACCTCGCCGCACTCTGCAGCCGAGACCGCATCAAGCAACGCGCCGAACTGCGCCAGTTCCACTCGGCCGGCAACTCGGTGACCTGGTCGCCGCTGAGGGGCGCAGTCGTGGCGCAGGCGGTCGACCTGATAACTCAGAACCGCGCTCGCTACGGGAGCGCTCCAGGACGGGAGTGGATGAGCCGGTCGTTCGCCGCGCAGAAACGCAGCGGCGTGCTCGGCCAGGCCACCGCCGGAGTGTGTCGCCGCGAGGGCCGCACAGTGGCGATCATGGTGTGCTACCGCTTCCGGTCTAGCCTCTACGCCCGATACTTCGGCTTCGACTACGCCACAGCAAAGCCCCGACACGAGTACTTTGTCCTCGTCTACAGCATGGCCCTGGACTTCGCGGCCCGGCAGGGATTCCACCGCTACCACCTGGCCACCTCCGCGCTCGATGTCAAAGCCCGCAGGGGTGCCGATCTCGTTCCTCAAGCGGCGGTCGTGCTGCCCGTGACGGAGCGGTGGCCCACCCCCGAGGCCGTCCGAATCCACAACCACCGGTTCGCTGCCCGATTCCGCCTGCGGTTCGGGCACCGTGTCGGATGCCTTGACTGGCGCCGCTGGCATATCGACGTCCCCGACGGGGGCACGTGAGATCGAGAGGAAACTCCTGATGTTGCATTTGGTCTACCGATTCCGGCTCACCCGGGAGGCGAGGAGCGACCTCGCCGCGTTCTGGGAGTGGGCCCGACAACGCGAAGCCTGGTTCTACGCGGACATGGACATGGTGGAGGGCACCCGTTGGTTCGTCTGCACCATCGGTCCCGAGGTGCACACCCTGGAACACTTCGTCACCTTCGCCGACGAAACCGCCTGGGGACGCTACCGCCGGGAAGTGGCCCGTCGCGCCGAGAACCCGGAATGGGAACGGCGCAGAGTAGAGCAGGACGCCTGGTGGGAACTCCTGGACGCTCGTCTGCTCAACGACGCCCCGATCAGCACCAAGGACAACAACAGAGGATAGCCGCATGAACGACCACAGGAATCTGCTCGAACGCAGCACTTCACTACTCGACAACGCTCGATTTCTCACCCTGGCCACCCGAAGCTCAGAGGAATCCTGGGCCGCCACCGTAAACTTCGTGCCGCTCCGCTCACCCCTGCGATTGCTCTGGTACTCGCTGCGTTCGGCCCGGCACTCACGTCACATCGCCGAGAACCCCCGGATCGCCGCCTCGATCTTCATGACCGGTCTGCCGGGCCTGGGACTCGACGGTGCCCAACTCACCGGAACCTGCGAGTCCGTCGAAGACCGGGTAGCCGACCACCATCGGCTCTACTACGAACGGAACTTCCCCGACGAACGCGTCCGCGCCCAGTGGCTGCTTCCGCTGAGCGAGTTCACCCTGGACGGTCCCCGTCGCTTCTACCTGCTAACGGTCAGCCGTTGGTGGCTCCTGGACATCGAACGCTGGCTGCGCGACAAACACGACACGAGAATCGAGCTCCCCAACGCTTCCCACCTTCTCTGACCACGGCTGCGTGATGTGAAGATCATCTGCTTGTCGGATAGTGATGCCCCTGCTGAAGACCGGACAAACCGTGGGAAACAGGCACGGCGATCGGATCATGGCGATCTCCCTACCGCCGACCTTCGACGCCATCGCCGCCGCCACCGCGGCTTTCGACCCAGCCCGCCGGCACTGATCAGGGACCGCCCACCGTCCCCGCCTACGGTTTGTCCCGCTCTCGGCTTACTGCCGGGAGGCCTTGACACTCTGCTCCGATGCTTCTAACGTCATTACAGGTCGCAGTGGCGTAGCGTGTGCTATGCGCGAGGAAACGTTGGGGAAGTTATGTCAGACGCCGTGAAAGACCAGAAATTCATCGCTCTCTTCGGCTGGTTCGATCAGGGCAAAGATGGCTATCTCACGCACGAGGACTTCCAGCAGATGGCCGAGCTGTTCACCGCCTTAGCGCACGAGGAGGACCAGGCGAACGCGACGGCGATGAGAGATGCCTTCGAGAGGTGGTGGGAGCTGCTGGTCACCCATGGGGACACCGACGCGGACGGGAGGCTGACCCAGTCGGAATTCGTCAAGGTCATGAAATCCCATGTCACATCCTCGGAGAACTTCGAAAGCGCCGTACTGGCTATCGCCGATGCCCTGATGTCCGCGCTCGACACCAACAAGGACGGCGTACTGGAGTCGCAGGAATACGTCCAGATGTACAGCGCACTAGGGATTCCCCCCGAGCATTCCAGTGACGCCTTCCGCCGCCTCGACCGTGACAACGACGGTACCATCAGCCATGAGGAATTCAGGACCGCCATCTGCGAGTTCTATCTCAGCGACGACGAGAACGCGTCAGGCAACTGGCTGATCGGCCCGTTCGGCCGGCCGGCCTGAGCGACGGATTTACAGTCAGTCAGCGGGCGGTTGAGGGGTGCTCGCCTGCGGTCACCGGCCTGCTGCACGCCGAGAACGGACCGCACCAACCCCCACATCGGGCCGGACGTCGGACGTCCACTTCAGCCTGCGCTACGTCACCGCCCGGACCGCTGACCATCGTTCCTGCGTTTCCACTGACGTTCTGCGGCTCTGGCTGAGCGTCGGGGGTGATTGTGATGTGCCATTGTTGTGGGCTGGGGCGCCCTGCGTCGAGCCACCAGTGGTAGGCGGTCTCGATCTCGTCCCAGAGGTTGCGTGGCCCGGATTGGTGCACTGGGTAGGTGGAGGTGTCGGGCTGGTGGAGGAGGTTGGCCCAGGACTGGGTGCGGGGATCGGCGAACCAGAGTCGGGCGCAGTGGTCGGGGTAGTGCTGTGCGCTGACGTAGATCGAGACCGTTCGGATCGGGGGGAGGTCAATCGCCCGAGTGCCCGGTGGTCCTCCGGGTCCTATGCGGCGGAGTCGATCTCGGGTCTTGGCCGGGCTGCCATGAGGGGTGAAGCCTGGGTATCGGTGCGGGTCTGTGCCCGCTGCCCATAACCAGCCAGCACAGCTGGGTCAACGCCCAGCTGCCGGGCCACGAACCGCACCACTCCCACCGGCGCCGTGGTCACGTCATCCGGGCAAAACCCCAGCACCCGCAGCCCGCACAGCAGCAACGACCAGCCCAAACGGTTGCCATCACCACGGCGTCGGCGGACTTCGGTCAGATCAGCACCACTGAGCGTGAACAACCAATCCAGAGCCTCATCGTCGAACTCCGCAGGGAACCGCGACAGCTGCTCACGCCTAAGCATCCGACAAGAACCGGACCGGCACCCGCAGACCCTACGACCACCACCCCGAGACCCCCACCCGCCGATCACGATGGTTTTTAGTCCGCTAATGCCGGTACCCGGATCAGGGGGTTACCCACCGTCCCCGCCTCCCACGGTTTTTCCGGTCTCCCCCGGCGGCGATCCCCGATGAGTTGATCTCCTAACCCCGCTGAACCACCAACTCCATCACGCTTCGAGCACCGTCCTATTCCGCCCTGCCACTCTCGCATGAGCGGAAGCAGGCACCGATGAGCGCGGCCCCCAGCCATCGGCGGTGTCTTTATCCGGGCTTCCGACCGGTACGCGGCCTCTGCAAGGCGAAGGCTTCCGTCGGGAACCGGTAGCTCCGGCGTGAAGACATGGCCTCACCATGCGACAGAGGAGGACTGGTGGACCTGGAACTGAAGGGCAAGTGGGTGCTCGTGACGGGGCGCACCCAGAGCATCGGGAAGACGATCACACTCGGCTTCACCCGTTGGATCTGCCAGCCTGAGGACGTCGCTGGGGTTCAGCCAGTACTTCCGCAATGCGAGAAAACGTAAGAGGAAGGCGCCCCTCAATGACACGACCTCGGCATCCTTTGGCACTGCTGCGCGCCTTGACCGGCGACACGCAACTCTCCTATGCAGAACTGGTAGCCGACACCCACGAGGCGTTGGGCTTCGGGAAACTGTACAAGCGCCGTGAGAAGGTCTCACGCTGGGAAACCCAGGAAATTCCACCCGACTACACCACTCAGCTCTCCATCGCACACATCCATCAGGTGCCCGAGGAGGAGGTACAGCGCCTCAGATGGCCGTACTGGCTGCACCTGGGCACGGCCGCCACCCCAAGAGCAGCCAGACCACGGACCCGCGAAGAGACCATCGACGCCATACGTGACAAGGAGCGGCCGACCGTTCACCCAGCTCGCTCCCAGTTCACCGGCCCCGCCCTCGCCTCCTTTATCCGGAAGACGCTAGCCACCGTAGCCAGCCCGCCGCCACCGGCTCACGGCAGTCACCAGATCACCCCCGACACCATTACTCTGATAGAAGACCGCTCGAACACGCTGTACAAATTGGTGTCGACCGTTAACCCGGTGACTCTCTACCGTGTCGCCCGCGCTGAGTTCGGCCTGACCACCGCACTTCTGACCGACAGCGGCTACGACCACACGACCGGAACCAAGCTGCGCCTCGCCACCTCGCGAACCGCCCACCTGTGCGGACTTATCGCTAAGGGTCTCGGAGAGAACATCCGGGCGGAGCAGTACTATTCTGCTGCCGTGCGCGCCGCCGCGAGGGCGGGCTCACGCCTGATAGCTTCCGTCTGCCTGGCAGACCTGGCCTGGAGCCATATCGATGTCGGTGCGCCCGGAGAGGTGCTGTCTCTGATCGAGGCCGCCCGGACCATCACCCCGGATCCCCCGCCCCGTCTCGCGGTCGTGCTGCACAGCCGGGAAGCCCGCGCGCACGCTCGACTAGGAGAAATCATCGCCAGCGCCAAGGCCCTGGACCACACCACCAGCGCCCTGGCCAACAGCACGCCCGACGCGGCCACGTCGTTGTACACTAACATTGACGACGAGTGGGTATCTATTGCTGCGGCGAGGGCCTGGCTCGATGCGGGCCAGACCAAGCGGGCGTTGGAGCAGTTCACCACCACTACCCTCCTCGACGACAAACCCTGTTCAGGTGTCTCCATCCAGCCACCTCTTTTGGTCGCTCGAGACTTGCTGACTGTTATCGACGCACAGCTGGCGCTCAGAGACGTCGAGGCCGCCGTCCACAGCGCCCGCCGAGCCGTGTCCCTGTTCGACAGGACTCCCACCGGTCTCATCAACCAGTGCCGGCGCAAATTCATCTCACACGCCGACGCCCCCGCCGTACAAGATCTCATGGAGTTCCTCACCGAAACACCCGCAATCTGAACCGGATCATGTCCAGCTCCCCAAGGGGGTGAACCACAGGGCCAATTCCCACGCATCCAGCACGAGGGCCGGTCGCCATGCTGGTGTCGGCCTTTCCAACCAACGATGCGGCGGAAAAGCTTCAATGTGTCGCATGTCCGGTCGACCTGGCAATTTCGGGTGCCGGTGCGGGCACACGGTCAGATGGACCGCTGGTGCCAGGAGTCCTGGAAGTTTCGCCGTGCGCGGTGTAGTCGCGATCGGACGGTGCCGACTGGCAGGGAGAGGGTCGCCGCCATCTCCTGTTCATTCATGCCGTAGACAGCACGGAGGGTGAGTATCTGGCGGTGATGGTCGGGCAGCCGCTCCATCACGTCGGAGATGTGGACGGTGACCAATGGGTTGGCATCTTGTGCGAGATCAGGCAGGCTGTCAGTCGAGCCCTGGCTCAGCCGCTTTGAGGTACGAATTGCCTCCCGTATGGTGACGACCCGGACCCAGCTGTAGAAGGCCGTGGGCTCGCGCAGCCCCCGGATCCCGCGGAAGATCGCGAGCATCGCCTCCTGCGCGGCGTCGAAGCTGTGCCCCTGTGCAATCTGCAGACAGAGCCGCCCGACGAAGGGGGTGATGTGTCGTAGGAGGTCGTTCATGGCGTGGCGATCCCCGGCTCGTGCGCGCGGCAGCAGAGCCGTGATGGCACAGTCACACGGGTCGTTCGATGTTGTCACTTCAGGCACGCTCCTGGACTCAGCCTGGTGAGGCAGGTACTTGGAATGCGTGTGGTCGCCGATGGCGAAAACCCGCGTCGAGCCAGGTCGGATTCCGTCTGGCCGGGCAGCGCCGGGCACGCGGCAGCCCGACGGTCGCTCGGCTTTATCCCCAGGTGGGCTCGTTGTTGCTGAGCAGCCATGCCCCCCAATCTTCAAAGTCAGCGTCTGCTTGCCTTGCCAGGGTTCCACCCACCGGCCTGACGAGGGCCCAGCAGGTGAGAGTGTGGCGAGTTGAAGGGTGGGGAAAGCGGGGGTGCAGGGCACGGCAGGAGATTTGTAGAAATTGTAGGAAGAGGTGGGTTCCTGGCGGCTTCTCACGGAGCCACCCGTTTTCCTTGGACGGGCTGAAGGGACAGGTGCGCGTGGTCGAGAGGGGAGATGCTGTCGGATGAGTGGGCAGATATCATCATCGTCACCGCTTCCGCACTGTATCGTCGGTCTCGTCGTGACCGACGAAGGTGAGAAGAGTAGTCTGCACGCTGTTGCGGATCTCACGGATCTGCTCGTGGCTGAAGCACTCCGTACTGTAGGGGAGTTCGATACTGAGCCGGTTGTCGAAAGAGACTACGCACGCCATCAGCGGTCCTTTCCCAGCCTCGGGGTAATAGTGCTCGCGGACCGGGATGAGGCGCACGTCGGTGACGTCCAGACCGCGTGGTGTCGGTGGGCTAGGATGGCAGCCGAGGTTGGTCACGATCACGCTGGCGGTCAGCAACGCCGGGTTGCTGACCGCCAGCGACAGTATGCGCGCTTCCTGTATGAAATCGCCTCGTTCGATGGCCGCATGGAGGTTCGCGGTGACCTGCCGGCCCAGCGACAGCGGATCAGCATCGTCGGTGACCTCCAGCACATCCAAGTAGGAGGCAACGGCGGGAACCATGACCTCCCGCTGCAGTGGCGGTGTCAGCCGGGCCCGAAGGTCCAGGGGTGATAGACAACCCAGTGCCCGTGCGTTAGCGTCCGCTCCGAGTTTGCGTCGGAGGGCAATGAGCAGCGCCGCACTCACGAGTCCGTGCACCGACACCTCTGCGGCCTTCGAGAAACGGACGAGCCGCGTGGTCTGGCCGGGCTGGAGCAGGACGCGCCGCACGTCTACCCCTTGCCTGTGCCCCGCGCCGTCCGTCTCCACCGCTTCGTACGGCAGAGCTGCGATCGGGAACCGCCGCGTCCGCTCGATCCGGCGCGCGAGATACTGCTCGAGTTCTTCCTTGGGGCAAGGCGGCAGCCGGTCCGTGACAGGGTCCGGCCAGCTCCCCCCGGCACCCGCCGGGGTGATGGACTTTCCGTCAGCGAGCGCGGAGTAGGTTCGCCATAGCGCGTCGTGCAGGGCTATGGCGCTGTGACCATCGGAGATGGTGTGGTCCACGCTCAGTACGGTGGTATGTTCGGCCTCGCCACGGAGCAAAACGGCACGGACCAGCGGGCCGCCCATCAGCAGCGGGGTGTTCAGCTCCGCGGAGAAGGCAGTCGGCCCACCCGGCCGTACCACCAGTCCCGGCAGGTCGGGTTCTTCCAGCGGCTGAAGGACGCACGCCTCTCCTGCCTGCTCGATCCGGCAGCGCAACGACGGGTGTTCGGCGACCTTGGCGGCGAACGCCGCCGCGAGCAGCTTCTCGTCGACGTCGCCGTGGACGGTGCATGGGATCACCGCGCGGCTCCTCTGCACGATGTAGAACTTCTCCACCGGGCACAACGTGCGGTGCATACCACGCTTCCCTTTCGTCATCTTCGTCTCCGGCAGTGCGCCTGGGTGTGGCTGTGGTCGACTTCAGTGGCCCCAGTCGCGGCAGGTGCTCCCGTTTTCTTTCATAGAGCGAGATGTCCGGGTAGGGGGAGAGAGGTTCCGGCTCGGCGGAGGCTGCCATTACCTGAGGGGCAGTGCGGCGTTTAGTCGATCGATGATGCCTCCGCCCTCACCACGGACGTAGCCATGGGCACAAAACCTGGTTGGCGATCATGTCTTGGCTCACTCCGCTCATGGCGTGATGGGTGACAGCATCCGGACTCTGTCGGCCCGCCAGGCTGTGTGATCGTCGTGGCGGTTCCGGACGGATCCGCCGCGCCGGGGAGACGACACAACAGGTCGACAACGGCACTCCCCTCGTCCCCTGACTCGGATCGCCCACACGCGTTGAAGCCGAATCGCAGTTTCAGTGAAGCGGGATCTCCGCTGCCTTTCAAGGGGGTGGGGCGTGCCTCAGGCGTACCCTGCCCCGGTGGCTTCAGGGGTGTTTTTGGCCGCGAGTGCTGTCATTGTGGTTGTCCGGTGTGGATGATCTCGTGACAGTTGCGGCAGACGATCAGGGTCTTGCGGTGGCATGCTGCCATGCGTTTGGCCCACTCAGGCCGTTCGGCTTGTCATCTTGTCCAGCGATCCACCTAAGTAACGAGGCACGCCCCGGGCACGCGCAAGCCTCTTGAAGTGCGGCTGGCACGATGATGAAGTGATTGTTCAGAGCCGCCTTGCCAACGACGTCCGTGCGACTCTGCTACGTGCTGTCTATCGCTCTGTGTGGGTAGGGGAGGAAGGCATTATGGAAAGTCATTGCGAGGTCGCTGCGGCTGCATCAGCCAGCCCGAGTCCAGCCCTGCTTCGTGAGTACCGATGGTGTCGGAGTTCCTGGCATCCGCCTGACGGTGCGGTCAGGCGCGTGGATGGGCTTTCACCTGGCATAGCCTGACGCAGAGCGCGCCTCTGGACCGGTGGGTGGCCTGCCCCTCGATGGCCTTGGCCCGCGAGGCTGCCCACGCACAGCCGTCGTCCGCCGAGAGCGAAGCGATCGCTGTCATCGGCATCAGTCGCCGGCGGGTAACCCGACGGCGCCCAACCGGTGGCCGGTTGTTCGCCCGTGCGTGCGCTCCCCTCGACAGGCATGCGCTCCTGAGCAAGCCGTCGTCGCCCTTTCGATTGAGGCCTATGCATGGTGCTCCACGACAGAAACGGATCCAACGCTTCCGCGGCAACACCGCAGACTGTCCCCCAGATGCCTTCGACCGCCGATGCCGCAGCGAGGGCCACGGACAGGAACTCGCCGCTGTGCCTGACCACAGCGCAGCGAGGTGTCTGGTACGGCCAGCAGCTCGACCCGGCGAACTCTGTCTACAACACCGGCGAGTACGTGGAGATCCACGGACCGGTCGACACGGAGCTCTTCGAGACCGCGCTGCGCCGCACGGTCGCCGAGGCGGAGACGTTCGGCCTCCGCTTCATCGAGACCGCCGACGGTCCCCGGGGCACCCTGTCACCCGCCACCGACTGGCTCCTGCACCGCGTGGACGTTAGCGCCGAGCCCGACCCGCGGGCGGCGGCCGAGGTGTGGATGCGCGCCGACCTCGCGACGGCCGCCCCGCTCACCGAGGGGCCGTTCTTTGCCCAGGCGCTCTTCAAGGCGGCGCCCGACCGCTACTTCTGGTACCAGCGGGCGCACCACCTCCTGCTCGACGGGTACGGCTACACGCTCGTCGCCCGGCGGCTGGCCGAGACTTACACCGCGCTTGCGGCCGGGCGGGAGGTGGCCGAGAACCCGTTCGTCCCCGTGGGCCTGTTCCTCGATGAGGAGACCCGCTACCGCGCCTCGAAGCGCTTCGAGCGCGACCGCGCCTACTGGATGGAACGTTTCGCCGACGTCCCCGGGGCCGTCGGCCTCACCGAAGGCACCGCGCCGCCATCCGCCCCCTTCCTGCGCCGCAGCACCGACCTCCCCGCGCCGGACGCCGAACGGTTGTCGGCCGCTGCGGCGCGGAGCGGCGCGGCGCGGACCGAACTGTTCCTCGCAGCGGCGGCGGCCTACGTCCATCGTGGCACCGGCACCCCGGACGTCGTCCTCGGAGTGATCACCATGAGCCGGCTCAGCTCCGCCGCTCTGCGGACGCCCGGCACGGTGTCGAACATCCTGCCGCTGCGCGTCGCCGTAGGGCCCGGCACCACCATCTCGGAACTCCTCCGCTTAGCCGTCGCCGAGCTGCGCGCCGTCCGCAGGCACCAGCAGTACCGCGGGGAGGATCTGCGCCGCGACCTGAAGCTCCTGGGCGGCGCCCGGCAGTTGTACGGTCCGGTCCTCAACCTCGTGCCGTTCCGCCACGACCTGCGCTTCGGCGAGCACACCGCGACCGCGCATCACCTGACGGGCGGTGTGGTCGAGGACCTGTCGATCACCGTACGGCCCGGTGCCGGCGGCACGGGTCTGCACATCGACTTCGACGCCAACCCGGCGCTCTACACCGAGGCCGAACTGACCGACCACCAGGAACGGTTCCTGCTCCTGCTGAACCAGCTCACCGACGCCGAGGCCGGCCTACCCCTCGGCCGGACGACCCTGCTGCGATCCGGCGAGCACCCGTCGTACACCTCGGCCACGAGCGCGCCACCGGCGCCCGACGCCACCCTGCCCACACGGTTCCAGGCCCAGGCCGCCCGCACCCCCGAGGCGACGGCCGTCAGCCACGACGGCACCACCCTGAGCTATGCGGAGCTCAACGCCCGTGCCAACCGGCTGGCCCGGCTGCTCGTCGAGCGCGGAGCCGGCCCGGGCCGGATCGTGGCCCTGGCGCTGCCCCGCTCCACGGACCTGGTCGTCGCTCTGCTCGCCGTGCTCAAGTCCGGCGCCGGGTACCTGCCGCTGGAGCCCGGTTACCCGGCCGAGCGCCTCCGCGCCGTGGCCGAGGACACCGCGCCTGCACTGCTCGTGACGGACGCACACGTGGCGCCGACGCTGCCGGACACCGGGGCCGCGGCCGTCGTTCTCGGCGACCTGGCCACCGACCGTGAGCTGGCCGCACGCTCCGCCGCCGACATCACCGACGCCGAGCGCCGCTCACCGCTCACCCCACACGACGCCGCGTACATCATCCACACCTCGGGCTCCACCGGTCGCCCGAAGGGCGTGCTCATCCCGCACTTTAATGTCATCAGGCTCTTCGAGACGGCCGCCGCGCACTTCACCTTCGGCCCGAACGACGTGTGGACGCTCTTCCACTCCTACGCCTTCGACTTCTCCGTCTGGGAGATCTGGGGCCCGCTGCTGCACGGCGGCCGGCTCGTCGTCGTACCGCACGGGACCACCCGGTCGCCCGGGGAGTTCCTGGCACTGCTGCGCTGCGAACGCGTCACCGTCCTCAACCAGACCCCCTCCGCCTTCCAGCAGTTGGTCCAGGCCGACCAGGACGCCCACCGGACCGGACGGAACGACGCTCTCACCCTGCGCTACGTCATCCTCGGTGGCGAGGCCCTGGAGCCCGCGCCCCTGCGCCCCTGGCTCGAACGGTACGGTCACGACGCTCCCACCCTGGTCAACATGTACGGCATCACCGAGACGACCGTGCACGTCACCTACCAGCGCGTGACCCGTGAGCTCGTCGAGGACGGCTGGGCACGGAGCGTCATCGGCACCGGACTGCCGGACCTGCGCGTGTACGTCCTGGACCACTGCCTGCAGCCAGTACCGCCCGGCTGGGTGGGCGAGATGTACGTGGCCGGCCCCGGTCTGGCCCGCGGCTACGTCGGCCGGCCCGGGCTGACCGCCGAGCGGTTCGTCGCCGACCCGTTCGGCCGGGCGGGCGGGCGGATGTATCGCACCGGCGACCTGGCCCGCCGGTCGACCGATGGCACTCTGGAGTACGCCGGGCGCGCCGACCAGCAGGTGAAGATCCGCGGCTTCCGCATCGAACCCGGTGAGATCGAGGCCGCACTCATCCGCCACCCCGCCGTCGCCCAGGCCGCCGTCCTCGCCCGCGAGACCGACGGCGCCGCCGAGCGGATGCTCGTCGCCTACGCCGTCCCCGTGCCGGGGCACCACCCAGAGCCCGCGGCCCTGCGTGCCCACCTGCTAGAGCTGCTGCCCGAACACATGGTGCCCAGCGCCTGCGTCCTGCTGGGCGCCCTGCCCCTGACGGTCAACGGCAAACTGGACATCAAGGCACTCCCCGCCCCCGACTTCGCCGCGGCCGCTGGTGGCCGGGCCCCCGCCACCGAGGCGCAGACGCTGGTCTGCCGCCTCTATGAGGAACTGCTGCGGCTGCCCGAGGGCACCGTGGGCACTGACGACAACTTCTTCGACCTCGGTGGGCAATCCCTGCTCGCCACCCGCCTGCTGACTCGGCTGCGCGCGGCGACCGGCGCCGAGGTCGCCATGGCTGCGATCTTCGCCACGCCTACCCCGGCCGGAATCGCCAGACACCTGCCCGACACTGCCGAGAGCACACCGGCACGGCCGGACCTCGTCCCGGCCAAGCGGCCCGACCAGGTCCCGCTCTCCTTCGCCCAGCAGAGCATGTGGTTCTTAAACCAACTGGACACGTCGGAGGCGACCTACAACATCCCACTGGTCGTACGGCTGGACCGGGAGATCGACCAGGACGCCTTGCGAGCGGCCCTGTCGGACGTCACCGACCGGCACGAGAGCCTGCGCACCCTCCTGCCTCAGACCGGCGGCACGCCGCGCCAGGAGGTCCACGCACCGGGCACCGTACGCTGCGCCCTGCAGATCGTCGACTGCCCGCACCAGGAGGTCGAAGCACACGTCGCCGCCGCGCTGCGCCACCGGTTCGACCTGACGCAGGACCCGCCGCTGTGGGCCGGCCTGTACGGAACCCGGCCCGCAGCACAGACGCTGGTCATCGTCGTGCACCACAGCGCGGCCGACGGATGGTCGCTGCGCCCGCTCGCCGAGGATCTCTCCGCCGCATACGCGGCCCGCCTCGAAGGCCGCAAGCCACGCTGGAAGGCGCTTGCGGTCCAGTACGTCGACTACACTCTGTGGCAGCGCGACCTGCTCGAAGGACAGTTAGCCACGGATAGCCTGGCTGGCCGTCAGTTGGCCTTCTGGAGGGCGGCCCTCGCCGGGCTGCCGGAGGAGATACCGCTACCCGTCGACCGGCCCCGTCCGCGGGTCCCTAGCCGCCGCGGCGGCGGCTGGGCACTCGATATCGGCCCCGAGCTCCACCGCGATCTGCTGCGCCTCGCCGAGGACAGCGGCGTCAGCCTCTTCATGGTGCTGCAAGGCGCCCTCGCCGCCCTCCTCACCCGCTGCGGAGCCGGAACCGACATCCCCATCGGCACCCCGGTGGCCGGGCGCGTCGACGAGGCCCTCTACGACCTGGTCGGCCTCATCGCCAACACCCTCGTGCTGCGCACCGACACCTCGGGCGACCCGGAGTTCCGCGACCTTCTGGCCCGAGTACGGGCCTTCAACCTGGCCGCCTATGACCACCAGGACCTACCCTTCGACCGGCTGGTGGAGGAGGTCAACCCGGCCCGTGCCCCGGCCCGGCACCCGCTGTTCCAAGTGATGCTGGCCCTGCAGAACAACACCGACGCGGTCTTGCGGCTGGGCGGCAACCGGGCTCCACTGGAGCCCAGCCCGACCGGGACGGCCAAGTTTGACCTCTTCGTCGACGTGGTGGAGCGCCGCAACCCTGACGGAGCCCCTGACGGCCTCGCCGGCCACATCGAGTACAGCACAGACTTGTTCGACCCGGACACCGTGGAGCGGATGGCGCGTGCCCTGCACGCGCTGCTGGCCGCCGTCGCCGCCGACCCTCGGCTGCGGATTGGCGACCTGCCCGCCCCGGACCTGCGGCCTGCCTGCCGCACGGCAACGGCCGGTAAGCCGTTCGACCCGGCACCGCTGGAGCGGATGCTGCTCGCGATGGACGGCATCCGCGACTGCCTCACGCTGCCACTGGGTGACGAGGAACCTGACCGGCCGACCATCCTCGCCGTGCCCACCAGGGCGAACGCGGTCGAGCACGCGGCGAAGGCACTGCGACGCACGGCGTCGACACCCGCGCGGGTACCGCGTCTGGTGGCCGTCTCGGACCTGCCCCGAACCGCACTGGGCACCCTGGACACCTCAGCACTGGACCAGCTGCCCAGGATCGACGCCGACCTGGCCGCGCGGTGGGAACGTACCCTGGCCGCGCTGCCCGGTGTCGACTCCGCGACAGTGAGCCTGGAGGAAGTCACCGAGCCCATCGGCCGGTTGCACCTGGGCGCGGCCGCTTCACGCAAGCCCGCGCACCCCGACGGCGCGGTCGGTGCAGGCCCGGCTACGACGCCCAGCCCCGCTCCCGGAGACGCGATCCCCTCGGTCAGCGTAGGGCCCTCGCTGCCCGAGGAGATGGCCGTGCACACCTGGGCGGAGGCCCTGCGCAAGGCAACCACCGGCGGACCGCACGCCGAGGTCGTCCACGTCCGCGCCGACGGCAGCACAGCGCGACGTAGTTACGCGAGCCTGGCCGAGGAGGCCTCCCGGGTCTTGGGCGGACTGCGCAAGCTGGGACTGTGCCCGGGGGACCAGGTGATCCTGCAGTGCGACGACACCGAGGACTTCCTGGCGGCTCTGTGGGGCTGCATACTCGGCGGATTCGTGACCGTGCCGCTGACCGTCCCCCCCTCATACCAGAACGACTCGGCCCCGGTGGCCAAGCTAGAAGGCATCTGGCGGATGCTGGACCGCCCCTGTCTCGTTGCCTCCGCCGGCAACGAGACAGGGCTGCGCGAACTGGCCGAGCGGCGCGCCTGGCCCGCACTGCGGCTCACCACCGTAGACGCGCTCCGCACCTCGCAGGCCGATCCCGACTGGCACCCGGCGCAGCCTGAGGACGTGCTTCTGATGCTGCTGACCTCCGGCAGCACCGGCCTGCCCAAGGCGGTCCGGCTCAGCCACCGCAACGTACTGACCCGAGCCGCGGCCACCGCCGTGATGAATCACCTGAGCGAACGCGACGTCTCGCTGAACTGGATCCCGCTCGATCACGTCACCGGCGTGGTGATGTTCCACCTCAGGGACGTGTTCCTGGGTTGCCGACAGGTCCACGCGCCCACCTCCTGGATCCTGCAGGACCCGCTGCGCTGGCTGGACTTGGCGGACCGTCACCGGGTCACCGTCACCTGGGCGCCTAACTTCGCCTTCGGGCTGCTCAGTGAACATGCGCACCGGATGGGCGGTTGCCAATGGGACCTGACGCCGATGCGCTTGGTGATGAACGCGGGAGAGGTAATCGTCGCCAGCACTGCACGGCACTTCCTGGACGTTCTCGCGCCATTCGGGTTGCCGCCGACGGTCATGCACCCTGGCTGGGGGATGTCCGAGACCTCCTCGGTGGTGACGGACGCGCAGTTGCCCGCCGAACCCGTGGCCGGGGAGGGCGCCTTCGTCAGTTGTGGGCTGCCCTACCCGGGGTTCGCCATGCGTGTCGTGGACGACCTGGACCGTGTGGTGCCCGAAGGGACGGTCGGCCGACTGCAGGTCCGCGGCACCTCGGTGACCTCCGGCTACCACAACAACCCGGCCCAGAACGCGGAGTCGTTCACCGCCGAGGGCTGGTTCGAGACCGGGGACCTGGCCTTCCTGCGCTTCGGCGAGCTCTACATCACCGGCCGCGCCAAGGACGTCATCATCGTCAACGGCGTCAACCACTACAGCCACGAGATCGAGGTGTGTGTCGAGGAGCTTCCCTGCGTGGAACGGACCTTCACTGCAGCCTGCGCGGTGCGCACCGATCCCGCGGCGGGCACCGATGAACTCGCGCTCTTCTTCCATCTGACGCCGGGCCAGGACGTCCCACTGGCCTTACGCGCCGTACGCGGCAAGGTGACCCGGGAGATCGGGGTCAGCCCCGCCTACCTGGTGCCGGTGGCGCCGGAGGCCATTCCCAAGACCGAGATTGGCAAGGTCCAGCGGACCCAGCTGCGCAAGCGCTTCGAGGCGGGAGAATTCGACGAGACGGTGCGGCGCACCGAGGTGCTGCTCGGAACCGCAGCGACCGTGCCGGACTGGTTCCTGCGCCCGGTGTGGCAGCGCGCGGAACTCCTCCACCGGCCCACGGGGACTGCCCAGCACACTCTGGTCCTGGCCGGGCGCGACGCACTGGCCGCCGAGGTGGCCGAGGCGTTCGCCGAGGACCTCCGGCGCCAGGGCAGCCGGTGCACAGTTGTTACTGCGGGAGACGGGTTCGGCCGCGTCGACGCGGCCCGCTACCGCCTCCGCGTCGACGCCGCCGAGCACTACCGGCTGCTGCTCGCCGGCCTGGCCGCGGACGACCGCCCGCTGGACGCCGTGGTTCATCTGGGTGCCTTCAGCGCGGGGAACAAGGAACCGGACTCTGTTCAAGCCCTGCTGGCCGCCCAGCGGGACAGCGCCGACAGCCTGCTGTGCCTGGCCCAGGCCGTGGCGGCAGCGCACACCCCGGATCGCAAAATCAGCCTCCACCTGGTGACCGGCGGCAGCCAGGACGTGCTGCCTGAGGACCGCCCGTCCTATGTCCACGCCGCCGCGGGCGGGCTGCTCAAGGGCCTGCGGGAGGAGTTGCCGTGGCTAAGCGCCTGCCGGCTGGACGTGCCGGTCGGAAACCCCGTGGAGATCGCCCGGTTGCTCCTCACCGAGACCTCGGTGCCGGTGACCGACTCCGAGGTGGCCTATCGGGCCGGGCAGCGCTGGGTGCGCCGGCTGGCACCGCTACCCGACCCGCTGCCCCGCGCAGAGCCCACCGTACCCAACGGGTTCCATCTCGTCAGCGGCGGACTTGGCGGACTCGCCACCCGGATCGCCGAGCACCTGCTCAGGACACCGGGTACTCGGCTGCTCCTCCTCGGCCGCACCGAACTTCCCGCCGAGCACACCTGGGATGCCCAGGTCAGCGCGGGCGGCGACACCGCCCGGCGGATCGAGGCGTACCGCAGGCTGCGGAAGCAGGGCAAGGTGCGCTACGAGTGCGCCGACATCATCGACCCCGTCCAGGTGCGTGCCGCAGTGGACAGAGCCGCCACCGCCTGGTCGGCCCCGCTGGTCGGGGTGCTGCACCTCGCCGGCGAGTTCGACCAGCGGGCCGCCTCGGAGTATGACCTGGCACGGTGGCGTGCCGCGCTGGCCGCGAAGGTCACCGGCGGCTGGGTTCTGCACCAGCTGGCCATGGAGTGCTCGGCGTCGTCGTTCCTCTCCTTCTCCTCGGTCAACGGTTTCTTCGGCGGCTCAATGAGCGGCGCCTACTCCGCTGCCAACGCCTTCCTCGACGCCCTGGCGGTGCACCAGCGCCGCTGCTCCGGACTGGACGCCCGCAGCCTGGCCTGGAGCATGTGGGACGAACTCGGCATGAGTCGGGGATACGGCTTGAAGGCGCTGACCGAGGCGCGCGGTTACCGAGTCCTGGATGCGGTCGCGGGGTTGCGCTCCTTCGATCTGGTCCAGTCCTTGGATGAACCGCATGTGTTGGTCGGGGTGGACCGCAGCGCTCCCTGGGTGCGGAGCCACGTGCTTACCCAGGCGCGCCCGGTGCATCGGCTGGCGGGTCGTGTGGCGCTGCGGGACGGCGCCGACATCGCCGCGGTCCACCAGGCCGCCGCCGACGCCGCCCGGCGCTTGGGCGCGGCCGACCAGTGGGTATTACGCGCGACTGGGGTGGTACCCCTCGGGACCGGGCCCGTCGCCGATCTCGAGCCGGCCGTTTCCGGTGCGACCCGGCGCCAGGCGTTGGAGGAGAGGCTGTCCACGATCTGGTGCCGGGCCCTGGGACGGGACCAGGTGGGCGTCGAGGAGAGCTTCTTCGACCTCGGCGGCAACTCGCTGTTGCTGGTCAGCGTCCAGACAACGGTCAACCAGGAGCTGGGCTGCGACCTGAGCGTGGTGGACCTGTTCAGCTATCCCACGGTCGAGGCGCTAGCCCGGTACCTCGCCGACCGCGGGACCGCCGCCGAGGACGGCACCCTGGCCGGGGACCGTTCCGGGCCCGGCGGCGCATCCGCGACCGAGCGTCCCGCATTGGGCAGCGCCCTGGACCGGGCCCGGCAGCAGGCACAGCGCCAGCAAGCGGCACGGAGCCGGACCACACGACAGGGCACGAGGACCGCAGACGATGGATGAATGGATGAGACGGTATGACCGAGCATGGGCCTGACAACGGCATCGCGGTCATCGGCATGGCGGCGCGCTTCCCCGGTGCCGACACGGTGGAGGAGTTCTGGGAGAACCTCGCCGCCGGGAGGGAGTCGATCCGCCCGGTCACCGACGAGGAGTTCCTGGCTGCTGGCGGCGACCCGGCGGGCCTGATGGACCCGTACCTGGTGCGGATGGCATCGGTCATCGAGGGAGTCGACCGGTTCGACTCCGCGTTCTTCGGCTACAGCCCCGCGGAGGCCGCGCTCATTGACCCCCAGCAGCGGCTGCTCCTGGAGTGCGCCTACCACGCCCTAGAGGCGGCCGGGTACGCGGCGGACCGTGGCGAGCAGACGGTCGGTGTCTACGCCGGCGCTGGGGACAGCCGATACTACCCGGCGAACGTGTACCCCCGGTTCGCCGGACAGCCCGGCTCGATGGCGCTGATCCACGCCGCCACCGCCAACTCGCTCGGCGCTCTGGCCACCAGGATCTCCTACCAGCTGGGACTGACCGGCCCGAGCCTGTCCCTCCAGACCACGTGCTCGACCGCCCTGGTCGCGATCCACACCGCCTGCCAGGATCTGCTGGGCTACACGTGTGACATGGCGCTGGCGGCGGCAGCCTCGCTGAACCCGTCGGCGATGCTGGGCTACCGGTACGTCCCCGACGGTCCGTTCTCCCCGGACGGCCACTGCCGGGCCTTCGACGCGGACGCCGCGGGCACCTTCTCGGGAGACGGCATCGGCGTGGTGGTCCTCAAGCGCCTGGTGGACGCGCTGGCCGACGGCGACCGCGTCAGAGCTGTGATCAAGGGCTCGGCCATCAACAACGACGGTCGCCGCAAAGTGGACTTCACCGCGCCGAGCACCGAGGGCCAGATCGAGGCGATCCTGGCGGCCCAGGCGGCGGCCGGCATCGACGCGGACTCCATCAGCTACCTGGAAGCTCACGGCACGGCCACCCGCATCGGCGACCCCATCGAGGTCGTGGCGCTGACCCAGGCATTTCGGGAGAGCACCGACCGCAGACAGTATTGCGCCCTCGGGTCGGTCAAGACCAACATTGGCCACCTCGGCGCCGCCGCCGGGATGGCGGGTTTCATCAAGACCGTGCTGGCGCTGGAGCACCGCCAGATCCCGCCGAGCCTGCATTTCCGCTCGCCCAACCCACTGATCGACTTCGCGGCGAGCCCGTTCCGGGTGCCCACGAGCCTGGAGGAGTGGCAGACCGGCGGGGAACCGCGCCGCGCCGCCGTCAGCGCCTTCGGTATCGGCGGCACCAACGCGCATGTCATTGTGGAGGAGGCCCCCGCAGTTCCGGGGCAAGACCCGCCCGCGCGGGATGACGAGCCCCCCGAAGCGCAGTGGCAGGCGCTGCCACTGTCCGCACGTACTCCAGGTGCCCTACGCGGCCAGAGCGAGAGCCTCGCACGGCACCTCCCCACCCACCCGGACCTCGACCTCGGCGAGGTCGCCCACACCCTGCGCGCTCACCGCCCCGCCATGCCCTACCGGGCCTCGGTGGTCGCGGCGACCACCGAGGACGCCGCTGTGCTGCTGCGCCATCCGCTGTCCGCGGGTCCCGCAGTGAGCATCGGCCGTGCCCCGGCGGTGGCCTTCCTGCTGCCCGGTGGCGGCACCCAGTACGTTGGCATGGGCGCGCAGTTGTACCGCCACTGCGCGGACTACCGCGACGCGATCGACCGCTGCGTCCGGATCCTGCGCCCCACCCTGGGCCACGACCTGCGCACGGCGCTGTACGAGCACACCGAGCCGGGCAGTGTGGACGCCTTCCTCTCCCTGGTCGTCACCGAGTACGCCCTGGCCATGACGTTGATCGAGCGTGGGGTGCGGCCCGACGCCCTCATCGGCCACTCACTCGGTGAGTACGCCGCGGCCTGCCTTGCCGGGGTGATGTCCCTGGAGGAGATGCTGCCGCTGGTCGCCGAGCGGATGCATCTGATCATCAGGGCCGGCGGAACCACTGTCAGTGTGGACCTGGGTGAGGCGGAGCTGCGTGACTATCTCGCCGAAGACCTCTCGCTGGCTGCGGTCAATGGACCGACGGCCTGCACCGTCGCGGGTCGGGAGGACGCGATAGGGGCGCTGGAGCGGCGGCTGCTCGCCGACGAGGTCCCGCATCGCCGCCTGAGGATACCCGCCGCGGCCCACTCACATGTGCTCGACCCGGTCCTTGGCGGCCTCGCCGAGGCGCTGCGCGAGGTCACCCTGCACCCGCCCCGGATCCCCTACGTCACCAACGTCACCGGCACCTGGATCACCGACGAGCAGGCGACCAGCCCTCAGCACTGGTTCGACCACACCCGGCGCACCGTGCGGTTCGCCGACGGTATGGCCCGCCTGTGGGAGCGCGGCAGACCGCTGCTGGTGGAGGTCGGCCCAGGAGACGTTCTCGCCAAGCTGGTGCGCAGCGGCCTGGTCGACGAGTCACCGACCACGGTGGTGACCATGCGTCACGCCAGGGCCGAGCGCCCGGACACCCAACTGTTCACCGAGGCGCTCGCCCGACTGTGGATGGCCGGGGTGTCCGTCGATCTCGCGCCCCTGAGCGGTACCCGGCAGCCCGGTCGCGGTGCGCTGCTGCCCGGCTACGCCTTCGACCGCCACCGCCACTGGATCGACGCGCCCGCCGCATCTCCACGCCCGGAGTCCGACGTTGGTGTTCTGTCGGACTCTGCCGCTGCTGCGACCTCTGCCGCTGCTGCGACGGCCCCCAACCGCACCCCCCGACCGCACCTGGCGACCGCGTACGTCGCCCCCCGCACCGAGCGGGAACGCGCGGTGGCCGAGCACTGGGAAGAGGCCCTGGGCATCGACCGGGTCGGCATCCACGACAACTTCTTCGACCTGGGCGGTGATTCGATAGGCGCCGTATCGCTGGCCCATCGGCTGCGCACTGCCTCGGTCCTGGACGCACCGGCCGCCGCTGTGCTGTCGTCCCCCACCATCGCGGGCCTGCTGGACCGGGCAGGCCGTGGGGGTGCTGGTCGGGGCGCCTTCGCCGCGGTGCTCCCGCTGCGCACCGACGGTGATCAGCGTCCGTTGTTCTGTGTGCACCCTGGCGGTGGCATTTCCTGGCGCTATGCCGGTCTGCTGGCGCACCTCGGCGCGCGACAGCCGGTATACGGTATCCAGGCTCACGGCCTGGACGGCACCAGCCCCCTGGCCACCGACGCGAAAGACATGGTCGACTCCTACCTCGCGCACCTGCGCGAGGTGCAGTCCCAGGGCCCCTACCGACTCCTGGGCTGGTCCTTCGGCGGCACCGTGGCCCATGCGATGGCCACCGCGCTGCAGCGCCAAGGCGAACAGGTCGAGTTGCTGGCGATGCTGGACGCCCCCCTGACCCACCACTATGTCCCCGAGCACGAGGAGACAGAGCGTCAGGTGGCGGCCTTGCTTCTCCGGGTCGCCGGTATCGACCCGCCGCACGGCGGCGCGCCGCTGAACGTCTCCCAGGTGCTGCGCCTGCTCGATCAGTGCGGCAGAGCGGCAGGGGGATCGGCAGCCCTGACACCCGAGGAGGCGACCACGATCGCCCAGGTCATGCGGAACAACCTGCGCATCGCCGCTGGGTTGTGCCCCGAGGTGTTTCGCGGCAGCGTGGTGTTCTTTAGCGCCACTGGTGACCCGACCGCCCCAGGCCGCGTGGCTGATCCGGCCAGCCCGGTCGATCCAGCGCTCGCGGCGGCGAAGGCCGACGGGTGGAGCCCGTACGTCGAGGGCGCCGTCGAGGATCACGCCGTGCCCTGCGGCCACTACGAGATGACCGAGCCCGCGCCGATCGCGCGCATCGGCGCGGTCCTGGCGGCCGCTCTGCGGCCGCCAGGACCGGCCACCAGCGACCGTGCTTGCTTCGTCCACCGGGAGCAGGCCGACGCCTGTTCGCCCTCCGCCGTATGACCGACCGCACCGTCGGGTCCCCTACCCGAACCGCCAGGAGTTCCGCAGTGACCCAAGACTTGGCTGTGTTGGTCAACGCTGCGCCCTAGCGCAGGGTCTGGCCAGCCTACCGTGTTGACGCTGCCGGGTCAGGCGCGCAGCAGTTTTTTGATGATCTTTCCGGCCGGGTTCCTCGGGATCTGGTCGATGAGTTCGATGCGCCGGGGGCGCTTGTACGGGGCGAGATGCTGGGCCACGTGGCGCAGCAGTTCGGCCGGGCCAACCCCGTCCTCGGACACCACGTAGGCCAGTGGCACTTCGCCATAGTCTTCGTCCGGCACCCCGACCACCGCCGCGTCGCGCACCGCCGGGTGCGTCCGAAGCACCCGTTCGATCTCCGTCGGGTAGACGTTCTGCCCAGCCCGGATGATCAGGTCCTTGCTGCGGTCGACGAGGTGGATTCGGCCGTCGCGATCGATGAACCCGAGGTCACCGGTCTGGATCCAGCCGTCCACCGTGATCTCGGCGGTGGCCACCTCGTTGTCCCAGTAGCCGCGCATGACGCCGGGTCCGCGCACGCAGATCTCCCCGATGCTGCCCGGATCCACCTCGTCGTTCCGCGGGCCCAAAACACGCACCGACATCCCGGGGATCACCCGGCCGACCGGGATCACCTCGGGCATGCTCCCCGGTGCGGGGTGCTCGGCTGGCCCGAGGGTGACGAACGGGCCGCCGACCTCTGTCATTCCGTAGACCTGCCGGAAGCCGCAGCCGAGCCGTTCGGCGGCCTCGGCGTAGGTTTCGGTGGGCATCGGCGAGGCGCCGTACAGCACCTCTCGCAGGCTCGACAGGTCCGTGGTCTCCCTCGACTTCGCCTGGAGCACGAAACGGAGCATCTGCGGGACAAGCCAGATGTGCGTGGCGCGGTTGGCCTCGATCGCAGCCAGTGCCCTCTGCGGCGTGAACCCCGGCATCAACACCACGGTGGCGCCGGCGGCCAGGTAGGTCAGCGAGATCACCATGCTGCCGTGGTAGAGCGGGCAGCAGTTGACTAGCACCATGTCGTCGGTGGGCCGGACCAGCGCGAGCCAGCCGAGCGCGATGGCCCGGAACGATGCGTGGTCGACGGTGACACCCTTGGCCTGGCCGGTGGTCGCCGAGGTGTGCAGGATCGCTGCCAGCGCGCCGTCCGGGACTTCGGGGAGGGCCGGGCCTCCTTTGGCGCCCAGAGCGGCGAACTCCTCGCTCTCCACCGCGATCCGAAGCCGGACCGGGAGGTCCGGGTGTCGCTCGAGCAGGGCGGACTCACCGATCACCGCGACCGCGCCGGTGCGCTGTGCGATCCCGGTCACCTCGGCTGGTGTCAAGCTGTGGTTGAGCGGGACGAAGAGCGCGCCAAGGCGAGCCAGCGCGAAGTACGTCTCCAGGACCTCGATGCGGTCCAGCGAGAGCACCGCGATGCGGTCGCCCTGCTGGATGCCCAGGCTGGCGAGACCGCAGGCGAGCCGGACGATCCGGTCGTGGAACTCAGTCCAGGTGACCGAGCGGTGCTCGTCCACGAGGGCCGTCCGGTCCGGGAAGCACTGGCGGTTACGCTCCACCAACTGGGCCAGCCACATCACGAGCCGCCCGGGTGCGGGGTAACGCCGCCACGGCTAGCCACGAAGCGCTCGTAGTCCGCGATCGTGGACAGCTTGTCCATGTCCTCGACGGTGATCTCCACCCCGGTGCGCTGCTCGATGAGCAGGATGAGGCGCACCAGGTCCCCGGAGTCGATGCCGCTGGCGCTGAGATCGGCGTCGTCGCTGATGCTGCCGGCGAACTCCGGCGTGCCAGTCAGTTCGACGAGCATCTCCCGTACGATATTCATCCGTATCCTTTCGCTGCGGGTTGTGTCGCCCGGCAGTGGTGACCTAGCGGTCAGCCGGATGGTCCGGCTGACCGCGACGAGCACGGCGTCGTCCGAGGAGCGCGACGTGCGCAGCGCTTACTGATAGAGAGGCACCGACGGCGCCCCACACTCCCTGCCTTTTTCCGGTTCTTCGTGGGGCAGAGGGAACGAAATCCCCAGGATCGTACTCCTTATTTCTGAAGGCTGAAGGCACTGCCGTCCAGCAATTGGAGACGAAGGAGTGATCTAGGTGCTCTCAGGGTTCAAGTGCCTGATGGGCCGGAGGCCACGGCATCTGTTGCTCAAGATCGACTTCCCAATCCTGTTGATCCTGGCGCTCTTCATCTTCCGCCTCCACGAGACCGAGGCGGCCCGGGGGCGTCGCCGACTATGCCGGGCAAGTCGGGGCCAGGCAGGAGCCGCGTGGTGAGCGCTGACGGAATCAGGGCGGCCGGTGTCCCGGACAGCGAGCAGCGCCTGAACGAGCACTTCGAGGCGCTGCTGGCCGCAGACGAGCGGATCGAGCCCAGGGACTGGATGCCCGAGGGCTATCGGCGGATGCTGATCCGGCAGATCGCTCAGCACGCCCACTCCGAGATCATCGGGATGCAGCCGGAGGGCGCCTGGCTCACCCGGGCTCCCTCGCTGCACCGCAAGGCCAGCCTGCTGGCCAAGGTGCAGGACGAGGCCGGCCACGGGCTCTATCTCTACTCGGCGGCGGAGACCCTGGGCGTCGAGCGCGCCGAGCTGTTGGACGCCCTGCACAGTGGGCACCAGCGCCATTCGGCCACGTTCAACTACCCCGCCCTGACCTGGGCCGACACCGGAGCGATCGCCTGGCTGACGGACGGCGCAGCCGTGGTCAACCAGGTGCCGCTCTGCCGCACCTCCTACGGCCCGTATGCGCGGGCCATGCGGCGGGTCTGCCAGGAGGAGGCGTTCCACGTCCGCCAGGGCTACGACATGCTCTGGTCGCTCTGCCGGGGGACGCCGGAACAGAAGGAGATGGCCCAGGAGGCCGTAGACCGCTGGTGGTTGCCTGCGGTGGTCCTGATGTTCGGCCCGCCGGACACTGCGGCGGGCGGCACGGACGACCGCACCGCAGCCATGGGCGCCGCCTTCACCCGGCGCTCGATGGCCTGGGGCATCAAGCGGCACACCAACGACGAGCTGCGGCAGCGCTTTGTCGACAACTGTGTGCCGCAGGCCGAGCGACTCAGCCTGACGCTGCCCGATCCGGCGATCCGCTGGAACGAGGAGCGCGGGCACTACGACTTCAGCCCGGTCGACTGGCGGCAGTTCCGGGACACGCTCGCCGGCGGCTCGCAGCGCGGCCGCCAGCGGCTGGCCCACCGGGTGGCTGCGCACGAGAACGGCGCCTGGGTGCGCGCAGCCCTCGACGCCTACGCGGCAAGTCAAGACGTGGGGAGGCAGACGTCATGAACCAGCGGGCCGCATGGGGGCAGACTCCGTGGGAGGTGTTCATCAGGCCGCGCCGTGGCCTCTCCCACCAGCACGTGGGCTCAGTCCATGGCGCCGACGCCGAGATGGCGCTGGCCAACGCCCGGGACTTGTACACCCGTCGGGGGCAAGCGGTGTCCATCTGGGTGGTGCGCACCGACGCGGTGCGCACCACCTCGCCGAGCGAGAAGGACCCATTCTTCAGCAACACCGCCGACAAGCCGTACCGGTATCCGGGGCATTACGTGGCCCTGAAGGGCAGCGATGGCGATTAGCGGTACAGGACCGCTGAGGCGGGACCTCGCCGAGTACACGCTGCGACTCGGCGACGACGCGCTGATCCTCAGTCAGCGGCTCTGCGCGTGGGTGACCAACGCACCGTCCATCGAGGAAGACCTGGCGATCGCCAACATCGCCCTAGACCTGCTCGGCCACGCCCGGACCCTGCTCTCCTACAGCGGCCAATTGGACGAGACTGGTCGCAGCGACGACGACCTCGCCTATCGGCGAAGCGAGCGCGAGTTCCGCAACACCCTGCTGGTGGAGCTCCCCAATGGTGACTTCGCGGTGACTATTGCCCGGCAGTTGATATACGCGCACTACAGCCGGCTCCTCTACGCAGCATTGGATAAGTCGGCCGATGCCGTGCTGGCAGGCTTTGGCGCCCGGGCGGCCAAGGAGGTGGAGTACCACCAGATACACGCCGCGCAGTGGACCGTAAGGCTGGGGCGGGGCACTGCCGAGAGCCGGCGCCGGATGCAGGCTGGCCTCGAGCACGTCTGGCCGTGCGCGGCCGAACTGTTCGAGGCCGACGACAGGGTAGAGCGGCTCGACGCCGACGGGATTGCGGTCGCCCCGGCCCGCCTGCGGGTCCCGTGGGAGCGGGAGGTGGCCGCCGTGCTGGCGGATGCGGAACTGAACGTCCCCGCTCCGTCCTGGCAGGCGACCGGAGGGCGGTCCGGGTTGCACACCGAGGTGTTCGGCCTGCTGCTGGCCGAGTTCCAGTCGGTCTATCGCCAGTACCCAGGAGGCACCTGGTGAGCGCCGCACCCCGGCTGGCTGCTGACCAGGTCCGGGCACGAGTCAACACAGTGCCGGATCCGGAGCTTCCCATGGTCACCCTGGCCGATCTGGGCGTGATCCGTGCGGTGGCGGTGGCGGCAGACGGCATCCTGGAGGTCGTCATCACCCCGACGTTCCTGGGCTGCCCGGCGATGCCGACGATCGAAGCCGAGATCCGGGCCGTGCTGGCGAACTGCGGCCACCCCGACGGGCGGATACGGCAGGTTCTCGCACCCGCCTGGACCACCGACTGGATCAGCGCCGAGGGCCGGCGAAAGCTCTCCGAGCACGGCATCGCGCCCCCGCACGCCGCCCAAGCGCCGCTGTCGGTCCGGCTCGGGTTCGGCCTCCCCTGCCCAAACTGCGGCTCCGCAGCCACCCGGCCGCAGAGCCCGTTCGGGGCGACCCGGTGCCAAGCAGTCCTGGTGTGTACCGCGTGTCAGGAGACCTTCGCGCACCTCAAGGCGATGTGACGGTCCGTCATGAGGACAGCCACGACGATGGACCACAACGAGACTTCAGCGGACGCGCGCCGCGCGACCGGGTGGCACCGGCTGCGGGTCGCGAAGGTGGAACGGCTCACCGACGCCGCCGTAGCGATCACTCTGGACGTTCCGGAACGGCTGGCAGATACCTTCGCTCACAGGGCCGGACAGCATCTGATCATCCGGCACTTCCTGAGTGGGAGGGAGCTCCGCCGCAACTACTCGATCTGTCTTCCGCCCGGAGCCCGCTCCGGGCTGCGCCTAGTGATCAAGCGGCTGGGCGCCGGCGGCTTCGCGGAGTACGCCACGACCCGCCTGGCCGCAGACGATGTCCTGGAAGTCGCACCTCCGGTAGGCGACTTCCGGTTGGCTGATCAGCCCGGAGCGCACCACGTCCTGGTCGCGGGCGGCAGCGGTATCACCCCGTTGTTGAGCATGGCGGTGGCGGGGCTGCGGGACGATCCACAGTGCCGGATCTCGCTGATCTATGTCAACCAAACCGCACGGTCAGTGTTGCTGGCGGACGAGCTGGCTGATCTCAAGGACGCGTACCTCAACCGGTTCTTCGTCCTGTACGTGCTCTCCCAGGAAACGCGGGAGGCCGAGCTGCTCTCTGGCCGAGTCAACAGTGCTCGGCTGCCGAAGCTGCTGGCATTGCTCGGCGCCGAGCCCAACGATCGCGGGTACTTTTACCTGTGCGGGCACTGGGGGCTGGTTGAGGCGGTGCGCGAGGCGCTCGCGGCGTGGGGCGCCGACCCGGCCCGGGTGCGCCTCGAGCTCTTCTCGGCCAGCGGCGAGCCACAGGAGCGCACAGCCCGGGACCTCCAGGGCCGGACGGGGCGGATCACCGCGCATCTCGGTGGTCGGACCACCGAGGCCACCATGGAGCCCGAGGACCGGGTGATACTGGATGCCCTACTGCGTGCCCAGCCCGAGACTCCATACTCCTGCCGCGACGGCCTTTGCGGCACCTGTCGTGCCAAGGTGATCTCAGGGGTCGTCAAGATGGACCGTCAGTATGCGCTCGGTGAAGCGGAGTTGGCAGCTGGCTATGCCTTGGCCTGCCGTGCGCGGCCGGAGTCAGAACAGGTTGGGCTCGACTTCGATGCCTGAGAACGTGTCGGGAAAGAGATCAGCTGGCTGTGGTTGGCTGCCAGAGGCGGCCGGG
>Ga0213881_10000431_pt1 | contig 28106 bp, 24 predicted proteins | sample BarmaccoBMER_R08_FD_160104 | JGI IMG/M metagenome (GOLD analysis project Ga0213881, IMG submission 160104) | Barbacenia macrantha exposed rock microbial communities from rupestrian grasslands, the National Park of Serra do Cipo, Brazil - ER_R08 ... | reverse complement strand
TTGGGTTACCGTTCGCTCTACCAAGCAGTGCTGCAGCACCTGCTGTGGAGCCGAAATCGACACTACTACTGTTGAGAAACTGTAGAGCTTTGTTACTGCCTAAACTCAGAACCCATTCAACCTTAATTTTGTCTTTGGCAAACTCTGACTCCAACCAGCCTTTATCTTTCAAAACTAGACTGACAGGGTTGTAATAAGCGTAATCTAGCCGAATCGCTGCAATTTGACTTGGTTCATATCGGCTGCAACTTCCTACAACTATCAAGCAAAATAATATTAAAGCAGCGGTGATCAACCATTTTGAAAAGTGAATTCTTCTAAATAAACTAAATTTGCTTCTGGTACTGCGTCTTGACATGAGCTTTCTTCCATGACTTCCAATCGGCATCTTTGGTATTCCACCAATACAGCATCACCACAATATAAAAAGGCCTACAGTTACCAGAACTGAGGAACTATTTCTAGGTATGTTGTACGCTGCTTCGGTAGCCAATCACTCAGGCTTTAATTATTTTTGCAAAAAGCCGATAGGGATAGTGTACTTTTTTAGATAAAGCGTATCATTACATAAACATCTGAAAAAGGCAAGCTATTTCAGGTTTGCCAGGTAATTGAAAAAAAGCGATCACCTCAACTGATGGCGTATTGATGGATGTCTGCTAGTTCGCTTAGCGTCATTCAACTGGGAATTCTACTACTCATTGCTACTCCAATCTTCCGCGTGGCATTTTCCCTATTATTTTTTCTATGGCAGCGAAACTTTACCTACATTTTTGTCACCTTGTTAGTGCTGTCTGGGCTGATTTACAGTCTCACAGGAGCATATTTCTAAAATGCGAATCTGACAGGGTTTGAAATACATCCCTAGTAGTCACAAAATCAAGTGGATTCTTACTGGTATTATATTTGCTCTACTTCAGTAGGTGCTACCTCTATCTAAGTGGACTGCTAGTTGAGAGTGAACGCAAGGATTTGGCATAGAAACCTTGATTTTTCTGAAAATCTATGCTAACGTCAGCTAAATATACTACTACGGTAAGTCTACTATTAAACTGTAGATTCTTGCACGACAAGAGTAAGTTTTCAACCAGGTTGAACGCTCTATATCTAGAGCTAATTCATCGACAAGGTTTTCTTTGGCGTAGACATGGCTCCTAATTTTCCAATTTCTCATACTCCAACCACGATCGCCATCGTTGGAGGTGGCTTTAGTGGTTCTCTAGTAGCTGCTAACCTGTTGAAGACTGCCACCCGACCCCTGATAATTAAACTAATTGAGCGAAGTCACGACATCGGTAAGGGAGTTGCCTACAGCACAGACACTAACAGCCACTTGTTGAATGTATCAGCAGGAAACATGAGTGCATTTCCAGATGATCCAGCTCATCTGATGCGATGGCTTAACTATAACCGTAGTGAGTTAGCAACACTCCTGCCGGACGAAATTAACGCCAGCATTTTCATCCCCCGTCAGATCTACGGTCTCTACATTCAATCGATTCTGGAGGAAGCAGAAGCGACGGCAGCGAGTTCCGTCCGGCTAGAGAGATTAATTGATGAAGTGGTAGCGGTGGAGCCAGAAGGAAAAGGCGCGATTGTCTCCCTCCGTAGCAGTCGCCATTTTCTCGCCGACAAGATAGTGCTGTCTTTGGGGAATTCACCCTCTACCCCTCTGGGCACCCTGCACGTAGATGACAACGACGAGCGCATACGAGATGCCTGGTCAGCCAATGCACTAGTAGACCTTGAGCCTGATGCACCAGTCTTGCTAATTGGCACTGGGTTGACAATGGTGGATATGGTGGTGTCGCTTCACGAACGGCAACATCGGGGCCAAATTTATGCAGTGTCTCGACGGGGATTGTTTCCGCTGCGGCATCAAGCAACCAAACCTTACCCTGCCTTTCTGAACGCAGAAACTGCGCCTAAAACTATTAGGGACCTATGGCGTCGCGTTCGGGTGGAGGTGGAAGCTGCTGCCATGCAAGGTTACGACTGGAGAGCAGTGATCGATGCCCTACGTCCCATGACTCAACAACTCTGGCAGCAGCTACCCTGCGTTGAACAGCAGCGGTTTTTGCGCCATGTCAAACCCTACTGGGAGGTGCATCGCCACCGCATCGCTCCCAGGATTGGTGATGTTGTACATGAGATGCTGGATTCAGGTCAGCTCAAAGTTTTGACAGGGCGGATTCAGGATTATCAGGCTTTGCCAGAAGCTATAGCAGTGACCGTTCGCCAGCGCCAAACGCAAACCACAAATGTCTTGAGCGTCAGCTGCGTGGTGAATTGTACGGGGGTGGAAGCAGATTATCGCCGTTCGTCCCAACCCCTGCTCGCCAATTTGCGTTCCCAGGGTTTAATCCGCCCCAATGAAATTGGCTTGGGGCTAGATACAGCATCAAGAGGGGCAGTACTGGATGCAAACGGTAACATTTCGACTCTACTCTACACACTGGGGACCCCTCGCAAGGGTGATTTATGGGAAACTACCGCCGTTCCAGAACTGCGAGAACAGGCGCAAGTGGTATCGGAGGCGGTGTTGCAGTCGCTGCCAGTGCGTGTGCGTCCTGTCTCTACCATATCTCGATCAACCAGGCGCATAGAAGAAGGCTCCATCAGTCAAGGGATAGGTCAGTCGATGCTGTTTCGCCAATTCTTTGACCAGGAATCTAGTACCTACACCTACCTAATTGCTGATCGGCAAACGAGAGATGCTGTGCTGGTAGATGCTGTCCTGGAGCAGGTTGACCGCGATTTACAGTCACTGGATGAACTGAAGTTGACGCTACGCTATTGTCTAGAAACGCATATCCATGCCGATCACATCACAGGGGCAGGCAAGCTGAGACAGCAAACGGGTTGTCGGATTATGGTGCCTCAGAATGCGACTGTAAGCTCTGCCGATCGTTCCCTTGCAGATGGTGAAACTTTAGTGGTGGGCTCCGTAGTGATACAGGCGATCGCCACACCAGGGCATACCCAAAGCCATATGGCATATCTGATCAATAGCACCCACCTGTTAACTGGCGATGCTTTATTGATTCGTGGCTGTGGCAGAACAGACTTTCAAGAGGGTGATGCTGGTACCCTATACGATTCAGTGACGCAACGGTTATTTACTTTGCCAGACGATACCCTAGTGTATCCTGCTCATGACTACAAAGGATGTAGCGTTTCTACCATTGGCGAAGAAAAACGCTTGAATCCTCGATTTGCCAATCGTAGCCGTACTCAGTTTATTACCATCATGAGTCATCTGGGCTTGAGCTATCCCAAAAAGATGAAGGAAGCTGTACCTGCAAACGAATATTGTGGCGATTTTATTCCCCAAGCGAATCTCAGCGATGTCATGAGTTCGGCAATAGACAAGGATCGGGAAAAAGTGGAACTCACGCTATCGACCAATACTGAAATTTACAATGATTACTTTGCTATGTACATTTAGCTTGCACAGGCAGGTTGCTGGAGGCAGCAAAGAGCGACTGCGTTGAGTATATCTAACTTATCTCTTAATTAGGCAACTTAAGTTGAAACCAAATGAGTGACAATCTAACTCAAATCTCTATCCGCCTTCGGATTCCTAAAAGTTATCAACAACAACCAATTGTTTCTCAATTGATTTCTCTTTATGACATAACTGTTAATATTACTGCTGCAATTTTAGTACCTAAAACTCAGTATTATGGCTGGTTCGATTTAGAGCTTCAAGGAACTTCTTGTCAAGTTGAAGCAGGATTAAACTATCTCCAAAGTTTAGAATTAGAAATTTTTCGACTAAAGCTAAAAAGCATTTTTGCTAGTAGGATAATAAAACATCAATTAGATGATTTCACCTGTGAACCGAGTAAATTAGTTCAAGGTAGTAGCCCCACTGTAAACTTAAAGTTAGAAGCAAATTTACCGATATTAACTGAACAAATCGCGCGAACTGACATTAAAGTCTCACTCCCAATAGAATACCGTTATTCTCCAGTACTTGCTGCCTTGGTTTCTCATTATGGCTTAACTGTTAACATTAATAGTGCTATCTTAAGCGCCGATGTTGAAGAGTCAACGTTCTCAAGGACGTTGCCTGCGGGAGACCCGCAGGCTTTATCGTCCGTCCAGAGGCTCCATCCGGGAGCTGCCTTGACTTCGTCAAGTTGGTTTGACTTAGAGCTGTGGGGACATCAGACAAGAATTAGCTCAGGTGTCAACTACTTAAAGCAATTAGGAGCCAGAATTTGGTGAGAGAAAAAGGCTGGTTAAGAGCTGATTTTGTGGTGTAAGCAAAAAAAAGGCTTTCAGAGTTCTTTTCATCTAGGACTAGGCACTATGGAAAGCCTTTTCACTCTGGCAAGTGATTCAAAACAGTGAGATTAAGGTTGTATCATGAGGACGCAAGCAGAGCTCAATCGGTTTTTAGTCTGCGGACTGGGCAGCTTGGGGCAGCATTGTGTAGCAGTCCTTAAACAATATGGTGCGACCGTCATTGCCATCGATCGAGTGCCACCCCAGGACTGGGAGATTTCCGACCTCCCAAATTTATTAGAGGAGCTGGTGATTGGTGACTGTCGCTTATCAAGTATTCTAGAACAAGCTAGAATTCGGCAATGCCGAGCTGTCCTTTTGTTAACGGGTAGCGAGCGGGTCAACACTGAAGCAGCTCTAGCAGCACGGCTGTTAAATCCCCAAATCCGTCCGCTCGTCCGTTCGGATAAGCAAAGACTGAATCGACTCTTAGGTCAAAACCTAGGTAACTTCGCTGCCTTTGAGCCGAATCAACTTTCCGCTTCTGCCTTTGCCTTGGCAGCCCTTGGAGCTGAGACCATAGGATATTTCAACCTGGACGGACAGTTGTTTAAAGTTGCCAAGCATCAGATTCAACCAGGAGATGCCTGGAGCGCTTGCCGCCAAGTGCAAGCTTTGAATACGAGGATTCGTCGCATTCTCAGCCACACATCTGCCTCGTCTCGCCCACCCACACAGTTTCATGAGTGGGAGCCAGAGACATTAGTGCAGGAAGGAGATACTCTTGTTTATGTTGAAGTGGTAGATAGGCTTAGCGATAATCCTCAGCCATCCACAGCGAAGGTCGCACCCACACCCCAAAGGTTTTGGGATAGATTGCTCCGAAGCGTGAGACCGCGCCATCTCACTCACAAGTGGCATAAATTTTTGCAGTCAAACTACTACAGCCAGAATCGGGTTCAGCGAATTGCCACAATTTACTGCTTCACAGTTTTTGTCCTATGGCTTTGTGGAGTCGTTCTGTATCAACTGAACTATCCTGGCATCAGCACTATTGAGGCTCTATATGCTCCCGCCGTCTTGCTTCTAGGAGGTTACGGAGATTTATTCGGAAGTGTGAAATTTGCATCGCAGCCAGCACCAGCCGAGCATATGCCAATGTGGTTGCGCCTATTCAGCTTTGGACTCACATTAACAGGTGAAGCTTTCGTCGGTGTGTTGTACGCGCTCATAACCGACAGTCTCTTAAGCTCGAGGTTAAAGTTTCTCACCCGACGTCCGCCGATCCCAGAGAGTAACCATGTTGTGCTGATTGGGATAGGTCCGCTAGGTCAAAGAGTTGCGGCTCTACTACAAGAGCTCAAACAACCAGTAGTAGGAATTAGCAGAACGGAGGTTGAATTAGATTCACTCCCCCAAATCCCACTAGTGATTAGCAGGATTGTTGATGCCTTAGCTAAAGTGAATCTTGCCAATGCCAAAACTGTCATCGTCACTATGGATGACGATCTGGAAAATCTGGAAATTGGTTTAATGGCTCACGCTGCTGATCCCACAACTAACCTGGTGCTGCAAACATACGACCAGCGTTTTAGTAACTATGTGGCGCGGATGTTTCCCTACGCTCGAGTTCTTTGCAGTTCTGCTTTATCGGCTGAAGTCTTCGCGGCAGCAGCTTTTGGTGAGAACATTCTCAGCTTGTTTCACTTTTATCATCAGACCGTCTTAGTGACGGAATATAGAATCGAGGCTGGTGATACCTTAAACGGATTAATGTTGTCTGAGGTGGCCTATGGTTATGGCGTGATCCCAATCCTCCATCAAAAGTCTAATTACGAGTTACCCAAGTTTATGCCCTCTTATGAGACTCGACTCTCTGGCGGCGAGCGCTTAATCGTTTTGGCAACAAGCCTTAGTCTTCAGCACATCGAGCGAGGCAAGCTAGCTCCTCGTGATTGGCAGCTAAGGATTGAGGCTGCCTTGACTCCGGAGGCAATTTTTGAAGGTGCTCATGAAATTGCCCAGATGACCGGATGTAGTATCGGCACGGCAAGGCATTTAATGCATCATCTGCCTGGTCTTTTGCCCCACCGACTTTATAATCACCAAGCTCAACACCTAGTACATAAGTTGAGTCGAGTCAAAGTCAAGGCTCACTCGATCGCCTTGACAAACACGAGCCAATAGGTACCGTTAAAAATTGAACAAATCGCGCTGACTCGCATTTAGGTCTCGCGATCCCGGAAGAATACTAGCATTTTCCAGGACTTGCTGCCTTATTTTCTCATTACTGTGTCAGGGGGTTTGGGGTTGTGAACAGGAAATAGAGCACCCCTGACCCGATTAGCATCACAAAGAAGCTGAAGACGAGCACCCACCATCTATTTGGTTCATAAGTATCCTCATCAATGGCGCGACGAATATCGAAGTAATGTACGGTTGAGAGGAACACTGTCAGCAAACCGACTAGAGCGAAGAGTAAACCCAGTTGCCAGCCCTGACCTGTCCGAGGCAGATGGGGTGGGAGCAAATAGCGCAGTCGCACGATAACGACCCCAAAGCCCATCATCGCCACTGCAGTCCGCATCCATGCCAAATAGGTGCGTTCATTCGCCAGATGATCGCGCAACCGTGACGGATTCTGGTACTTTTCCCTGTTTGGTTGATTCAAATCATTCTCTCTACGCTCCCTCTGCAACTTTCTTTCTCCTTTTTTCAGTCCGGTTTTCCATCCATGACCCTCTTAGCGGACTATTCCTATGAGGCTAAAGGTCAGTCCAGCTAGTACAAATAAGGTCACAATCACGTAGGTTAAGTCCCGTTGTAGTAGGAAAGCTAGTAGGGAAAATGCTACGCGTGCGACTGGAGTAGCAATTAACAGCAGTAGTCCAAGTTGAATAATGCCACGGCTGCTACCCAACGAAACAGCCGTTACCACACCATTTGGACTACGAAACAGGAATGGTTCGCCACGAAAAACCTGGTATTCAGCAGGCTCTAGACCGTGACGAATCAAGTACAAAACTCCGCCTACTAAGACTGTAGAACTAGCAATAACAAGCCCAGCTCTTAGTAGGTAGCTGACGGACTGCTCAACTAGCGACTCACTCCATATTTGTGTGGGTTGCTCCTGGGTTTGGGTGAGCAACTCTGATGCTAGCGCTTCGGTGTTTTCAGGTGCCGCCGATGATTTCGTGGGAGTTCGCTCTTGAAATCCCCACAGGAGGATAAGTGCGATCGCACTCATCATCACCCACTCTGGTGGTAATGAGTCCCGGTTAATGGCTCGTATCAAAAGCCGCAAGCCCACCAGGGTGACTACGAAATACCCAGCATCCTCTAGATGGATGAACTCATCTAGCCAACGGATAAATAATCCTGCCATGAACCGCAGCGCGATGATGCCAATTGTGGCTCCAGTCAACACCAGCCAGGTTTTTTGAGAAACCGCGATCGCAGTCGTCACGCTATCTAGGGAAAATGCTAGATCCGTTAGCGCAATCACCGGAATTGCTGACGCAAGTGAGTTAAAGCGCCAACCATGTTGCTCTTGCCCATCCCTATATGACGCAAAGTGTTGCAGGGCGAGCCATAGCAGGTATGAGGCTCCCAATACCTGCACCTGCCAGAACTGAATCACCCAAGCTGCCGTTAGAATTAAGCTAATTCGTAACACATAGGCTACAATTAAGCCCAGGTTAAGTGCCTGACGCTGGAGTTGTCTATCTTCCAGTCCTTGGGAGATGGTAGCTAGGGCGATCGCGTTGTCAGCGGATAAAACTACCTCTAAAAAGACCAGGACTAGCAGTAGCACAGGAGCTTCAACCCCTGTGTGTAGCGGGGAGGCTAAAATTTGGTCTAGCATTAATGATTTGCAGAAATTTGAAGTGAGCCCTTAGCCCCTAGTTTAGTTAGCTTTTGCGAATTCGCTCAAATTCAACAATGTTGCCTCATCCTTACCAAAAATCAATGGTAGCTTTCCATCCCATCTATCTATTGCTTGCTTTTGCAGAACCTTAATTGTTACAGTTGCATCCAGCAATCTTTGTACCTCAGCCTCTCCTTGGGCTAAGTTCACCTTTGCCTCAGCCTCTTTCGATGCCTTTAGGGCTACAAACTCTGCCCGTTTTACTTCCTGTTCGGCAATCTGTTTCGCTTCTACTGCCGCTTCAAAATCATCTGAGAAGTGAACGTCCACAAGAGAAATATCATCAACCCCAATATGATAGTTAGCCAATCGTCCGGTCAATGAATTGTCTAAACCAGCTTTAACTTCTCCCCGCTTAGCAATGATTTCTTCAGCAGTATACTTTGCCATTACTGCCTTCAGTACTTCTTCAATCACTGGGTTAATAATCCGCTGGATGATCTGGCTTTCGTCCCCGATTTCTTGAAAGATAGTATTTGCTTCCTTGGGAACAATATGCCAATTAAGAGCTACAGTGGTGTGAATCTTCTGGAGGTCCTTAGAGGAAGCCTTGGTAGAGATTTGCTGATTTTGCACTCGGACACTCAACTTTTTCACAGTATTGATTATGGGAATAATCAAGTGGATTCCTTCTCCTAGCACTGTATCTTGCACTTCTCCAAACTTCATCAACACACCTCGTTCCCCAGCATTTACGATGGCAAAAGGCGTGAAGAAGATGAATATTAATAATAAAAGTATAGCCAGTTTACCGCCACTGTAAAGCTTATTATTTGTCTCCATAGTTGATTGGGGCTATCTAGATACTTTGTATGAGTAGGTGATTATTGCCAAAAGTTCTTACCGCGGAAGGCGGTCATCGCTGCTTTCACCCCGTTGCAAGGCGGTGTACCCTTCGGGTAACGCTTCGCTTCGCGCTTCGGCTGACGCGGTCGCCTGCGGAGGAGTCAGTCGCCAGAGCGGGGTCCCCCCGCGAGCGAACTGGCATCGGAAACCCTCCCAAGAGCGCCGTCTCACCGATGACCTAAAGCTCTCCAGTTAGACCCTTGTAGAGCATCTCAAATGCCAGTACCTGGAGTACGAGACTGAAGATAGTTCTCAAAATCTCAGTCTTAGATTCGGCTAGGACTCTTGTCCCTAACAACGCCCCAAACACGACCCCCAACATTACGGGCATTGACAATCCTGGATCGATATAACCCCGCTGTAGGTAAATTCCCGCCGACGCTGCCGCCGTCACACCGATCATAAAATTGCTAGTGGTTGTAGAAACTTTGAACGGCAGCCGCATGGCTTGATCCATCGCCAGAACCTTGAGCGCTCCTGAACCAATGCCCAGTAACCCGGAAAGCACTCCCGCTATCCACATCAGCCCCAGTCCAACCGGAACAGCATAAACTTGGTAAGACATCAATCCATCGGGAGTTGGGTAAGTGCTATTGAGTCTTAGACGGGTGGCTAGGGGGTCAGATAACTCGATTCCAGAGTTTTCAGGTTGAGATGGCTGCGGTAGATCCGCTGAATAAAGTAAGACAATACCCAACACGATAGCAAGTGTTTTAATAGAAACGTAAGGGGTAATCAAAGCTCCGACTAAAGCTCCGATTGTCGTCGCTATTTCGAGGAACATTCCCAGTCGCAGATTCGTATAGCCTTCTTTGATGTAGGCAATTGCCGCCCCGGAAGAAGTAGCAATCACAGATACCAGTGAAGCACCAGAGGCGTATCGGATATCAACGCCGAAGCCTAAAGTTAAGAGGGGAACAATGACTATTCCGCCCCCCAACCCAGTAAGTGAGCCTAAAAAGCCAGCAATAAATGAGCCAGTCCCAACTAGCAGGGAAAATTCCAGAATGTTCAAAGGTTCATTCCTCAATCAGAATATTTCTGAGTAGCACTGGGTTAAAGCCTTTGTCTACTAACTGATGTATTTTCAATATCTGTTGTAAAAGCCTCTCCTCGGCAAACCCTGTGATTGAGGCTGAAGTTGTGACTTTGGCTGTGATTGTAATTGGGGCTTGCTTTCAGGAGAGACATGGAATTCATCAACAGATGGTTCTGGATTTCTCCTTACAGCTAACAGACTAGCACTAGCTATCTTGACAGCAGGCGCATTGACAACTCGTGAATCTATAGCTGCCTGCGACACATTTGGGACAAACCAGCTTGTTCCACCTGGCTTTAAAACTTGAGTAGGAGGAACATTGAATTCAACTGTGCTGTTGTCTGGACTGCTCTTAACAATTAATTTTGTCCCATCAGCTATCCTAATTGCAAGAGGTCCTCTCAATTCTTGGCTTTGTCTATCGAGACCTATAGTTGTTGCTTTGACATCATTTGGTAGATAGACCCCATCGCAATCCCAGTTCTTTTTAGTTGTTTGACCATCAGCTAAAAAATACAGGGCATTCTCGTATGAGTAATCATCAGAATCTGGCTTGGGACCGTAGATAGCTAGTGTCTTTCTTGTCTCATTTTGACACTGACCCCAGTTTAGTCCTGCTTCTAGAGTATATTTTTGGAACTCTAGCTCATCAATTTTCTTTTGAACTTCTTCAGGTGTATAGTTTTCTATTTGTCCTTGAGAATCTTTCGTTTTTTGGAGAGTACTTAAAGCTTTGGTCACCTCTATATAGTCAGGATCTTTAGTGATTTTTGGCTTGTCAGCATATGAAGGTTGAGCAAACAATAGATTTATCAGAAATATCAAGACTATTAAAAGAAATTTGAACAGGTTCAAAGTGGTTCTCCTTTTTGAGTAGAAGATTGAGGTAGTCAATACTTTTCAAACACTATCTACCTTTATGATTTTGACATTAATTACATCGTTATCACTGTTAATTTTTGGTTGAGACATACAAGTACAACAAGTCTTAAAACTTTAAAAATCCTTTCAGTTAAAGCCTAGTTTTAGTTTTCTAGCTATTCATGCGGTTCGAGACTTACTATTAGGTGCATCTGTCACTCGCGCTCCATTAGCAACGCTGCATTGCAAAGCTCTCAAGCGCCAGTAAGAACTCTTACAGCCAGCCTTTGTAGAGACACAGAGCTATCAAATATACTAAAAGTTGCTAGGATAAGCGTACTTTATGCTCATGTTATGTTAAAGCTCAAATATCTAAAACCCTCCAAAAGACTGAACCTTAGTGACTACTGACTTCTCCAAGTTATGCTTTCGGGTAGAGGTAATAATTTGAAAGCTATTAGGTGTAGTTAACATGCATGAAACATATCAACAAGAAGGCAGAGGGCAGAGGGCAGAAGGGTTTTTGTCCTCCCCAGAGAAGTGCGACCGATAGGGAGCAAGGGTCTCTTGTCCCCCGTTAAAATCTCTGATAATCACGGAACTTATTTGTGGTGGGTCAGCAATCCCCCATCATAATTCTTTCCTTCTGCCCTCTGCCTTCTGCACAGCTGCCTTTCTTTTTCAACTCTCATTGACTGAATCTGCTTCCTGAGGGCGGAGTGAGGTTTCATTTAAAGGCTGCTCGTCCTTCAGGGCGCTGGGAGTCAACGTTCTCACTCGTAGAGCCTCCGGGAGCTGCGTTGACGTCGTCAAATGCGGTCTGATGAGCAGACTAAGCCCAATCGCCCAGGTAACTGAAGCCATCCAGCCTCCCAAAATGTCACTAGGAAAGTGAACCCCTAGATACAGCCGCGTCCAGCCGATAGCCAATACGAACGAGCTGCCAACAATCAGAACTAGCCACCACCAAGAGCTACCCCAAGTCAGGATTACCAAAGCTGCTACTAGTGCCATACTTGCCATTGCATGACCACTGGGGAATGCGTAATCCAACTCTGGAGAAAGTGAATCCCACAGATGGGGACGCACTCGATGTAATAATATCTTTGCTGTGCGGTTGATGATGGCGCTTCCCAGCACAGTAATTAGCAAATACACTAGCGATCGCCATCGTTGTCGAAGCAATAACACCAAGCCGATCGCAATGGTAATCGGAAGCAAGGCATTAGGCGATCCAAACTTAGTCAGACTCACCGCCAAAATATCCAATTGCGGTGATGCTGTTGCATGAATTGACAATAGAATAGGCACATCCCATGGGAAGCCAGCTTCATTCTTCCAGATCTCCAGTGCTAGTCCCTCAAATACCTGAAAAGGTAGATAGACTCCGAGCAATAGTATCAACAGAGAACGCCAATGGGCAATGAGCAACTGCTTGAGAAAGCTATTGAAAGACTGTAGAAGCTTCCAGAAATCAGATTTGAACATTTGCGTTCATCCTTACTTTGAATGTGTATGCCAAAGAAAAAATTTTACCTTAGTGCACTCGTTCGCATCGATAACACCGTTAATTTCAGAAACGTGATAGGGTGCTCACTATGAAAGGCGTCCCTTTATAGACACCAGAACAGCAAACTCAAGCGATGAGATGAATGCGGAGAGTCAAATGTTCAATATGTTGGTAGAAATATCGTACAATAACGATGTTAGGTTAAGCTTATAAAGCTAAAATTCTCCCCAAGAAAGAATTTTTGCGACGATTGGGTTTTCCAAGTTACGCTTTCAGAGTGAGGTGGTAATCAGAAAGCTGTCATAAACGACTACCAGTGAAGCGATTTCTTAATTTAACTAATGTCGTAATTTAACTTGCACAGGACAATTCTTTTTCTATCTTAATTCCCTTTATCGCTTTCGGTAATCAATGCATTTTTGAGGTTGTTAAGGTCGGGTGTCCCGACCCCGCCATTCTCCCGGAGGCAACCTCCGGGAGCTGTGGCGGCTTCGCCTTTATCAACCGTACTACATTAACTACTTTTGGTTCTTGAGCATGATTGGCCTTCAAATCACCAGAGTTCGACTGTACAGACAGCATTTATTCCAGATAATCTATCAGCAAAAAATCTAAGGATCAAAGAAATGCTCAGTGGTCTTCAACTCACTGCGGTGGGATTTGCTTCTGTAGCTGCAGGTCTGGTCAATGCCCTGGCTGGAGGTGGCAGCCTAATCACATTTCCGGTGCTGGTTGCCGTAGGAATTCCTTCTGTGCCAGCCAACGTAACTAATACAGTGGCTCTTTGCCCAGGCTATCTGGGAGCCACACTCGCACAATGGAACGAACTGAGGAGTCAAAAAAGGCGGATGTGGCTCATGCTCCCGGCAAGTATCATTGGTGGACTCGCTGGAGGCATCTTGCTGCTGAACACGAGTCAACGGGTATTCGATGTGTTGGTGCCCTTCCTGATTCTACTCGCCTCAGGTTTACTGGCATTTCAGGAGCCAATGCGGGCTTGGCTAAATCGGCGTGCCGCACGGTCCAACTCCAGGGGAATGTCCGAGCAATGGTCAGTTCTGCCGATTGGCATCGCTGCCATCTATGGCGGCTATTTCGGTGCCGGGTTGAGCGTGATCGAACTAGCTGTGCTGGGTCTAGTGCTGAACGACTCGTTGACTCGTTTGAATGCGCTGAAGCAGTTTATTTCGTTTGTCGTCAACGTTGCGGCGGCGCTCTTCTTCTTATTCACGGGCAAAGTTGTCTGGTTGGCGGCGCTATTAGTAGCAGTAGGGTCTCTACTCGGCGGGATATTAGGTGGAAGACTGGCAGGACACATCAAGCCATCTCTGTTGCGCCGGACGGTCGTTGTGCTCGGCATTGTGATAGCTGTAATTTACTGGGTGCACTTGTAGCAATGAGGCAATGGATCAATGCTCAAACAGAGCTATTAGACTGCCACCTGTTGATAACTTTCGTAATCGTCATGTTAGGTTCAATTTTGCCAAAGCGTGCTTCCAGTCCTTCCGCCCGTAAGATGTCACGAACTGGACCAGATGCATCTGCCAATTGCAACGTAAGACCACGTCCGGACAGTTGCTCGTGGAGTTCTTCAAGCATGGCAGCCCCAATCTGGTCTGTGGCGGTAGACCAGCTAAGGAGGCATAAGCCATATCTTCGGGGACAGTAAAAGCCACGAGCGCGAAACCCGCTAGGAGATCGGAACGAAACTTACTTGGATCGTAAGTTGACCACCAACGGGTAATGCCCAAAACTGAAGTGAGAGGAGTGAGTCCACCCTGTTGCGGAGTTCGCGTCTTCATTGAATTATTTTTACATAAAGTCGGTAGAATTACCGTACTATATATAAGTAACTCTTGAATGCACCTATCTTTAGAAAGAGGATTATCGCTCTTCTATCATTTCTGCAACGCAAATTTTGTGTTCTATCAACGGTGAAAATTACTTGAATTTCTAATTGAAAGCTTGGAAGTCTTGTACCTTGTACTACGCATCTTGGAATCCTTAGTTATGACCGTCTCTACCCTACCTACTTGGTCTTCAAATCACATAAGGCAGACCTTTGCCCGTCGCTCACTACTACCTTTAAAGCAGGACTGTCTGTGGCAAATTACAACTGGCGTAGTCCGCACCCTAACTTGGCTAGAAAATGGCAACTTCGTTAATCTGGGGTTGTGGGGACCAGGAGATATTGTGGGTCGTGCTCTCTCTAATGCTGACCCTTTACAGATTGAATGTCTCACTCCAGTCGAGGTAACTTTGTTGCCAGCTCGTGATTGGCACCAAGCTACGGAGGCTATGATTCTACACATTCAGCGTTCTGGAGAGTTAATCGAAATTCTGCACTGTAGACAAGCTGAAGTCTCTCTCTTACAGCTGCTTGCTTGGTTAGCAAAACGATTTGGACAAGAGGTTGAGCAAGGAAAACTCATTAATCTAGGCTTAACCCATCAAGATCTTGCGGAGATGATTGGCTTAACCCGTGTGACGGTAACAAGGCTGCTTAATGCTTTTGAAAAGCAAGGTATTATTCAACGCAAAGAGCGCCAATCGATTATTCTCCACGAGCAGTCGCCCTTCTGGCATTATGAAATCTAGTATATGTTTGTTTTGAAGTAGATAAAAGGAGATGGCCGTGGTAAATATGTAATGAGCGTTGATACGTACAAACTTAAGACCCTAGCGAAGCCGTGTTCAGGGGCAAGACTTGGGGTAAGCGTAAAATTACTAATTCATTAGGGACATTGTTGTTAACAGCACGTCCAGTAGCATCAAAGCCATCAAAGCCGAAATCGTTGTCATTGCCGACAGCGAGCGTTGTTGGGTTAACGATAGTTAAACCTTCAATTTTCTTAGGCATCTCGGGAATCTGGCTAAGATCGACTAGCAGACTCTTACTGACAGGAGTAATGCCATTTGCCGCTAATTGCACTGGAGACAATGCCTCTAAAGCCTGAGTTGTGTTTGGCAACTCGCTCCAGTGAGTCTCTAAGATGTTGGTTGCACCACTCAAGTCAACTTGATAAATATGAGCTCTTTTGTTAGTTCGCTCAACCACTAGCAGAGTTGTGGGATTGACAAAGGCTAGATCACCAATCTTCATCTTGCCTTGCTTGGTTGTACCAAAGCTACTCGCCGATTCAGCTACATAGACATACTCTGCTACAGGTTTGAGGTTATGAGTATCCACTACCAGCAGGCGCATCATCCGTGAGGCTCGACCAACATTTGGGGTGGGAAAATCCAGGGGACTTTGGAGGGCGACGAATAGACTCGAGTTATCCTGACTAATAGTCAAGCCTTCAAAGCCACGATTGGGTCTACGGTGCACGTAAATGGCTGGTAAGACTGGGCGTAGATCAGTGTCAGCAGCAAGAGTCATTCCTGGCGGAATCAGACGGTGCACCAGAGTCCCATCTGGCGCAACCTGACTGACACTAGGGCTGTATTCTTCAGCAATCCAGAAAGTGCCATCAGTTGCACGGGTGAGTCCTTCGGGATCAATACCATTAGGATTTAGTTGCAGGCGAGTTTGACCATCGTAGGAGTAGGCAGCCTCATCACGCTCAGTATTGGGTAGCCCGGTCACTGGTTGGTTATTCAGAGTGTGAATCGGCGTTTCACCCACAATCTGTATTTGATCTTCTGCAAGAGCTAGCTTGTAAATCACCGGGTTATACTCTGGAACCGGGAAGGTTCGACGACACTCCTTTTCTACCTTAATTTGACTATTCGGCCCTCGGTCAGCGATCGCATAAAAAATATTTTCTGGGTCATTTTGAGCGTGATAGAGTCCTGAGAATAGACCGCCCAGATTCAAACCCCGGTCATTTCCTTGCCAATTTGACATAGCGACTTTTTGGGTAGCTCCCAGTCCAGTTGTCGTCAGTGTGTAACGTCCTATAATGGTTACAGCTGATCGATTTTGTTGTGCAGAGCTTGCGGCTTGCTGGAAGAAAGACACGAAATTGAGCTTGCACGGGCGCGCCGCTAAAGCCATATCCAGAGGCACGTTGAGTGCTAGTAACCAAGCTAGCCCAATCAGGATTAGTAGTCTTGGCTTGCTCATCTTCTGCGTCTCTTTATTACATAAACGTCATGTTTCAGCATGTCCAGCAGCAGGGCACACTTTTTTTAAGTCAGGAGCTTCAAGTTCTTGTTTCATGCCTGAAAACCGTCTCTATCGCTTAGAGCACGTCGGCTGATTCAATTACCGGGGAGATCAAGAAGAATTCTTTGAGCTGCATTGGCTCCGAGGCTATTTCAGTACAGCAGTCAATTTTCCCATAATTCTAGCCTTAACCGAGGAGTATTGGAACCAGATATTAGCTTGTAACTAGCAGATAACCATGTTACTATTTTTGACTCTGTCCCCAAATTAAACTACACTAATTCCATTGGGTTGCGTGACTTACGTGGAAAATACGAAAAAGGTGGGTGTTGGGCTCAGCGGATTAGGACGATTGAACCTTGATTGGCTACGGCAGTTTGCTCAAGTAGAGCCCAAGGCAGGTATGTTACAAAAGCTCAGAGGCGGATTCCTGCTAATTGTGGGATATCTGCTTTCACCCTTGTGCTGGTGGAATGACCTATTTTTCAATTTGCCTATTGCTTATTTGTTTGGGTATGTCTGTAGTTTGTTCTCCCCAAGTTTGCTCCTACCTGGCTCAGTCATAGGATATTGGCTATCTAACATTGCCGGGATTCTCTTAATGCAGTTAGGGGTTGTAGATGTTTTGCAACGTCCGAAAGAGCAGAACCTGAAAAAAGATTTATTGTTTGGTCTAGCTTCCTCAACCATCTACACCATCGTGATTCTGGCACTGATACAGTTTAAGATAATTAATCTTCCTATTCTGTAGCGGAGTTTAGACTAACACTATACAAAGATGCCCTCTTTAACCTTTACTCAAGCAAGGTGCTCAAGAGATGTATCAGCTTTGTTAAATTATCAAGGTACTGTGTAAAGATAGTATTGACGAAGCAAAGAGCGTTGCTCCCGGAGGCTCCTACGAGTGAGAACGTTGACACAAGTGAGGCAAGCTGAGAGTGCATTGGTTTCTTGCTGCAATCATTACAGCGACGACTGCTTTTGTCGCCTCTAATCTCGATGATGTCATTGTCCTAATGTTGTTTTTCTCACAAACTAATGCAATTTTCCGGCGTCGGCACATTGTTTGTGGCCAATATCTAGGTTTCACACTTATTATTATTGCTAGTTTGCCTGGCTATTTTGGTGGTTTATTTCTGCCTCGAAAATGGCTAGGCTTGCTTGGTTTACTTCCGATTGCTATTGGGATTGGTCGTTTGGCGCAACTTAACAAAGATGAGAAAGAAGTACAAACAGTAACTGATGAGTTAAAGCAAATCTCTTTAAATACGCCAATCCTGTCTGTAATTGCGAGTATTCTTAGCCCACAAACTTATAAAGTAGCAGCTATTACATTAGCAAATAGTGGCGATAATATAGGTATATATATACCTATTTTTGCTAGTAGTCACTCACAGGATCTAGAAGTATTTCTCGTTGTTTTCTTTCTACTCGTCGGCGTTTGGTGCTATATTGCCTACCAATTAAGTCGTCATCCAATTATAGCACATGTCCTCACTCATTATGGTCATGCTATTGTTCCCTTTTTCTTGATTGGTCTTGGAATATACATTCTACAGGATAGCGGAACTTTAACAGCATTACTTGGTCTACTGCACACTAGCTAAATAATTATTAAAAAGGACACTTACTTTAGCGTTTCATTAATTCATCCAACTCGATTTCTAATAATTTGGCATTGTCACTACCAATAATCAGAGGCAACTTGCCATCCCATTTATCTACTGTTTGCTTGTGCAAAAGTTCAGGAGTCAAAGTCTCACGAACTAACCTCTGTGCTTCTGCTTCTCCTTTGGCTAAATTCACCTTCGCCTCTGCTTCTCTAGAGGCTTTCAATGCCATAAATCCAGCCCGCTTGGCTTCCTGTTCAGCCACTTGTTTTGCTTCCACTGCCTCACTGAACTGTTCTGAGAAGTCGATATGAACCAAAGAAATATCATCAACTGCAATGTGGTAAGTCGCCAGTCGGGTGTGTAATGAGTCGTCTATCCCAGCCTTGACTTCTCCTCGCTTAGTAATGATTTCCGCAGCCGTGTACTTGGCCATAACAGCCTTCATCACTTCTGCAACTGCTGGATTGATGATCCGCTCAACAACCTCTTTCTCGTCTCCAATTCGTTGAAAAATAGTATTTGCTAACTCTGGAATTATATGCCAGTTGAGAGCTACATCTATGAAAATATCTTGGAGATCCTTTGAGGAAGCCTCAGCGGAAATTTGCTGCTTCTGCACTCGAACGCTTAACTTACGTACGGTATCGGCTATAGGAATGATTAAATAAAGTCCTTCTCCTAGTACCTGCTCTTGCACTTGTCCTAGGTGTATCAATACTCCCCTTTCTCCAGCATTTATAAGTACCAACGGCGGAAAGAAGATGGCGAGCAACAACAAAAGTGCGACTAGTTTACTAGCTCTGTTAATGACCTGCCTTCTTTTCATAGAATCTAAACCCGATAGTGGATTAGTAGTATTTCAAGAAAAATTGTGGCATACTACTACTCAAACAGTGAACCATAATAGAAAGTCTTGACCAACCAAAACAAAAAAATGCCTAGACCATCCTCAGCTATACTTTTCTAGCTAGGTTTTCAGGAAACTTCAAAGAGAAAGGATGACGCTTGACCAGTTGCGAATTTTTCTAGCTGTGGTGGAACATCTGCACTTTACTCGTGCGGCTGAAGCGCTCTACATTACTCAGCCCGCTGTCAGTGCAGCAATCCAAAGCTTAGAAGAGCAATACGACATAAGATTATTTCACCGGATTGGTCGTCACATTGAAATTACCGAGGCGGGAAAATTGCTACAGGTTGAAGCAAAAAAAATCATTGACCAAGTTGCTTTGGCAGAGCGAGGGCTACGGGAGTTGAACGATCTGCAACGAGGTGAGTTGAAATTAGGCTCAAGTCTAACAATTGGTAACTACTGGTTACCCAACAAGATTAGTCAATTTAAGCGCCAATATCCCGGCATTTTCGTTAACTGTACTCTCGGCAACACAGAAGCAATCTGTGCAGGGACAGCAGCTGGTTTGTTTGATTTGGGTTTGGTAGAAGGCGAAGTTAACCCAGAGCTTGAGAATGTTCTGGAGCAAGAAGTTGTAGGAGGTGATCGCCTACATATCGTTGTAGGCACATCTCACCCTTGGTTTGAGCGTATAGAGGTTGCCTTAACGGAAGTTCCGACAACAGCTTGGGTGATGCGAGAGTCAGGATCGGGAACACAACAAAGGTTTGAGCAAGCCTTACGCAATTGGAAAATTGAGCCGACTGAATTAAACGTAGTTTTAGTCTTAAGTAGTGGTGAGATGGTGAAGGCAGCTGTTGAAAGCGGTATAGGTGCAACTGCGATTTCAGAACTTATGGTCAAAAAAGAACTACAGCTATCTACTCTACGTGCGATTCCAATCATGGAGCACAAAGAAGGGTCCAGTGTGAAGACTGAAATAGTTCGACCTTTTTTAAAACTGAAACAGCGGCAACGGTTTCAGACTCGGCTTTCAATTGCTTTTGAGCAAATGTTACGCTGACAATAGTTTTCCCTTAGCTTATCTCCTCAACGTTCTGCCGCAAGCTCAATCTTCATGTAACAAATGTGTCTCTTGAGGAAGTAATGTAGTTTCATCATATCGGTATGCAAGAATGCGTTATAACTATTAGGCTATGTGAGAAAGCTTTACGCCTGATCGACTAATTTCCAGCTTACCATGACCAAAATTGAGTAAGTGACGAGCTTGAGTATATTTTGAGGAGTGCTCCCGCAGAGCTTAGCACCTAGTAACACTCCCGGCACCGTACCTAGCCAGATTGGTAATACTAAACTCCAATTGACCGTTCCAAGGGTGAGATGTCCAAGGGAAGTGAAAACTAACAGAACTGCGGCTTGTGAAATATCTGTACCTACCAACTTACGAGAGTCAAGGCGGAAAAAGGCAATCAGCACGAGTGCAAACATCGAACCGGAAGACACGCTAGTTAAGCCCACTATGCAACCTAAAACTGCTCCCAAACCGAGCGTCAGGACACGACCGGATCTGGTTTTCAAGTCAAGCTCAGGTAGTTCAGGCAACTGCAACTTCATAAAAAAAGTTTTTAACAACAGTTGTGCTAACGCTAATAAGGTGACAAACATCATCATGACTCCAAGCAAGCGCAGGAGAATGTTGTTCGGGTTAAGAGTGCCATTCTGCTCGATCAAATAGAAAATTCCCACCCCAGTCAACGAGCCAGGAACACTCCCGAAGGCAAGCCACTTGACAACTTGCAGGTCAATCGTTTGCTGCTGCCAGTGCTTGAAGCCGCCAATCGCTTTCATCAGGGTAGCAGCCACAATATCAGAGCTGACAGCAACTGAAGGCGGGACTTGGAACATGAAAATCAACATTGGTGTGATGAGAGAGGCTCCACCCACTCCGGTTAAACCAACGATAATGCCTATCAGAAAGCTGAAGAACGGTAGTAATAAGTAGTTCATACTGCTCCAACGCAGGTTGTAAAAGTGCGGAGGCGCGAATAGAGCACTTGTCTTACCTGGCTGATCATATGTCCATATATTCGCTAGAGTTACTGTAGTTTAATCATACTTGGTTCTAGCAGATTTCATAGTTTTTTTTGTGTTAGTGCACCTTATAGTGGCGTTCAACGGTTCCCCAGTTTGTTTTCACTTTGATTGACCAACCTCCAGAGCAAGTGCAAGGGTACCGCTTTGAGTCGGTGAAAGTCAAAGAACCAATCCTTCGTATTGATGGGGTATTCTGCCACCAGAGTCGGCTTCCCCGCGGATTCTCTTCTTTACCGAGGTGCAATTCCAAAAAGACGAATCGCTATGCGCTCAATCCCAATCATCTACCGCAAACAGCGTAATGAATTGACCGGACTACCATCCAGGCACAAGCTAAATGCAGCATGGTCAGACAGTTTCCCTTTTTTAGCTTTGTTGAGCATCTGCTAGTTTCTGCACAAAAGCTTGATGTTCTGCTGAGGCAACCCGGCTTGCAACACTGCCAAAACTCTTGACATATCACCCTGTAGTAATGCAGCAGTATCTAACCATAGTCCTGGGAAACTTGGCTTTGAATTATCCTATTCTCTGCCAATAAGAGGTTATTGTAACTACTATCCTCAATGCTAAAAGTGGAGCTATGCGGATTCGAACCGCAGACCCCTTCAATGCCATTGAAGTGCTCTACCAACTGAGCTATAACCCCTTTTTGCCTTATCTATGATGCCTTAAGACTATGTAGTTCGTCAACATGGAACTAGAAGCCCTAAGAAACTTGCATCAGGTAGCTGACACAGTTACCCATCAAGAAATAAACGACTAATAGTGCCGCAGCAGCGAGCGCTACTAATGTACCTGCCAACATGAGAGAGAATTCTCGGTGTTCGAACGCCTCTTCCATCAGATGCAGTGACCAAGCTACGAGAGCCACGTCAAAAATTAGTATACTGACTAACATATCTTTTGATTTTTAAATTTATTTATCTATCTTAACATAGCTTCAAACAATATTCGTTGACACTAACAAATTTCATAACGCCTTCTAACGCTTGCTTGAGATTAGACTCGTCGGACTGGTACCTGGCGATCACTTAGATAAGTCTTAATCTGCGCCACGCTTAATTGTCCGTAATGCAACAAGGAGGCTAATAGGGCGGCTTCTGCTTGACCTGTGGTGAGTGCAGCATAGACATGTTCGCAATTGCCAGCTCCGCCAGAGGCAATCACTGGAACTTGTACTGCCGAAGCGATTGCCCTAGTCAATTCCAAGTCATAGCCTGCTTGAGTTCCATCTGCGTCCATACTTGTCACTAACAACTCTCCAGCCCCCCGACGCTCGACTTCCTCTGCCCAGAGTAAAGCATCCAAGCCAGTATTCTCTCTACCTCCCCGCACATAGACATCCCATCCCGGATTCATTGGATCTTGCCGCCGTCGAGCATCTATAGCGACGACTATGCATTGGCTGCCAAAGCGATCGCTAGCTCGATTAATCAAGTCTGGCTCACGCACTGCAGCTGAATTAACACTAACTTTATCTGCCCCAGCCCTTAACAAACTTTTAACTTGTTCTAAGGATTGAACGCCACCACCTACAGTTAAGGGAATGAACACCTGCTCGGCGGTGCGATACACAACATCGATAATAATATTCCGGTCTTCGTGAGTTGCCGTAATATCCAGAAACACTAACTCATCAGCACCAGCTTCGTTGTAAACCTTCGCTAGCTCTACAGGATCGCCCGCATCTTGAAGATTGACAAAGTTAACACCTTTTACTACCCGCCCTGCCTTTACATCTAAGCAAGGTAAGATCCTCTTAGCTAGCATGACAATCTACCTGTATCTCTAACAGTTAATTTTCTAAAGGCTCAAAATATATCTAACATCTAACACATCCAAACTGCGCCAGCAGAGTTTGTATACAACAGCATCATGGCAATTATCTCCTCTAAGAAACAGCCGCAAGAACCTAAAGGGCGTCAGCATCCAACTGATGCTCGCCAGTCTGTACCAACTCCTAGCCCTGAAAATCTTCTCCAGTCCCAAGCCACTCCTGAAGAACAAGATCGGCAAGAAGAGAGCATACGTCCCCAAAAATTTGCTGACTATATCGGGCAAAAAGACCTGAAGGAAGTCTTGGATATTGCAATCAAAGCCGCCAAGGCTAGAGGTGAAACATTAGATCACCTGCTGCTGTATGGTCCTCCTGGACTGGGAAAAACCACCATGGCGCTGATCTTAGCAACTGAGATGGGTGTAAATTGCAAAATCACTAGTGCTCCAGCGCTAGAGCGTCCGCGAGATATTGTCGGACTCTTAGTGAATCTGAAACCGGGAGATCTCCTATTTATAGATGAAATCCATCGCCTATCCCGAATGACAGAGGAAATCCTCTATCCAGCAATGGAAGATTACCGTTTAGATATCACAATTGGTAAGGGCTCCAGTGCTAAGACTCGAAGTTTGTCTCTGCCAAGGTTTACCCTAGTAGGGGCAACAACTCGTGTAGGAGCACTGACTTCCCCACTACGTGATCGCTTCGGTCAAATCCAACGGCTACGCTTTTACGCTCCAGATGAACTGAGCCAAATTGTGCAGCGGACAGCTCAGTTGCTCCAAACTGACGTTACTGAAGATGGCGCACTTGAAATTGCTCGTCGCTCACGGGGCACACCACGAATTGCGAATCGACTGTTGAAACGGGTACGGGACTATGCCCAGGTTAAGGGCTCTGGACCAATCACTCAATCTGTAGCGTCCCAAGCACTAGAACTGTTTCAGGTAGACCCCTGCGGTCTAGATTGGACAGACAGACGGATGCTGAGTGTCATGATTGAGCAATTTAATGGTGGTCCTGTGGGATTAGAGACAATGGCTGCTGCTACAGGTGAGGACACCCAAACGATTGAAGAAGTCTACGAGCCTTACTTGATGCAAATTGGCTACCTGAGCCGCACTCCTCGTGGTCGTATTGCTACCTCGTCCGCCTACAAACATTTAGGATTGATTCCACCACACGAACAGTTATCTATCTTGCCATGACCAAGAACAAGCTTGCTTTCATAGTTCGATTCATTCTCATCTTGCTCATTTTTTTGCTAGTAATTGACACACCAGCACTGGCACAATCTCAGCTACCCGATCTTTCAGCCACCCAGCTACAGCAACTTGACAAGTTAGCCCAGAAGGCTTTTGCCGCCACGAATGCTGGGGACTTTGCCACGGCTGAGACTTACTGGACGAAAATTATCGAGCAGTTTCCTGATAATCCTGCCGCCCTCAGTAACCGGGGGAATGCTAGAGTAAGTCAGAATAAGCTGGCAGAGGCAATTGCTGACTATAACAAAGCTATAGAACTTGCCCCTAATGCCACCGACCCCTACCTGAATCGCGGTACTGCATTGGAGGGATTAGGTAAGTGGCAGGATGCTATCGCCGATTACAACCGCGTGCTAGAACTCGATCCCAAAGATGCTATGGCATACAATAACCGAGGCAATGCCGAAGCTGGATTAGGACAATGGGAAAGCGCGATCACTGATTACCGTCAGTCTGCTGATATGGCTCCTAACTTTGCCTTTGCTCGTGCCAACTACGCTCTTGCTCTTTATCAAACTGGTCAAACAGACGAAGCCATTCGCACCATGCGTAATCTAGTCCGCAAGTACCCCAACTTCGCCGATATGCGGGCTGCGCTCACCGCCGCTTACTGGGCGCAAGGCAAACACGGCGAAGCAGAAAGTAATTGGGTAGCAGCAGTTGGACTCGACCGACGCTACAAAGACCTAGACTGGGTAGCAAACACTCGTCGTTGGCCTCCAGTTATGGTTGCAGCTTTAGAAAAATTCCAGAAATTACAGTAGGAGCCATGTCAACTCGCAATTAAACCCACCAGAGTCTATATTGTGGGCTTGAGACATCAACTGTTCTCCACTGATGTATTATGCTACATCTGCCAATTACCAACTATGGGTTAATAATGCCGTAATAAAGGGCGATAACAAATAAGGAAATTAGTATAAAAACGGTGGTAATAACACCAAGGCGAAATCCCAAGTTAGGTAGCTGTTGACGGGTGAGTACACTATCAGCTTGTACCTGGGTCATCGGTTCAGATTTTGACTGAGGATTTATGTGGGAAGTTGTGTCTGATGAGATAGGAGCAGTAGTCCTAGCTTGTGCAGTTTTAGATTCTTGTGATTTCATTGACTTATCTATAACAAATGTAAACGTTGGGGTTGTGTTTTGATAGTAGTTATCATCAAGGTAACCAATCCCTACCAGAAGACTTAATCTGTGAGAATGCCTAAAGGATGATTCCGCGTTCTTAGATAGTGTATAACGCGCAACAATGTACATGCCTTAACTACTACCGGATTTAGAAGCAGAAGTTATGTTCTTGAAAGTAAACTCTAAATTTTGAGAGCTTCCCTGTAAGCATTAAGGCTACAGTTTACTAGATAAATTTCTGTTTATTCTATAAATAGCTGCTGGTTGAGTGTATTATTTTTCTTCAAGTTAAATTGAAGCTTTCACAGTAAATACGATTCTGATTCATATAATTCATAATTGATAACCTATTAATTTAGACAGGTGTTGAGTAACATATGAAGATAGGTTTAGATATTACGACTGTAACCCTGATCTTATTGCTAGACTTGATGCTTTAGTATCAAAACACACAAAAAATGCTCTCGATTAGCTCTTAAGCTTGCTACACATTATGAGTTACGAAGTGAGCAATTGACTAATGAAAAAGCACTACTCTGTAGTCATTGTAGGAGGTGGTCAAGCTGGTCTTTCCATGAGCAACTGCCTAAAGGAGAAAGGTTTTGACCATATCATCTTTGAAAAAAATCAGGTGGGATATTCATGGCGCTCAAAACGTTGGGATTCCTTTTGTCTAGTGACGCCAAATTGGCAATGTAAACTCCCTGGTTATCATTATTCAGGAAAAGATCCTCACGGTTTTATGCAAAAGGATGAGCTCGTCAAATACATTGAGGACTACGCTGCATCATTTGATCCTCCCTTAAAAGACGGCGTTGAAGTGTTGCGAGTGCAAAAGAACAATTCTCAGGGTGTCTTTGAATTAACGACTTCTATAGGGGACTATACAGCAGATCAGGTCGTGATTGCTGTAGGTAACTACCATATTCCCAAGGTGCCGAAAATGGCTGAGCGGTTGCCCGAAAATATTTTGCAGTTACATTCATCTGAATACAAAAACCCGCAGCTGTTACCAGATAAAGATGTGTTAGTTGTCGGAACAGGACAGTCAGGTTGTCAAATTGCTGAGGATTTGCATCTTGCAGGGAAACAAGTTCATCTGTGTGTGGGAAGTGCCCCTCGCTCTCCGCGACTGTATCGAGGGAAGGATGTTGTTGCTTGGTTAGATCAAATGGGATACTACGATTTGCCAATTGACGAACATCCACAAAAAGAGAAAGTTAGGGTATCTGCGAACCATTATGTTACAGGTCGTAATGGTGGGCGAGAGATTGACCTGCGACGATTCGCTTTGGAGGGGATGCAACTATACGGGGCATTGAAAAACATTTCCCTCAATGGCAGTCTTAAATTCCGGAATAATCTGAAGCAAAATTTGGATCAAGCAGATGCAGTTGCTGAAAGTATAAAGAAAACCATTGATGGATTTATTGAGAAGAACCAAATAATAGCACCGATAGAACCTCCTTACACACCCGTTTGGGAGCCAGAAGCAGAAGTTTTAGAGCTTAATTATGAGAAGGCTAATATAGGAGCTGTTATTTGGTGTACTGGCTATCAATCTGATTTCAGCTGGATAGAGATTCCAGTGTTTGATGGGAAAGGTTATCCAGGTCACGAGCGGGGTGTAACAGTTGTACAGGGCTTATACTTTTTGGGACTGCCCTGGCTGTATACCTGGGGCTCAGGAAGGTTTTCGGGGATAGCTCGGGATGCTAGTTACTTGGCTGATTGCATCGCGGCGAGACAGAAAGGGTTTCATCCAAATAAGTCCAATACCTTGACATCCTCCCACCGCTAACCGCAAAGCGGTCTAGCGGGGAATTCCCAAGAAAACTTGGTTCTCAGTTCATCGAGCTGACTTAGAACAAGAACATCTCTGTTCTTGAGCCAGTGGTCAGTTTCTCCCCGCGGAATGCGGTTTCGCTTGCGAGCTGGAATCGAATTCCAGCTCGGTCGAAACTGAGCTTTTGAGCTTTTGGCTCCAGATTCCCAATGCCCTTGGGTACTGTTTAGAATAAGCGCCAACAACTTAAATCCCTTTGACAAAATGTTCTTAGCCGCATTATGGTCACGGTCTAAAACCGTTCCACATTTTATGCATTTATGAGTTCTGGTGCTGAGAGTTTTCTTAACTTTGGCTCCACAGCAAGAACAATCAACTGTCGTATAGTGTGGAGGCACAGGAATAACTATTACACCATGAACTCTGGCAAAGTATTTAAGCCATTGCGTGAATTGATACCAACTTGCGTTACTGATACTTTTAGCTAAGTGGTGATTTTTAACCATATTTCTCATCTTCAGATCTTCATAGACTATTAGGTCTTTAGATCTAACTAGCGCCAGAGCATCTTTTCTTGCTCTGTCTTCACGCTGTCTACTAACCTTAAGATGCTGCTTAGCTAAAGCTTTACGTGCTTTATGGTATCTATTGGTCTGCTTTTTCCCTTTGACATGTTTCTTGGAAACACGACGCTGAAGCATTTTTAGCCTACGTTCAGATTTCCGAAAATATCGAGGGTTCTCTACAGTATCGCCGTCGGAATCAGTATAGAACTCTTTCAGTCCTAAGTCGATCCCTGTCATCTCCCCCTGGAATTCATGCTCTTCCTCTCTGTCCCAATCAACGAGAAATTGAGCATAATAGCCATCAGCAAGTCTAATGACTCGCACTCTAGAAATAGCTTGGTCTGAATACCAGACCAAATCTCTAGAACTCCAGAGAGCAAGGGTTCCAACCTCAAAACCATCTGTGAAAGTTATTTGCCTTCTATCGGCAGACAACTTCCATCCTGTGTTTTTATATTCAACAGACCGAGAGAATTTCTTGTACTTGGGATATCCT